>Ga0210401_10003100_pt1 | contig 17907 bp, 14 predicted proteins | sample IncBWH32MmetaG_FD_150866 | JGI IMG/M metagenome (GOLD analysis project Ga0210401, IMG submission 150866) | Forest soil microbial communities from Barre Woods Harvard Forest LTER site, Petersham, Massachusetts, United States - Inc-BW-H-32-M | ecosystem: Environmental > Terrestrial > Soil >... | reverse complement strand
CACGGACCTAAACTGATCCGTCATATGGAAGTATAGTAAATAGTGAACCGAGGGTAACCAGCGATGGTCCGTCTTCAGTGGGTGTGCGTCGGCGCCCGTAAGCGCTTCGCGGAAAGTCGTCGTCGCGTGCGTTTCGTCGGCGGCACCATTCTCGCCTGTGGATTGCTCTCGTTCTGCACGGTCGGCGCCTTGGCGCAGAATGTGGTTACCGAACACTACGACAATGCGCGAACGGGTTTGAACCCTAACGAAAGCATTCTCACCACCTCCAACGTAAACGCGACCTCTTTCGGCAAACTCTTCTCGCAGTCCGTTGACGGGCAAATTTACGCCCAGCCGCTGTACATGGCTGGCCTCGCGATACCCGGAAAAGGGACTCACAACGTGGTGTTCGTCGCCACCGAAAATGACAGCGTTTACGCCTTCGACGCCGACAACAACGGCGGAACCAACGCTTTGCCGCTATGGCAGATCTCGCTGCTCGCTTCCTCCCATGGAGCTGCTTCCGGCGCGACCACAATTCCCAACGGGGACGTCAGCAGCACCGACATTCAACCGGTCATTGGCATTACCGCCACGCCGGTCATCGATCCATCCACGAACACGATGTATGTCGTCGGTGCAACAAAAGAAAATGGCTCCTATGTCCAGCGGTTGCACGCTCTCGACGTCACCACTGGCGCGGAAAAGTTCGGCGGCCCGGTCCCGCTATCCGGCAGCGTTTCCGGAAACGGCAACGGCAGCTCGGGCGGCACCCTGAATTTTGACATGAAGTGGGAAAACAACCGCTCAGGCTTGCTGCTCCTGAACAATATCGTGTACATCGGATTCGGATCGCACGGCGATAATGGCCCCTGGCACGGCTGGATTCTGGCCTACAACGCCGCCACACTGAAGCAAACCAGCGCATGGTGCGCGTCAGCAAATGGCATCGGAGCCGGAATCTGGATGTCCGGGTCGGGCATCGCCGCCGACACCAACAATCCTACCGGTTCGAGTCCGGGAGGGCGTCTGTTCGTGTCCACAGGTAACGGCACCTTCGATGCCACCAAGCCGTACACCAACACGATGGACTACGGCGACAGCATCGTGCGTCTACATCTGAACAACGGCGTGATGACCGTCGCCGACGATTTCACACCGCTCAGCCAGGCCGCCCTCAATTCCGAGGACCGCGACGTTGCGTCCGGCGGCGTAATGCTCCTCCCCGATCAAAGCAGTGGCGGACACACGCACCTGCTCGTGCAAGCTGGCAAGGAAGGACGAGTTTCCCTGGTTGATCGCGACAACATGGGCGGTTACAGCACCAGCTCCGACAACATCGTGCAGGAGCTTCCCATCAACAATTCCGGCCAGACCAACCAGAACTTCCCGATCGGCGGCTTGTGGGGAACGCCTGGGTTCGGCAACAACACCGTGTACTTCTGGGGCACCTCAGACAACATGAAATCCTTTCCGCTGACCAGCGGAAAGCTCCCATCCACTCCGTCGCACACGGCCGCGCAATCGGCCGGGTTCCCTAGCCCGACACCCATCATCACTGCCAACGGGACTTCCAGTCCAATCGTCTGGACCGTCCAGACCGATGCCTATAACTCCGGCGGCTCCGCGGACGTGCGCGCTCACGACGCTACGAACATCACCACCACGTTGTACAGCAGCCTTACCAACTCGGCTCGCGACAATCCTGGCGGCGCGGTCAAGTTCGTGGTTCCTGTCGTCATCAACGGCAAACTTTATGTGGGCACGAACAACGCCTTGAGCGTCTATGGCCTGCTCAACGGCGCTCAACAAGCTGCCGCTCCCTCGATTACGCCAGGCGCGGAGACTTTCACCGGATCGATCAGCGTCACGATTATCGACTCCACTGCCGGCGCTTCCATTTTCTATTCCACCACCGGCACTGCCACAACATCTTCCACGCCTTATACCGGTCCGATCAGTGTCAGCACCACGGAAACCATATCGGCGATCGCCAGCGCTCCCGGCTTCCTGCAAAGTTTGCCGACCAGCGAAACTTACACGCTCCAAACGCAAACCCTCATGCCGACGTTCTCGCCGCTGCCCGGTTCTTACGGTTCCACTCAGACCGTCACGATCTCGGATGCGTCCACTTCCCCCACGATCTACTACGCCATCAACGCGCCAGCTTCGACGTCTTCCACGCCGTTCTCTGGAAAGGCTACGGTTACGGTGGGCCAGTCCGAGACGATCAATGCCATTGCCACATCGCCCGGACTCACTGCCAGCCCGCAGGCCAGCGCGACGTATGCGATCGGCGCCGGAACCGGGGCCAGCTTCCCGGTCGGCTTCAGTTCCGCCGCCAGCGTGATGACATTCAACGGCAGCACGGATCTCGATGATACCCGCCTGCAACTTACCGACGGCCTGACTTGGGAGGCGGGCAGCGCCTGGTACAACACTCCGGTCAACATCCAGAACTTCACCAACGATTTCACCTTCCAGTTGAGCAACGCCGACGCGGACGGCATCACCTTCACCATCCAGAACACTGGCCTCACGGCTCTTGGTCCTTATGGTGGTGGATTAGGGTACGGGCCGGATGCGCCCGGCGGCACCGGCGGGATTCCGAAGAGTGTGGCCACCAAGTTCGATCTCTACAACAACGATGGCGAGGGTGACGACTCCATAGGTCTATACACGAACGGCGCGTCGCCAACGGTTCCCTCCACGGACCTCAGCAGCACCAGTATTGATCTTCATAGCGGCGACACTTTCTCCGTGCGCATGGTCTATAACGGCACCACGCTCACGATGACCATCACCGACGGCGTCACCAACGCCACTTACACCACTAGCTGGACCGTCAACATTCCTTCGATCGTTGGCGGCAACACCGCCTACGTCGGTTTCACGGGTGGTACGGGCGGACTCGCGGCCAGCCAGAAGATCGAGACCTGGAATTTCGTGAGCACCGGCACGGCACCGCAGCCGGCGACTCCACCGATCTTCAGTCCGGCCGCCGGCACCTACACCGGAACGACGTCCGTCACCATCACGGACACCACCCCCGGCAGCACCATTTTCTATACCCTGGATAAATCGACGCCGGGAACCACGGCAGGTGGAAGTACGTTCCAATATTCCGCCGCCGTCTCGGTCGCGTCGTCGGAAACAATTACCGCGCTCGCGACCGCGCCCGGCTTCACCACCAGCGCGACGAGCAGCGCCGCCTACGTCATCAACAACACTTTGCCTGTAGCGCCTACTCCGATCATTGCTCCGGGCACCGGCACCTTTACATCGGCTCAGACGGTCACGATCACCGACCCGGGCACCACGATCTTCTACACCACCAACGGAAATCCTCCCACGACGAGTTCCACGCAATACACCGCGCCTTTCGTGGTCAGCGCCACCAGCACCGTGGAGGCGATTGCTACCGAAACGGGCTTCAGTAACAGCGCGACAGCTCAATCGGTCATCACCATCAACAGCGGCGGCGGGTCAACCAGCGCGGTGAACTTTGGTTCTGGATTCTCCGCCGCAGGCCTGCAGTTCAATGGGCACACCAAGCTCAACGGCACTCGCTTGCAGCTCACCGACACGACCACAACCTATGAAGTCGCGAGCGCCTTCTGTACTACACCCGTCAACGTCCAAACGTTCACCAACGATTTCACCTTCCAGCTAACAAATCCGAGCGCTGACGGCTTCACCTTCACCATTCAGAACAGTGGTATCACCGCGATTGGTCCGACCGGCGGTGGACTTGGCTATGGACCAGATTCCCCGAGCGGTACCCCCGGGATCCCCAAGAGCGTCGCGATCAAGTTCGACCTGTATAGCAACGCAGGGGAAGGCACCAACTCCACCGGCCTGTACACCAACGGCGCATCGCCCACGACACCAGCAACAACGTTGGGTGGCGGCGTCAATCTCCACAGCGGCGACATCCTGCGCGCACACATGACCTACGATGGCACAACCCTGACCCTGACCATCACCGACACGGTCAACACTGCGCAAACGTTCACCACGTCGTGGCCCATCAACATTCCCTCCACCATTGGCGGGAATAACGCCTTCGTCGGATTCACGGCTGGCACCGGCGGGCTGCTGGCGCAACAGGAGATCATCACCTGGACCTACAGCACTTCGGGAGGTGGTTCGACCTCAAAGACGCCCATCGTCTATCAGACGGCGAATCTTCCTTCGGCTAGCTCCGGTCCTACGTTCCGCCAATTCGCGTTTGCGGGTTTTCCGGACACCACCGGCACGATACTGGACGCGACCGCGATCGGTGACAACGTCACTCTCACTGCCAACATCCCGACAGCGGGAATCGCGGATGTAAAAGTTTCCGTGAAGGAATTCGACACACGCGGAATTTGGCAGCTAACCATCAACGGCACCGCCGTCGGCCCGCCCCAAGACGAGTACCAAAACACCGGCAACGGCACCTACGCGGTATTCGACCTCGGCAATTTCAACTTCGCCGCCGCGGGGAACTACGCCTTCAAGTTCACGGTTACCGGCAAGAACGCCGCCAGCTCCGGCTATTCGATTGCATTCGACGACATAACCCTGACGCCACAGTAGCGGACCACCGCGGCCCAGCCATTGCGCTGGCAGGCGCTGCACGAGTTGCAGTGCACGAGTTGCAGTGCATTGGTTCAGAAGGAGAAACACCTGTCATTCCGAACCCGTTCGCTTTTTGAACGGTGTGAGGAATCTGCTTTTTCCTCGCCTCTTGCGCAACCGCAGAAACGCACCCGCCTGTCTATCCGGGGGGCCAGCCAAACTCCCGCCCACCCAAAAGATGCAAGTGCAAATGAAACACCGACTGGCCCGCTCCAGCCCCGTTGTTTGCCACCGTACGATATCCATCCAGCAGCTTCAGCTTGCGCGCCAATTCCGCCGCCACCAGATGCAATTTCCCGATCACCGCTTGATCTTCCGCGGTAGCTTCGTTCAACGAAGCAAAATGTTTGCGAGGGATGATCAGAATGTGCGTCGGCGCCTGCGGACCGATATCTTCGAACGCGAAGACATCGTCATCCTCATAAACAACTTTTGACGGAATCTTTTTCGCTGCGATCTTGCAAAACAGGCAGTCGGCGCTCACAAATTTCCTCCTCCCGGCGCGCTCGTATCCACGCGAAAGATCAAAGGTTTCACGCCTTCGCGTTGATGCAACTGCTCGCCCAGCTTTTTAGCCGCATCCTCGCCGGAAACTTTGCCGACGTGAACGCGATAGTACGAGCCGGTGGGCGACTCAAAGGACTGGATGGCAACCGGAGAATAGGAGGAACTCAAGCGGTCGCGCAGTCGCTCGGCATTGGCGCGTTCGCGGAAAGCCCCAATCTGCACCGTAAAGAAACCCACCGTCGGATCGATCGCGGACAAAATCTCCAGCCGCACCGGTACGACGCCCGGACCGATCGACTCGATCTCGCGAGCCGCGGCATACGATAGGTCGATGATCCGATTGTCCACAAACGGCCCCCGGTCGGTGATGCGCACGGTCGTTGATTTTCCATTGTTCAGGTTTGTCACCCGCACCACGGTGTTGAAAGGCAGCGTGCGATGCGCTGCCGTGAGCTTGTTCATATCGTAGATCTCACCGTTGGAAGCCTGGCGCCCGTGAAATGGCGCGCCATACCAGGACGCCTTGCCCTCTTCGAACGGCACTCCCGCTCGCGGAGTCGGGATCACCGGCGAAGCACCCGCATCGCTCTTTGCGGTCTCCGCCGGAGGCTCCGGGCCAGGTTGCACGGGCGGCGCAGGCTGCCGATTCGCGGCCGGCTGACGCCCAGCGCAGCCAACCAGAAAAAACGCCGCCAGGAGAATTGCAGCCAGGAAAGATGCAGCCAGTCCTGGAAGTCGCTGGCCAACTCGCACCGCCCGCGTGTATTGATCCAGCCAGGCGTTGGGTTTCGGCGCGGTGGTCGGCGCGGTGGAGTCCGGCGCGGTGAAGTTCGACGTGGTGAAGTCCGGCGCATTGACTGCGCCCCAGTGAATGTACCCGTCGCGGCAGTCGCTGCCGTGGACCTTCACAAGCTATCCGCGCTCATGGCTTGGGATCTTCCGGAGGCGGCGGAGTTCGCCGTGACATGCGCGCCTCGAGTTTCGCGGCAAACTCATCAAGCTTGCCGGAAACATCGCGCAGGAAGGTTGCGGTGCGGCGCTCGGTTTCCGGAGCTATTTCTTCGTCAACGTAGCGGCGAAGGCGTTCCATCTCTGCATCGATGCGGCGGCCGATCTCTTCAAATTTGTCCATGTTTACCTGAATTGTCTGGCTGCAATGCGCGCCCGCCGGAAGTCCTGACGGGATTTGGGTATTATAGAACGCTCTGCACACGCTGCAAGGAGGAGTGTTTGGCGCTTCCCTATCAATGGCAATACCGCGTAGAGCGATGGAAGAACTCGCTGCGCGGGCTTTTCGGCGGTGGTAACCAGCAGCCGCGTCCCAAAATTTGTCCGAACTGCGGCTCGTTGGTGGGTATCAACGCGACGCGATGTCATCAGTGCGGCACGAATTTAAGATTTTCGATGGCGGCGGTGAGTAAAGGACTCGCGGAGTTATTCGGCGGGCACGCCCCGGTTACGACGATCCGTCTGATCGTGAATCTGCTGATGTTCGGAGTAGAGTTCATGGCCATGGCGGCCGCTGGTCAAGGAGGCGGGCTGGCCATTCTGTGGGGCATGGGCGGCGAAGCATCCTATCGGCTGGGGGCGAGTAATCCGTATTCCATTTTCCTCATGCACGAGTGGTATCGCCTGGTGACCGCGATGTATCTCCACGGCGGACTGATTCACATCGGCTTCAACATGATGGTGTTGATGGACATCGGCCCGGTGGTGGAGGAACTATACGGTTCGGCGCGATATTTCTTTCTCTACACCGCGACGGGCGTGGTTGGATTTCTGTTTAGCGCGTTCTTCGGCGGGCGTTCCTCCCTGGGCGCAAGCGCTCCGATTCTGGGACTGATCGGGCTGATGATTGCGGTCACCACCAGGCGCGGTGGCGCGCAGATGGAGCAATTGCGTTCGCGACTCATTTCCTGGGTCGTGTCGATTTTCGTTTTCGGTTTTCTCATGTCCGGCGTCGACAACTGGGCTCACGGTGGCGGATTGGCCGCGGGCTTTTTGCTCGGACGAGTGTTTGCGGACCATGCGCCGATGAACCCGAGCGAACGGAAGACGGCGTATGCATTGGGGTGGGTCGCCGCCGTCATCGTGGTCTCGTGCTTCGTGGTGATGATTTTGCATTATCGTGATCCGCTGCCCGGATCGTAGCCGCTACGTCCGTGCAGTCTTCGATTGAGACGCTGTCAACTCTTTCCGCACGACTTTGCATGCCGTATCCATTGGTTCTGTGGAATGCGGTACTCTGATCTCCAGGAAATTTACAATAATCATGGAACCACACTCGATCGTCGTCGTCAGCCTGCACACGCCCAAGGAGAAGGTCTGGGGCGAGTTGCTGGCGATCAACACCGCGGGCATCACGCTCCGTGGCATCGACTTGAATTCGTTCGATCATTTCATCCGACAGATCAACGAACCCGACACCGAACGCATCGGCGTGCCGACGCTGTTTTTTCCGATGACGCGGATCGAACGCATCACCCTCGATGAGCCTTCCGGCTCGATTCCGTCGATGGATGAGCTCTTCAGCCGCAAAATCGGCCGGGGATTGATCGACTATCTGGCTCAGTTCGCCTGAACTGCGCTATCCTCGATTCCCCATGCAAGGGCGCATTTTCACAGTACCCAATCAAATTACACTGCTGCGCCTGGGCTTTCTGCCGGTGTTTCTGACCCTGATTTCCTACGAACGGTACCAGTGGGCTCTGGTGGTGCTGGTGGCCGCGGGCCTGAGCGATGGAATCGACGGCCTGCTGGCGCGCAGGCTCAATCAGAAATCGTCGCTGGGCGCGTATCTGGATCCCATTGCCGATAAGCTGCTGCTCTCTTCCTCGTTCGTGATTCTTGCGTTCAAACACAAGATCGGCTGGTGGCTCGCCATTATCGTGCTCAGCCGCGACACGCTGATTCTGATCGTAGCGGTGGTCATCCTGCTGATTTCGGGCTATCGGCCATTTCCGCCAAGCATTTTCGGCAAGCTCACCACCTTTTTCGAGATCACTCTGGTCTTTACGGTAGTCCTGACCGCGGCATACCCGGCATTCCATTCGCGACTGCTGCACAACGCGTTGGATGATATCGTGACCGTGTTTGCGATCGGCTCCGCAGTGCACTATTCGTTCCTGATCACTCGCCACGCACCCGCTTCTTAGCGAAAAGTAGCACAGACACTCTTGTCTGTGTCCCAGCCAACCCGCCCAAGTGCAACCGCGAAACACCAAATTCTACGTTGCTAGCTCGTAAGCCTCCCCCAACCACAAGAGCGCATCTCGAAGATCCTCCGACGAATTGATCTCGAAAGAGAGCCACCCCTTGGCCCGCATCTTGGTGCCGATCGACAAGCGGCAATCGCGGTCCACGCGCTGCGACAAGTCCGGAGGCATGGACTTGAATTTGAAAATGATGGAATTCGGAGCGCCGATCGCGCGGGTGACCGGCAGCGCCGCGAAGATCGCCTTCTTGCGAAAGAAGCCGAGCAGGCCAAACATCGGACGCGTGGTCACGTGCGGCCAGCTTCGCAGCTCGTTTTCCAACATTGCGGACCATTGCTTCATGTCCTCGGTGATTCGGTGCATCTTGGGTCGGCGGGTCTTGGCCTTGGTTTTGGTGCTCATGGGATACGCTTGTGCTTTGTGAACTCGGACACAGACCTTCGCAGCTTAGGGTAAACAAGAGTGTCTGTGCTACTGAGGCATCTTTGATGGGCCGCCTTGCGGAATGATGAGCTTGGGCTCGGTCAGCGACTGAACTTGCTCGAGCGTTGCGTCCGATGCGAGTTCGCGGAGGACCAGACCTTCCGGCGTTACGTCGATCAGTGCGAGTTCGGTCACGATGTGATCGACGACTTCAACGCCGGTTAGTGGAAGCGAACACGTTTTCAGGATTTTGGGCTTGTTGTCGCGGGTGGCGTGTTCCATGGTTACGAAGACGCGCTTGGCGCCTGCTACCAGGTCCATGGCGCCGCCCATGCCCTTCAGCATTTTTCCCGGGATGGCCCAATTCGCTAGCGTTCCCTTTTCATCGACTTGCAGCGCGCCGAGGACGGTGAGATCGACGTGGCCGCCGCGAATCATCGCGAAAGAATCGGCGGAGGAAAAATAACAAGTACCGGCAAGCTCGCTGACGGTTTCTTTGCCGGCGTTGATGAGATCGGGATCGACTTCCGATTCGAGCGGATAAGGACCGACGCCGAGCATTCCGTTTTCAGATTGGAGAATTACCTCCATACCCTTCGGAACGTAGTTGGCGACCAGCGTCGGCATGCCGATTCCGAGATTGACGTAGAAGCCGTCGCGGAGTTCGCGGGCGATGCGGCGAGCGATACGTTCGCGTTTTTGTTCGTCGGTTAGCATGATCCTGTCCACCGCTTCAAGGGAGCTTGGGAAGAGTGAGACGAATGGCCAAGACCGCTACAGTCAGAGCCACCAGCGCCCTCCAAGCAACAGTTATCCAAAAGTGTGTTGGATTATCGCGCCGCGTGCTGGCGGGCCATACAAAAGGAAAAGAGCCCCCTGTCGTTTTCCCAGTTATGAGATCGCAGGCTGACAGGGCAAACATCGCGAGGCTGATACTGATGCCCAGGAAGAAAGCCATGTCAGCGCTTCCTCATAGTGCGGCGCTCGATGCGTTTTTCATAGTTTTGGCCTTGGAAGATAGCGTTTACGTAGATGCCTGGGGTGTGCACATTATCGGGATCGAGTTCACCTACTTCGACGAGGTGCTCTACTTCGGCGATTACGTAGTCGGCGGCTGTGGCCATCATGGGATTGAAGTTGCGGGCGGTTTTGCGGTAGATGAGGTTGCCCCAGCGATCGCCCTTCCAGGCTTTTACGAAGGCAAAGTGGCCCCGGATGCCGCGCTCCAGCACATACGGGCGGCCATCGAATTCGCGGGTTTCTTTTCCTTCGGCAACCATCGTGCCGTAGCCCGTTGGCGTGTAGAAGGCGGGGATGCCTGCGCCGCCCGCGCGGATGCGCTCGGCAAACGTCCCTTGCGGATTCAGCTCCAACTGCAATTCTCCGCTGGCTACTAATTGCTCGAACAGTTTGTTTTCACCTACGTAGGTGGAAACCATCTTCTTTACTTGGCGTTGCTGGAGCAGCAGGCCGATGCCGAAGTCGTCTACACCGGCGTTGTTGCTGACGATGGTCAGGTCTTTGGTGCCTTTGCGGCGGACGGCGGCGATCAGATTTTCGGGGATGCCGCAAAGGCCGAATCCGCCCATCAGGATGGTGGCGCCGTCCTGGAGTTTTTCGATGGCGGCGTCAGCTGAGGAGATGCGTTTATCCACGAAGGGCTCCGAAGGTGCGTCGAGAGTTTACTGCAACCGCGTTGAGGACAATAGCGAGCCGTCGAGAGAGCCGGGATTTGAGACAGCTGTTAATGGAAAGGTTACCCCTCTCCCCTATGTTTTTCGTAAGTGTTCATTCTAAAACCATTTAAAGCCCCTTTAGAATCAACAGATACGCAAGTGTTCATTCTAAAGAGGCTTAGAGGTTGCGGAAAATGCAACGAAACGAAGAAAAAGCTTCTTCAGGGGCTGAAGCCCGTTGGGAGCACGCAGTTTACGTCGGCGCTAAAGCACCGACCTCCTGAAGGACACTGCTGCACGACCTCCTGAAGGACACTACAGCACCGACCTCCTTGCATTTATTATCGCCGCGACCGGAGTGCAGCGGCAATGATTCAAAGGTACAGAAGATGGGCAGGACCCTGGGAGGGTCTAGCGATCGCAAAAAAAGTGGGATTTTGCGAGCGCGGTCTGGAGGGCGGCGGTTGGCGGTTCCTGTGGGCGCGGGGATTTCCCTTCGTGCGGGAAAGATGGATAATCCTCCGCACTCGATGGTCGCGTTCCACAGGCGGCTCGGATTTCCAGTCAAATCGGTGAAGGCGCGGAACACTTCGATAGAGAAGTGTTGGAGGGATTGTGAAGGGTCAGCAGCTCTGGAGTTTGGCGACATGGATTTTCGGCGCGATGGCAGCGGCTTTGTCGATCACGCTAGCGGCAGGGTGGGCAGCGGCGCAAACGACTCCGCCGGTGCATCCGTTGGAGGGGCTCAAGTCGCAGGAATATTGGGCGGTGTACGAGGTGTTGCAGGCGAGCGGGAAGATGGATACGGATACGTACTGCATCAGTGTGCTGTTGCACGAACCGCCCAAGGAGAAAGTGTTGGCGTGGAAGGTTGGCGAGCCGTTTTCGCGCGAGGCGGACGTTATTTTGTTGCGGAAGGGCGTTACGGTCGAGGTGCGCGTCGATATTGCGAGTCGCAAGGTGGAGTCGTGGAAGGAGCGGAAGGATGTGCAGGCGCCGACCTTTGACAACGAGTATTTGCCTCTGGGCGAGGAGGCCAAAAACGATCCGCAACTGCATGCGGCGCTGATCAAGCACGGTGTGAAGGATTTTACGACCGTCGTTTGCGTTCCCATCCCGATCGGGTACTTCGCGCTTCCGGAACAACAGGACCGGCGGCTTTTCTATGGAGATTGTTTTGATTATCACGGCGCTTTCCTGACCTGGGGCCGTCCGATCGACGGGTTGTACTTCCTGATGGACGCGGTCGAGAGGAAAGTCGTGAAGATCATCGATGAGGGCGCAACGCCGGTCCCGATGAGCGCGATCAACTTCGAGGAAGCGCCAGCGATCGCCAGGCATGGCACGACACCGATCGCCATTGCGCAGCCGCAAGGCCCGAGTTTTCAGATCAAAGATGGCGAAGTCAGCTGGCAAGGCTGGCACTTCCGCGTGCGGCTCGATCCGCGGGTGGGAACCGTGCTGAACCTGGTGCGGCTCGATGATGGAGGAAGGCAGCGTTCGGTGATGTACGAAGGGTCGATGTCGGAACTCTTCGTGCCGTATATGGATCCGGCGGAAAGCTGGGCGACCCGAGTATTCATCGACGCGGGAGAATTTTATCCGGGAGGCGTACTGAGAATGCTGCAAGATGGCGTCGATTGCCCGCCAAACGCGGAGTACATCGACGGACTGGCGTCTACCGAACGAGGGATTCCGGTGTTGCGGCCTCGCGAAGCGTGCCTCTACGAAACGTATGGCGGAAATCCGGCGTGGCGGCATTGGGAAGACGAAACGGTATGGGGACGCCCGACGCGGGAGCTGGTGCTGCGAACGGCGGCGGTCATCGGGAACTACGACTACATGCTGGATTGGAGATTCGAGCAGGACGGTTCGATTCGCGTTGCGGTAGGCGCAACGGGAATCATCGAGACCAAGGCCGCAAAGACGAAAACAAGCGAGCATGGGATGGGCGGCTCGGCGGGAACGCCGGACGAGTTCGGCCGCTTCGTTGGCGAGAGCACGATCGGCGTGAATCACGATCACTTCTTCTCGTACCGCTTGGATATGGATGTGGATGGGCAGAACAACACCTTTATGCCGGAACGGTTAAAGCAGCGACAACTGCCTGAGGCGACGCACCGGAAGAGCATCTGGGTTGCGGAGCCTTCGGTAGCGCGCACCGAGCGCGACGCGATGATGGATGTGCAGATGGACAAGCCAGCGATGTGGATGTTCGTCAACCCGAACGTGCGCGGGCCGCTGGGATATCCGACCGGTTATGAGATCATGCCGGGCGTGACGGCCGCGTCGCTGCTCGATCCCGAGGATGGCGTGCAGAAAGTCGGCGCGTTTTCGACGCACCAGCTGTGGGTCACGCCTTATCGAGCCGACGAGATCTATGCTTCAGGCGTCTATCCGACGTCGAGCAAGGGCGAAGACGGCTTGGCCGTGTGGACCCGGGCAAACCGAGCGATCGAGAACACCGATATCGTGGCGTGGTACACCGTGGGCTTTCATCACGTGCCGCGAGCCGAGGATTGGCCGGTGATGCCGGTGATGTGGCACGACTTTGTGATCCGGCCGTTTGATTTTTTTGGGGCGAATCCGGTTTTGACGTTGCCGGCGAAGCCGTGAAAAAGAACCCGAAAGGAAATAATGAAACTGTCAGGGCAGCGTTTATCCCGTCGAGGATGGTCCAAAATAAAAATGACTGAGACATCGTTGGTACGGCAGAGGCTTTTCGATGCCGCGATTGGAATTCTTGTGATTGTAGGCGGCGTGGCGGGATTGTTGGGATTCAGCTCGACGGTTTTTGCGCAGCACCGCATGCATGGGCAGCAGGAGAAGGTGGATCGGAACCATCCGTGGATGAACGCCAGCCTCTCGCCGGATCAGCGCGCGGAGATGGTTTTGAAGGAGATGACGCTGGACGAGAAAATCGGGCTGGTGCATGGCATGGGGATGCCGGGGTGGCCGCGGGATGTGCAAGAGCCGGAGCCGGAGTTGGGGAATGGCGGTGCGGGCTTTGTCCTGGGTGTGCCGCGACTGGGGATTCCGATTATTCAGATCAGCGATGCGGCTTATGGGGTGCGGAGCAGCGGGGAGAATGGAAGATATTCAACGGCGCTTCCCGCAGCGATTGGGGCGGCGGCCAGTTGGGATACGCAAGCGGCTTGCGCCTACGGGACTTTGATCGGGAAAGAATTGCGGGCGCAAGGGTACAGCATGACGCTCGGCGGGGGCGTGAATATTACCCGGGAACCTCGGAATGGCAGGACGTTTGAGTATCTGGGCGAGGATCCGATTCTGGCGGGGACGCTGGTGGGAAATCTGATGAAGTGCGAGCAGGCGCAGAATGTGATTGGGGACATCAAACATTACGCGGTGAACGATCAGGAGAGCGGACGGAACGAAGTGGACTCGATCATTGGGAAACGGGCGCTGCGGGAGAGTGATTTGCTGGCGTTCGAGATTGGGGTAGGGATCGCACAGCCGGGAGCGGTGATGTGTTCGTATAACGCAGTGAACGGGGTTTTTGCTTGCGAGAATAAATATTTGCTGACTGATATTTTGAAGAAGGAGTGGGGATTTCCGGGATTTGTGGTGTCGGATTGGGGCGGGACGCATAGCACGGTAAAGGCTTCGGCAGCCGGGCTGGACAATGAACAGCCTTTGGATGAGTTTTTTGGGGCGAAGTTGAAGGCGGCTGTGGAAGGCGGCAAGGTTTCGACGGCGGAGTTGGATGCGCACGTGCGGCGGGTTTTACGCTCGGAATTTGCTTGCGGGATTATCGACCACCCTACGCAGAAGAGCGTTGTGGACGTGCTGGGAGGATTCGAGACAGCGCGGAAAATTGAGGAGCAGAGCGCGGTGCTTTTGAAAAATGCCGGCGGCGTGCTGCCTTTAAATGGCGCGGCGCTTAAGTCGATTGCGATTATCGGGCCGCATGCGGATGCGGAGATGATTTCGGGTGGTGGATCGGCGCAGGTGGATGCTCCGGGCCGGCCGAACGCGGGGTGGCAGGCGCACGTTTGGTTTCCAACTTCGCCGATGAAGGCGGTGAAGGCGCACGCTCCCGGGGCGGATGTCCAATTTGATTCGGGAGCGGATCTGGCTTCGGCGGCGGCGCTGGCGAAAAAGTCGGATGTGGCGATTGTATTTGTGTATCAGTGGATGAGCGAGGGGATGGATTTGGCTAGTTTGTCGCTGCCGGAGAAGCAAGATGAATTGATTGCGGCCGTGGCGGCGGCGAACCCTAAAACCATCGTCGTGCTGGAGACCGGAACAGCGGCGACGATGCCGTGGGTGGATAAGGTCAGCGGAGTTTTAGAGGCTTGGTATGCGGGTAGCGATGGGGCCAATGCGGTGGCGAATATTCTGTTCGGGGATGTGAATCCCAGTGCGAAATTGCCGATGACCTTTCCGAAGAGTGACGCGGATTTGCCGCATCCGAAATTGATTCAGCCGGGGCCGGGGCAGACTGGGGAAGCCGCGGTGATGAAGACGGGGGAAGCGAAAGCAACGTTCAGCGTGACCTACGACGAGGGCTTGAAGGTTGGCTACAAGTGGTTCGACGCGGAGAAGAAGGCGGTGCTGTTTCCGTTTGGGTTTGGACTTTCGTATACGACGTTTGCCTATTCGGGATTACAAGTGACTTCGGGCAAGGGGACGGCCGTCAGCTTCAGTGTGAAAAATACCGGGAGTCGCGATGGAGCGGAGATTGCGCAAGTGTATGTCGCTTTGCCGGCAAGCGCGGGTGAGCCTCCGAAACGCCTCGTCGGATGGAGCAAGGTGTGGCTGAAAGCAGGCGAGAACAAGGACGTAAGCGTCAGCGTGGATCCGAAATATTTGTCGATCTATGACGAAGGGAGCGGCTGGAAGCTTTTGCCGGGAGGATACGTGATCATGGTGGGCGGCTCGTCGGCGGAACTGCCGCTTACTCAGAGGATTGAATTGAGGTGATGGGGGGATGGTTCCGACGGGATCCTCGTTGGTGACATCGAGGAGAGATCCCTCCACTTCGCGGGCCGACGCGTTCACCCCGCAACACCCTCCGGGGTAAACAGGAAGTGAACGCGAAAGAAAAAGTCGTCCCGCTTCCGTCGGGATGACAGTTTTTGGACGGGGCGCGAAGAGGCGGCAAGGGTGCCCTTCGTGACTCGGGACAAACCGGCACCACGATGAAGGTTGAAGTTTTGCCGGGATGGGGCGCAGCAGTGCTGCGCCCGTACAACGGTGGGATGAGATCGGGCAACGCGATGAGATTGCGGGTCGCGGCGCGAGGAGCCGGCAGGATGCCGGCGCTACCAGTTATCGCCAAGACACATTTGGCCGATTGAGCGGACGAAGAGGCTAGAGGCTGCGGAGAAGTTTGTAGACTTCGTTGGCGGCGTCGAAGTCGGCTTCGAGTTCGCGCGAGTTCAGGCGCTCGCGAATATCATCGAGGCGTCGCGCCAGCAGATCGAGCGAGGCTGACAGGACATCGCGGTTGGTGAGTACGATGTCGCGCCACGTGGAGTAGGGGCTGCCAGCGAGGCGAAGCGTGTCGCGGAGGCCAGGGCCCGCCACCGTGATCGGCAGACCATTTTCATCCAAGCGGTCGTAAAGGAATGAGGCTAACGCTACGGCCACCAATTGGGGCAGATGCGAGGCTAGCCCTACGGCGTAGTCGTGTTGCTGCGCTCCTAGCCAAAGGGGACGCGCGCCAATCTTTTCGAGGAGCTTGAGGAACGCGGAGACGCGTGGATCGCGCTCCGAGGGAGGGGCAACGTCGGCGCCAGGCGGGATGGGATTGGCGATCAAGGCGTAGGGAGCGGCGCGGAACAGGTCAGCGTCGGCATGAGCGAACCCTGCCAGTTCGCGTCCCGCCATGGGATGGCCCGGAAGGAAAAGCGGTGTGGCTGGATCGGCAAAGAGTTCTTCAGCGGCCTGGGTGATGCGGAGTTTCGTGCTGCAGACGTCGGTGATCAATGTGTGGCGCGGGGCGGAACGCGCGAGGTCGGGCAGCAAATCCAAGGTTACGCCGATGGGCAGCGCCAGGAAGATCAGGTCGGCGGCACGTATGGCGGGTGCCAGATCCCCACTAAACAATTCGTCGAAGGCGCCACTGGCTTGGGTAGCGCGGGCTACGTCGGGGCGGTCCCAGCCGGAGATGTGAAGATCGGTAGCGTATTTACGCAGGGCCAGGGCGAACGAACCCCCGATCAAGCCCGTGCCGAGGACCGCAACGCGATTGATAAGGTGTGTGGTCATCGGCAAGAAAGATCAGGCGATGCGGCGGCCAATGGCTGGGGCGATGATACGGAGTTCATTCATCAGCTGAGCGAATTGGCCAGGTTCGAGGGACTGAGCGCCGTCGGACAGGGCGTGGTCCGGATCGTTGTGGACTTCGATCAGGAGGCCGTCCGCTCCAGCAGCCACCGCAGCGCGGGCCATGGGCGCAACCTTGTCGCGCCGGCCAGTGCCGTGCGAGGGATCGCCGAACATGGGGAGATGCGAAAGTTTTTTGATCGAGGGGATAGCGGCGATATCGAACGTGTTGCGCGTGTAGGTTTCGAACGTGCGGATGCCGCGCTCGCAGAGGATCACGTCCCAGTTGCCGCCGGCCAGGATGTACTCGGCGCTCAGCAGGAGTTCCTCCATGGTGGCGGACATCCCGCGCTTCAGCAGCACCGGCTTGCGGACTTCGCCGAGGGCCCGAAGCAAGTGGTAGTTCTGCATGTTGCGCGCGCCCACCTGGAAGATGTCGACGTAGCCGCCCATCATTTGGACTTGCGAAGGATCCATGACTTCGCTGACGGTGAAGAGTTGAAATTTTTCGGCGGCTTCTTTCATCAGTTTTAAGCCTTCTTCCCCCATGCCCTGGAAGGCATACGGTGAAGTGCGCGGTTTGAAGGCGCCTGCACGGAGAATTTTTGCGCCGGCTTTAGCGACGCTTTCAGCTATGGAGTGGATTTGGTCGCGCGATTCCACCGAGCAGGGGCCTGCCGCGATTACCACATCGTTGCCGCCAATGGAAACTCCTCTGCCCAGTTGGACGATCGTGCCTTCAGGTCTGAATTGGCGGCTGGCGAGTTTGTACGGCTGCGTGATGCGCATAACTTCGCGCACGCCATCGAGAAGCTCGAAGTCGCGGTGATCGAAGTCGCGGTGGACTCCGACGGCGCCCAGGACGGTGTGGGATTCACCCGTGGAGCGGTGAACGTTGAAGCCGCTGCCAATCAAGCGATCGATTACGTGTTGGATTTGCGCGTCTGTGGCGCCCTCTTGCATTACGATGACCATTTGCGTTCCCTGAATTCCTTCCCTGTTATGTTCGTGGGTAATTTGGCGAAGAGCGCCCGCCACGGTCGGCGGCCACTACAATATCTTCATCTGTCCTTACCCGAAACGTCGCGTGGCGAATGATCGCTGGGGTGCATGGCTTCGCGTTCGGCCGAGCGTGCTTCGTCGATGATGCGCTCGAAGAGGCGGCGTATCTCGGCATCGGACAGCGGTCC
>Ga0210401_10003099_pt1 | contig 17910 bp, 18 predicted proteins | sample IncBWH32MmetaG_FD_150866 | JGI IMG/M metagenome (GOLD analysis project Ga0210401, IMG submission 150866) | Forest soil microbial communities from Barre Woods Harvard Forest LTER site, Petersham, Massachusetts, United States - Inc-BW-H-32-M | ecosystem: Environmental > Terrestrial > Soil >... | reverse complement strand
CGTTACGAGCCGCGCATCCAGCGCAAATTTCGACTATGTTTCGCGCTTTTTCGCTCCCGCGGCGGGCATCGACGAAGACCCCGTCACGGGTTCGGCTCATTGCTGTTTGGGACCGTTCTGGAAGGAACGTCTCGGCCGCGATAATCTGATTGGATACCAGGCTTCTGCGCGAGGCGGAATTGTCCGTACCCGTTGCCAGGGAGATCGCGTTCTCATTTCCGGTCAGGCCGTAACTGTGTTGCGAGGGGAACTGTTGTGAGGGTTCAAGCGGCGCCATGAAGCTGGATCCAAATCCCGAGAACCCGTGCTTTGGCTGCGGCGGCGCGAATGCGCGCGGCATGCGCCTGGCGTTCGAACAGGATGACGCGCGCCAGCGCATCGTGGGGCGATTCCGCCTGGGAGAAGAGTACCAGGGCGGCTCGGGCTTTCTTCACGGCGGAATCATTGCCTTGCTTTTGGACGAAGCCATGGGCAAGGCGGCCCGGTTTCACTCCGCGCACGTCGTGACGGCGGACCTGCGGGTTGAATACAAGAAACCGATCCGCGTGAACACGGAAATCGTGGTGGAGGGATTTGTGACCCGCCGCGAGGGCCGTCAGTTGTATCATGAAGGGGAAATTCGCAACCAGGCGGGAGAATTGCTTGCGCGGGGCGAAGGACGATTCGTCATCATCGACAGAGCAAAATACCAGGCCCGGTAGGGCGCAAGAAAAACGGCGAGCCGGCGGCAACAAGATGACTCGGCGGGCGTGCGTCCCAGTTGGAGCCTGCCGGAAATTTGAGTGAGGAGAAAAAGTATGACCGTGACGATAGCAAGCAACGGAAATTATGGAACCGATCAGTGGCGCGTGAAGGTAGGCCTGGCGGAAATGCTCAAGGGCGGGGTCATCATGGACGTCACCAACGCCGAGCAGGCGCGCATTGCTGAGGACGCCGGGGCCTGCGCCGTGATGGCGCTCGAGCGCGTACCGTCCGACATCCGCAAAGAGGGCGGCGTAGCCCGCATGGCCTCGCCGAAAATTATCCGCGAGATCATGAACACGGTGAGCATCCCGGTGATGGCCAAGGTGCGCATCGGCCACTTCGCGGAAGCGGCGGTGCTGGAGGCGCTGGAGGTCGACTTCATCGACGAGAGCGAAGTTCTGACTCCGGCCGACGAGGAAAATCACGTCTGGAAGCACGATTTCAAAGTGCCCTTCGTTTGCGGAGCGCGCAACCTGGGCGAGGCATTGCGGCGCATCGCCGAAGGCGCGGCCATGATTCGCACCAAGGGCGAAGCGGGTTCGGGCAACATCGTCGAAGCCGTTCGACACATGCGCACCATCACTTCGGAAATGCGGCGGCTTACGACGCTGCGCGGCGACGAATTTATGCGCGTGGCCAAAGAACTTGGCACGCCGCTGGACCTCGTTCGTGAAGTCGCCAACACAGGAAAACTACCGGTGCCGAATTTTTCCGCGGGTGGCATCGCCACTCCCGCCGACGCCGCGCTCGTGCGACACCTGGGCGCCGAAGCCGTTTTCGTGGGGTCGGGAATTTTCAAGTCCAGCGATCCGGAAAAGCGCGCCAAGGCCATCGTGAAAGCCACCACGCATTTCCAGGATGCCAAGGCCGTCCTCGAAGCCTCGGAAGAACTGGGAGAAGCGATGCGCGGCCTGGACATCCGCCAAATCGAAGAGAAAGATTTGCTGCAGACGCGCGGATGGTAGCCGCGTGGTTCCATGCTTGAGTCAAAAAGTTATTTTGTCATTCCGAGCAAAGCGAGGAATCTCTCTATGGTTTAGACCTGGCAAAAGAGAGATTCCTCGCTTTGCTCGGAATGACAAGCTATTTTTTAAGAATCAGGAGAGCAAAGAGGGAAATGAAATTCGGAATCCTGGCGGTTCAAGGTGATTTTGAAGCGCATGCGGCGATGCTCGCGCGTATGGGCGTCGAGTATGTGTTTGTGCGTACGCCCCGCGATCTCGAAGGCGTGGACGCGGTCATTTTGCCGGGCGGTGAGAGCACCACGCAGTGGAAATTTCTCGTCGAGGAAAGCTTGGACAAAAGTCTGCGAGAGCACTCCGCGCGGGGGGGCGCCGTCTTTGGCACTTGCGCCGGAGCCATTTTGCTGGCGAAGGAAGTGCGCAATCCCGCGCAGCAGTCTCTGGGTCTTGCCGATATTACCGTCATTCGCAACGGCTACGGGCGGCAACTCGCGAGCGAAGTCAGGCACGGAGCCACGGAAATTTCGCCCCAACCCATCGAGATGGTTTTTATTCGCGCTCCGATCATCGAGCGGTTTGGGTCTGACGTGGAAGTGCTTGCCAGGTCCGAGGGCCAGCCCGTTCTGATCCGCCAGGGGCAGATTCTTATTGCAACATTTCACCCTGAATTGAGCAGTGACTCCACCGTACACGAATATTTTCTGCGCATGGCGAGGGGCGATGAATCGGTCCCTGTCAAGGTTGCGAGTGATTTTGCCGGAATTTCCAACAAAAACACAGCGTGAGCAAGCTGAGTTTCCCTTTCTTGTTTGGGGGCCTTTAGTGGCACGCGCTTCAGTCTGTGGGTTTTAGGTCTTACACTGTTAAACCCTCACAGGCTGAAGCGTGCGTCACTTCATTTCACCAGCGAATCCTTGAGACCTGCTGAATTCCGTGTCATTCTGTGTTGTCCTGATGCCCAGCCCGGAAAGATGAAGATGATTCCGCGCGCCAAAGTTCTATTTCTTTGCATCGGCAACGCATGCCGCAGTCAGATGGCGGAAGCCATTGCGAGACACAGGGCATCGGACGTGATGGAGCCATCCAGCGCGGGGCTCGTGCCCTTTGGTGAAATTCCCGGCACCACGCTCACCGTGCTTCAAGAGCATGGCATTTCCGCGGAGGGCCAAAGTTCCAAGCCGCTGCGTTCGGAAGATATGTCCGGGGCGGACATCGTGATCAACATGACGGGACGCTCGGGGGCCACGATTTTTCCGGAACCGGCGGCGCCGGTCGAAGATTGGGACGTGGGCGATCCGTACGGATTCAATCTGGCTGTTTATCGCGCAATTCGCGATCAGATCGAGGCCCGCGTCGAAGATCTGGCGCGGCGGCTGCGCGAAAGGGCAGATCCCCCGGACGCGGCGTAGCCACGCTTTTGTAGCGCCAACCTTCAGGTTGGCGTCTTACTCTCAGGGTGATGCCCGCCTGAAGGCGGGTGTTACATGTAAATTCGAAGAGGGAGATCCATGCGGCGCGAAAAGACCAGCGTATCGCGCGAAGATTACCTGAAGGCCATCTGGGAGATGGTCCAGGAGGAGCACGAGCCGATCAGCGCGCGCCTGGCCGAGGAGTTGGGCGTCACGCCGCCGGCGGTGACCGCGGCACTCAAACGCATGACGCGCGACGGCCTGCTCGTCGTGCGCCGCGACGGCCGCATCGCGTTGACCCGCAAAGGAAGCAGCATCGCGGACCGGCTGGCGATGCGCCACCAGCTCGCGGAAAAACTGCTCACGGAAGTTATTGGTCTCGACTGGACGCGGGCCCACGACGAAGCCGAGCGCCTGGAACACGGAATTTCGCCTGAAGTTGAAAAATTGCTACTGGGGCGTTTTGGCGCCGAAGGCTTTTGCCCGCACGGCGTGCCGCTGCAAGGCGGCTTGGCAAAATTGCGGCGCAAGCATGGCGCAGTACCGCTTTCCGACGTGGACACGGGGCGGACAGTCGAAGTTCTCTGCGTGTACGAAAAAGATCCCCAATTCCTGAAATTTCTTTCAGGACTCACATTGCATCCCGGCGCGCGAGCCCGCATTCGTAAACGCGAATACGATGAAACCATGACACTCGGGGTAGGCAAACGCACGGTCCACCTTGGCAAGCCCGCCACCAGCCGCATCTGGGTGCGGGCGCTGGGGTAATGGGAATGGTCGCGACGTTTTGGCCTTTATTTTTTCGCCGCTATCATGATCAGTGAATCGCGATCCGCTCAGTCAGCGAGAACTGCAGGTTTTTTGTGGCGCCGGCGTCCCGCCGGCGATTTTTCTGTCTTCTGCATTTGATCAAAACGCCGGCGGGACGCCGGCGCCACAACGCACCGCATGCCAACGTGGCTGCATTCGGCGGCAAGTAAATTCCAAATATTTTTGCGCCAAATTCCAATTAGAAGAGTACTTCTCCAAAAGAAAAAGGGCCGAAGAAGCTCTTCAGCCCTTTTCCCATTTTTCAACTCATTTGGTGCTTGCCGTCCCTTTATGAAATCGGGGTGCAAACGGCCTTGACCTCGGTGTATTGCTCGAGGACTTCGTGGCCCATTTCGCGGCCCCAGCCGGACTCTTTGTATCCGCCGAAGGGGAGCGCGGCGTCGAAGATGTTGTAGCAATTGATCCAAACCGTTCCGGCGCGGAGCAGGCTGGCGATGCGGTGGGCTTTCTTGATGTCGCGAGTCCACACGCCGGCCGCCAAACCGTAGTTCGAGTTATTGGCTTTGGCGGCGATTTCCTCGACGTTGCGGAAGGGAATCGCCGTAACTACGGGACCAAAAATTTCTTCCCGCACCACTTTCATTTTTTCGGTGGTGTTTACGAGGACCGTGGGCTTGACGAAGTAGCCTTTGTTTCCGGCGCGCGAACCGCCGGTGACCGCCTTGGCGCCTTCCGAGAGGCCCGATTCGAGATAGCCGCAAACCCGATTCAGTTGTTCCTCGGAAACGAGCGGGCCCATGTCGCTGGTGGGATCCATTCCGGGGCCCACACGAATGTTGTCGGCATATTTTGCGACGCCGTCCACGACTTTGTCGAAAATTTCGTTTTCGACGAAGAGCCGCGAGCCCGCGCAGCAGCACTGGCCATGGTTGAAGAAAATGGCGCTGGCGGCTCCGGGAATGGCGGAATCGACATCGGCGTCATCGAGAATGATGTTGGGCGATTTCCCGCCGAGTTCGAGGGAAACTTTTTTCAGGTTGCCCGCGGCGGCTTGCAGGATCAGCTTACCGACTTCCGTGGAACCAGTGAAGGCGACTTTGTCGACGTCGGGATGCGCAGACAGGGCCGCGCCTGCCGTCTCTCCGTAGCCCGGCACGATGTTCACTACGCCGTCGGGAATGCCTGCTTCCTGAAGCAATTCGCCCAGCAAAAGGGCGGTGAGAGGCGTTTGTTCCGCGGGCTTCAGCACGACCGTGCACCCGGTAGCAAGAGCCGGGCCAAGTTTCCAGGCGGCCATCAGCAGCGGGAAATTCCAGGGAATGATTTGTCCGACGACCCCGACCGGCTCGCGCAGCGTGTAGGCCAGGAATTGGGTCGTTCCGCCTCCCGACGAAATGGGAATCGTGTTCCCTTCGATCTTGGTGGCCCACCCGGCCATGTAGCGGAACAGATCGGCCGCCAGCGGCACGTCGGCGACGCGTGCGATAGTCAGAGGCTTTCCATTGTCCAGCGATTCGAGTTGCGCAAACTCTTCCAGGTGCTTTTCGATCAAGTCGCCAAGCTTCCAAATCATGCGGCCGCGCTGCGAATGCGTAATTTTAGACCACGGGCCGCTTTCAAATGCGGCGCGCGCCGACTTCACGGCGCGATTGACGTCTTCCTTGTCTCCTTCGGCAACCCGGGACAGGACTTCGCCTGTGGCGGGATTGTAGGTGGGAAAAGTCTTTCCGGATGCGGCTTCGACCCACTTGCCGTTGATGAGAATCTTGTGCGTCTTGGCGACAAATTTAGAAACATTCTGATCGAGTGACGGCGCCGGTGCTGTTGTTGCCATATTTTGTTCTCCTTCTCTGCGATCCGATGCAGGGGTGCGTTGTAATGGCGAGGCGAACTCCAAGCTACTCCCACGGGATGGAAAATTCAAGTGAGCGATTGCCGGGCCTGAAGAGTGAGAAATCTGCCGGTCGTGTGGAAATTATTTGGTTTCCGAACCGCACTCATGCAGATCGGAAATGTCGAAAAGCCGGTGGAAACGGAATTGCGCTACACTGTTGGCGCCGAAGACGGCAGCTAGTGAGGAGTTGAAAAGGATGAACACGGATCTGCGGTACCCCATCGGGAAATATGACGTGAAAGCTTCGCTCACTCCGGCGGAGCGCGCGGAGGCCATTGCGCAAATTGCAGAAACGCCGAAGCGCATGCGCGATGCGGTGGGCGGCCTCTCCGGAGGACAACTCGACACGCCATACCGCCCCGGGGGATGGACTGTGCGCCAACTCGCGCACCACGTCCCGGACAGCCACATGAACGCCTATGTGCGCATGAAACTGGCGCTCACGGAAGACGAACCTACTATCAAACCGTACGAAGAAGGGCTGTGGGCCGAGCTGCCGGATTCGCGGGAAACCCCCGTGGAAGTTTCTCTGGTTCTGCTGGAATTTCTGCACCTGCGCTGGGACATGTTGATGCGCTCGCTGCAGCCGGCTGATTTTGCGCGCCGCCTGCGCCACCCGGCCCTGGGGTTGATGACGTTGGACCATGTAGTCCACCAATACGCCTGGCACGGGCGGCACCACGTCGCGCACATCACTTCGCTGCGCCGGCGCGAAGGGTGGAACTAGCCGGCTTGATGCTCACCGCGCTGCGCTACTACTGGATCACGGCGAAGGGCTACCGGATGCGTCCGTGGGCCAGCCCGTACATTCGCTGGCGCCTCGAAACTTTTTTCGGCGGAGACATGCGCGCGCTGGGGCCCGCGGAATTCTTCCGCCTCATTTGGCGCGAGCGCAAGCAACTTTCCCAATTCATTGCCTGGGTTGCGGAGCGCTGGCGTGTGCAAAGGGGAGACTAAATCCGCTATAGATTTAGTTGAGCGTAGGCACGAGCCATGTGCCGGCCCATGCGGGGCTTTTTGTGCGGGCGCGTCGATTTCCACAGCTGATGCGGTGAGCTACGGTTTGTCGTGCCTCATGGGCGTCCAGAAACCTGAAATGAATTTCAAATCTCAAATTTGAAATTTCAAATTTGAGATTTAAAGCGCGAGTTTTAAATTGCGGGATATTTCAGATTTGAAAAGGAGTTGTCTTATCAATCGTCTTTATGGGTCGCGGCTTCAGGCGCGACATTCAGAGACCTGGAAAAAAGTGCTTCAGCTCCTGACGCCCCGTCGAATTCAAACGTCGCGGCATTTGTGAGATGGCTTCATCTCACAATTGAGATCTGCAAGCACAACTGCAAGCATTACCGCCCGATCCGCTGGGCGGAAAGGCGTGTATAATTGGGGCAGATTGACTCGAAGCAGGAAAGAAGGCCCCCTCCTTCCGCGCGCCGACATGAACGAACTAAAAATATTTCAGAAGACGGAATCGCTGCACGAAGGGCGCTGGTGGGAGCCGCTGCCGGACGGGCGCGTGCACTGCTATCTTTGTCCGCGGCATTGCCACATTGGGGAAGGGCAAGGCGGGTTCTGTTTCATCCGCGTGAATCAAGGCGGAAAGCTTTACAGCTTGGGATACGCTTCGCCGGCGGCGCTGCAAATCGATCCGATCGAGAAGAAGCCAATCAATCATTTTCTGCCGGGGACGCGGGTGTTTTCGCTGGGAACGGCGGGCTGCAACATGGGCTGTTTTTTCTGCCAGAATTGGGACATTTCAAAATCCAAGGCCGACCAGGTCCGTTCGACGCACATTCCGGCGGAAGACATTGTGGCGCTAGCGATTCGCTATGCCTGCCCGTCGATCGCATTCACCTATAACGAGCCGACGATCTGGGGCGAGTATGTGATCGATATTTGCCACGCCGCGCGGGAAGCGGGGATCCGCACGGTGATGGTGACCAACGGCTACATCACCAGGGAAGCGTTTCACGATATTTACGACCATGTGGATGCGGCCAATGTGGACCTAAAAGCGTTCACCGAAGGATTTTACGGCCGCATCACGCTCACGCATTTGCAGCCCGTGCTCGACACGCTCATCTGGCTCAAAGAGGAGACCAACGTTTGGTTTGAGGTCACCAATCTATTGATTCCAACGCTCAACGACGACGCCGAGGAAATCAAGCTGCTCTCCGATTGGATTCTGGAGCATCTTGGCCCGGACGTCCCGCTGCATTTCACGGCGTTCCATCCGGATTTCAAGCTGCAGGACAAGCCCAGAACGCCTCCCGAAACACTGCACGCCGCCCGCAAAATTGCCGTTGCCGCCGGGCTGCACTACGTCTACGAAGGGAACATTCACAGCGATGCCGCCCACACTTTTTGTCCTGGCTGCGGCAAACTTGTGATTCGCCGCTCCTGGCACGATGTTCTCGAGAATTCGCTGCGCGACGGCGCGTGCCCGTCGTGCGGGCACAAGATCCCGGGCCGGTGGACGAATGCGCCCATTTCGTCCAGGCCCACGGCCCCGCGCACCACTAATGAAGCAGCAAAGAAGTATGGCGCGTTGAATCTCTAGGATTATGGGGATGGGCGGACCTGGCCGGGGCGCGAAGCAATCAACGTTAGTCGAGCATCCTCAAATGCGGAATTTCAAATCTCAAATTTGAGATTTGAAATTCCGCATTTGAGATCTCAAATTTGAGATCTCAAATTAAATTCATAAAACGCGAGTCGCCTTCAGCGGACGCTGACGGCTTATCCCAAGGCACGAATCACGATTTGCGGTTCACAAACCACCAATCAGTAGCGACCCGTGACAACTCTTTAGCCGCCCTAATGACTTCCCCCTGTCTGCATATTCATGGGCATGCTGGAATCAGCTGGCAGCGAAGGCATTCCGGCGAGATAGGCGTACATCCATAATTGCCACTTGCGATCGAGCTCCAGCGGAGTCGTGCCCAGGGCCTTTGTCACTGCGGCGAGGTTCGGGCGAGACATTTTTGCCGCGTAGAGTTTCTTCACAGCGTCCATGCCGCCGAATTCTGCGATTTCGCTGATCCAGGCCGCGCCGAGCAGAGCCCGGTCATCGGGGGAAGAAATTTCGTCGCCCGGATCCGATAGCAAGCTCGCGAGCTTCTGGTGACCGAGCCGTTGCTCTACTTGCGCCGCGGCCATGCCGATTTCCGCGCCGCGCCATTCGCCAACGAGCCAGAACGCGGCCCAGCGGGCGAGTTGTCCATTTCCGGGCTCGCCCCAGGCGGCACGGAGGAGGGCTTCCGCATCGGCTGCGGCGGGAATCTCAGGAATCTGTCCGTTCAGCCTGGTGCGCACAGTTGTTCCGATGACCATGTAGGGCTGCTGACCACTCTCGTCCGCCGGCATCATGGGAAATTGGGGATCGAAGACGATGCGGATGGTTTTGTTGGAATCGGCGCCGCCTAGTTTTTTGTCCAGTGCCGCAAACAGGGGCTCCCTCCGCGCTTCGAATTCCGACATGGCGCTTTGCGTGAAAGCGCCGGTCGGGCACAGGATTTCGTAGTGCGCGGAAGTCACGCGCTGCATGAGCGATTCGCGGACGAACCGGCGAAGCTTGCCGCCGTATAGGAAAAGCGCCACGGCGATGGCTGCGAGGCTCAGGGAAAAGATCGCCAGCGGCTTGATCCTGCCGCCCTCGGATGCCGATTTTTCCGTCACGGCTTTACTTCGTCCGGTGGCCGGCGCTCCGGGCCGCGGGAGGTCGCGGGCTGGAAATATTTTTCAACTTCGGTGTCGGGGAAACCGCGATTATTCAGGTGGACGCGAAGTTGACCCACGGAAACGGGGCCTCGCGAAAGCAGGGCGCGGAGCGATTCGTAGACGACCTGATGCTCCGGGTCAATGAATACATTCTGGCTGAGGGATTGCATAAGACTCAGTCGCTGCTCGCGAGAAACCGATTCATCGCAAAGCACGCGGAGAGCCTGTAGTTCAGTCGCGGATTGAGTTTCACGATCCATGGAAGCGGCGCCGGCGAAAGTTTTCTCCATTCCTCCCGTTTCTAATTTGCGCGTCACATTTTCTTGACGCGCTCTATTCAGTTTATTCCATATGGGGCGCGGCCGACGAGGATTCTTCGACCTGGAAAAAGATCCGGTTCTGGTTGGGCGAATCCCGTGCGCCGCCCTGCCGGGGCTTCCGGCCAGTAACATTCGGCCAACTAACAGGGCGTGGAGCTAATCAATGCGAGTCTGCTTGCGCAGAGGCGCCGGCCCGCAAGCGGATCGCCGCGGCTTTTGCAACGGCGTCGGTCGGGTCCATGACGAGTCCGCTTTCATATTCGCGCAGCGCGTCGGCTGGACGCCTTGTAAATTCCAACACCCGGCCGAGTCCGAAGTGCGCATGGGTGTCAAACTGGTTAGCGGCGAGCGCTTTACGATACGCCTTTTCGGCGCGGGGAAAATCTTGCCAGGCGAAGTAAATGTCGCCCAACTGGTCGGATGCTTCCGCATTGAAATCGGCGGCTACGGAGCGTTCGTATTCGGCGCGCGCATCATCCGAACGGCCTTGAGCCAGCAGAAACTTTCCGTAACTGTTGTGGGCTCGGGTCGAGAGTGGTGAGAGCGTTGTGGCCACGCGGAATTGCCAGTCGGCCTCGGGGCTGCGCTTCATCGCGGCCAGCGTTTCTGCCAGGTTGATGTGGGCCGTCGTGTACGCCGGAAAAGATCGCAGCGCCCGCCGGGAGTAATCGACCGATTCGGGATATCGTTCCTGCCTCTGCCGAAGAAGAGCCATGTCGTCAAGCGCGTAAGCGTTTGTGGGGTCGATCGAGAGAGCATCCTGCCATTCCCGCTCGGCCAATTCCCAGTTCCCCCGGTCGATCGCCATCGATCCGAGGTTGGTGCGGATTACGCTGGAATCGTCCTGTGTTTCCGTGACCCCGCGATACAGCAATGCCTCGTCGCCCCAATCCCGATTGCGCGAAACCGCTCTCACGCCGTACATAAGGGCGACAATGCAGAGCAACACCGGCACGGCGCGCGCCGCGAGCCTTGGAACTGCGGGGACGCTCCCGTTCCAGATCTGTACAGCGCTCCAGGCAATTAACCAGCAGAATCCAACGGAAGGCAGAAACAAATAACGCTCTCCAAATACTCCTGCCGGCATCCAGCGCGCATTCATGACCGGGCCGAGCGGCAGGAAAATCCACACCAATGCGAAGGAAACGATATGCGCCCGCTTCCATAACGCTGCAAAGATGATTGCGCAGAGGGCGATTCCCGCGAGTCCGAGGAGAACGTTCGCGTCCGTGAAATGCCGGCTTGGGTGAAACGCATAAAAGACCGACAGGCGCGCGGGCCAGACTAACTTCCCGAGGTAACTGCCGATGAGCGCGATGGCCGAAAGGACAGTGTCATGCCAGGAGAGGTTTGGGCGCATGACAACGGCGGCGATTCCTCCCATGATAAAGGCTCGAACGGTGAGATAGAGTGCGGCAACGATCCAGAGCGCGCTGTAGCGCGACAATTTTTCCTTGAGCGTGATCGTAAAGCGGTCGTCTCGGTAGAAATGTTCAAAGAGCATCGCCAGGACGGGAAGAGTCATGGCCGTCTCTTTCGATAGCAAGGCCAGTGCGAAAGTGACGCACATCATCGCGCGCGGCCAGGTTTTTTCTTTCGTCTCCGGCAGCTTCAGGTAAAACAAGAACGTAGCCAGATAATACACGGCCAGGTTGAGGTCGCTCAGCGAGTCGATCCACGCGACGGTTTCCGTATGGATCGGGTGCAAGGCAAACAACCCGGCCGCGACGAGCGCCACGCGCTCTCCGCTGAAGCGCCTCAAGAGCAGGAACACCAGCCAGACCGCGATTCCGTAAAGCAGGATACTCACCATATGGAAACTAAAGGGAACCGGCCCCGCGATCTGGTAGGCCAGCAGGAAATCAAACGTCATCATCGGGCGGTAGTAATTGGAAATGCCTTGCGCGCCCAGGAAGGACCAGACGCTGGTTGTGAAAATTTGCCGGAGATACCGGAAGGAATGGACATAGGGATTTGCGACCACCTGAAAAACATCGTCGTAGACGAACCAATTGAAAAAAATGTTGCTGTATGGCAGAAAGGCGAGAAAGTACAGGATCAGGAATGTGATTACTCCCCGATTCGTATCCTGTGACGGCTTGCCGTTGAGTTTTGCCGCGCGGGCCATTGTTTGATGCTACTGGATCGCAGCGGCGGAAACCATCATCGCGCGGAGGGGCGGTAACAGAACAGTCAGCCATGTGCTGGATCGCCCAAGGGAATCGGTTCTGGAGTAGACTATCCGCGTCGCGGAGTGGAACGAGAGGGAAGGAGTTAAGTCATGGCAAAGATTTTTCGCCTCTTGATTTTCATGTCCTTGCTTGTATTTGCCGGCGGCGCGATGGCGCAAGAGCCGCCCGACTGGACCAATCCGTTTCCGCCCTACCGGATCATCGGAAATATTTATTACGTCGGCAGCCAGGGGCTCGCCGTTTATCTGATCACCACGCCGCAGGGAAATATTCTGATCAACAGCAATCTGGAAAAATCCGTGCCGATGATTCGGGCGAGCGTGGAAAAATTGGGGTTTCGCTTCAGCGACACCAAGATTCTCTTGATCAGCCACGCGCATTGGGATCACTGCGCGGGCAGCGCAGCCGTCAAGGAGTTGACTGGCGCCAAATACATGGTGATGGATGCTGACGTGCCCGCGATCGAGGACGGCGGAAAGATCAATTTTGGGCGCGGATCCCAATTCAGCGATTCCGGGGCTGCCCAATACCAGCCCGCCAAAGTCGATCGCATCCTGCACGATGGCGACGAGGTGAAGCTGGGAGACACGGTGCTCACGGCGCATCTCACGCCGGGACACACGAAGGGCACTACCACCTGGACGATGAAGGTGGCGGACGCAGGAAAAACTTACAACGTGGTCATCGTAGGCAGTCCCAACGTGAATCCCGGGTACAAGCTGGTGAACAACGCCCTGTATCCCCAGATCGCCTCCGATTACGAACGCATGTTCCGCGTCCTGAAATCCTTGCCGTGCGATGTGTTTCTCGGCGCGCATGGAGATTACTACGGGATGGAGGCGAAGTATGCCCGAATGAAAGCAGGCGGCCCGAATCCGTTCGTCGATCCCGAGGGGTACAAGAGTTATATTGCCGAGCGCGAGCAGACGTTCCGCGCGGAATTGGCAAAGCAGACGGCCGCAACCCGATAGGAGTAGTCTTCGGACACAATCAGTTGTGGAGTAAAGTGCACTGCGCGGCTGAGATCGGAGGTTTTTTGTGAGAAATAAATTGCTCGGAGTTTTCCTGGTGATGGTGAGCCTCCTGGCCATTTCCGTTCCGCTGCCGGCGCATCACGGAGCGGCGGGCTACGACATGGAAAAACAATTGGTCATGAAGGCTACGGTGACGGATTGGCTGTGGGCCAATCCCCATTGCTTCCTGAAGTACGACAGCACCAATGAAAAAGGCGAGGTCGAACATTGGGCCGTGGAAGTGAGCAATCCCGTGGACATGACCCGGCGCGGCTGGACCAAGCATTCGATTACTGTGGGTGACCAAGTCACGGTTACGGTGCGGCCAGCCAGGAACGGCGCTCCGGTCGGGCAACTCTTGAAGGTTGTCCTGCCCAACGGCCAAACTTTGATTGGATGGAACCCCACGGTGCGCTGACGCGGAAGGTGCAGTCAAGATGCAACGACGACTTACGCGGAACCGCGCACCTGAAACTACAAGCGGCCTTGGCCACGCGGCGTTGAGGATTTCAACATGTTGAAGCAGTTTGTGAAACCAGTCATGGGATTCTTCGCGCTGCTGGCGCTTTGCTCCGGCGTGCGCGCACAGACCGCTTCGCCGCAACAACCCGAGGCGACGAAGACTCACACGGCAACCCCAGCCCCACGCCGGGACCTCTCAGGAATTTGGGGTCCGGAAGATACGATGGATGGAATATCCCCGAGAGGCGTGAAATCGCACGCCCCTTTCACGGCTTTCGGAGAGAACATTGCCAACAACTTATATAAACCCGGAGACGGCCCCAGACGAGTTCCCATCGGCCTGGCCAACGATCCACTCGACGGCTGCGATCCCGCAGGCTTCCCGCGCGATCTGCTCTTTGAACTACGGCCCTTTCAGGTCGTACAGACTGCGAACAAAGTGCTCATGGTTTATCAGTACCAGCAGGTGTGGCGCGCCATCTGGACGGACGGTCGAGAACTTCCGAAGGATCCCGATCCACGCTGGTACGGATATTCGGTGGGGAAGTGGGCGGATGATTACACTTTTGTCGTGGAGACTGTCGCGACGGACGAGCGGACCTGGCTCGATAATGCCGGGGATCCGCATAGCGGCGAAATGCGCGTGGAGGAAAGATATCACCGGGTAGATCGCGACACCGTAGAACTGACCGTGAAGATTGACGATCCGAAAATTTACACCGAGCCGTGGCTGGCTCGCGACAAGTTGCGCCTCAAGCTGATGCCGGCCAATACGGAAATTATGGAGATGATCTGCGCGCCGAGCGAAGCGGAAGAATATAAGAAGTCGATGGCCAATCCACTTTCCAAGTAACCATACTCAACTCGCATCAGCTATGTTCGCTGACCTACTTGTGTTTGTTTTCCACGTGCTCGTCAATCCACTTCAAAATAAGATCGGCGACCTGGTTGCTGTTCTTGTCCTGCATGAGCATGTGGCTGTTTCCAAATTGTCCGAACTTCGGCAAGTGCATCAGGGTCGCGTCGCCGCCCGCGGCATTCACCTGCTGCACGTATTTTGCGCAGGACTCGAACCGTTCCTTCCACATGGTCGGCATGGAAGGAACATCCGCGAGGTGGTCGCCGAAGACGACCAGCGTCGGAATCTTGGCCAGGTGGGAAATCTGCTCGGGATTCAGCGCGGGGCACACGGTTTCAATGGTGATCGTCGCTTTGATGTCCGTGGGATTGATGAGCGCGGCCTGCTCGGGGAAGAAACCCGATTCGGAATGGCCCATCAAGATCGCCCCTTTCAGTTTGATTGCCAGGCCTGACAGATTTGTCCACGTAGGATTAACCGCGGGAAGCCCGCCGTTGAGGTCCGGGATCACTTGCTTTCCAAATTCCTCAAACGCTTCCACCGGAAATTGTTCATCCGAGAACGCCTTTCCCATGGTGGGTCCGAACCGGAAGAGCAGCCAGGCAATCTCGTGCGTCGCGGTCCGAATCTCGGGCATGTCACTGCCCGGGCGCTTTCCCAATTTAATTTCGTTGAGGATGGTGGCATCGAATCCGGAACGCGCGCGCGAAACCTGGTCGGGAAGATAAACGGCGCGGTGCTTCCTCAGGAAATATTCGTTCCAGCCCATGCGCCCGTCGGGAGTGGTCTCATAGCTCTTGGAGCTGAGGCAGCAGCCGTGCACCATGACCACGGGGATGTGCGAATCGGCGCCCTCGGGAATCTGATACTGCACATACATCTGGTCGACCGTGATGTTCCCGGTGTTAATGCCGGTGCCCAGGAATCCGGTGGTGGATCCGGTAAGCGCGTCCGTGTAAATCGTGCGGCCACCGATGAAGAAGCTGCCTTGCTCTTTGAGAAGCAACGAGTCAGCCATGGCCGCGCCTGCGGCGGCAAGCAGCAGGATTGTCAACGCCCCGAGCAGAATGTACAGGCGCGCTGGTGTTCTAACCTGACGATCGCTTTTCACAGGGATCTCCTCTGGCTGTTTTTCCGGCTTGCGGAAAGGTACCATGCTTTCTCATTCCAAGCGAAGCCCGGAAACGCCGCGTGGTAGGCCCGTTTCCGATAACGCGACTTCACAGATGGGATGAGAAGGCCGGTCTCCAGCGGGATGGGATACGCTCCCCATGTTCGACGTGCTCAAGGCACAAAGAAAAGGAGACCGGCTATGAAAAAGACTAGCACTGTGCAGGCCTTAAAGAACGATCTTTTCAAGGGGCGAAAGCTGACCATCGGCCTGGATCTGGGAGATCGCTGGTCGTTCTACTGCGTCCTGGATGAAGCAGGCCAAATCATTTTGGAACAATCACTGCCGACAACACCGGAAGCGATGAAGCAGACCTTTGGAAAGATCCCGCGAAGTCTCCTGGCCCTGGAGACCGGAACGCATTCCCCCTGGGTCAGCCGGCTGCTCAGTGAGTTGGGACAGGAAGTGATCGTGGCGCATGCACAAAAAGTGCAATGGATCACCAAGAGCAATCGGAAAGATGATCGGCACGATGCGCGGACCCTGGCACGGCTGGCACGAGTCGATCCCGAGTTGTTGGGGCCGGTGCGGCATGGCAGTGCGCAAGCGCAACTTCACCTGACGGTGATCCGGGCGCGGGCGGAACTGGTGCGTGCACGAACGGCCTTGGTGAACGCCGCACGGGGGCTGGTGAAGTCATATGGCCAACGACTGCCCAAGTGTGGGACGTATCAGGTGAGCGAGAAGCTAGGTGAGGGATTGAGCGCGGAGTTGCGCGAGGTTCTGGTGCCGCTGTTTCAAGAAATCGAATCGCTGAACGGGCACATCAAGGAATACGACGAACGGATGGAGAAACTCGCCAAGGAAGTGTACCCGGAAGTGTCCTTGCTCAAGCAGGTGAAGGGGGTAGGAACACAGATCGCGTTGACGTATGTTCTGACCATCGAGGACCCGCATCGGTTCCCGAAGAGTCGCGAGGTCGGCTGTTTTCTGGGGTTACGACCTGGCCGCAGGAACTCTGGGGAGAGCGAACCCCAGAAGGGCATCAGCAAAGAGGGAGACCGGTACTTGCGCACGATGCTGGTGCAGGGAGCGCACTACATTCTGGGACCCTTTGGAGAAGACAGCGATCTGCGGAGATGGGGACACAAGCTTGCGGAGCGAGGAGGGAAAAATGCCAAGAAGCGAGCGGTGGTGGCGGTGGCGAGGAAGCTGGCGGTGCTGCTGCATCGGTTGTGGGTAGGCGGAGAGGTATACGAACCACTGCGCAACAGTCAGAAAGCAATGCGGGAAGTGGCCTAGCGAGTGGCGATCCCGACAGCCGAGCTCAACCGCCGAGTCCAGGTGACTGCGGCTAAGTCCTGGGGCCCGACTCCCGCCGAAGAGGTGGGACGAGAGGTCGATTCACAGGTAGCAGCACCTCCTGAAACGAGAACACCCACCAGGCACCGAGCGAAAATTCGCTCACTAAAGAGTGCGGATGGAAGGATGGCGACAGAGGCGGCTCGGTTCTAAGGAAGACCACTCGACGAGCAAAGGCAACTACAAAACCGACTTGACACGAACCGGCCTTCTCATGGAAGGACCTATCCTAAATATCGAGTACTATAGGAAACGGTTGAACGCAGCGGCAGCATCGTTAATGCAGCGTTTTTGGAGCAGGCGAAGGCCATCCGGCAATAATAGTGAGCAAGCATTTCTATGCCTCGTAAAACGATTCTTGCAATTGCGATGGTCGTGGTTTTGGGAATGGCTATCGCCGTTGGTCGCCTCTTTGTTGGGATTCCGTTCGTACCGCCTTCAGGTCGGGAAATTGTGAAGCGGCTCAGTGGACTTCCAATCCCGGTGTTCGTCCGTTCTGAAGAGGCTGTAGACGAGTGCAGCGGTATGTTCTGCAAGGATTACTACGGTCGCGGCCTCATTCGCCTCAGTCCCGTTTCTTGTGCGAAGGCCGTGGACGCAGCAAGGGAACAAGGATGGCGCTCATTGCCTCTGCCAAGCGACCTCACTTTTGATCAAGAAACTGGTGCTCCGATGACGCCGAGTGAGGGTTACTTTCGATTTGAGCAGAGACAGGCCGACGAACACACGTTCGCATGGATCGATACCGAAACATGCCGTGTTTATGCCGAAATCGATATTACCTAGTGAAAGATCGAAATGTCTTCATATCTAGATGCGGGCCACATTCCGATAAGACCGGTGGTCTCAATGGGTCAGTGCAACACTTGCTTGCAGTCTATCTGCCGGAGTCTGAAATCCCAAAGTTTTTCTTGGACGCTGATTTAATCGCAGCGCCACCTCGTCGAGCTCTGCTTGAGAATATCCTGACAAGTCTGTTCTTTTAGGAAAGTACTGACGCAACAGGCCATTTGTGTTTTCGTTCGAGCCGCGCTGCCAGGGGCTCTGCGGATCACAGAAGTAGACTTTCACTTCCGAGTCTACCGTGAAAC
>Ga0210401_10003098_pt1 | contig 17911 bp, 9 predicted proteins | sample IncBWH32MmetaG_FD_150866 | JGI IMG/M metagenome (GOLD analysis project Ga0210401, IMG submission 150866) | Forest soil microbial communities from Barre Woods Harvard Forest LTER site, Petersham, Massachusetts, United States - Inc-BW-H-32-M | ecosystem: Environmental > Terrestrial > Soil >... | reverse complement strand
GAGCGACTACGCGACCGCTTGAGTTCCTCCTATTCTCCGGTGGCCATCCAGTCCTTTGAGTCGCCCACCGGCTCGTACTATCGCGTTCACGTCGGCAAAGTTTCCGGCGAGGATGCCGCCAAGAAGCTGGGCGAGCAGTTGCATCAACGCGAAGGCGTGAAACCTTTGATCTTTCGCGTGGATACGAGCGCGCCGGGAGGAGGAGATTTGTGAGCGCCGACTGCTTGTTTTGCAAGATCGCGGCGAAGAAGATTCCGTCGAAGATTGTTTATGAGGATGACGATGTTTTCGCGTTCGAAGATATCGGTCCGCAGGCGCCGACGCATATTCTGATTATCCCTCGCAAACATTTTGCCTCGTTGAACGAAGCTACCGCGGAAGATCAAGCGGTGATCGGGAAATTGCACCTGGTGGCGGCGGACTTGGCGCGCAAGCTGAAGCTGCTGGATGGATACCGGACCGTCGCAAACAATGGAGCTAGGGCGGGCCAGTCGGTGTTTCATTTGCATCTGCATCTTTTGGGGGGGCGGGGGTTTGGGTGGCCTCCCGGCTAGACAGGCGGGTGCGTTTCTGCGGCTGCGCAAGAGGTGAGGAAAAAGCAGATTCCTCACACCGTTCAAAAAGCGAACGGGTTCGGAATGACAGGTGTTTCTCCTTCTGCACCCAGTGCATTGCAACTCTTGCAGCGCCTGGCAGCGCAATGGCTGGGCCGCGGTGGTCCGCTACTGCGCCGTTAGCGTGATGTCGTCGAACGAGATCGAGTAGCCGGAGCTGGCGGCGTCTTTGCCGGTAACCGTGAACTTGAAGGCGTAGTTCCCGGCGGCGGCGAAATTGAAATTGCCGAGGTCGAACGTCGCGTAGGTGCCGTTGCCGGTGTTTTGGTACTCGTCTTGCGGCGGGCCGACGGCGGTGCCGTTGATGGTCAGCTGCCAAATTCCGCGTGTGTCGAATTCCTTCACGGAAACTTTTACATCGGCGATTCCCGCTGTCGGGACGTTGACGGTAAGGGTGACGTTGTCACCGACCGCTGTCGCGTCGAGTATCGTGCCGGTAGTGTCCGGAAAACCCGCAAACGTGAATTGGCGGAATGTAGGACCGGAGCTAGCCGAAGGAAGATTCGCCGTCTGATAAACGATGGGCGTCTTCGAAGTCGAACCACCCCCCGAGGTGCTGTAGGTCCAGGTGATGATCTCCTGTTGCGCCAGCAGGCCGCCGGTGCCGGCCGTGAATCCGACGAAGGCGCTATTCCCGCCAACGGTGGAGGGAATGTTGATGGGCCACGACGTGGTGAACGTCTGCGCCGTGTTGACTGTGTCGGTGATGGTCAGGGTCAGGGTCGTGCCATCGTAGGTCATGTGCGCGTGCAGGATGTCGCCGCTGTGGAGATTGACGCCGCCGCCCAATGTTGTGGCTGGCGTCGTGGGAGATGCGCCATTGGTGTACAGGCCGGTGGAATTCGTGCCCTCACCCACGTTGCTGTAGAGATCGAACTTGATCGCGACGCTCTTGGGGATCCCGGGGGTACCGCTCGGGGAATCGGGTCCGTAGCCGAGTCCACCGCCGGTCGGACCGATCGCGGTGATACCTGTGTTCTGAATGGTGAAGGTGAAGCCGTCAGCGCTTGGGCTGGTTAGCTGGAACGTGAAATCGTTGGTGAACGTTTGGACGTTGACGGGTGTGGTCCAGAAGGCGCTCGCGACTTCATAGGTTGTGGTCGTATCAGTGAGCTGCAGGCGAGTGCCGTTGAGCTTGGTGTGCCCATTGAACTGCAGGCCTGCGGCAGAGAATCCGGAAGCAAAGTTCACGGCGCTGGTTGACCCGCCGCCGCTGCTGATGGTGATTACCGATTGAGCTGTCGCGCTGTTACTGAAGCCCGTTTCGGTGGCAATCGCCTGCACGGTGCTGGTGGCGCTGACGACGAACGGCGCGGTGTATTGCGTGGAGCCGGTCGTTGGAGGATTTCCGTTGGTGGTGTAGAAGATCGTCGTGCCCGGGTCGGTGATCGTGACCGTCTGAGCCGATGTAAAGGTGCCGGTGCCGGGAGTGATGATCGGGGTGGGTGCCACAGGCAAGGTATTGTTGATGACGTAGGCGGCGCTGCTCGTGGCGCTAGTCGTGAAGCTGGGCGCGGTCGCGAGCGCGGTAATTGTTTCCGACGACGCGACCGAGACGGGAGCGGAATATTGGAACGTACTTCCACCTGCGGTCGTTCCCGGCGTGGATTTATCCAGGGTATAGAAAATGGTGCTGCCGGGTGTCGTGTCCGTGATGGTGACGGACTTCGTTCCGGTGTAAGTGCCGGCAGCCGGACTGAAGATCGGCGGAGTCGCCGGCTGCGGTGCAGTGGCGGTGCTCACGAAATTCCAGGTCTCGATCTTCTGGCTGGCGGTGAGTGCGCCGGTACCACCAGAGAATCCGACGTAGGCGGTGTTGCCGCCAACGATCGAGGGAATATTGACGGTCCAGCTAGTGGTGTAGGTCGCGTTGGTGACGCCGTCGGTGATCGTCATCGTCAGCGTGGTGCCGTTATAGACCATGTGCACGGAGAACGTGTCGCCGCCATGAAGATCAATGCTCGTGCTGCTGAGGTCCGTGGAGGGAACCGTTGGCGACGCGCCGTTCGTATAGAGACCTGTCGAGTCGTCGCCCTCGCCATCGTTACTGTAGAGGTCGAACTTGATGGCTACGCTCTTCGGAATGCCGCCGGTGCCACCCGGGGCATCCGGCCCGTAGCCTAGTCCGCCACCGGAAGGACCAAGAGCCGTCAGGCCGGTGTTCTGGATCGTGAAGGTGATGCCGTCCGCGTCGGCGTTGCTCAACTGGAAGGTGAAATCGTTGGTGAAGTTCTGGATGTTAACCGGAGTGTTGTACCAGGCGCTGCCAGCCTCGTTCGCCAGGCCGTCGGTAAGTTGCAGGCGCGTGTCATCGAGATCGGTGCTGCCGTTGAACGTCATCACGCTGGCGGCGGAACTGAAGCCGACGGGGAAGCTGGCGCCGGTTCCGGCGCCGATCCCATACGTCGCGCTAGCCTGCGGGCTGGCGGTGAGGCCGGGCGATGTGGCAATGGCATTGATGGTCTCGGACTGGCCCACCGTGACCGTAGCCTTTCCAGAGAAGGGCGTGGAAGACGTCAAAGCGGGCGCGTTGATGGCGTAGTAGATCGTGGGGGAAGCGGACGCATCCGAGATCGTGACGGTCTGCGTGGAACCATAAGAACCGGGCAGCGGCGAGAACGTCGGCATGAGGGTTTGCGTTTGCAGCGTGTAGGTTTCGCTGATCGGCAAACTTTGCAGGAAATTGGGGGCGCTGGCGATCGCCGATATGGTTTCCGTGGTGCTGACGGTAATGGGGCCGGTATAGGGCGTGGAAGATGTTGTGGCGGTGCCGGTGGTGGAATAGAAAATGGAAGCGCCGGCAGTGGAGTCGGTAATCGAGACGCTGATCGATCCGGTGAAAGTCTCCGCGCCTGGCGTAATCGAAGGAGCTGCAGCTTGTTGAGCGCCGTTGAGCAGGCCATACACGCTCAAGGCGTTGTTCGTACCCACATAGAGTTTGCCGTTGATGACGACAGGGACCACGAACTTGACCGCGCCACCAGGATTGTCGCGAGCTGAGTTGGTAAGGCTGCTGTACAACGTGGTGGTGATGTTCGTAGCGTCGTGAGCGCGCACGTCCGCGGAGCCGCCGGAGTTATAGCCATCGGTCTGGACGGTCCAGACGATCGGACTGGAAGTCCCGTTGGCAGTGATGATCGGGGTCGGGCTAGGGAACCCGGCGGATTGCGCGGACGTGTGCGACGGAGAGGAGGAGAGCTTTCCGCTGGTCAGCGGAAAGGATTTCATGCTGTCCGAGGTGCCCCAGAAGTACACGGTATTGTTGCCGAACCCAGGCGTTCCCCATAAGCCGCCGATCGGGAAGTTTTGGTTGGTCTGGCCGGAATTGTTGACGGGGAGCTCTTGCACGATGTTGTCGGCGCTGGTGCTGTAACCACCCATGTTGTCGCGATCAACCAGGGAAATTCGTCCTTCCTTGCCAGCTTGGACGAGCAGATGGGTGTGTCCGCCGCTGCTTTGATCGGGGAGGAGCATTACGCCGCCGGCAGCAACGTCGCGGTCCTCGGAATTGAGGGCGGCCTGGTTGAGCGGTGTGAAATCGTCGGCGACCGTCATGACGCCGTTGTTTAGATGTAGACGCACGATGCTGTCGCCGTAGTCCATCGTGTTGGTGTACGACGGGGTGGCGTCAAACGTGCCGTTGCCGGTGGACACGAAAAGGCGTCCTCCCGGACTCGAGCCGGTAGGATTATTGATGTCGGCGGCGATGCCTGACCCGGACATCCAGATCCCGGCGCCGATGCCATTTGCAGATGCGCACCATGCGCTGGTTTGCTTCAGAGTGGCGGCGTTGTAGGCCAGAATCCAGCCGTGCCAGGGGCCGTTATCGCCGTGCGATCCGAATCCGATGTAGACGATACCGTTCAAGAGCAGCAAGGCTGCGCGGTTGTTTTCCCACTTCATGTCAAAATTCAGGGTGCCGCCGGAACTGCCGTTGCCGGTCCCGGACACGCTGCCGGATAGTGGTGCCGGGCCGCCGAACTTTTCCGCGCCGGTGGCGACGTCGAGAGCGTGCAACCGCTGGAAATAGGAGCCATTTTCTTTTGTTGCGCCGACGACATAGATCGTGTTGGTGGATGGATCGATGACCGGCGTGGCGGTAATGCCAATGACCGGTTGAATGTCGGTGCTGCTGACGTCCCCGTTAGGAACCGTGGTCGCGCCGGAAGCAGCTCCATGAGAGGAAGTGAGCAGCGAGATCTGCCATAACGGCAAGGCGTTGGTTCCGCCATTGTTGTCGGCGTCGAAGGCGTAAACGCTGTCATTTTCGGTGGCGACGAACACAACGTTGTGAGTCCCTTTTCCGGGTATCGTGAGGCCAGGCAGGTACAGCGGCTGGGCGTAGATTTGCCCATCAACGGACTGCGAGAAGAGTTTGCCGAAAGAGGTCGCGTTTACGTTGGAGGAGGTGAGAATGCTTTCGTTGGGGTTCAAGCCCGATCGCGCATTGTCGTAGTGTTCGGTGACGACATTCTGCGCCAAGGCGCCGGCGGCGCAGATCAAGAGCAATCCACAGGCGAAAACGGTGCCGCCGACGAAACGCGCGCGGCGACGCCCTTCCGCGAAACGCGTACGCACGCCAACGCACACCCGCTGAACTCGGACCATCGCTGATTACCCCCAACTTACTATTTACTATACAACTATAGGACGGATCATCTTCAGTCCGTGTCGGGACAGTACACGGAGCCTCTTGCACGAAGACCTGCCACTTAACACTGCCGCGGATACTCGGTCTGGGGCGGTAGCCGCGGGCAACTCTTGAAATCAGGCTGATCGTTCGGAAAGCTGTGCGCGAATTGTAGCGACGACGTCGAAAGCGCTCAAGACCTAAATGACTAGGACCCACCGGACAGTACCATCAGTACGGGTATCCTGAGAACATGCGCACCGGTTAAGGCTCAAGCCCGAGTTGAGCAGAGGCGCCCGCTTCAGAGAGCGGCCGCTACAATTACTCGGCGAAGGTCCGACTGGTCGGCCTGCCTGCGCCCCAACAGGTGACGGCGGAAAACAGTGATGAAGATGGGTCGATGGAAAAGCGCAAGGGAACATGCCATCGGCTGGTCCGTGGTTTTGACTAACGTTTCGGGCGAGTTAAGATATGGCCGGTTTTGCGGAGGCTTCGTGCGGAGATCGAATCTCAGGCTGTTGTTGTTCGGGGTTCTGGGATATTTCCTTTGTGGCATGTGGCCGGCGATGGCGCAGGAATCCGCGACGGCCCACCGGGCCGCCGCCGAACAGCCGGCAAGCAAGGGGCTCAGCGTGGACCGCATCTATAGCGAGCCGAGCTTGAGTGGCCATATGACGACGGGAATCGCGTGGGCTCCCGACGGCAAACATCTGAGTTTCTTCAAGGAAGTGTCCTCCGGAGCGGGAAAGGGGGATCGCAAAGAGCTTTGGTTGATGGACGCGGGATCGGGCGAGAGCCGATTACTGGTTTCCGCGGAGAAACTGGAATCGGCGCTTCCGGCGGCAGTGGGAAACGCAACGCAAGCGACCGGATTGGGGCGACATGCTCCCGCGCAGTATCAGTGGGCCCCCGATGGCAGCGCACTACTGCTCCAAGGGAGTAGCTCGCTCGCGTGGTTCGACCTGAAGACGCAAACTGCGCGTCCGCTTGTTTCGAGCAAGGAGGCGATCGCCGATCCCAAGATTTCGCCGGATGGCCGCTATGTGAGTTTCGTTCGCGACCACAATTTGTGGGTGGTTGGCGTGGCGGATGCAAAAGATCGCGCGTTCACACAGGGAGGGACCGAAGAAGTTCGCAAGGGCGAGCTGGATTGGGTGTATCCCGAAGAGTTGGATATCACTACGGCATACTGGTGGGCTCCCGATTCGTCCGCGATTGCTTATCTGGAAATGGACGAACGAAATGTGACGCAGTATCTACTGGTGGATTTTGCTTCGTATGCGGGCGAGGCGGACGACGAGCGCTATCCCGTGGCCGGCGGCCACAATCCTGTCGTGCGAGTTTTTGTGGGGAAGGTGGAAGGAGGCGAGCCGCGCGCGATGGATACGGGCGCGGACAAAGACATCTACATTGCGCGAGTGAATTGGCTCGTCGATTCCAAGCATGTCGCCATACAACGGTTAAACCGGCCGCAGACGATGACCGATCTTCTGGTTGCCGACGCTGCTTCGGGCAAGTCTCACGTTGCTTTGAGCGAGAAGGATTTGTACTGGATCAATGTCAGCGATGATCTGACGTTTCTGAAGGACGGCAAGCGCTTCTTGTGGTCGAGCGAACGCTCGGGCTACCGGCACATTTATTTGTACGACCTGGAAGGAAAAGAGCTCGCGCAGTTGACGAAAGGGAATTGGGAAGTTTCCGCGGTGCAAGGTGTGGACGAGGCGAAAGGGCTGGCCTATTTCACGGCTGCGGAAAAATCGCCACTGGAGCGCCATCTGTATCGAGTGGCGCTGGATGGCTCGCAATTCGCGCGCATCACAAGAGAAGACGGCACGCACGGAATCAATCTCGCCCCCGGCGCCGCGGCGTACGTCGATACCTATTCCAACAGCATGAACCCTCCGCGGCAGGATTTGGTGAAGATCGATGGCTCACGCATCGCCGCCGTAAACGAAAACAAAGTCGCCGAGCTTGCCGATCTGCATTTGTCGCCGGTGGAGTTTCTTTCCGTGCAAACGCATGACGGTGTGCAACTGAACGCAATGATAATCAAGCCGCCGGATTTCGATGCCGCGAAAAAATATCCCGTTCTTGTTTATACGTACGGCGGGCCGCATGCCCAGGTGGTGCTGAATGCGTGGGAAGGCTCGACATTTTTGTGGCACGAGCTTATGGCGCGCAAGGGTTACATCATTTTTGCCGTCGACAATCGTGGCTCCGCGGGCCGTGGCCACCTGTTCGAGGAACCCATCCATTTTCGGCTAGGGGCGCAAGAGCTGTCCGATCAGCGCGATGGCGCGGCGTATCTGAAGTCGCTGCCCTACGTCGATGGGAATCGCATCGGCATTTGGGGTTGGAGCTACGGCGGACACATGACGCTGCACGCTGTGTTCGAGGATCCGCAGGATTTTAAGGTGGGCTTTGCCGGCGGGCCGGTGACGGATTGGCACTACTACGACACGATCTATACGGAGCGATACCTGGGGTTGCTGCCGCAAAACGAGGAGAGCTACCAGGAGTCATCGCCCATCCAGAACGCGGCGAAGCTCAAGGGCAAACTGTTGATCGCGCACGGAACCGGGGACGACAATGTGCACTACGCGAACACGCTGGCGCTGATCAACGAGTTGATCGAAGCAGGGAAGTACGTCGAGGTTATGGCGTTTCCGGGTCGCGGGCACGGCGCCAGCGATCCCGAGGCACGCCGCGTGTTGATGAACCGCGTGACACAGTTCTTCCTGGATAATTTGTAGGTCGCTCGGCGCTCGCTATTTGTTGGGTTTGTCCTTGTCTTTTTCCTTGTCTTTGTCTTTGTCTTTGATCTCGACCGCGGGACCGATCTTGATGGTCGCGCCGAACCGCTTGTAGTTGGCGTATCGCACGGTCATCTTCATATGCACGGAACCGGTGCTGAAGTGCAGTTCGTCGTCGGAGCGCGTGTACGTCGGAAACCAGTAATGGCCTTCGATGTTTTCGCGGAAGGTTTCAAACCGCGGGAAAATGTTTTCGTTGCCTTTCTTGATGATGTCCGGGACCGCTTTTCCGTCGGACTTCACGATATTCAGGTCGTGGTCGTCCACCCAGATGCGTCCCTGAAAATAGCGCTGATTCTTTTCTATTTTCTTGGGCTTGACATCGAAGACATAGGTGCCCAGCTCGTCGAGTTGTTCGCGGCCGGCGTAGTTGACGTCGTACTTCGGCAGCTCGTCGGAGGTCAGCACGAAAGGCTGGACGTGCTCGAGGTCGTCCAGGTCCTGCTGCGAAAGCGAGATGCGCTGCAGCGTTGGCGGGGGGGCGGAGATAACCCTTTCATAGCGCTTGCCTTCGGGCGTGAAGAGAATGTCGCTGGTCATGCGGTACTCGCCGTCGGGACGCCCGTCGAAGTCGATGGTCTGGACGACGAATGTCTGCGTGTAGGTGTAGTTGTCGCGCTCTTTTTTGAACTCCAGTTCGCGATCGCCGAATTTCTTGACGATTTCCGGAACGGGAATGTCGGGCGGCTTGTTGGAAACATTGGACGGGTCGTTTTTTGGGGCGGGGGTGGAGGTCTGCGATGCCTGCTTCGAGACGTCCAGGGTGGGGAGTTGCGCGGCCACGGACAGCGTGCACGCCAAGGCCGCGACCGAAACGGCCGTGCCGGAAGCAGCCTGCAGGCGAAGTTTAGTGGACGTTCGAAAGATCGTGTTGAGCATGCCGGATCTCCTCGTTTGTGCCGCTCCCCAAAGCATTTGACCTCCAGCGACAGCACTAGGGTTGTCCGCGATACCGGACAAGCGTACCCCAGGGAAGTCAATACCCACGGACGAGTCCAATTATGGCGCGTTTCGGCAATTCACTCCAGCCGGACAAACGAGCTGGAAGTCAGTAACGGCGTTTACAGGGCATGTCAGTAAGTCTCGGGCCCCGAGCCTCCCACAACGCCGTTTCCGCTGGCGATTACCCGAGTCTAGCCTGCTTAGTTCACGGTCCAGATACAGCCGTAATTGCTCGGAACAGTAAGGGCTTGCGCGGCGCCCGAAACAACGCCGGGTAGATTCTGCGCGCCCTCGATCTCTTCGACATAGTTACCGTTTATGGGGAAGGTGAAGCTCGTCGAATGCTGCTGATCCGTAAAATTGACGACAATCAGGCGGAATGTGTTTCCGAGCTGCCGTGAAAACGCCAACAAGCCCTTGGAGTTGAAGTTGTTGTAGTCATTATAGAAATAATGCTGGCCTTCGCTGAACTGCGTTCCGCCGCGGCGGATTTTCGTCAATTTTCGAACCAGGCGGAGGATCGGCTGGCCGTCGTTGTCATAGAAATAGTTCCAGCGCACCGGCCGATAAAGCATCACGCGCCCGTAGCCGCTATCCGGAATCCAATAGTTCTCGCAGAATTCCTGCCCCTCTGACAGCAGCGGCGTTCCCTTGGTCGTCAGCAGCGCAATCAGATAGGGCTGCACCTTGGGCCAATTCCCGTCCCGATTTCCTTGCTGGAGCAATACGTCGTCCGGATTGTTGTCGATGGGGATTGTCCCGAAGTTGCAGATAAATCGCTGATGATCGTGATATTCAATGTATTGGAGACCGGTCTTGGGCAGGGTCTCGCCATTTACAGTGACGGACGCCGGATATCCGCTTAACGCGAGTTGTAATCCCAGTTGCTCGATGGCGCCGGGGTTGCCGGCGGCGCAGCTAGCCGCGGCGTAGAGCGTGCCGTCTTGCCAGGTACCCGTGGAGTAGCTCCCATTCAGAATATCGGGAGGATTCGGAAGATATTCGGCAATCTGGATGAGATTGATGTTTCCGGCGGCATCAAAGAATCGCTGATAGTGATCCGTCGCTCCCGCTTTGGTTTTGACGTATTGGTAGGTGGAGTACACGAGATTGGCGTAGCCAGGTCCGGTCGGAGAGTCCCAATACTCCGGCACATCGTCGAATCGGAATCCGTCCACGTGAAAGGTGTCCAGCCAAAACTGGTTAGCGGAGTAGAAATAGTCTTGTGTGAGCCGCTTGGAGAAATCGTTCAGTGTGCCGTAATCTCCGCTGCCGCCGTTGAACGGATTGGGAAGATCGTTCTGTAGGGCGCTATAAAGCTGCGTGTACGCAAAATCTCCGCCCGTGTGGCCGTAGACCGAATCGACCACGACCGCGATTCCATTCTGGTGACACAAATCAACGAAACGCTGAAAATCAGACGCCTTGCCAAACCGCTCGGCGACGCAGAAATAACCGATTGGGTCGTATCCCCAGTCGATCGTGGCCAGCACGTTCGACACCGGCATGACTTCGATGCAGTTGATTCCGAGATCCGCCAGGTATGGAAGCTGCTTGATGGTGCGGTCGATGTCGTTGCGAAATTCGCTGATTATCAACTCGTAGATGATGGCGGCGTTGAGAGGCGGCGTTTTCCATTTCGTTTCATTGGCGGAGAACGCATACGGCACACTCCCAACGGTGATCGCCGACAGGCGCCCGACGCCGACCTCGCGAGAGAACGGGTCGATGATGAAGTCGATGTCACCCCGCATGGGACTGTGAATGACATAGCGATAGACGTAACGGCCGGGTTGCCCGAAGGTGGATGACCCCGGCGGCGGAGGCGCGGTGTTTAGATCGATCTGGCCAGACCAGTAATCCCCGTAGATTGCATCGACGGAATGCGCCTGGGCCACCACCGCCGGTTGGGCGGCCTGAAGATATTGATCCGTTTCGTGAATGATTTTGACTGAAACGGAGTATCCCTTGGCGGAGTCGACCCCGGGCAGGAAAATCCCGAATTGGACGACCTTTGGAGATGTTTCCAGCGCACCCAACTTGTTCATTGGAAGATAGTTCATAAAGACCTCGAGCGGACCGAAGCCGTTAGTAGGGAGGTAGTATACCTGACGATTACCCTCGGCAGATATTGGTGGCTAAGGGTGGGTCAGAGGGATTCGACGATCTCGACGTTGCCGGTCTTCCGCAAGATTTCAACCGCTACGGAGGCGCCGTCGCGGCGAATCAGGAAATCCGCGGTGGCATCACCGACGCGCAGATTGTGCATGCGCACTTCACTCAGATTGGAGGGCAGGCTTGGATTGGTGAAACAGATCTGGCGTTCGGGACCGCGCACACTAAGTCCAAAGCATGCCTGCAGGAGCATGTACACCGAGCCCGCAGCCCACGCTTGCGGCGAACACGCCACAGGGTAGAGCGTCGGGCCGTCGGCTTCGGGCCGCCTGTGAAATCCGCAAAACAGTTCCGGCAATCTATGTAATTCGACGCGACGGCTGGCCTCGTGCAGGCCTTCAAGAATTTTGGCGACGTAATCTTGCAGACCGTAGTAGGAAAATCCCAAGGCGATCATGGCATTGTCGTGAGGCCAGACCGATCCGTCGTGATAGGACATCGGATTGTAGCGGGATTCGCACGCGGCCACCGTGCGGACGCCCCAGCCGCAGAAGGAGTGCTCTTCCATGAGTGACGCCGCAGTGATCCTGGCATGTTCGTGGCTGGCGATCTTGCTGAAGAGCACTTGACCCGCGTTGGAAGTGCGCACCCGGCATTGCTTTTTCTGGCCGTCCAGCGCGAGCGCGTACATGCCCAATTCCTCGCACCAGAACGCGTCCTCGAACTTGGATTGCAGCTTTTCTGCCGCGGCATCCAACCTTTCGGCAAATTCCGGTTCATTCATTGCGCGGGCAAGCAATGCGCCGGCGCGTTTCGCGGCGTATGCGTAGCCTTGCACCTCGCACAACGCGATCGGCGGTTCGGCCAGGCGGCCGTCGGCATGGAACACGGAATCCTGCGAATCTTTCCAGCCCTGCTGCACTAATCCCTTGGAGGCGCGTTGCTGATACTCCACGAAGCCGGACCCATCGAGATCGCCGTAGGTATCGATCCATTGCAAAGCGCGCTGGACGTTCGGCCAGATCTCTTTCACCAAGGATTGGTCGCCGGTGCGCTGGAAGTAGGCGCCCGCAAGCATCACGAACAGCGGGGTGGAATCGACACTGCCGTAGTAGCGTCCAAACGGGACTTCTTTGGTTACCGCCATTTCGCCGCGGCGCATTTCGTGCAGGATTTTTCCCGGTTCCGCGTCTTGTTCGGGTATTTCCCGCGTGGCTTGGGTCTCGGCGAGGTACTTCAGGACGCTCTGCGCAATGCGCGGCGAGGTCCACAGGCATTCGAGCGCGGTGATGATGCCGTCGCGGCCGAACACGGTGCTGAACCAGGGCACTCCGGCATAGGGATACGGGCCCTCGGGATTGCCTTCGATGAGCATCCGAAGGTCCGCGGCGGAGCGATTGAGCCACGCGTTGAAGCTCTCGCTGGAAGTCGTGATCTGGATATCTTCGCTGCGGGCGCGTTCGGTTTCGCGAGTCAGCGAACGGAACGCGGTCTGAAAGGGGATGATGCCATTCGTGCTGGCATCGCGTTGGCAGGCAACCGTCGTGAAAATGGAGGTTTCCTGTTTGGGTTCCAAGTTGATGCGAAACAGAGCTTCGCGCGTCGTGAGCGATGTCGGATCTGGAGAGAACTCCAGACGCGTCCGGCGGAATACGTTGTCCAGCCCGCGGTAGGCGAGTATCGCGGCATTTCCATCGACGAGATCGGGCAGGCGATCGCCCTTGCGCGCGCGCTTGGTGCCGCGCACCTCGAAGATGTCGGCGAAATCCGCGTCGAATTGGAAGAGCAACGAAAGGCGCACAGGCTCCAGGCCGTAGTTCAGGATGCGCAGGTGTTCGTAGTGGCTAGCCGCGCCTAGAAACTGTGAGCGGAAAATGTGGACTGTGCCACGGGGCAAACTGTCCTCGGTATTCAGCGCGGTATCGACATTGGTGACGTCAACGGAGAGAAAGGCGTTGTCTTCGCGAACGGTCGAACCCAGCAGCAGGGGTTGCTGCTGGTTGAGGCGCATCGTGAAACGCGACAGGTGGCGGCTTTCCGCGTGAAAGAGCCCGAACTGCGAAAATCCCAAGTCTTCAATATCGCCGTAACGATTGAGAACGGCGAACGTGTCGCCGCATTTGAGCACACGGGTGCGGTCGTCCACTAACGCGGAAGATGCGCGGACGTAATATTCGTCGGCAACCCGGACAATGTCCGTCAAAAAACCGAACCTTCCTGTTTCGCCTATTGCGTCAGAAACGAGTCGACCTCGGATGTCTCCACGGAGAGAGCGCGGATATTCAACATCGACTCATAGAGCTTAACGTAATCCTTGGCCATTCTCGACCCGGTGAAGCGCATCTCGAACGCCTGGCGACAAGCGGTCCGATCCAGATCGGCCACCCGAGGTACTGCCCTGATGGCTTCCTCGATGTTGTCCACGATGAAACCGCTCGTGCCGTGCGCGATGATCTCCGGCACCGATCCGCATTTGAAGGCGACGGTGGGAGTGCCGCAGGCCATGGCTTCGATCATGGTCAGTCCGAACGGCTCCGGCCAATCGATGGGGAAGAGATAGGCGTAGGCGTTTCCGAGAAACTCGGACTTCTGATCTTCGGTGATTTCGCCGATGTATTCGATGTTGGGATTGTTCAGGAGCGGCTTGATTTGCGTTTCAAAATATTCGCGGTCGACACGGTCGATCTTCGCGGCGATCTTGAGCGGCATGCCCACCTTCAGCGCGATTTCAATGGCGCGGTCGACCCGTTTCTCCGGAGAGATGCGGCCCAGAAATGCCAGGTACTTTCCGGAACCATCGCCCAGCGACAAGGCGCCGGCGGGCAGGCCGTGGTAAATGTTGCCGACCCAGTTGGCAAAGGGCAGTGGTTTGCGTTGCGCTCGCGAGATCGAGACCACCGGCATGTCCGGATACTTGTGATAAAGGGGAGGCAGATCACTCATGTCCAGCCGTCCGTGCAGGGTCGTGAGTTGCGGAATCCCGGTAACGCGAGAGATCGGGAAATGGAGATAGTCGATGTGGAAATGAATGATGTCGAATTCTTCGGCGCGGGCAAATATCTCTTCCAGCATTACGTAGTGGTGCGCGAGTTGGTCGATGCAATCTGGGTTCATACGAAGAGACATCGGGCAACAGGGAATGAGGCGGGCAGCCGTCTTTGAGTCGCCGCTGGCGAACAGCGTGACATCGTGCCCCAGCGCGACTAACTCCTCAGTCAAATAGGAAACGACCCTTTCGGTTCCGCCATAAAGCTTTGGAGGAACGCTCTCATATAAGGGAGAAACTTGGGCAATTCGGAGGGGAACCTTTGGCCGTATCGTCATAGTAGGACTGAGGATACAGGTCGCCGACGTTATTAGATATACGGGATAATCCCGATGGAAATAAGGATTGTTCCCGTATCGGGACTCAGCTGCGAATTCTGGACCTCGAGAATGGATCTTGACCGACTTTGAGCCTTTCCCGAGCTCGCGATCTTGGCGGTCTTCGCGACGTCGCGTTGCGGATCACCGGGACACGGGCTGGATGCCTGTACCACGGCGACAGTTTTGGGTGGCCGCAAGTCCCGTCCAAGAACCTACGGAGTGATGATGTCTTTTGCTCGAGGCTTCACTTGCACCGCGGCGAGGCTCGAAGCGTCCCAGCCGCCGCCCAGCGCTTTCACCAGGAGCACGCTGGTGACCAGCCGCTGGCCGTGGATTATGGCGAGCTGTTGCTCATCCGTGAGCAGATTTTGTTGCGCGGTCACGACGTCGAGATAGCTCACCAGGCCTCCCGAGTAACGGTCGGTGGAGATGTCCAGGGTGCGGCGTGCGGCGTCCACAGCTTGCTGCTGGGATTGCTGCGCATCGTTCAACACGCTCAAGCCGGTAAGGTCGTCTTGCACTTCCTGGAAGGCGTCCAACACGGTCTCGCGGTAGCTCGCCACGTTCGCATCGTACCCCGCGCGGGAAAACTGGACCTGGGCGCGCCGCGCGCCGCCCGTGAAGATATCTTCGGCGACGTTCGCACCTACCGCCCAGAATATGCTCTGCACGTTGGCGAGCTTCGAGATGGAAGCCGACTCCCAGCCGGCCTGGCCGAACAGACTCAGAGAAGGATAGTATGCCGCGCGCGCAATGCCGATCTGCGCGTTAGCCACCGCCATCTGGCGTTCCGCTTCCGCAATGTCCGGGCGGCGCTCAAGCACATCCGAAGGCAGGCCGGCGTTGATCGGCGGAGGCTCGGCGTTCAGCTCCTTGATGGGGACGTGAAAATCCGGAGCCGCACGCCCCACCAAGACGGCGATGGCATCCTCGAACTGTTTGCGTTGCTGCTCGAGTAGAGTCGCCTGGGTACGCGTCGTATGCAGCAGGGTTTCTTCCTGGGCGACGTCCAGACCAGAAGCGACGCCGCCCGAATGCCGCGAATTCACCAGGTCCAATCCCTTTTGCAACGCTTCCACGGTGCGGCGCAGGATTCCGATCTCGGAATCCAACTGCCGCAGGTTGAAATAATCGCCGGCGAGTTGCGAGGTCACCAGCAAGCGGACATTTTCCAAGTCGGCTGCGTTCGCCTGGTAGGAGGCTTCCGCCGCTTCGATGCTTCGCCGGCGCCTGCCAAAGAGGTCCACCTCATAGTTGACGGTGAACGGTAATATAAAGGTGTTTTGCTGTACCGGCTGCAGCGTTATCGGAACGCCATTCGTCGGACGATTTCCGGACAGCCGCTGGCGTCCGAGGTTGGGTCCGAGGCTGCTTGGCCCAGTGTTGAGCGTGGGGAAGAGCGTGGCGACTTGAATCGCAGCGGTCGCTCGCGCCTGTTCCAGGTGCGCGATGGAAATCTTGAGGGTCTGATTTTCGGCGAGTGTTTGTTTCTCGAAGGCGTTCAGCTCGTCGTCATTGAAAACGGTCCACCATTCGCCCTTTGGCACGCTGTCTTTAGGCGCGCTTTCGCGCCACGGAGCCGCGACATCCCATTGCGGCGGCGCCGTCGCCGCGGGTCGCTTGTAGTTCGGTCCGACGGTACAGCCGCTGAGCAACGCCCCAGCGAGCAGCAGCGTAGGCGTCACAGAGATACGCGCGACCTCCACCGGCCCAAGCCGGAGGCCGCGGCGAAATTGGGGCCAGCGCCGCATTACCTCTTATTCCCGCTGGGGGGCGGGTTGCTGTTCGCGTTGGATCCACCGGCGGCCGCGCCATTGCTCTGCGCAGGCTGGCTTACGCCCACGAGCGGGGCGGGACGCGGCATTTCCTTTACGTGGACCTGAAGACCCTCCTCGAGCGAATCCGGGGGATTCAGCACGATCCAATCGGTAGCTTTCAATCCCTGCAGCACTTCGAGCGCGGTGCCGTAGTCGCGGCCAATCGACAGCGGCTGCAAATGCGTCTTGTGATTTTCATCGATGGTGACCGCGCGCAGCCCCTCAGAGCGGAACAGAAGAGCGTTGACGGGCACCTGCAGACGCTGGCCCTCGACTTTTACGAGCAGATGCACCTGCGCGTAGCCGCCCGGCAGCAAGCGGCCGTCCTTGTTGGGGACGTCCACTTCCGAGTTGAGGGTGCGGCTGGCCAAATCGATGGCGTCCGCGGTGCGTGCAACCTTGCCTTGGAATTTATCTCCGGGGTATTGCGCTAGCTCCAGATAGGCGCCTAGGCCGGCGCGAATGGCCCCGGCGTAAACTTCCGGCACCCGAACGTAGGCGCGAATCGGATCGGTCTGCGCGAGATTGAAGAGTTGCTGGGCAGTGCCGCCATTCCCGGCGTTGATCAGGTTTCCGATATCAATGTTGCGTTGCGTGATGACCCCGCTGAACGGGGCGTAGATATGCTTGAACGATTCCAGATCTTCGAGACGCCGAACATTCGCCTCGTTCGACGCCGTTGTGGCTTTTTTCGCCGCGTAATCGCCGACAGCGTTGTCCACTTCCTGCTTCGAAACGCCATCCGTCTTGATCAGTTCCTGATAGCGGACGGCCGTAATTTTGGAAAGGTCTTCGTTTGCTTTCGATGTGTTCAGATCGGCGCGTGCTTGGGAAAGCTGCTGATCGACTTCGGGCGTGTCGATGTCCGCCAGCAACTCGCCTCTCTGCACGCGGCTCCCGATATCGTGGTACCACTTCTTCAGGTATCCGTTGGTCCTGGCGTAAATCGGCGATTCCACATATGCCTGGGTCGTGGACGGCAGGACCAGATCTTCCTGGCCGGGCTCCGGAGTTGGGTGCACCACGGAAACTGTGGGTACCGCCATTTTCTCGGTTTCGTTGGCCAGCGCGCGATATTGCGTGCGGCGCTGCAGCAGCGTGAAGGCTCCCAGAATCACCAGGGCCAGGGCGCCCAGCAGCAGAAACAGGAACAGCTTGCTCTTTTTCTCCGGTTCTCTTTCCGGCATATATTCCACGTAATTAGGTTCTACCTGAGGCCTGACTTCCGTCGTCGTCATTCCATTTGCTCCACAATACTACAATCTTTTCGCGATTAAGCGGTGGCCGGCGACATTCCCGAGCCATTGTCGCTGGCGCGTTTGCGTTCGCGGCGACCGTGGATGATCGAGAACACGCACGGCACGAAGAACAGTGTCGCGAACGTGGCAAACAACAGCCCGCCGATCACCGCGCGTCCTAGCGGCGCGTTCTGTTCGCCGCCTTCACCCAGCCCGATGGCCATCGGCACCATGCCGATGATCATCGCTAGCGCCGTCATGATCACGGGCCGCATGCGCACGAAACCCGCTTCCAGCGCCGCGTCTCTCGCGCTTTTTCCTTCATTCAATTGTTCGCGCGCGAAGGACACCATCAGAATGCTGTTGGAGGTGGCCA
>Ga0210401_10003097_pt1 | contig 17921 bp, 13 predicted proteins | sample IncBWH32MmetaG_FD_150866 | JGI IMG/M metagenome (GOLD analysis project Ga0210401, IMG submission 150866) | Forest soil microbial communities from Barre Woods Harvard Forest LTER site, Petersham, Massachusetts, United States - Inc-BW-H-32-M | ecosystem: Environmental > Terrestrial > Soil >... | reverse complement strand
TCCGATCTGCGTGTCTTGGGAATCGATGGACGTCCCTGAATACCAGCCTTTAATCGACTGGCATCCTCCAATGAGCTGCATGGGGGACGCGGGAATTGGCCCACCGACGCCAATGATCATTAGCGTGCCATTCACACCGAGGCCGCCCAAAACCGCCGACATGGCTTCCGCGCTCGGCGCCGTTGCCAGAATTACCTTGGCGCCCCCAAGCTTGTGGAGTTCGGCTGCCGGATCTTGCGCTTGATTATTAATGTAATACTGCGCGCCCAGTTTCCTGGCGAGCGGTTCTTCATCGGCTCCTCGCGCGATCGCAACCGTCCGGAAGCCCATCTTCGCGGCATACTGAACACCCAGATGCCCGAGTCCGCCCAAGCCGAGCACGGCAACAACATCACCAGGTCTTGCGGCGCTATTTCGTAAGCAATTGAAGGTGGTGACTCCGGCACACATCAAAGGCGCTCCTTCGGCGGGCGACAAGCCTTCGGGAACGAGAGCCACCGCAGACGCGTCAGCAATCATGTAGTCGGCATAGCCGCCGTCGGATGTAATACCGGTTATCAGCGTGGCTGTCTGGCAGGCGAAGAAGTCGCCCCGGCGGCAAGCATCGCAGTATCCACAGTACCCTCCATTCCACCCGACGCCGACGCGTTGACCAGGGGTCCATCGATGTACGTTGGGACCAACAGCATCTACGAGCCCCAGGACCTCGTGTCCCGGAACTCGCGGGTATTGAATCCAGGGGAAGGCTCCCTCTTTGGTCAACGAATCGCTATGACAGACTCCACAGGCCTGGACCTTGATCCGTAGCGATCCCGGCCCGGGCTGTGGTATTTCACGTTCCACAATTTCAAAGGGTCCATTCGGACAAGAGACTTGAACCGCGCGCATCTTGGACATATGCGTATAGACTCCCGATCCCTGAAGTTGGATGCAGTTTTTGATCAGTCCAGCGCGTCAGCGTTGATCTCAATCACATGCCGGTCGGGATCGATGATGTAGATTTGCGGATAACCGGCGGTCGGCCTGGGTTTGACTTCCATCTTGTGGAAATCGTGGTCGTCGGAATTTTCCCGGTAGCCCTTGCCGCGCAGAAATTCGAGCGCGCCCGTGTAACTCGGCACTCGCACTGCAAAATGAACATCGCGCGTGTCAATCCCTTTGCCAGGAGCGCGGAAAGTGGCGTCGTCATGCACGATGAGATGCAAATGCTGAGCTTCGCCGACCTGGAACCACGCGCCCGGAAAAGGAAACGCCGGCCTGGGGATTTCTTTTAAGCCGAGGATCTCGCGATAGAACTGCCTTGACCGGTCCAGGTCAGTAACCGTGAGGGTGACGTGGTGCAGGAGTCCGATTTCCATGGCGCGAATTAGAGCGCTACACCTTCACCAGCATCTTCCCCGTATTTTCGCCTTGCAGCATCCCGATGAACGCCTTGGCCGTATTCTCAAAACCCTCCACCACTTCCTCGCGATGCTTCAGCTTCCCTTCGCGCAGCCACTGCGCCATCTGCGTGATTCCTTCGACCCAGCGATTCTGGAATCGCGTCACGATGAAGCCTTCCACCTTCAATTGCTTAACCAAAACCTGGGTGAGTATCCTTGGTCCCGGCTCCGGCTTGTCGAGGTTATACTGCGAGATCTGCCCGCAGATCGACATTCGTCCAAAAAGGTTCATCAGTGGAAATACAGCGTCGGTGATTGCGCCACCCACGTTGTCAAAATAACAGTCGATGCCTTTCGGGCAAAGCTCTTTCAGCTTCGCGGAATAATCTTGCGTCGTCTTGTAATTAAATGCGCTGTCACAACCTAACTCGTTCGTGAGCCAGCCGATCTTCGAATCGGCGCCGGCGATTCCGACCACGTGGCAACCTTTGATCTTCGCGATCTGTCCCACCAGCGATCCGACCGCACCTGCCGCTCCCGACACAACCACCGTCTCGCCTGGTTTCGGTTGGCATATGTCGAGAAACCCGAAGTAAGCCGTAATCCCCGGCATGCCGAGTACGCCCAGGGCAGTCGAGACCGGAGCGAGCTTCGGGTCGAGCTTGCGCACGCTCGCGGCGTCCAGGGCTGCGTACTCTTGCCAGCCCCATTGCCCAATCACGAAATCGCCGGGAGCGAATCCGGCGGCATGCGATTCGACGACCTGCCCCACGGCTCCTCCAGGCATCCCGTCGCCGATGTTCACCGGATCGACATACGTCCTTACGCCGGTGATGCGCCCGCGCATGTAAGGATCGACGGAAAGATAAGCCGTCTTGATCAACACCTGCCCTTCCCCGGCGATTGGCATCTTCGCATCGACGAGCGAAAAATCCGATTCCTTCGGCAGCCCGCTGGGCCGCGCTGCGAGCTTGAATTGCCGATTGACACTCGGCGATGATCCAACGCTGGTTGCTGACATAGTGGTTCCATTATGTCAGTTTGATATGTGGGGCAGATCGCCGACCTGCCAATATTAAGTCTTCATGTCCCGCCTCTGTAGCGTGCTCGTTTCGTTTGCCTGCTTGTGCACTTGGGGCGCACCGCCCGATTTCCTCCTATCGGACGGCGTCGTTCCAACTAAGCACACCATTGAACTCACCATCGATCCCGCTCGTGGCACTTTTCGAGGCTGGGCGCGGATCGCAGTCGATCTCAAGAAGCCCCAGTTGGAGATCTGGCTCGATGGCAAGGATCTGATCGTCGAACAAGCATCCATCGAGTTCCGAGGGAAATTGCACAGGACACGCGCCCGGGCGATTGCTGGCGAGTTCATCCGTCTGATACCGGACCGGCCCATAGGACCCGGTCCCGCGTTGCTTTCGATTCGTTATCGCGCGGCTTTGAGCGATAAAGCCGTATCAGGACCCTTTCGCAGACAAGTCGAAGGCCGCTGGTACGCCTTCACGGTATTCACACCCATCGACGCGCGGCGCGCGTTTCCTTGCTTTGACGAGCCGCGCTTCAAGACGCCGTGGGAGATGTCCATCCGCGTGAGGCGCGTTTACCAGGCATTCGCGAATACTCCTCAATTGGGCGAAACAGCGCAGCCCGGTGGAATGAAGCTGGTCCGCTTCGGCCTCACTCAGCCTTTAGCCGCTGAGGTGGTCGCGTTCGCGGTCGGACCGTTCGATGTCTTGGATGGCGGCGTAGCGGGCGCCAAGCATACGCCCGTAAGTGTGATCACGCCCCAGGGTCATCGCGAGGAAGGCAAAGAGGCCGCGCTTGCGACCCGGGAAATTCTTCCGCGCCTCGAAAAATATACGGGACTCCCTTACCCTTGGGAAAAGCTGGACCATATCGCGCTGCCGGCCGGCGCGTTCGGCGCCACCGAAAACCCCGGGCTCATCACGTACCGTTCGCGCGGGCTGCTAATCGCTCCGGGAAGTGAAGATCCCGAACGGCTATGGTCTCTGCGTTCGGTGCAGGCCCATGAGATCGGCCACCAATGGTTCGGTAATCTGGTCACGCAGGCAACCTGGGAAGACGTTTGGCTCAGCGAGGGATTCGCGACCTGGCTGGCGGCCAAAATAATGGATCAAGATCAGCCCGAATCACGCCGGCATCTGAATGCGGTAGCCGCTCGGGAGCGCATCCTGGGCGTCGATGCGGGACCCAAGACCCGTCCAGTGCGCCTTACAATGAAGACCCGCGCCGACATGAAGTCCGTGTACGGCCCGATCGTTTATCAGAAGGGCGCGGCGGTCCTGCTAATGCTCGAAAACTGGCTCGGAGAGGATCACTTTCAGAAGGGACTTCAGGCATATCTGAGAGCCCATGCGCTCGGGAACGGGACCACCGGTGACTTCATCGCGGCTCTGGGCAGCGCCACCAACACGGATCTGGCGCCGGTCGTTCACTCGTTTCTCGATCAGACCGGCGTCCCCAACCTGCGCGCTACCATCGAGTGCAGTCCCGGAAAAAATCCCGATGTCGTCCTTGAACAGATCGACTCGCCAACTCAGTGGACTATTCCGGTGTGCTGGAGAGCAGATGGCGTCGATGGGACTTGCACTTTATTGAATAGCGCACGCCAGCAGGTAGCGTTGCCTAAAAATTCGGCCTGCCCTGCTTGGATTCTAGTGAACGCGGGCGGCGCCGGCTACTATCGAACGGCCTGGACCGCCGCGCAAGTGGCCGCGATCTCGAACGTCCTCGATCACCTGAGCGCTGCTGAACGGCTCACTCTGCTGTACGATCTGGCAGCCCTTCCTTCCAAAGATTTCGCTCAGTCGATTTTCAGAAAGCTCCTGTCCGACCCTGAGCCAGAGATCGTCCACGCCGCGCGGATCGCCCTGGGCCTCGAAGTGGAGCCTGAGTCAGTACGACGGCGGTGAGCGCTACTTGCCGTCTACCGAGAACGCGAGCAATACATTGCCCGGTAGGCCTTGCCACATCCCGTAGCCGGAGTTGGTGAAGACCATCCCACCGGCGATGGTCGGCCCCGCGGAATCGAGCGAACCGCCCTTGCCTGGCACTCCGTTCACGGTTTGATAATCCTGGACCGTATTGAAATCCCAAATAATTTCGCCGGTCTTGGCCGAAAACGCTCGGAAGTGACCGTCGACGGACCCGGAAAACACCACGCCCGGCATCGAAGAAATAGCCGCCGATTGAGCCCCCGTACAACCCCTTGTACCAGGTGTACAGGTGAGCGCTGGCGCAGGCGTGCTCCAGATCTTCTCACCAGTATCGAGCTTCACGGCGTGAATGCCGCCCGGCTTGGCGCCATTCTTGAGACCGAAGAGATCGGAAACCGCAGCGTAGGCGTTCTCGCTGTCAGCCGTAGTGCCCCACTCGATTCCGCCCAGTGCACTGCCCTGCCCCAGCCGCGTCTGCCATAGTATTTTGCCGCGATTGTCCGGATCCAGGCCCCAGAGAACCGCCGATTTCTGTCCGCAAATCAGCACGCGCTTACCATTGGGAAGCTCCCGCAAGACCGGCGAAGTGCCAAAGTCAAAGTCAGGACCTCGATCTTCCGGACAATTCACTCCCCGCCCACAGCCCATCGTGAAATTGTCTTTCGGAAGAACCTGGCTCGACCATTTGAGGCTGCCGGTGTCCAGATCGAAAGCCAGAATTGCATTGCTGGTGTTAATGGAAACGTTCGTATAAGAATTGCCGGTGGCCGCGTAAATCACCTTGTTCTTGGCGTCGATCGTTGGCGCGGACCAGATCGCCGCACCCGCCGGACCCCATTGCTGTGAACCCGCGTGCTGTTCACCTGCTGGTTGTGCACCCGTCGCGCTCGGCTTCAGCGCCTGCGGTGGATCCGGAACACTGTAGCTCTTCCAGATCTGTTTGCCGGTTGCGCCATCGAGCGCTACGACGCTCCCGCGAAACTTGCAGCACTCGTAACTCGGCAGCATCGCCGACGCTTCCTCGATCGACGACACCGGAACATAAAGCCGTCCGTTATAGAAAGTAGGCGCTCCCGTCACCCGCGATGCCGGATGATCTTCCACCTTGACCTTCCACAGAGGCTTTCCAGTCGCGGCATCCACGGCATGCACAAAGGAACGGGTATCGCCAAAATAGGCGACATAATTATCGCTGCCCGCGGGCTTGCCGACGCTAACCGCCGTTCGCACCGTTGCACCGGCGTCATAATTCCAGTAAATGCAGCCCGTGGAAGCGTCCAGCGAATAGATCGCCCCGCTTGAACTGCCGACGAAAACCCGCCCGCCAACGATCGTAGGCTGGGCCGACCGCACCGTCTCACTAGCAAAACCGAATGCCCATTTTACTTTCAGCTGGGGGACATCGGCGGCGGTCAAACCCGGCTTCGGTTGATAACGCGTGTTAGCGACATCGTCGCCCCAGCCGTTCCAGCCTGCGTCTGTGATTCGAATCGGAGGCGGATTGCCGGAGCATCGGCCCACGTTCGAGACAACGCCGGTGCTAAACTCCTTGCCGGTGAGGTAGCGCGCGATGGCGCGGCCTTCTTCGACGCTCAACCCGGCGGATTGCGTCACCATGGCGCCTTCAAACATCGCCTTGTAGACGAATTCCGGAGTGCGGCTGCTGATCTCGTCGCGAGTCGGTGTGCGTCCTTGCACTTTACCGTCGTGACAGATACCACAGCGCTGCTTGTACAACGCCTCTCCATCGGGAGCCGCGGCAAATGCCGTACTCAGCGAGACGAAGGTGAGTAAAATTTGTGTGTTTTTCATTCTAACGACAAATACGCCATGCGCTTAAACTGGTCACCGGCAGGAATGTTGGTCGGAGGTAGCACCTGGATCAGGAAAACCCCGATCATGTGCTCCTGCGGATCGATCCAGAAGCCTGTTCCCGCCGCGCCGCCCCAATAATACTCGCCCGCCGTACCTACAGTGGCCGTCTTACCAGGACCCGGATTCACCGCGAACGTCAAACCGAAGCCGTAGCCATCGGCCAGCACACCGGCGCGGGGCAGATTGCCGAGATGATCGCTCCGCATCAACTCCACTGATTTCCGGCTAAGAATCCGCGCGCCATCCAATTGCCCGTCATTGACCAGCATCTGGCAGAAGCGGGCGTAATCATCGAGCGTCGATACCAGTCCAGCTCCGCCCAGCAACAGCGCCGGCTTCTTTTTGTAGCTATCCTGAGCCGATCCCGTGAAACGCTCGATGCCACCGCCCTTCTTAGGCCCGTACAAGACCGCCAGACGATTCCACTTGTCTTCCGGCACAAAGAAAGCCGTGTCTTTCATCTCGAGCGGCCGGAAAATCCGCTCTTCGAAGAACTTGTCCAGCGTTTCGCCGGAGAGCACTTCCACCAGACGGCCCAGAACGTCGATCGAGTAGCCATAACGGAACTTGGTGCCCGGCTCATCGTTCAACGGCGCCGTCGCCAATCGCTTCACTGCCTCGGCCAGATCGAATGGGACCTGCGGAGCTCCACCCATCATTTCAAGCTTCTTATAGGCAGGCTCGCCATTTTCGTCCTTCGGTCCGGCGTAATCAAGCCCCGTGGTGTGGCGGAACAGATCCCGTACCGTGATCGGATGGTCAACCGGGACCGTGTAGACGATCCGCTTGCCGGCAGCATCGGTGCCTTCGTGCCCGACCCTCATATTGGAAAATTCCGGCAGATATTTCGACAGCGGATCGGTGAGCGAAAACCGGCCTTCCTCGTACAGCATCATCGCGGCGACCCCAGTGACCGCCTTGGTCATCGAGTACATCCGCACGATGGTCTCAGGCTTATAGTCGCCCCAGGTCTCCTTGAAGACGATCTTGCCGTTCCGGGCGATAAGACCGGAAGCGCCGGCCAGATGTCCCTTCTCGATATGCTCGCGCATCACGACGTTGATCCGGTTTAGCCGCTCGCGCGATATTCCGGCCTGCTCCGGCGCGCCGGTTGGCAGACTGGCGCCAAAAACTAGCGACAAGGGTAGTGCGAAGGCGATAAGTGTCCGCATGACAGCTAATCTACCAGAATTAGGGACAGCGCACTCGTTTCTGTTGCATCCCGGCGGACCGCGTCGTATCATGCGGACGGAATGCTGGATCGGATCGCGGACTTCATCGCGCGCCACAACATGTTTCCGCCCGGTGCCCGCGTCGGGGTCGCTGTTTCAGGCGGCGCGGATTCGGTCTTCTTGCTCCACGCCTTGCGTGAACTGGCGCCTCGCTGGAACCTGCAATTGAGCGTTGTCCACGTCGACCACGGCATTCGCGGAGACCAGTCCCGCGCGGACGCCGCATTCGTCGCTGACCTCTCTGCCCGGCTCCATCTCGACTTCCATCTGCGCCAAGCCGACGTTCCTGCCATCGACGATAACCTTGAGCAGGCCGCCCGCCGCGTCCGTCAAGCGTTCTTTGCCGAGTTGCTCTCAACCGGCGCCATTGATCGCATCGCAACCGGCCATACCCGCTCCGACCAAGCCGAAACTGTGCTGTACCGGATCCTGCGAGGCTCGGGCTTGGCTGGACTCTCCGGTATTTTGCCCGTAACCAACGAGCATGTCGTGCGCCCGCTCCTCGAGCTCGACCGCAGCGAGATCGAATGCTGGCTCCGCAAGCGGAATATCACTTGGCGAGACGACGAAACCAACCAAGACCCCTCCTACGCCCGTAATCGCCTGCGTCACGAAATTCTGCCTCTCCTGCGCGACAACTTCAACCTCCGACTCGACGAATCGCTTGCGAGCATGGCAACCCTGGCCCAGGATGAAGAACTCTACTGGACATCCGAACTGGCCCGCTGCTCGTCACCGTCTTGTAACGCCCCACAAATCCTTTCCACTGTCGAACTGGCTGCCCTGCCCACGGCGCTCGTCCGGCGCGTCATCCGCCAAGCCATCAAGGACGTCAAGGGCGATCTTCGCCAGATCGACTTCGCCCACGTTGAGCGAATCCTAAAAATGATTCGTTCCCACGACGGCCACGACCATGTCCAGCTCCCTGGACTGGATGTCCGGCGGTCCTTTGAGTGGGTCCGCTTGGCCCGCGCCGGGTCCGCCGGAGGGCCTGGCTTCGATTTTTCATTTGCCATCCAGCCCCCCGGATCGGTGGAACTTCCCGACGGCTCCGCCCGTATTACATTGCAGATACTGGAGAAAAAGGAACGGACCCAGGGCTGTGGTACAGTGGTGAGTGAACTGGACTGGGGCCGCTTCTCATCCCCGGATGGCGCTCCCTTCGGTCTGGAAGTCCGTAACTGGAGACCCGGTGACCAGTACCAACCCGTGCGACAATCCCATAAACAAAAGATTAAGATGCTGTTTCAAAAAGCCCGTATCCCCTTGTGGGAACGCCCCAATTGGCCGATTGTTACCTATAATGGGACTATTATTTGGGCAAGGCAATTCGGGGCTGCGGCTGAATTCGCGGCTGATCCAGCCTCGCCAATCGTCCTCGCAGTGGGAGAAAGCCGGAATCAATCGGACGCCGCTTCACGTCTAATATCTGGGCGTCGTTCGGTCGCCAACGTTAGGGAGAAGGCATGAATAATTCGAATATCAAGACCGCGGTTTTCTGGGTGGTCATCATCATGGTGGTGGTGCTGTTCTGGACCGTGGTTCACAACACCAAGTCGCGCCAGGACGTACAGCTCTCCTACACGGCTTTAATGAACGACGTCAACGCCGGCAAAATCAAGACCGTCAAGATTACCGGCAACGACCTCCAGGGAACCTACAAAGAGGACAACCAGGAGTTGCGCGCCGTCATTCCTACCAACCATCAGAATCTCGACGACGCCATGCTGCAAAAAGGCGTGGACATCCACTACAACAAAGAGACCGGCAGCGGCTGGGTGAACATCCTGGTCAACGCCATTCCCTTCGTGCTGGTGTTGGCGTTCTGGATCTTCATGATGCGTCAGATGCAGAGTGGCGGCAATAAAGCGCTGAGCTTTGGAAAGAGCCGCGCCCGGCTCCATTCTTCCCAGCAGAAGAAAGTTACTTTCAAGGACGTCGCTGGAGTCGAAGAAGCCAAGGAAGAGCTCCAAGAAATCATCGAATTCCTGCGTGAGCCGCAAAAATTCCAGAAATTAGGCGGCCGGATTCCGAAAGGCGTCTTACTGATCGGACCTCCCGGTACCGGCAAGACCCTTCTGGCTCGTGCCATAGCGGGCGAAGCAAATGTTCCCTTCTTCTCTATCTCCGGTTCGGATTTTGTGGAGATGTTCGTCGGCGTAGGCGCCAGCCGCGTGCGCGATCTGTTTGAAAACGGCAAGAAAAACGCTCCCTGTATTATATTCATCGATGAAATCGACGCTGTCGGACGTCACCGCGGCGCTGGACTCGGCGGTGGACACGACGAGCGTGAGCAAACGCTCAACCAGTTGCTGGTGGAAATGGACGGCTTCGAATCCAACGAAGGCGTGATCCTCGTAGCCGCCACTAACCGGCCCGACGTGCTCGATCCCGCGCTCCTTCGCCCCGGGCGTTTCGATCGCCGCGTGGTGGTTGGACGTCCCGACGTAAAGGGCCGCGAAATGATCCTGCGCGTTCATACCAAGAAAACACCGCTGGCTGACGACGTTGAACTTTCGGTCGTCGCTCGCGGCACTCCTGGATTCGCAGGCGCGGATTTGGCCAATCTGGTGAACGAGGCTGCCCTGGTGGCTGCCCGCCAGAACCGCAAGGTTGTCACGCAGTTCGATTTCGAGCTGGCCAAGGACAAAGTGATGATGGGCGTCGAACGTAAATCGCTCATTATCAGCGAAGACGAAAAACGCAACACCGCTTATCACGAAGCCGGACATGCCCTGGTCGCCGCGGTGATCCCGGGAGCCGATCCGCTTCACAAAGTCACCATCATCCCGCGAGGCATGGCGCTCGGCGTCACCATGCAACTGCCGCTCGACGACAAGCACTCCTACAACAAGGATTATCTCGAAGCGCAGCTCGCCATCATGATGGCCGGCCGGATCGCCGAAGAGATTTTCATGCACCACATCACTACCGGCGCCGGCAATGACATCGAGCGCGCCACCGAGATGGCTCGCAAAATGGTTTGCGAATGGGGCATGAGCGAGCTTGGTCCTATGAGCTTCGGCAAAAAGGAAGAGCAGATTTTCCTGGGCCGCGAGATCGCGCAGCATCGAGACTACAGCGAAGCCACTGCCATTAAGATTGACGAGCAGGTTCGCAAGCTGGTGGATTCGGGCTACAGTCGCGCTCGCCAGATCATCGAGGGAAGATCGGAAGCCCTGGCTCGCATCGCCGAAGCGCTGCTGGTCCGCGAGGTTCTGGACGGCGCCGAAGTGAAGATGCTGATCGATGGTGAGACCTTGCCGGCCGTTACCACTGGTCCGAAATCGACCACTCCAGACGGCGGCGATAAGCAGCAGGTCATCCGGCCCGAGGGCGGCGGCAAGCCTCTGCCTGGCTTGCTCGGCGGCGAGCGTCCACAGCCGGCGTAACAAGACACAGACGCTGATGTCTGTGCCCCAGTTCTCGGCGTACCTTTTTGACGTTGACGGTACCTTGGTCGACTCCGCAACTGACATTTGCGGCGCCATCCAGGCCGTCCTTGCGACCACGCGTCAGAGTAGCGTACCGGACGATCTCCTGCGCCGCTACATCGGCCGTCATTTGTACGACCTCTTCGGCGACCTGCTCCCCGAATGCACCCGCGAGCAAATGGACCAGATGCTCGCCGATTATCGACGCATCTACCTCGCCCGAAACCACACTCTCACCCGCGCCTACGCCGGCATCGCAAACACGCTCTCCGCGCTACCAGGCAAGAAATCGACCGCGACCACCAAAGGCACACCCACGACCCGATCGGTGCTGGAACTGTTCGGCTTGCTGTCGTATTTCGATCACGTCCAGGGGACCGACGGATTCCCGGCCAAGCCCGAGCCGGATGTGATCTTCGCCTCGCTCAAGGTACTCCGCGTAGCCGCCGAAGATTGCCTGCTCGTCGGCGATTCCCCCGCCGACATGGAAGCCGGACGTCGCGCCCATGTCAAGACCTGCGCCGTATTGTGGGGCTACGGCCGCCGCGAGGATCTGGCTAAGTGGGAGCCTGACTATTGGATCAGCGACCCGCGAGAACTACTGAGTGGCGCAGGTCTCTGATGTCCGCGCGATTCCCGTTCGGACAAAAGCAGCTTCCAGCCCTCGGGGCTCTGCGTGCTTCCGTCAACCAGATAGAAAAGGCTCAATCCGCGCCCCTACTCACCGCGAGCGCAGCTTCTTCTTCGGCGCCACCAGGCTCCACGCTTCGCGTAAATGCGAAGCCAGCTCTTCATCGTCGACGTTCGGAAGCTCAATACCCACCCAGCCCCGAACTCCCACATACGGCGGGCGGAAGAACTTATCCGGCCAGGTGCTGATCAGCATGGCCTGAAGACCCGGAGCCGCGGGGATCCAGACCGCGATATGCCCGTCGTTGTGATGATTGTTGGAAAACATCGCATACACCTTCTTGCGGACGAAGAAGGTCGGTTCCCCGTGCGAGAGCTTTTCCGTAGTCTCCGGCAAGCTTGCACAGATTCGCCGCACCCGCCGCAAATGTTCTTCGCTGTCGATCGCTTTTCGTTCGCGCGCCATTTCTTTCAACGTAACGTACTTTAGCTACAATCATCATGGATCATGCGAACAATTCGTCGTGTAGCTGTGCTCGGCGCCGGCACAATGGGATCGCGCATAGCCGCGCACTTTGCCAATGCCAGTGTGCCCTCTTTGCTTCTGGATATGGTTCTGCCGCGCGAGCCCAATCGCAATGCCGCCGCGCAAAAAGGCATCCAGAATGCCCTCAAGCAGCGCCCCGGAGGATTCTTCACCGAAGATAAAGTCTCTCTCATCCGTCCTGGCAACTTCGAGGACGACCTCGGCGCGTTGGCCGAATGCGATTGGATCATCGAGGCCATCGTCGAGAGCCTTGAGCCAAAGCGCGAGCTGTGGCGCAAAGTCGAGACCATTCGCAAGCCGGATGCGATCGTCTCCACCAACACCAGCGGCATACCGCTGGCTAATATTTCCGCGGGCTTCTCGTCCGAGTTTCGACGCCACTTCCTGGGCACGCATTTTTTCAATCCGCCGCGCTACCTGCACTTGATGGAGCTGATTCCCGGTCAGGACACCGATCCCGAGATCCTCACCGCGGTTGAGGACTTCGCCGACCGGCGTCTCGGCAAAGGCGTGGTCCGCACCAAGGATACTCCCAACTTCATCGCCAACAGAATCGGAAGCTTCTTCGGCGGCACCATCGCCAAAACGATGCTCGAAGAGGATTTCACCATCGAAGAAGTCGACGCCCTTACCGGACCGCTTATCGGCCTGCCCAATAGCGCCAGCTTCCGGCTGCTCGATATCGTCGGTCTGGATGTCTGGGCCTTCGTCGGGAGCAATCTCTATAATCTGGTTCCCAACGATCCTTGGCGCGATCGGTTCCTTCCACTCGATTTCGAAAAAAAGATGATCGAGCGCAACTGGCTGGGCGAAAAAACGGGCCAGGGTTTTTACAAACGCGTCGGCAAAGGCGATAGCCGCGAAATCCAGGTGCTCGATTGGAAGACGCTCGAATACCATCCGGCCCAGAAGCCGCGCTTTCCGTCCGTCGAAGTCGCGCGCAACATCGAGGACCTCGGCGAACGACTCCGCACGCTGCTTGGGTCCAACGATCGAGCCGGCAACTTCCTGTGGAAGGTTTTCAGCGATCTTTTTTTGTACTCGGCCGAGATGATCCCCGAAATCTCCGACCGCATTGTCGAGATCGATCGCGCCATGCGCTGGGGCTATGCCAATAAGCTCGGGCCCTTCGAGCTGTGGGATACGCTCGGGTTCGTTGACGTCGTCACCCGGCTCGAAACGGAACGCCGCATGCTTCCACCCGCGGTGAAAGACGCTCTCGCGCGCGGCGTGATCTCGCTGTATCGCCACGAAGAACGCAACGACCAGCCGCGGACCGTTTACTTCGATTTTCATAAGAAAGACTACCGCCCCATCGAGCCGCGCCCCGGCATCATCGTGCTCTCCGATCTCAAGCGCGTTCACGGTGTCATGCAAGAGAACGCCGGCGCGTCGCTGATCGATCTGGGCGATGGCGTGCTTTGCGTCGAGTTCCATAGCAAGATGAACTCGCTGGGCGAAGACAATATCGGCATGCTATACGCCGGCCTGGACGAAACAAATCGCCATTTCGACGCCATGGTAATCGCCAACGAGGGCGAAAACTTCAGCGTTGGCGCGAACCTGATGATGGTGCTGCTGGCCGCGCAGGAAGGCGATTGGGACGAGTTAAATCGCGCCATCAATCGCTTCCAGCAGGTCAACATGGCGCTGAAATATGCTGCTAAACCGGTGGTCTCGGCGCCGTTTGCCCGCTCGCTCGGAGGTGGCTGCGAAATCGTTCTGCATTCCCGGCGCGCGCAAGCCTCGGCCGAGACCTACATTGGCCTGGTCGAAATCGGCGTCGGTCTGATCCCAGGAGGCGGCGGATGCAAAGAGCTGCTGCTCCGTCTCAAAGATCCGCGCAAAGTCTTCGAGCTGATCGGCTACGCGAAGGTCTCCTCCAGCGCCGAAGACGCCAAGAAATTGGGACTGCTCGACCGCAACGATTGCATATCGATGAACCCCGAGCGCCTGATCGGCGATGCCAAGGCATTGGCGCTTTCTCTGGTGCCCGGCTACGCGCCTGGAATTCCCCGCACGGATATTAAGGTCGCCGGCGAAAGCGGGTTCGCGTTGCTGAAGCTGGGCGTCTGGTCGGCGCGTCAGGGCCATTTCATCAGCGATCATGATGTCACCATCGCCGAAAAGTTGGGAAACGTGCTGACTGGCGGCCGGCTCACGGGCGAGCAAATGGTCTCGGAACAATACCTGCTCGATCTGGAGCGCGAGGCATTTCTCAGCCTATGCGGTCTGCCCAAAACGCAGGAGCGCATTCAGTATATGCTAAAGACAGGTAAACCCCTGCGGAACTAACCGTAGCGTACGCACTCGTGCGTGCCGCGCCGGAACTGATGCCGGTGCTCGGGTAAGGACATCATCCATGAACCAAGCCGTCATCATCGATTGCCTTCGCACGCCCGTCGGTAAAGCCCCCAAGGGCACCTTGCGCACCACCCGTCCCGACGATCTGGCCGCAATCGTAATCCGCCGCCTCCTCGAGAAATATCCGTCCGTCGCCCGCGACGAAATAGAGGACGTCATCTTAGGCTGCGCCAATCCGGAAGGCGAATCCGGAATGAACATGGCGCGTATCGCCGCTCTGCGCGCAGGCCTCCCCGACGCCGTTCCCGGTGTCACAATCAATCGTTTCTGCTCCTCCGGCCTGCAGGCCATAGCGATGGCGGCTGATCGCATTCGCTCCGGAAGCGCCCAGATCATCATCGCCGGCGGCTCTGAGTCGATGAGCATGATCCCCATGGCCGGCTACAAATTCGCACCGAATCCCTGGATGGTCGATCACCTCCCGCAGATTTACATGGGCATGGGACTGACCGCCGAAGAGGTCCAGCGCAAGTACGGTATCAGCCGCGAAGATGCCGACCAGTTCGCTTATCGCAGCCACCAGAACGCTCTGAAGGCGCAGGCTGAAGGCAAGTTCGACGAAGAATTAGTGCCGGTAGAGATCGAATCCACGGTGCTCGACAACGGCGCGCCCAAGACCCGCAAAGCTGTATTCCAAAAAGACGAGGGGCCGCGCGCCGATACTTCGATTGAAGCGCTGGCCAAACTTAAACCCGTGTTCCAAACCGACGGAGCCGTTACCGCTGGCAATTCTTCGCAGACCAGCGATGGAGCAGCCGCGGCTCTGGTGATGTCGGAGCGCAAAGCCAAGGAACTCGGGCTTAAGCCAATGGCCCGCTTTGTCAGTTTCGCCGTGGCCGGCGTGCCGCCCGAGATCATGGGTATCGGTCCGGTGGTGGCGATTCCGAAAGCGCTAGCACTCGCGGGCCTAAAGAAAGAAGATATTGGCGTCGTCGAGTTGAATGAAGCGTTTGGCGCCCAGGCGCTGGCCGTAATTCGAAGAACCGGACTGGACCCGGCGCGCGTAAACCCCAACGGCGGAGCCATTGCCCTCGGTCATCCCCTGGGATGCACCGGCGCGAAATTAACCGCAACCATCCTGCGCGAGATGAAGCGCGGCGGCTCGCGCTATGGAATGGTGACGATGTGCGTCGGCGGTGGCCAGGGCGCCGCCGGAATTTTCGAAAACATGAACTAACGAGTAACCAGAAACTAGAAACGAGAAACTGTTTATGGCATCTTCCACTCTCTCCCCCACCAAGCACCAAGGCGGCTCATTTCTCCTAGCGGCATCTACTCCCGAAGAGATCTTTTCACCCGAAGATTTCACCGATGAGCATCGAGCCATCGCGCGAACCACCGAGGACTTCTGGAACAAAGAAGTCGCGCCTAACGTCGACGCAATCCAGCATCAGGAACCCGGCCTGGCCATTTCCATCCTCCGCAAATCCGGCCAGCTTGGTCTGACCGGCGTGATCCTGCCTGAGAAATTCGGCGGTATGGAAATGGATCTGACGTCCGCAATGATCGTCGCCGAGGGCGTCTCCAAAGATGGCTCGTACTCTGGATGGCACGGCGCGCACACCGGCATTGGCACGCTGCCGCTATTGCTTTTCGGAACCGAAGAGCAGAAGCAGCGCTACCTGCCGAAACTCGCCACCGCCGAGATGGTCGCGGCCTATTGCCTCAGTGAACCGCAGGCGGGCTCGGACGCCCTGGCTGCCAAAACACGCGCCGATCTCAGCCCCGACGGCAAGCACTACATCCTTAACGGCCAAAAGATGTGGATCACCAACGGGGGCGGCGCTGACCTGTACACCATTTTCGCGAAAATCGGCGGCGAGAAATTCACGGCCTTTCTCGTAGAGCGCAAATATCCCGGCGTCCAACCCGGCGCTGAAGAAAAGAAGATGGGCATCAAGGGCAGCTCCACCACAGCGATCTATCTGGATAATGTCCAGGTGCCGGTAGAGAACGTGTTGGGCGAGATCGGCCGCGGTCACATCATCGCATTCAATATTCTCAACCTCGGCCGCCTGAAGCTCGGGCCGTTCGCGATCGGCGGCTCCAAGGAAGTGCTGCGCGCGTCGTTGAAGTACGCCAAAGAGCGCAAGGCCTTTGGAAAATCGATCTCCGAGTTCGGCATGATCCAGCACAAGCTGGCCGAGATGGCGATTCGCATTTATGCCGCCGAGAGCACCAGCTATCGCGTGGTCGGTCTCATCGAAGGCCAGTTGGAAGGCTTCTCGTGGAGCGAGCCCAATGCCAGCCAGACCATGCTCAAAGCGGTCGAAGAATTCGCGGCCGAATGCTCTTACATCAAGATCTTCGCGTCGGAGATGCTGGACTATGTAGTGGACGAAGGCGTGCAGATCCATGGCGGGTACGGCTATTCTCAGGAGTACGCCGTGGAGCGCGCCTACCGCGACTCGCGCATCAATCGCATTTTCGAAGGCACCAATGAGATTAATCGTCTGCTCGCTACCGGCATGCTGCTGAAGCGCGCGCAGCGAGGCCAACTGCCGTTGGTAGAGGCCGTGAAGAAGCTGCAGGCTGAGATTCTCGCCGGGCCGTCGCTGGCCGAGGGCGATGAAGACTCCCGGCTCGTGGCCAATGCCAAGAAGGTAACGCTATTCGCACTGGGCGTGGCCTTTCAGAAATATATGGCGGCGCTCGAAGAGCAGCAGGAAGTCCTGGCGGGCATCACCGACATCGCCATGAATGCCTTCGCCATGGAATCTACGTGGCTGCGCACCCAAAAGCTGGCCAAGCTTCACAAAGGGGATGTCGCCGCCGAGATGTGCCCGGTGTTTCTGCGCGAAGCGATGGAGACTATCGAGAGCGCTGCACGCAACGTACTGGCGGCCTCTTCCGAGGGCGACGCCCTGCGCACCAATCTTGCGGTGCTCAAGCGGTTTACGAAATTCGAGCCGGTGAACGCCATCGCTGCCCGTCGCCGGATAGCAGCGCGCCTGCTCGCAGCCGACCGCTACGCCGTCTAAAGTCATCATCACCGTCGGCTTACCCGGCTCCGGCAAGTCGACCTATCTCGCCCGCTTGGGCGTCAACGCGATTTCGTCTGACGAAATCCGCCGCCTCATCGCCGACGATCCGCGCGACCAATCCATGCACTCCCGCATTTTCGCCACCATCCGCTATCTAGTCCGGCAGCGCATCGCCGCCGGCCGTCCAGAAACCTACGTCGACGCCACCCACCTCGCCCGCTGGGAGCGGCTGCCATACATCCGCCTCGCCCAGCGTCAAGGCTGCGAAATCGAAGCCCTGTTCTTCGACGTGCCCGTCGAAGTGTGCATCCAGCGTAACCGGGGCCGCGACCGCATCGTCCCCGACCAAGCCATCATCGACATGGCCCGCAATCTTCAGCCGCCCACGGAAGCCGAAGGCTTTTCTCGGGTCGAGCGAGTCTGCAACGCTTCGTTAACATAAAGGTATGGATGTAGTGAACATGCACGACGCCAAGAACAAGTCTGTCCAAGCTCGTAAAACGTGCAGCAGCC
>Ga0210401_10003095_pt1 | contig 17922 bp, 11 predicted proteins | sample IncBWH32MmetaG_FD_150866 | JGI IMG/M metagenome (GOLD analysis project Ga0210401, IMG submission 150866) | Forest soil microbial communities from Barre Woods Harvard Forest LTER site, Petersham, Massachusetts, United States - Inc-BW-H-32-M | ecosystem: Environmental > Terrestrial > Soil >... | reverse complement strand
AGCGAGCCACTGGGCGCCGGTTTCCTTGGCATCCGCGCGCACAGCTGAGTCAGAAGCCCTTCGGGCGAGGTCGCGAGCCTTCTCGACGTGCCCATAGTAGGTCTGGGTGTCGGCGTGGGTGTTGAGCATCTGGTCTTCTTCGCTGGGGCGGCCCGCTGCCCAGGCCACGTCGCGCTCCATTTCGGCGGCATCCCCCGAGAGAAATGCCATGCTGTAGAGATCGGCCCGAATGAATAAGTCATCGAAGTTTTTCTGCTGTGCTTCCTGGAGAATCTGGCGGGCGTCCTTGAGCCGATTGACGTTGATGTAATTGCTCGCCAGGTTCGCGTATGCGTTGATGGTGGGTTCCAGCCGCTGCGACACTTCAGTCTCTGCGATCGCCTTGTCGTATTGGCCTAGACCGGAATAGAGGGCGCCGAGATTCGTGTGTGGCACCAGATCCCGCGGATAGCTTTTCGCCCAGAGTTCGTAGGCTTCCATGGCCTTTTCCACTTCACTGGTGACGTTTTGAAAGTATAAGGCGGAGATGCGGTACTTTTCCCGTTCACTCACGCGGTCACGCAAGTCATAGGCCTTCTTGGCATAGTCCGCAGACAGGCTTGCCTGTCCAAGATTCCCGTACAAAACTGCCAGTCCGGCATAGGCAATGGCAAAGTTAGGGTCGAGTTCGATGGCACGCTTCATGAACGGAATGGCTTCAGCATTGCCTTTGGTGCGGCCGGTCGTGATGCCCATGCTGTAAGCCTTCAGGGCTTCGAGCGAGGGTGTAGTCGCTTCCACGGGCACATCGAACTTCTGTACCGAAGCGAGCGATTCTCCTAATCTGGTGCGCAGGCTGGTGGCCGCCGTGCCTAACGCCTTGAGCACACCCTCCTTGCTGGGCGCCTCTGCTTGCTCCTTGGCCAGAGTGTCCCCGGTGCTGCAAGCGACCGCCTCCAGACCGACCACATACTGACTGCCGAGGCTGGAGACCGAACCGGTCAAAATGGCTTTGCTTCCAGTGCGCAGGCAGAGTTCCTTGGCCACATCGGCGGTGACGTGCTCGCTGGGTGCGCGGCCCATCAGCTTCAACGTCGCGCCGATTTTGCGGTCGGAAAGAATGTTGAGAAAGGGAGACTGTTCGAGATCGACGGCCAGGGCCTGCTTGAGGGTGCCGTCGAACACCGGGTCGCCGGTAGTGTTGATGAAATCGGTGAGAACGAGCGTGTCTTTTTCCGTAAGCGGCGCAGCGCTGGTCGCAGTCGTCGCGGACCGCGATCGCCAGTAGAGGCCGCCGGCAATCAGGACGGCGATCGCTACAACGCCTACTGGCAGAAGGATCTTCCAGCGTGAACTGGACGGCGCCACAGTCGGCACAACCGCGACCGAAGACGATGCAGGGGCCGCCGCAACGCTCCCTGAGGACGGCTTTGCAGGAAACGCAGGCGGCGCCGGAGTATCTTGTGCGGCCATCGTTCCTGAACTTACTGGTGCGCCGTGCCGTGATTCGGTTTCCCGTTTCAGGCGCTTCAGGTCGGCGCGCATTTCAGCCGCGCCTTGATAGCGTAGATCGCGATCTTTCTCCAGTGCCTTGTTGATGATCCGTTCCAGTTCCGCTGGCAGATCAGGATTCAAGCGCACGGCGGGCGTAGGCTCCGCGTCCAGAATGGCTTTGAAGATGACTGCTGTGCTCTCGCCGCGGAAGGGCAATGCACCGGTCGCCATCTCGTAGAGCACCGTGCCAAACGAAAACAAGTCGCTGCGGGCATCGAGTTCTTTGGCCCGCGCCTGCTCCGGAGACATGTAGGCGACCGTGCCAAGGGCTGAACCGGGACTGGTGAGGTGCTGATCGTCGATGGTGCCGGTCACTGTGTTTGCCGATTTCGAAGCGGCTGTGGGAGTCACCTTGGCTAGTCCGAAGTCGAGGACCTTGGCATGTCCGCGCTTGGTGACAAAGATGTTTGCTGGTTTGATGTCGCGGTGGACGATGCCGGCGGTGTGAGCGGCATCGAGTGCGTCGGCGATGTCGATGCCCAGCGACAGCACCGCTTCGATCTCCAGCGGCCGCCCGGCGATGCGGTGCTTCAGTGTCAGTCCGTCCAGGAACTCCATGGCGATGAAGGTCTGTCCATGCTGGTCATCAATCTCGTAGATGGTGCAGATATTGGGATGGTTGAGAGCGGATGCGGATTGCGCTTCACGTTGGAAGCGGGCCAGGGCCTGTGCATCCTTGGCAATGTCATCAGGCAGAAACTTCAAGGCGACGAAGCGGTGCAGCTTTACGTCCTCGGCCTTGTAGACGACCCCCATGCCGCCGCCGCCGAGCATCTCCACGATGCGGTAGTGCGAGATGGTTTCGCCGATCATTCTTGAACGATACTGAAAATGCCTCGCTCTGTGCGCGACCATATTAGGCGGCAAAGCACGGCGAGTCAATCCATTGCGGGCATGGCGCACACAAGCGGCCTCAGCATTGGCTGGCAGAGCAGAGATGCCTGGATCGAGACTACGCAGCGTCCGATTACCGTCGTAACCCTGACTGTGGGTTCTGCCTCGCACCGGACTGTCTCTTCGGAGGAAAATTCTGGTTGGTGTCGGTTCCAGTTCGCGTTGCCTGGAGCCAAGGGGTGAGTTTGTGCAGAAGTCCGAGGAGCAGGTCGCGCCACCTTCCATGCTGGCGCGAACAGAACAAATCCAGCGGGAGATACAGAACCTTTCGGGGCGGGACTTGCAGCTGTGGTCGATCGGCATTCTGGTAATGCTGGTGCTTGCCGCCGGCATCTCTGCCTTGATCCTTCCTCATGTCATGTGGGAACAGCGGGTGGTGCGCATTGAATCGGCTTACCTGCCACAGCTTTTCTTCGGGCTGATCTCGCTGGTGCTGCTGTTCAACATTTATTTGATCGGGCAAAAACTCACACTCAACAACACCCGGCGGGCGCTGATCAGCGAACTGGTGCTCAACGAACGCCTGGAAAGCCTTTCCCTGATCGACCCGCTGACCCAGTTGCTGAACCGGCGCGCGCTGAACGAAATGATTCCCCGCGAGGTTGCCCGCGCCAACCGTATGGGTGCTCACCTGACTTTCCTGACCATGGACATCAACGGATTTCGCGAGATCAATTCAAAGTACGGAGCCATGGAGGGAAACCTCATTCTCATGGAGTTCGGCAAAATGCTGAGGACGGTGTTCCGTGGCGGGGACATGATTTTCCGCCACGGCGGCGACGAGTTCCTGGTGATCATGCCGGACACGCAAGAACAGGAAGCCGACGCTCCCATGCAGCGCTTGTTGCGCTCGGTGGAACACTGGAACCTGAATAATGGGAAGCGCTACGAAATGGGTTTCAGCTGGGGCATCGCGCCCTACATCACAGGCAGTGATTTTTCTGACGTGCTCCGCGCGGTGGATCGCAAGCTCTATCAAAAGAAGCACAACTTGGTGCCGGTGTTCTGAGGCTGGTTATTCGCTCTTGAGGGTGCCCCGTCCATGCTCCGCTTGGGCGGGGTTTTTCTTTGAGGACAACTTCGAAGCTGCCGGCCGATCTACCATCCACACCAGCCTGCCGTTCGTCGGACGGACGCGTTGCGAGGGCAAATCAGCCTGCGGGTTTTCGCACTTCGCCAACTGGCTCGAGCCGACCGCACCCTTCCAAAGCTTAAGTAGCCTGCGCTGCGGCCGCCCTTGCGACTGCGCAGCGGGCTGCACCGATCAGGGCGGTTTGTTCGTTGGTAATCACCTTCACGGGCATACTTTCGAGCACCGGCTGCATGCGTCCCTTGCCGACGAATGCCTGCATGAATAACGGCTCCGCCAATTTCGAGACCAGCTTTGGAGCGATGCCGCCGCCAAGGTAAACTCCGCCGGTGGCGAGCAGTTTCAGCGCCAGGTTGCCGGCCTCGGCGGCATAGATGGAGACAAATAAATCGAGTGCGTGCTCGCACAGCGGACACTTACCATCGATGGCGGCACGCGAGATGGCCGCCGCTGGATCGGACGTGTGCATCTCATCGGTGAGCCACTTCGGTTCTTCGCCTCTCCCGGTATCGCGCAGGAAATGGAAGACATTGACCAGGCCCGGGCCGGAAACGATCCGCTCGTAGCTGACGTGGCCGTAGCGGGCTGCAAGATACCGGAGCAGTTCGATCTCCAGTTCGTTGCGGGGCGCGAAGTCTGAGTGTCCGCCTTCGCAGGCGAAGATGTGGTGGCGGGTTCCATCCCAATACATGCCGGCTTCTCCGAGGCCAGTGCCAGCGGCGATCACCGCCTGATTTCCCACGGGACGGTCCTTCACCTGATTCAGGCAGACGACGTCTTTGGCAGCGAGCGAGGAAATGCCCCAGGCGTTGGCCTCGAGGTCATTGATCAGCAGTGCTCGTTTGATTTTGAGTTCTTCAGTAAGACGCTTCGCTTCGATGGTCCAGGGAAGATTGGAGGTTTCCACACGGCCATTGCGCACCGGGCCGGCCACACCGAAACAAGCTGCGTCCGCGCGGAGTGAAGAGGAATCTACAAAATGAGAGACGATTTCATCCAGCCCGGAATATTCGCGGCTGGGGAAAACCGATGCTGAAACCAGGCGGAAATCACCGTTGTTGACATCAAAGAACGCCAGGCGTGCGTGCGTACCTCCGATGTCGCCCGCCAGAATCATTTCTCGAAGTTCCTCCAGCGGCGTCCATCGCGCTCCAGCAGTTCATCGGCATCTTTTGGCCCCCAGGTGCCGGCGGCGTAGTTGGGAAAGCTGCGGGGCGGAAGCGCTTTCCACACGTCAAGTGCAGGGCTTACGACGCACCACCCGGCCTCGACCATGTCGGCGCGCTGGAATAGAGTGGCATCGCCAATCATGCAGTCATGCAACAGCCGCTCATAGCCGGTACTAGGCTGGGTCCCGAAGTAGTCGGCGTATTCGAAATTCATGTCCACTGCTCCCAAACGCATGGTGGGGCCAGGCACCTTGGCCGCAAATTGGAGAGAAATGCCTTCCTCCGGCTGGATGTGAAGCACCAGTTGGTTGGGCATAAGATTCTCCACCGGAGTGTCACGGAACAAAACGAACGGCGCGCGGCGGAACTGGATGACGATATGAGTGTTCTGAGCGGGTAGCCGCTTTCCGGTTCGCAGATAAAAAGGAACGTCGGCCCATCGCCAGTTATCGATCAACAGTTTCATAGCGACGAAAGTTTCGGTCTTGGAATCGGGAGGAACGTCGCTTTCCTCGCGATATCCCGGTACGCGCTGCCCGTCGTGTGTCCCCGGACCATATTGTCCGCGCACCGTCTTGCTGAGGACTTCCTCAGAGCTCAGAGGCTGGATGGCGTGCAGAATCTTGCCCTGTTCGTCGCGCACCGCATCCGCATGAAAGGAGACTGGCGGCTCCATGGCGGTCAGGCTGATGAGTTGCATCATGTGATTGGGCACCATGTCGCGCAGCGCCCCGGCAGTGTCGTAGTAACTGCCACGCTGTTCGACACCGACGGTTTCAGCCACGGATATCTGCACGTGATCGATGTAACGGCGGTTCCAGATGGGTTCGAAGATTCCGTTGGCGAAGCGAAATGCCAGAATGTTCTGGACGGTCTCTTTCCCGAGATAATGATCGATGCGATAAATCTGTTTTTCTTTTGCGACTTTCAAAAGCTGCTGATTGAGCGTTTTGGCGGAATCCAAATCATGGCCGAAAGGCTTTTCGACGATTACCCGCCGCCAGTGTTGATTGGCTTCCTCCATCAGCCCCGCTTGGGCAAGTTGCTCGACCACAGGACCGAAGAAACGCGGCGCAGTCGCCAGATAAAAGAAGTAATTATCGTGGGTAGCGTGATCGCGGTTGACTTGTTCCAGGACTTCCTTCAGCTTTGCATACGCATTCTTGTCATCAAACTCGGCGGTGATGTAGTACACGCGCTTTAAGAACCACTCCACGATCTCGTTGTCCACATCGTTGCCGGCATATTGTTTGATTCCTTCGGCGACCCATTTACGGAAGTCATCGGTGGACATGGTTCCGTGAGAAAGGCCGACAACGGCGAATTCACGGGACAACAAATCCTGCTTCGCAAGGTTATAAAGCGCGGGTATCAGCTTGCGGCTGGTCAAGTCGCCGGCCGCGCCAAAGATCACCATGACGCAGGGATCGCCGGGTCGGCCTACGCGTTGCGGTTGCGAAGTTGGGACTGCCGCAGTGTCGAGCATTGGGTGTATCCTCGATTCCTTTCGGCGCAGCCTTGAACGCTTACGCCGTCTTTTTGCTGGTTGCCGGCTCCACGTGTCCGCCGAACTTCTGGCGCATCGCAGAAAGCACTTTTTCCGCGAAAGTGTGTTCCTGCCGGGAACGAAAGCGGGTGAACAGCGCCGCCGAAAGCACATCGACGGGTACGGCTTCGTCAATCGCTGCCTGGATCGTCCAGCGGCCTTCGCCGGAGTCCTGCACAAATCCGCTGTATTCGGAAAGCGTAGGATTTTCCGCCAGGGCCATGGCGGTCAAGTCGAGCAGCCACGAACTAATTACACTACCTCGCCGCCAGACTTCGGCGATGTCCGGCAGATTCAAATCGTAGCGCTGACTCTCAGGGATTTCATTGCTGGTGGCATTGCGAAAAATGTCGAAGCCCTCCGCGTAGGCTTGCATGATTCCATACTCGATTCCGTTGTGCACCATCTTGACGAAGTGGCCGGCCCCGGAAGGACCGCAGTGACTGTGCCCGGCATTTTCTCGCGTCCCGGAGTGCGTGCAATATCGCCCCGGCCGGGGGCCAGGGTCTTGAAGATGGGATCGAGTTGTTGGACTACTTCTTTGGGGCCACCAATCATCATGCAGTAACCGCGCTCCAAGCCCCACACCCCGCCGCTGGTGCCAACATCCACGTAATGAATCCCTTTGTCCCTGAGTTGCTGGGAGCGGCGAATGTCGTCCTTAAAATAGGAATTTCCGCCGTCGATCAGGATGTCACCGGGCTGCATCTTCTGGGCCAGGGATTGCACGGTCTGTTCTGTTGGCGCGCCGGCCGGAATCATCAGCCAAGCCACCCGCGGTTTGCCCAGCTTGGCTGCGAAGTCGTCAAGGGAAGTAGATGGGGTGGCGCCTTCACTCCCCAAGTGTTTTACATTTTCCGCGCTATAGTCTGTGACCACAACTTCATGACCGCCGCGCAATAAGCGCAGTGTCATATTGGCGCCCATCTTCCCCAGCCCGACCATGCCCAACTTCATACCTGCTCCCTATGCGATATTAAATCGTTTCCATAACGCGGTCGAAGAAATTAAAGCGGCGTGCAGCGAAGACACAGGCTCACGCCAGCGCTTCCCGAAGCGCACCCGCGAGCCTGCTCAGACCAGACTCCAGATCGCCACGCAGATGCACGCGCAAGGCCCGCCGGCCGCGCTCGGCGAGGACCTGGAAATCTCCCCGGGCCTGAGCGGCCTTTACCACGCCGAAAGTGTACTTTTGCCCGGGTACAGGGAGATCGGCGGCATCATCACATGTGAGCTGCAAGAATACGCCCGAATTTGGGCCACCTTTGTAAGCCTGGCCGGTGGAGTGCAGAAATCGCGGCCCGAAGCCAAGGCAGGTCGCCACGCGTTTCCTGTCACGCACGAGCATGCGCATCTGCTGTAAGCGTATTTCGTGCGGGTCGTTCATTTGAATGTAAGCGAGCAAGGCAAAGTAATCGCCGGCTCTGATGCGACTGAGATGAGCGCCAAGATATTCCACCAGCGACTTGCTGGTTCCGGCAGCTTTGGCCAATGCATCGGCATTGCCGGAATCGGTAAAGAGTTGAATGCTGCCTTCTTCGAGCACCGGCCTCTCAGCCGGAAGGGACCCGTTCTTTTCATACTCAGAGGTCAAGGCGCGAGTTACCACTTTGCTGGCTTCGACATCGGGCTGGTTAAAGGCATTGATGCCGATGATGGACCCGGCAACTGCCGTGGCTATTTCCCAGCGAAAGAATTCCTGGCCGAGGTCGTAAATATCACGCATGGAGATGCGGACAACAGCGTGGCCCGCGCGCTCCAACGCAGCAACTTTGTCATCCTGGACGGAGTCGGGCGCCGACTCCAACCGCACATAGGCAAAAACGCGGTCGTTGCAGTAGGCTTCGGGCGGGGCAAGCGCCTCACGATCCACCGGAATTATTCCATGGCCCTGTTTTCCGGTGGACTCGGCCAGCAGTTGCTCTAACCATGCTCCCAGATCAGAGATGGCGGGCGAGGTGATAATGGTCACTTTATCGCGACCGTGTCTAGCGGCCGTGCCAAGAATGCATCCCAACAGGACTCCGGGGTTCTGTTCCGGTGCGGCCTGAGGGCCGCAAGCACCGACCATTTGCTGGGTGCGATCGAAAAACTTCGCGAGGTCGAGGCCCATCAACGCCGCCGGCACCATGCCGAAATTCGAGAGCGCCGAATACCGTCCGCCAATGCTGGGGCGTCCGGGGAAAATGTGGAGGAATCGGCTGGCCTCGGCTATCTGTTGCATCTTGGATCCCGGGTCGGTAACGGCGATAAAGCGGCTCCCGGCTTTGTCGGCGCCAATGGTTTGTGCTACCCGCTCGAAGAAATACTGCTTGAAGATATTCGGTTCGAGGGTTGTGCCTGACTTGCTGGAGACAATAAAAAGGGTTTTCCCCAGATCGACGCTGCGCTCGAGTGCCTTAACTTGAGCCGGATCGGTGGAGTCGAGCACGCGTAACTGCGGAAAGCCGGCGATATGTCCGTAGGTCTTCGCCAATACTTCCGGACACAAACTTGAGCCGCCCATTCCAAGCAGCAGAATATCGCTGAAACTGCCGGCTTTCGCTTCCTGAGCCAGGCGCCGCAAGTCGTCGAGGTGGACCGCTTGCTCAGTGACGATATCGAGCCAGCCCAACCAGCCAGCCTCGTCGGTGCCGGTCCACAGGGAAGCGTCGCGGTCCCACAGGCGTTTTACTTTGTTACCAGAACGCCAGTCTGCCAGGGACTCTGCTACCGAAGACGACAAGCTCTGCGGAAGTTTGTAGGTTGGTTGGCTCACTCTCACTCACTTGGTCTGCGAACTCTTGTCGACGGCTTTCAGGAGCTTGTCAAAGGCTTCGGCGAACAGACGGACGCCGTCATCGGTCAATTTGTCGGTGACTTCCTTGATGGAGATTCCCATCCGCGCGAGAGTTGCCATGGTACGGTTGGCGGATTCCACATTTTCGGTCAAGCTGGCACGGGGATGGCCGTGATCGCGATATGCATCGAAGGTGGCGGGTGGAATGGTATTGACCGTGTCAGGCCCGATTAATTCTTCGACATACATCACATCGCTATAGCTGGGATTCTTGGTACTGGTACTGGCCCAGAGGACACGTTGTGTCTGGGCGCCTTTCGCGGCCAACTTCTTCCATCGATCGCCGCTGAAGATCTTCAAATAGCCCTGGTAGGTTTGCTTGCCGTTGGCGATGGCAACCTGACCCAGAAGCCCTTGCAGGTCGGCCTTTTCGCGTTCGTCCTTGGCAGTCTTCAGCCGGCCGGCAATCAGGGAATCGACCGACGAATCGATGCGGCTGATGAAGAAGCTGGCCACACTGGCGATGCGGTTGACCTCGCCACCGCCGGCGGCGAGTTCCTCCACGCCAGCGATGTAGGCTTCCGCGACCTTTGCATAAACTTCCTGGGCAAACAGCAGGGTCACGTTGATGTTGATGCCTTCGCTGATCAATCGCTGAAACGCCGGTATGCCTTCCGCGGTACCGGGAACTTTGACCATCAGGTTGTCGCGTCCGACCGCTTTCCATAGTCGGCGAGCCTCTTGCAATGTGGCTTCAGTGTCCCGCGCCAGGTAGGGCGAGACCTCCAGACTCACGTATCCATCGCGCCGCTTGGTTTCGTCATAAACGGGACGCAGAGCGTCGGCTGCAGCCTGGATGTCACGGATGGCGAGAATCTCATAGCGGCCGGTGGCGTCAAGGTCGGTCCGCGACGCCAGCTGCTTGAGCATGTCCGCGTAGAGCGTGCTGTCAGCAATCGCTTTTTCGAAAATTGCGGGATTCGAGGTCATTCCCCGCAGGCCGTCTTCTTCAATCAGCCGTTTAAGTTCGCCAGTGGTAAACAGGTCGCGGCGGATGTAGTCAAGCCAGACCGACTGCCCGAACTTCTGTAGATCTTTCAAAGGGTTGGCGGCTTTGGCGGTTTCGAGAATTCCGGTTGGCTGCATAGACACCTCGCTGTCGAGAAACGGTTGGAGTGATGCTACTTGGATCGCATAATCGCCTCGCGCGCTGCTTCGACCACATGCTCCACGGTAAATCCGAACTTCTTCTGTACGTCCTTCGCGGGAGCGGAGGCCCCAAAGCTGTGCATGCCGATACTGATGCCGCTGGGACCGACATATTTCGACCACCCCAGGGTGGCAGCCTCCTCTACTGACACTCGCGCCTTCACTGCTGGCGGCAACACCTGATTCCTGTAGGTGTCACTCTGCTTTTCAAAGATGTCCCAAGAAGGCATGCTGACTACTCTCACCCTGATTCCCTCCGCCGTCAGCTGTTCGTACGCGTTGATGCAGAGTGAAACTTCGCTGCCCGTCCCCAGCAGGATGACCTCGGGCTTGCCATCGGATGCCTCAGCCAGAGTGTATGCCCCCTTGGCAACGCCTGCCGCTGCCGCGTATTTCGTGCGATCAAGAGTTGGAACTGCTTGCCGGCTCAGAACCAGCGCGGCCGGTTGATGGGTGAGCGGCATGATGACCTTCCACGCTTCCAGGACTTCGTTGGCGTCCGCAGGGCGCAGCAAAACGAGCCCCGGCATCGCCCGCAACCCGGCCAACTGCTCGACCGGTTGATGTGTGGGACCGTCCTCGCCCAAACTGATGGAGTCGTGGGTATAGACGAAGATACTGGGGATCTCCATCAGCGCGGCCAGGCGAATCGCCGGTTTCATGTAATCGCTGAAATTGAAAAAAGTTCCGCCAAAGGGGCGAATTTTCGTTAGTGCCATTCCGTTCAGGGTTGCAGCCATGGCGTGTTCACGAACGCCAAAGTGCAAATTGCGTCCGCCATAACTTCCGGGCTGGAAGTCTCCTGCGCCTTCGAACTTCAGCCGCGTGCGGTCCGAACCGGCAAGGTCCGCCGAGCCTCCCACGAGCCAGGGAACACGCTGCGCGATCGCATTGACCACTCTGCCCGAACTGTCGCGGGTGGCCATGCCTTTAGCGTCGGCTGGGAACGGGGCCAGATCTTTGTCCCATCCCGCGGGCAGTTCCCGGCGCTGCATTTGTCTTAGTTCTTCGGTAAGGTCGGGATACTTCTTTTCGTAATCGCCAAATAGCTTGTTCCAATTCTGCTGTAGGCCCTGACCACGCTTGCCGATACCGAACCGAAAATGTTCGAGCACGCCGTCCGGAACCAGAAAGTTGGCATCTTCCGGCCAACCGTAGTTCTTCTTCGCCAGCCGCGCTTCTTTTTCGCCCAAAGGCTCGCCATGGGCTTCATTGGTGTCTTGCTTGCCGGGCGATCCGTATCCGATATGACTGTTCACCACGATCAGCGTGGGGCGGTCGTTGGTCTGGAGAAAGTTGGTATATGCCTTTTCCAGCGCGTTGAGGTCGTTGGCGTCGGTTACGTGCGTCACGTTCCAGCCATACGCGGCGAACCGCGCGCCGACATCCTCGGTGAACGACCAGTCGGCAGGCCCATCGAGTGTGACCCGATTGTTGTCATAGATCCAACACAGGTTCGACAACTTCAAGTGAGCGGCGAGAGATGCGGCTTCGGAGCCGACGCCTTCCATTAAATCGCCATCGCCGCACATAGCATAAGTGTTGTAGGTAAACAGTTCGAATCCGGGACGGTTGTAGCGTGCCGCCAGCCATTTGCCAGCGACCGCCATGCCCACGCTGTTGCCTATTCCCTGGCCAAGCGGCCCGGTGGTGGTTTCTATGCCGGCAGCGATTCCGTACTCAGGATGTCCAGGTGTGCGGCTTCCGATCTGGCGGAATCTCTTGATTTCGTCCAAAGAAATTGCGAGATCATCGGTTGGCTGGCCCGCGGAATTCACATCGTGAACCCCGCTCAAATAGAGCATGGCGTACAACAGCATGGATGCGTGGCCATTGGACAGGACAAAACGGTCACGGTCGGGCCAGGTGGGGTCGCTCGGATTGAAGCGCAGGAATTGCTGGAACAAGGAATAAGCGACTGGAGCCAAGCCCATAGGTGCGCCGGGATGGCCGGAGTTGGCCTTCTGCACCGCGTCGATGGCCAGGGTGCGGATGGTGTTGATGCACAGAAGGTCCAACTGCTTGCCGGTTAGAATCTGTTCGCTCGCCACCATAGAAAACATTCTCCCTTCAGGCGCAAATCAGGGTTGCACGCCTCGACTCAGGCAGTTTATCAAGTTCTCGCCAGACGTGGGTGACGCGAAGCGGACCGCTTTCGCAAGCGGGCGTTCTTTAATCTGAGATGATTCGGCCCTTTGGAAGGATTCAGCTGTGGAAAACTTCAGAAGAGCGCTGCCAGCCCTAGCGCTTGATTTGTGCCAGGTAACCGTGTTCGTAGTGATAACCCTTGGTGGTGTTTTCCACAAACTTCAGGAACTCGCGCAACCGTTCGCGCTCCGAAACTTCCATCTCACCAAACTTGATGCGGAGTCCGAAGGAGTTGCTTCGGGTCACGATCCCGTTGATGATCAGGCCCTTGACCCAGATTTTTCCATTCGCCACCCAGAGTCCAATCTCCAGCTTGGCGCCGTTACCCATCATGGTTGCGGTTTCTACGAAGCATCCTCCGCGGCTGGTGTTTGAGAGGTTGCCCCAGACCGGGGTGGCGGAAGCTTCCATGCGTAATTCGACTGCAACAAAACACTTCATGCGCGGGTAGCGCCTGCGATCCTCTCCCCAGGAGGGAGTAAATATGTCAGGTTCGAATGGCGGACTGGCTGCGGGATCGGTGGCGACTACTTGCTCGATCGGATTGGGATGAGATGAAGACCGTGAGCCGCTCTCTGTCTCTCTGGCAGTTTCGCCTTTGATCTTGCGCATGGCGTCCAGCAGGGCGCGGTCACGTTTTTCGGGCGGGGCTTCGCGATAGGCCCGCAACAGCTCGCCGAGGTGGCTCGCGATTTGCGGATCGGTGAGAAGCTTGGTCCAGTCCGCGCCGGGCGCGGCGACTTCAGGCTTGTTCATTACGGTTAGGACGTGCGCGCTTCAGCAAGATTTTCCAGCAAGCCCTAGAGTGAGGCAGCTTGGTGGGATGGGCAAGATGACCGTGGTTACCATCGTCAGTAACCGAGCGCCTGGTTACCGCCGGCAAAAAAGGGGCGCGGCCGGGAAACCGGCAGCAACCCCATTCTGGTTGAACTCACCGCGCGGCTCGCTCAGGCCTGCACATTGACAGCAGCGGGCGCCGGCGTGCTGCTGCTGGTGGTGGCACTCGGCGAGGGCGCGACCGGCTGACCTTGACCCGTCACTGCCCAATAGTCCCCCTCGAGGTTTGCGATCGCCTGCTGTGCGCCGGCTGCACCACCGGCGTTGTAGTCCTGGCGGGCAATCTGGAGGTCGTTTTTCAGCAGGTTTTTGCCCAGCGCGTTGGTAGCCTGTTGCGCGCCGGCAAGATCTCCGGCTTGCAACGCCTGGCCCACGGCGGCAAACTGGCTGGCCAGTGCGGGGTTGGTAAACGGCCCCGAGTTGTTTGGTCCGAAAGCACTTAGAGTGTTGTAGGCCTGCTGAGCGCCGGCCAGGTCCCCGGATTGGAGTGATTGCTCCAGTTGACGGCCAGCTTGGTCCTCCTGGAATCGGAGTGAGGTAGCGTGGGCGGGAAGTTGCGATGAATTCAGACTCGAAATACCTGCGATGGACATGGTTCTCTCCTGAAATTTGTTTTGTAACTCGACGAATTGGTGCCCAATGGTTCATCGGCAAACGGCAGGCGTTCTTTACCCTGCCTTCGCCGCTTCCGGCCGATGCCCGATGAACCGATGAAAGCTTAACGGGGTTGCTGAAGCAAGCGGCTTGCCAGGATGCCTCCGGGCAACCGGGATGCGGAATGTATTGATTGCGCGGCGTAGCGAGGTTTAGTTGCCATGGCCTGAGTGCCGGGGGTGGGCAAGGCTGGCTGCTTAATTAGATCGGCGGGAAAATCTTGCCCACAGTTCCTTATCCGTTGGTGCCGACACTACAATCAAATCGGGATTCGCAGGGGGAGAGTAGGCTTCCATGATGCTGAAGGAGTCGGAAGCGATCGTTTTGCGGACTTATCCGCTGCGTGAAGCCGATCTGCTGGTCACACTGTTCACACGCACCGAAGGGAAGGTGCATGGTGTGGCTCGCTCGGCTATGAAATCCAGGCGCCGCTTTGGGGGTGCGCTGGAGCCACTGACCTACGTGCGGGCGCACTATGAAGACCGGGAACGGCGCGAGCTGGCCAGGCTGGACTCCTGTGAAGTGCTGGAATCACCTCTCGCTTCGGAAGTAACTTATCCGCGTGCAGTGGCGCTCGCGCATGTGGCGGAGCTACTGGATGAGTTGCTGCCCGACCGCGAGCCTAATGATGCTGTCTTCCGGCTGGCCCTGGCTGTCCTCTCGGGATTGCGTGGGTCTGATCTCTGGTTGCCCGTTACCTATTTCGAGCTTTGGATGACTCGCCTTATGGGTTATCTTCCCGGGCTTTCCGAGTGCATGGTGTGTGGACGCATGCTGAACGGGAGCCGGGCTTTCTTTCACGCCTTGGCGGATGGGTTGGTGTGTGAGGATGACAAGCGGTTGGCGTCGTCGGAAATTTCAGCGGAGTCACGCATCCTGGCGGCGCGCATGTTCCGCGCCCCGCTGGAGAGTTTTGGTCCAGCCGCATGGCCCAAAGCGCAAGCAGCGGATTTGCGAAAATTCCTGTTGCAGACTCTGCAACGCAATATCGAGAAAAAGCTGGTGACTGCGGGAATGCTGGAGAAGATCAGTCCGTAGAGCTGCAAGCTGACGGCTGACATCGGCTTCCGTTACAATCGTTGCTTAATCCGCTCGCAGCTGAACAAGCCTTGAACTTATCCAAGCCCAACTCGTTGACGTTTCAGGAGCTTATCCTTCGGCTGCAAACCTTTTGGGCGCAGCGTGGCTGCGTTCTGCAACAGCCCTACGACGTAGAAGTGGGCGCTGGAACCATGGCTCCAGAAACTTTTCTGCGGGTGCTGGGACCCCGGCCTTATAAGGTCGCGTACGTGCAGCCTTCGCGGCGGCCGGCCGACGGGCGCTATGGCGAGAATCCCAATCGCCTGTACAAACACACACAACTGCAGGTCATCCTCAAGCCGCCGCCGGAGAATGTGCAGGACCTCTATCTGGAATCGCTGACCGCGATCGGCATTGATTTGCGCCAGCACGACATCAAGTTCGAGGAAGACAATTGGGAAGCGCCGACGCTGAGCGCATGGGGCGTGGGCTGGCAAGTCATGCTCGATGGTCTCGAGGTCACACAGTTTACGTACTTCCAGCAGTGCGGCGGAGTGGACCTCGATCCGATCTCGGCCGAGCTGACTTACGGCCTGGAGCGAATCGCGGCGTTTCTGCAGGATGTGGATTCGATTTACGACATCGTATGGGCGCGTGATCCGGAGAGCGGCAAAGCCACTACCTACGGTGACGTCCGCCTGGCTGACGAGCTGCAATTTTCGGTTTACAACTTTGAGGCTGCCGACGTCGAGAAGACGTGGAAGCATTTCGAATTGTGCGAGGCGGAGTGCAAGGCGCTTTTGGAGCAGTACTCCGTGGTCAGCAAAGGCAAAAAAACCGGAGACAGCTTGGCTGGCGATAAGCAGCGTTTTCCTGTACTCGCGGCTTACGATCTGTGCCTGAAGTGTTCGCATCTGTTCAATATTCTTGATGCGCGCGGCGCGATTTCCGTGACCGAGCGGGTCGGCGTGATTGCCCGGGTGCGGGCTTTGGCTGTGGGCATTGCGAGAGCTTACGTTGACCAACAGCGGGGCGAAACGACTTCTGAGGCAGAAGCGGAGAAGAAGCCAAACACCAGGACGAAAATGGAAGTTGTATCTACACCTTCCTAAGCGAAGGGGAAGCTGACTGAATGCCTGACTTTCTGCTCGAGATCGGTTGCGAAGAAATCCCGGCGCGCATGATCGATGCGGCGTCGCTCGACTTGAGGGAACGGGTTTACAAGTTGCTCGAACGCGAACGGCTTCTGGGAGCGGGCATCACCCAATTCGATTCCCCTCGCCGTTTGGCTGTTCTGACGGCCGGCATTCCCGCAACTCAGCCCGATGTCACCGAGCAGGTGAACGGACCGTCTACAGCGGTGGCCTTCAAAGGTGGGCTGCCCACGCCTGCTGCTTACGCTTTTGCCAAAAAAGCGGGAGTCGAGGTTTCGCTGCTGGAGCGAATCACAACTCCCAAAGGAGAGTACCTTTCGGCGAAAGTGACCAAGAAAGGACGGTCCGCGTCCGACGTCCTGGCCGAACTGCTTCCCAAAGAGATCAACTCCATCTATTGGCCCAAGAACATGTATTGGCGACAACCCAGCGAGAAATTTGTCCGTCCGGTGCGCTGGCTGGTCGCGATGTTGGACGATGAAGTGATCCCTTTGGAATTTGATGGAATCCGTGCCGGGGCGCAATCGCGCGGACATCGTATTCTTTCTCCAAATACGATTCGGGTTTCAGCGAGTGCGGGTTACGCGGATGCTTTGCGGGCTGCGAAAGTCATCGGCCGCGGCGAGCGTGAGCAGCAGATTCGCAAAGCTCTCGACGCCACGACCCGTGCTATTCCCGGCGCCCGCTGGCGCGAGGACAAGAGTCTGCTCGACACGGTGGTCAACCTGACCGAGTGGCCTTGCGTAATTCTTGGCGGCTTCGACCGCGAGTTTCTGGAATTGCCAGAAGAAGTCCTGGTCACCGTCATGCGTGATCATCAAAAATATTTTGCAGTTGAAGATGCGAACGGCAAACTGCTGCCGCACTTTCTCGCCGTGCTGAATACCGACGGCGATCCGCAAGCGATCATTCGCCACGGCCACGAGCGGGTGCTGCGTGCCCGCTTCAACGACGCACGGTTTTTCTGGCAGACGGATCAGAAACATCCGCTGCGCGAGCGCGTGCAGTGGTTGAAGCATGTAACTTTCCAAAAAGATCTGGGCAGTTATTACGAAAAAACTTTGCGAGTGCAGCGCCTGTGCAGTTGGCTTTGCGAGATCATCCGGCAAAGCGGAATGACGATTCGTCCCGGGGTTGTTCACAAGGCGGCTTACCTCGCCAAGACCGACCTGACCACCGAATTAGTAAAAGAATTCACCGAATTGCAGGGGATTGTGGGCGGCCTGTACGCGCGGGTTCAGGAACTCGACAGCGAACTGCCGGAGGCGACCCGGCAACTGATCGCGCAGGCCATCTACGATCAGTACAAGCCGGAGTCGATGGAGGATTCAGTTCCCGCAACGCCCGGCGGTGCGGTGCTTTCGATCGCCGACAAGGCCGACACCATTGCGGGGATGTTTGCTTTGGGATTGCAGCCGACAGGCTCGAAAGACCCATTCGCCCTGCGTCGCCAGGCCAATGGCATTGTGAAGACGATCGCCGAGCACAAGCTGCCTTTGAATTTGATCAGCTTGTTCGAGGACGCGCGCGAGATCTATCGCGGGTCGGAGGCGGAACACAAGTTCTCAAAGCAGATCGACTATGCCGGCGCGGTCCGGGAATTCTTGCGCGAGCGCCTGGAGTTTTACTTGCGCGACGCCCTCGGCTTCCAATACGACGTGGTCAGCGCCGTCCTGGCTTCTGGTTCTGAAGACGTGGTCGATGCCGTGTCGCGTGCCCAGGCGGTCAAGAACGTGCTGCATATGCCCGAGTTCCACGCGATTGCTGCAGCCTGCAAGCGTATGCGGAACATTCTGAAGCAGGCTGAGGAGAAGGGAATCAGTCCGGCGGCCAAGGTCGAATATCTTGCAGAATCGGCGAACGAAGAGAGGACCCTGGCAGCCTTTGTG
>Ga0210401_10003091_pt1 | contig 17931 bp, 20 predicted proteins | sample IncBWH32MmetaG_FD_150866 | JGI IMG/M metagenome (GOLD analysis project Ga0210401, IMG submission 150866) | Forest soil microbial communities from Barre Woods Harvard Forest LTER site, Petersham, Massachusetts, United States - Inc-BW-H-32-M | ecosystem: Environmental > Terrestrial > Soil >... | reverse complement strand
CCAGGATCTGATTACCGGCAAAGTTGCCTGGAGAGAAATTGTTCCCGCGGCCAAGCTCGAGGCCAACGCCGTGCGGCAGTTCGACAGCGAATTAAAGGCCGCGCCCGCGGCGACGCACGTGCGCCTGAATATCTACCCTGACGGCGGAGTGAGCCGTCTGCGTGTGTTCGGCAAGATCGTAGATTAGATCAAGATATCGTAGATTAGATCAAAATATAGAGTAAATGAAGATGTTTCAGAACGTCGGCCATCCGGTTCCGCGCAAAGAAGGCCGGGAAAAGGTCACCGGCGAGGCCAAGTACGTCGACGATCTGAAATTCCCCGGCATGCTGCATGGCGTGACGGTGCGCAGTCCGGTGGCGCGCGGCCGGATTCGTGGAATTGAATTTCCGCCTGGATTGCCTTGGAACGAGTTCACGATTGTTACGGCGCCTGACATTCCGGGCGAGAATGTTGTCGCCCTGATCGTTGACGATCAGCCATATCTGGCGGCGGAAATTGTCAACCATCCCGAAGAGCCGGTGGTGCTGCTCGCGCACCCGGACAAATATCTGGTGGAAAAGGCGCGCGCCGCCGTTCGTCTCGATATCCAACCGTTGCCGTCCATCTTTACCATCGAAGATTCTCTCGCCAAAAAGGAAATTGTCTGGGGCGAGGACAACATCTTCAAGAGTTTTCTGGTCGAAAAAGGCGACGTCGACAGTGTCTGGCAGGAGGCCGCGCACATCGTCGAAGGCGAGTATCGCACCGGCGCGCAGGAGCAGCTCTATATCGAAACCAACGGCGTTGTCGCCATAGCCAACGCCGCAGACGGCGTCACCATCTGGGGATCGATGCAGTGCCCGTACTACATCCACAAAGCGCTGCTCAAGGCCTTCCCGCTCGCGCCGGAAAAAATCCGCGTGATCCAAATGGAGACCGGTGGAGGATTCGGCGGCAAGGAAGAATATCCTTCCATGATCGCCGGTCACGCCGCGCTACTGGCCTGGAAATCGGGCAAGCCGGTCAAGATGATCTACGATCGCGCCGAGGACATGGCGGCCACGACTAAGCGCCATCCCTCGCGAACGCGCATCAAGACGGCAGTGTCGCGCGAGGGCAAGCTGATCGCCATCGACATGGAGTTCGTCGTCGACGGCGGCGCATACGCGACTTTATCTTCGGTAGTGCTTTCGCGCGGCACGATCCACGCCGGAGGGCCCTACGCTTGCCCGAACGTCCGCATTCGCAGCCATGCTGTAGCGACCAATGCGCCCCCGCACGGAGCGTTTCGTGGATTTGGCGCGCCTCAGAGCATTTTTGCCCTGGAGCGGCATATGAACAAGGTCGCGCGCGCCGTCGGCCTGACGCCCGAGGAATTTCGCCGGCGTAATTTTCTACATCGTGGTGAGACCACCGCGACGGGCCAGGAAATTCGCGAGGCCGTCGATCTCGAGCGGCTCCTCGATCGGGCACTCGAGCTTTCGGATTATCACCGGAAGACGAAGACCTTCGCGCAACAGAACCAGCGCTCGCGTGTCAAGCGCGGCATCGGATTTGCGGCCTTCATGCACGGCGCGGGATTCACCGGATCGGGCGAGCGCTATCTGCAATCGATCGCCGGTGTCGAGGCGCTGGCCGATGGGCGCGTGCGTATTCTGGTCTCGAGCACCGAGATCGGGCAGGGCACCAACACCATCCTTGCGCAGATCGTCGCCGAAACATTGGGGCTGGATTACGATCAGGTGGAAATTGCGCGCCCGGATACGAGCCAGGTGCCCAACAGCGGGCCGACCGTCGCGTCGCGAACCTGCATGGTGGTCGGGAAGCTGGTGGAATCGGCTGCGATTGGGCTGAAACAGACACTGGTCAACTCAGGATTGCTCGCTGAAAATTATCGCGCCGGCGAATTTTCCAGGGCCTGTGCGCGATACATCGCCGAGTTCGGACCCCTGAAATCGTTCAGCCAATACCAAGCTCCGCCCGGAATCTACTGGGATGACGACACCTATCGCGGCGATGCATACGGCGCCTTCGCGTGGGCCGTATATGTGGCCGAGGTTGCAGTCGATACGGCGACCTGTGAAATCAAAGTCCAGGATTTCGTGGCGCTGCAAGAAGTGGGCCGCGTGATTCATCCGGTGTTGGCCGCGGGACAAATCGAAGGCGGCGTGGCGCAGGGGATCGGCTTCGCAGTGTTCGAGAATGTCGTCTGGAAAGACGGCCGCATGGCCAATAATCAGATGACCAACTACATCATGCCGACCTCGGTGGACGTCCCGCGCATCCGCGTTTACTTCGAAGAAATCCCGTATGAATATGGACCTCTGGGCGCCAAAGGCATCGGCGAGTTGCCGATCGACGGACCGGCCCCGGCTGTGCTCAACGCGATCGAGAATGCGCTGGGGATCGCCTTCGATGAGATCGCGCTCCTGCCTGAGATGTTGATGGAAGAGGCCGGCGTTGTCTAAAGTCGAGATCAAGTTCCAAGTGAACGGAGCGCCGCGCAGTGTGCAGGTCTACCCGATGGAACGTCTGCTGGATGTGCTCCGCGAAAAACTGAACTCGACCGGGACCAAGGAAGGATGCGGCGAAGGCGAGTGCGGCGCCTGCTCGGTCATATTGGACGGCCTGCTGGTAAATAGTTGCCTGGTGCCGGTCCTGCAGGTCGACGGCTGCGAGATCCTGACCATTGAGGGACTGGCGAAGGACGGGCTGTTGCATCCTATCCAGGAGGCGTTTGCGAATACCGGCGGCGCGCAATGCGGCATCTGCACGCCGGGAATGATCCTGGCTTCATATCAACTTCTGAAGCGGTCCCCGCATCCAACCGACGAGCAGATCCGCGAAGGTCTGGCCGGAAATCTCTGCCGCTGCACCGGCTATCAGAAAATATTCGACGCTGTTCGACACGCGAGCGAAGCATGAGAGCGTACGCGCCGGATTATGATCTCGTGGCGCCAGCCCGCTTGAACGAAGCGCTGCGATTGGTGGCGGATCAGGCGCGTCCAATGGCCGGCGGCACCGATTTGATGGTCTTGTTTGAAGCTGGTAGATTGCCATATCGCCGGCTGGTCAGCCTGTGGCGGATTCCGGAACTCCGCGGGATCGCGGCTAGCGAAACGCACCTGACCTTGGGCGCTCTTACGACCTACACCGAAATTCAGCAGAGCGCGATCCTGCGGCTGGAGTTTCCGCTACTCGTCCAGGCCGCGAGTTGGACGGGGGCGATAGCGACACAGAACCGCGGCACGCTGGCTGGAAATATTGCAAACGGATCACCAGCCGCGGATTCACCGCCGGCGCTGCTGGTGTATGATGCCGAAATCGAACTCTTGTCATCCAATGGATTACGCTGGGTGCCCTACACCGCATTTCACACCGGCTACAAGACCAGCGTGATGCGGCCCGACGAGATCATCGGCCACATTCGTCTGCCCCGCACCACTTCAGGCCGCGCCCAGTACTTGCGCAAAGTAGGGACACGTCGGGCCCAAGCGATCGCGAAAGTCGCCTTGGCCGGCTTGGCGAAAACGAGCGGCGGCGTGATGCACCAAATCCGGATCGCCCTCGCGAGTGTGGCTCCCAAGCCTATTCGATGCCCGGAAACGGAAGCTGTTCTTGCGGGCCGCAAGCTGGATCGCGCCGCGCTCGAAGCAGCGAAGCTGAAAATCGCGGAAGAAATCGTACCAATCACCGATATCCGCTCGACCCAGGATTATCGCCGGAAGGTGACGGCAAATCTACTGCAGGAATTCCTGGAAACTTTGCTCCCATGACATTGGCCGAACTAAATGTGTTGCCGGGCTACCGTGCTGAAGATGAGCTGTTGAAGTGTTGTAGTTCGAAGGCTTGGGCCCAGCGGATGGCGCGCAGGCGGCCATTTGCCAGTGCGGATCGCCTCCTCGACGCGGCCGGCGAAATCTGGTGGCGGCTCCATCCGGAGGATTGGATGCAGGCCTTTCGCGGGCATCCGCAAATCGGCCAGCGTCAACCGGAAGCGCACAAATCAACGCAGTCGCAAGCCTGGTCGTCACAGGAGCAATCGGGAATGGAACGCGCGGGCATCGGCGTGACGCTGGAGCTGGAAGAGGCCAACCAGGAGTATATGGCAAAGTTCGGCTATATTTTCATAGTGTGCGCGAGCGGGAAGAGTGCCGAAGAGATGCTCGCGATACTGCGGTCGCGCTTGCCGAATTCACCGAAGCAGGAGATTCGCGTGGCAGCCGAAGAACAAAATAAAATCACGCGCCTGCGGCTGGAGAAGCTGCTAACGGCATGATCGGAATCAGTACGCACGTTCTTGATACCGCGAAGGGCTGCCCGGCCGAGGGAGTCCGAGTGATTGCGGAGCGCACGTCAGCGGCCGGCAACTTCATCGCCGTGGGCGAAGGCGTCACTGACAGTAACGGTCGTATCCCCCAGTTGGTCGCAAGCGCCGCGGCCCTACAAGCCGGGGCCTATCGGCTAACCTTCTACGTAGGCGATTATTTCGGCGACAACGCCACCTTTTATTCCGAGATCACCGTACAATTCCTGGTGCGCGACCCTTCCACGCACTATCACGTTCCGCTCTTGTTGAGTCCATATGGATACACCACCTACCGCGGCGCCTGATCCCGTGCTCGCCAGCGACACCTACGGGAAATCACGCGTCCGCCTGATGAAACTGATGCGTCGGGATGGCCGGCACGATCTTAAAGAGATCACGCTCGAGATCCTATTTGAAGGCGACTTCGCGAGCTGCTACGAGGCCGGCGACAATAGCAAGGTCTTGCCCACCGATACGATCAAGAACACGGTGTACGTGCTGGCGCGCAAACACGAGATTGACGCGATCGAAGAATTCGCGCAGCGCCTGATCGAGCATTTTCTCACCGATAATAAACAAGTCTCCGAAGTGCGCGTGCAGATGACTGAGCACCTGTGGTCGCGGATCACTTCCACCGCATTTACCCGCGCGAGCGGGAAGCGGACAGCATTTGTAACCGGCACGCGTGAGGGCGTGACGATCGACGCCGGTATCGACGACTTGTTGATCTTGAGGAGCGCAGGTTCGGGATTCGAAGGCTATATCAAGGATCGGTACACGACGCTCCCGGAAACGAAGGACCGTATTTTTCAGACTGCGCTGGTCGCCACCTGGAGATACAAATCACGCGCACTGGATTTCAACGCTCAGTGGGAACAGATCCGCGCGACCATTCTCGACACCTTCGCAACGCACCCCAGCCGCTCAGTGCAGCATACGCTGCATGCCATCGGTAAACAGGTGCTGGCGGCCTTCCCCGACGTCAGCGAGATCCAGCTCACCATGCCGAACAAGCACGCGCTGTTGGTGGATCTCTCGCCTTTCGGCCTGGACAATCCGAACGAAGTCTTCCTTCCCACCGACGAGCCATCCGGCTATATCGAAGCGAAATTGGTGCGCCCAGCAACCCCTCAGTACTGAATTTTCTTGGGCGACTTCTCCCACTCGCGAAAGGCCGCCAGCGCCTGCTCTCGCATGATTTGGATCATCGGAATCTTGCGCGATTCCACCGGCAGCGCCAGTTGATCGTAAATGAACGAATCGTCAAAGCCAATGCGCGCGGCATCTTCCCGAGTGTTGGCGAAGTAAACCTTCCCGAGACGCGCCCAGTAAATCGCCCCCATGCACATGGGGCACGGCTCGCAGGTCGTGTACAGCTCGCATCCACTGAGTTGAAAATCGTGGATCGCCTGGCACGCCCCACGAATGGCGACGATCTCGGCGTGCGCGGTGGGATCCTGCGCGGTCGTGACTTGATTGGTCCCCGTGCCGAGAATCTTCCCGTCCCGCACCACCAGCGCCGCAAAAGGTCCACCCAATCCGGCGCGCACATTTTCGAGCGAGAGCTGAATCGCTCTCTCCATGAAGTGATTCACTATTCGAGCCTGTGTCATGACTACCATAGCAAAGAAGCCATGAAAACGACGCTTACTTACGGGATTGCCGCATCGATTCTCGAACCGTTGATCCGGGCCAACCAAACACATGACGCTCTATTTCCTGGCGAGCCGGCTGAACGGCAGCCGGTCCACACGGTCTACGGCGGCGCGCATCTGTTCAAGCAGGACACTGCGGTTGCGCTCGGATCGCTCGCGCTGAAATTGTTGAACGACTATGCGCCCGACCCCGGAGCGCTGGCAGGCTGCGTCGGGCTGTCGGCTGGGGATCGTCTGGCGCGCACCGTCTACGAGCGTGTGGTCGCCAAGCTCCAGCGGGAACCGGTGGAAGATTATCGGCTCGACTTCGAGGATGGTTATGGAAACCGGCCGGATGCCGAAGAGGACGGTCACGCGGTTTCGACAGCGCAGGCCGTGGCGCGAAGCAGCGCCGCGGCACGAGGCAACGCCATCTCCGGATTTCCCGCCTTCATCGGGATTCGGATCAAACCGTTTACCGAAGCCCTGCGCCAGCGCAGCATGCGGACGCTGGATCTGTTTCTGACCGCGCTCGTGTCGGAAGCGGGAAGTGTTCCGGCCGGCTTCGCCGTTACGCTGCCGAAAGTGACCGTGCCCGAGCAGGTCACCGCTCTGGTGCGGCTGCTGGAAACGATGGAGCAACGCCTCGCCATCCAACCCGGAACTCTGAAGATCGAGCTGATGATCGAGACGCCGCAATCGATCATCGACGGCTCGGGCGCCATTGCGATCCCGAAGCTGCTCGAAGCCTCGCGTGGCCGCTGCCGGGGGCTGCACTTCGGTTTGTACGATTACACCGCCAGTTGCAACATCACCGCCGAGCATCAAACTATGGTTCATCCGGCCTGCGATTTTGCGCGGCACGTGATGCAGGTCAGCGCCGCCGGCCGGGGAGTCACCCTTTCCGATGGCGCCACCAATATCATGCCCATCCCCCGCCATCGCGCGAAAACAGGCGATTCACTAACCGCTGAACAAGTCGTTGAAAACCGCACGGTAGTGCATCGCGCCATGCGGCTGCATTTCGAACACGTGCAGCGTTCGCTCATGCACGGCTACTACCAGGGTTGGGACCTGCATCCTGGACAGCTCCCCACGCGCTACGCCGCCGTCTATTCGTTTTTCCTGCAAAGCTTTGAAACTGCCGCCGCGCGCCTTCGTAATTTTGTCGAGAAAGCCGCGCAGGCGACGCTGGTGGGCGATGTATTCGACGATGCCGCCACCGGACAGGGTCTGCTCAATTTTTTCTTGCGCGGAATCAATTGCGGGGCGTTCACTGAAGAAGAAGCCCTCGCGACGGGACTCACACTCGAAGAGCTGCGCGGCCGATCTTTTGTAAAGATTCTCAACAACCGCCGCGGCCGATAACGTAGCGCACGCACTCCTGCGTGCCGCGTTGGCACTCCTGCCAACGCCTGAAATGAGCTACGCCCGCGTCATCGCCAGGTACATCATGCCGAACGCCAGAAATGTCACCGCGATCGAAATCCCGGCCAACGCGCGCAGCAGCGGCTCTTTCCACATCTGGCGCGCGCGCGGCGTGCTGGCCAGCCATCCGGCGCTGAATCCGCCGGCCAAGCCGCCGATGTGCGCCCAAAAGTCGACGCCGGGTATGAAGCTGAGCACCAGACCATAGATCACCCAGCGCATATATAGGCTCTTCACCATAGACCCGAGTGCCGACCGGTCGCTCACACCGAACGCCAGCATTGCGCCGATAAGGCCGAAGATTCCGGCCGATGAACCCACCGATGGATGCAATCCCAAATGCGAGCTGGCCCAAAAACCGGTCACGGTCGATACGAAATAGAAGACGATCAGCCGGCTGGTACCGTAAAGCTGTTCCACTTCGGCCCCTAGATCGAACAACACCCAGGAGTTCATCAGGATGTGAAAAACTCCGCCGTGCAGGAAGCCGGCCGTTATCAAACGCCACCACTGGCCCTGCATATACGGCGCCGGTAAGCTCGCGCCCCAGGTTGTAAGGCCCGCGTTCGGATTCAGATACTCCGCCAGAAAGAGAGCCGTGTTGATCAGCAGGATCATCACGGTGGTAAAGCGGGCGTGCGGAATCAGCCCGCCCAGGATCTCTCCCGGAGCACGGCGCTCGATGGCACGCGGGCCGAGCTTCATTTCGCAGTACGGGCACACGCGATCGCTGCTCGTTACAAACGCCCGGCAATTCGGGCACATCCTTCGTTGTTCCACTCGCCCCTATTGTACAGCGCGCGTCTGGAACGCCCGGTTTGCTACAGAGGATTGCTACAATTGAAAATTCCCATGAAAACGGAGAAAGAATATCGGCAAGACATTGTCGACGTCGGAAAGCTGGTTTATCAGAAGGGCTGGGTAGCCGCTAACGATGGCAATATCAGCGTCCGGTTGGAGAACAACCGGATTCTGTGCACCTGCACCGGCATCAGCAAAGGGATGATGACGCCCGACGACCTGATCGTCTGCGATCTCAATGGCAACAAGCTGGAAGGTTCCCGGGAACGCACCACCGAAATCGCCATGCACCTGACCATTTATCAGATGCGGCCGGATATCATGTCGGTGGTGCACGCCCATCCGCCGGTGGCGACCGGCTTCGCTGTGGCGGGCCGCCCTTTAACGCAGGCTCTTTTGCCTGAAGTGATCATCGGTTTGGGTTGCGTTCCTCTAGCCGAGTACGGTCTGCCCGGCACGCCCGCCTTGACCGAAGGCATGCTGCCATACATCCCCAAGTACGATGCCATCCTGATGGGTAACCACGGCTGCGTGAGCTACGGCGAAGACGTGTACAAGGCTTTTTTCAAGATGGAAACGGTGGAACACTTCGCGCGCATCGCGCTGGTGGCCGAGCTCCTGGGCGGTCCCAAGGTCCTGCCCAAAGAGGAGGTCGATAAACTGTTTGATTCGCGCACGCGCTACGGCGTCAAGTCGCGCGCCAACATCGAGCCGGGTTGTCCGGTGGTCGCTGAGGATATGGAGAACCAGCAGGAGCGTTTTCAGGTCACGCGCCAGGAATTGATCGCTCTAGTGGATGAAGCCTTGCGCGCACGCGGCGTGCTGGCGTAATGTTAGTCCTGGAGGTCGAATGGGTGAAGCGTTAGGAATGATCGAAACCCGTGGTCTGGTGGCGATGATCGAAGCCGCCGACGCGATGGTGAAGGCCGCCAACGTCCGTATGATCGGCTGGGAGAAGATCGGTTCCGGCTATGTCACGGCCATGGTGCGCGGCGACGTGGCAGCAGTGCGCGCCGCCACCGACGCCGGAGCGGCCGCTGCCCGCAGAGTCGGAGAGCTGATCGCCGTGCACGTCATCCCGCGGCCCCATCCCAGCCTGGAAGATGTTTTGCCGATCGGCAAAGCGTCGCATGCGGCCGCCAAGTAGGTTTTCGCATGATCCTCGCCCGTGTTGTGGGCACCATCGTTGCCACCCGCAAAGATCCGCGTCTGGAAGGCTTCAAGCTGCTGATCGTGAAACCGGTGACGCCCGACGGCAAAGATGAATCCGGCTATGTGATCGCCGTCGACACCGTCAGCGCTGGTTCCAAAGAGACTGTCATCGTCGTTTCCGGGAGCTCGGCGCGCATGGCGGAAGGCTGCAAAGATAAGCCGGTGGATGCCAGCATCGTGGGCATCGTCGACACCGTGAGCGTCAACAAATAGCCATGTTCCTGGGGCGAGTGGTGGGAACCGTCGTTTCGACCATGAAGGATTCTGCTTTGACGGGCCAGCGCCTGCTGATCGTACAGCCCTTAAAGACGGATCTCACCGAGATCGGCAAGTGCGGCGTGATGCTGGATGCTGTGGGAGTCGGGCCGGGTGAATTGATCTATTGGTGCCGCGGGAAAGAATCGAGCTTTCCTTTTCTACCCGCCGAAGTGCCATCCGACGGCACTATCGTCGGTGTAGTCGACAATATACATCTGAGCCGCGACCGTCAGGGAGCGGTCTAAATGCTCATCGCGCACGTAATCGGCGAGTTGATCTCCACCCACAAACATGCAAGTCATGTCGGACGCAAGGCCCTGATCGTACAGCCGCTCGATCTGGATGGCTCCAAACGCGGCGATCCGGTAATCGCATTCGACGCCGTGGATGCCGGTGTCGGCGATCGCGTGCTGTTAGTCACCGAAGGATTTAGTGCAATGACCAGCGTGGGCCGCCCTGAATCACCCATCGACATGGCGGTGGTGGGCGTAATCGACCGCATCGATCTCGACTCGCTGGGTGGAACGCCGGCGGCGCGGAAATAGACCGACGCCGATCGCGACCATCAGCAGCAGTTTGACCACCTCCATCACTCCATACGCAGCGTGCAGCTTGAAGAACTGCTGCCGCGCCGCCGGGTCCGCCGTGACCGTTGCAAAGTCGATCGAACGGCCCTGCCAGATGAGTTCGGGGGTGATTTTGAAATGCTGGAAAATCGTTAGAATTACCATCGCGCCCGCCAAGCCTGCCAGCAGGCGGCTCTTACCTGTGAGAAACAGCAAGCCAGCCAGAAACAGCCCAAGCACCAGTTGTGCCATTTCCCAGCTTTCAAAAAAGAGCCGATTCTCTTCTCCAGCCTGATACCGCAGCAAGAGCCGGGCATTCTCAGCGCCTAATTGCTGGATCATCTTCTCCGCTTGCGGCGGCGGCGACTTCAGTATTTCGTTGACCGTTTGAAAATTCCCGGTGGCAACGAACCCCATGAAGAGGCTGCCGATAAGGAGTCCGCCCAGCAGAAAAGCGGAGACCCGGCTGTAGTGCATGGTGGCTAAGCAATCAGTCTATCGCATCACGGTTAGGGGCGGCACCAGACCGGGGAACGATCGTCGAATAATTTATGCTGCGTGACTTCCGCTTTGCTTTCCGTACACTGGCGTCCCGTCCGGCATTCACTTTGGTCGCCGCGCTGTCGCTCGCGCTCGGCATAGGCGCCAATTCGGCTATTTTTAGCCTGGTGGATGCTCTGTGGTTTCGGCCTGTCGCTGTGTCCAAACCGGGCGAAATCATTCGAGTTTTTTCGGTAACCGACCAGGAGCGCGATGGGCTGCTGTCTTATCCCGAGTATCTGGATTTTAAACAGCAAGCGACCTCGCTGGGTGAACTGGCAGCGGTCGGTGGCCGTGGATTGACGCTGGTGGAGGGCGATAGCCACGAGCTTCTGTCGTTGAACCTGGTCTCCCCGAACTTCTTCACTGCTCTCGGTGTGAAACCGGCGCTCGGCCGGCTCTTCACGCCACAGGACCAAGCCGACCCGGCGAGCGAGACTGCCGTCGTGCTCGGGAATAGTTTCTGGGTCCGCCATTTTGGCGGCGATCCGAAGGTCATCGGACGGCAACTTCGGGTTCAACGCGCTAACCGAGCTCTGGTTACGGTGATCGGCGTCCTGCCTGCGAGTTTTCGATCGATCGAGACCAGTGGTGACCGCGACCTGTGGTTCTCGCAGCAGTCCTGGGCCCAGCTTGGCGACGTCAAGGAGTTGGGAAATCGCGGGAGCCGTTGGTTCCGTCTCATCGGGCGGCTGGCTCCGGGCGCCGGCGCGAGATTTGCGGACGAGCAGGTGCGGACGATTGCAACCCGGATGGCGGAGGCATGGCCTGCAACCAATCGCGGCCGCCGCGCCACCGTCGTTCCGGATCTAAGGCATCGCCTGGAAGAGGCCCGGACGAATGGCCTGGCGCTGCTCGCGATCGTGCTTTTGGTAGTTCTCATTTCGTCGGTGAACGTCGCCAATCTGTTGCTATCGAGAGCGGGGTCGCGTGGCCGCGAGATGGCGGTGCGGCTGGCCTTGGGCGCACGTCGCGGCCGATTGATCCGCCAGCTTATGGCCGAGAACATTCTGCTAGGCGCGGCCGGGCTTGTTCTCGGGCTTGCAACCGGCGCAATGCCAATCCGAATTTTACCTTCGCTCCTGGTACAGCCGCCGGGCATACATACCTCACAGGACTTCCTATTCGACTCCCGTGTTTTGATCTTCAGCATCGCGGTTTCAGCCGTGACCGTCTTGTTCTTCGGCCTGGCGCCGGCCTGGAAATCCGCGCGGCCGGATTTGATCCCCGCCCTCAAGGGGGAGGCCGCTTTCGGTAGCTCACGCCGCCGCTGGCCCGCGCGGAATTTGCTCGTGGTTGCCCAGGTAGCCGTGTCGATGACCTTGCTGGTCTCGGCCGGAGTGCTGGTTCGAAGCTTCGCCAATACGCGCACGGGCGATCTGGGCTTCGGCCGTAAGCCGCTTTTGTTGGTGTGGCTTCAGAGCGACGCCCAGCCGGAGTTGTATCGCGAGGTGATCGCGCGCTTTGAAGCTCTGCCGGGGGTCCGCAGCGTGGCGGCCGCGGTCCGGGCGCCTCTGAGCCTCTCCAGCAACGGCATCTTCCAAAGCGTGACCTTCCCCGGTCGTCCCGAGTTGGCGGACGCACCGCCTTTCGAGATCAAGTACAACTCGGTGACTGCTAATTTCCTGACCACCACGGGCACGCCGGTGCTGCGCGGGCGAGGATTCGAACATCGCGACGAAATCGCCGGCGCAAATTCGGTCCTGATTAACGAGCGGATGAGCCAGCGCTTTTGGCCGCGCGAGGATCCGATCGGCAAGACGATTCAAATCGGCGGCGCCCAGGGCAAGCGGCTCACCGTCGTCGGCGTGGTGAAGAACGCGCCCATTAATTCGGTCGGAGAGCCTCCAGAACCGTACATTTATCTGCCATTTTGGGCCAATTTTGAGCGGGAAATCACCTTTTTTATCGAAACTGAGCGCGATCCCATGGGGCTTGCGCAGGCTGCGCGCCACGCCCTGAAGTCGGTCTCGCCCGGCCTGGACCCCCTGACTATAACCACCGAGAATGAATTGATCCGTTTCTCCGCCCAAACTTACCAAGTGACCGCGGAACTCGTTGCCACGCTCGGCTTGCTGGGCCTGATCCTGACGGCGGTTGGACTGTATGGTGTTGTTTCTTATGGTGTTAGCCAGCGGACCCGCGAGCTTGGCATCCGTATGGCGCTGGGCGCTGATCGTGGCGCCACGCTTCGGCTGGTTTTGCGCGAAGTGGCAATTCTGGGACTAACCGGAATCGTGCTCGGCCTGCCGATGGCCCTCACGGCCACGCGGCTTTTTTCAGGACTGCTTTTCGGCGTCGGCCCCTGGGATCTTCCGGCATTTTGCGGCGCCGGCGCGGTGCTGGCTGTCGTTTTATTGGCTGCCGGCTGGGCGCCGGCCAGGCGCGCGACCATCATCGAGCCGCTGGCGGCCCTGCGCCTCATTTAGGCTGAAAGTCACCGATATCGTGCTGCCAACCTGGATGGGCCGTCCATTCACAACGACCGGCTGGAAGCGCCATTGGCTCACCGATTCCATCGCTTTTTCGTCCAAACCGCGCCCCAACGGGCTGATAACGTGCAGATTTTGGGGCACTCCGTCCTCTCCAATCACGAACGAAACTTGGACGGTTCCCTCCAGGCCAGCCGCGCGGGCTTCCGCTGTATATGACGGATCGTACCCTCTATACACGACAACCGGAGGACTCTGGACGGTATGACTTGGGTCGGGTCTCGAAGGCACGCTCATTTGGGCTACGGCCCACTGAAGCGCTTGTGTGCTCAGATTCGTCGGGCCCCATACCAGATCGAGTGTGCAGAGGGCCGACACCGGCGCGCCGTATTTCATGCCCGGGACGAATTGCCATTCACGCACCAGGGCCATGGCCTCCGGGGCCCAGATCGGATGCGAGGCGTTCAACACCTGAAGATTCGCAGGTAGCCCGTGCTCATCGACATCGAAGGCCACTGTCGCCGTGGCTTCCCGCCCGATAGCCCGGATCACGATGGCCTCTTCGAAAGCGTTCAGGCTAATGCCGACGCCATACGGGTAATTCGTTTTCGAGAACTGAGGGCGCGAGGCTCCTTCGGGAGGCGTGAATTCGGCCCGAATCAAATGCCAGCGCGACTGTTTTTCGGGTAGGCGAAAATCGACGGGAATGGTCATGACAACTGGAACGGGCTGGCCTTGCCGGGTACCCGGCGTGAAGCGCCATTGCTGGATCGCGGCCAGCGCTTTTTCGTCCAGGCCGAAACCTAGCGATCCTGTGACCCGCATGTCCCGTGGTACGCCCTGCTCCGTGATGGTGCCGGTCAGCGTAACGGCGCCTTCCAGGCCGGCAATGCGAGCTTCCTCTGAGTACTCTGGGTCTGTTTTCTGCGAAACCTGCGGCGGGACATCGGATATTGACGCTGAACTCCGATTGACGACGCGTTTCGCTAGCTGATACTCATTCAGCGCCCGCTCAGACTGGCCGGTCACCTCAAAAATCGCGCCCAGACTCATGTGAGCTTGGGCCTCGATCCAGACAGGTTGCAAATCTCCGCTCAGCGCCTCGCGGAATTCGTTCGCAGCGGATTGGTAGTTCTTCTGCTTGAGGAAAATCTCGCCGATCCGATAGTGCGCCAGTGAACTGGACCGGTTTGTTTCGAGGTCTTTCCGATACTTCTCCAGAGAATCGCTGGCGTCGTTCTGACCGAACAACAGCGCCACGCAGGTGCACAATGCGGCAATCGCAAAAAGCGGCCTCATAGAGGGCCTGTTTAGATTTAGTGTACGCCTTATTGGACGCGCTCGTAAGAGCAATTTGACAACCGTACAGACCTCGGGTATCCTGGAATGAGTTTAGCGAGTCGTGTCTTCTACTCCCGGTTACCCCTCTCTGCTGTGAGAGTCCGTCCGGGGGTCGGCCCCGAGGTTCTGATCGGAGATTGAGCCAGTCAGGGCATGGGCCTGTCCATAGTAAGTACCCTCGCCGATTTGCAGTCTTGATTTTTTTTCGCGGCATTGGCTCTTCGCCTGTCGCAGTACGTAAACGAAACAACACAACGTCTAGAGAGGAAATTCGTGCCGACGTTTAACCAACTCGTGCGAAAAGGGCGTAGGCCGCCGCGTTACAAGACGGCCAGCCCGGCGCTGCAGGCCTGCCCACAAAGGCGCGGGGTTTGTACGCGTGTTTACACTACCACTCCGAAGAAGCCGAACTCGGCTCTGCGGAAAGTGGCTCGCGTGCGATTGACCAACGGGATCGAGGTCACCACTTATATCCCCGGTGTCGGCCACAATCTGCAAGAGCACTCAATTGTGCTCATCCGCGGCGGGCGCGTCAAGGATCTGCCGGGCGTGCGCTATCACGTGGTGCGCGGCACTTTGGACGCGGCCGGCGTCACGGATCGCAAGCAGGGACGTTCGAAGTACGGCGCCAAACGGCCGAAGGGACCGGCGAAATAAGATATGCCACGCAGACGCAGACCAGAGCCTCGCGAGATCCTGCCTGATCCTCTGTATAACTCCACACTGGCCGAGAAATTCGTGAACTCGATGATGTGGGACGGCAAGAAGAACACCTCGCAACGGATTTTCTACAAAGCGATGGACACCATCCGCGAGCGTACCGCGGATGATCCGTTGAAGCTCTTCAAGAAAGCGGTGGAGAACGCCAAGCCGCTGCTGGAAGTAAAGACGCGGCGCGTGGGCGGCGCCAACTATCAGGTGCCGGTCGAGGTTCCACAGAACCGGCGCACCAGCCTGGCGATCCGTTGGATTTTGCAGAACGCCCGCAGCCGTCCGGAAAAAGGCATGCCGGAGAAGCTGGCGAATGAGTTGACCGATGCCGCGAATATGCGCGGCGGAGCGATTAAGAAAAAGGATGATGTGCATCGAATGGCGGAAGCGAACAAGGCTTTCGCGCATTACAGGTGGTAGTTAGCGGATTGTAGGTTTTTTATGGCACGTACCGTACCGATCGACAGAATGAGAAATATCGGCATCATGGCGCACATTGATGCCGGCAAGACGACCACTACGGAACGTGTGCTCTACTATACGGGCCGCACCCACAAGATTGGTGAAGTGCATGAAGGCACGGCCATCATGGATTGGATGGAGCAGGAGCAGGAGCGCGGCATCACCATCACGTCCGCCGCTACCACTTGCGAGTGGCGCGACTTCACCATCAACATCATCGACACGCCGGGTCACGTGGATTTCACCGCCGAAGTGGAGCGCAGTTTGCGCGTGCTCGACGGTGCGGTCGCGGTGTTCGATGCCGTCGCCGGCGTTCAGCCGCAGACCGAGGCGGTATGGCGCCAAGCCGATAAGTACGGCGTTCCCAGAATCTGCTTCATCAATAAGATGGACCGTGTGGGAGCCGATTTCTACCACTCTGTCGATACCATCATCGATCGCCTCAAGTGCCGTCCGGTAGCGATCCAGATCCCGATCGGGGCCGAAGATCAGTTCAAAGGCACCATCGATCTGGTCACCATGAAGGCGCGCGTTTGGCGCGACGAGACACTGGGCGCAGAGTACGACGAAATCGAAATCCCCGCCGAAATGCTGGATAAGGCCAAAGCCTATCGCGAGCAAATGATCGAGGCGGTGGCCGAATCGGACGATCATCTTTTCGCAAAGTTCGTCGAAGGCTCCGCAATATCGGAAGCCGAACTGATGCAGGGAATCCGCAAGGCCACCATCGCGCAGAAGATATTCCCGGTTATTTGCGGTTCGGCGTTCAAGAATAAGGGCGTACAGAACCTTTTGGACGCGGTGGTCGATTATCTCCCTTCTCCGGTGGACATCCCGCCGGTGAAAGGAACGCTGCCGGATAACCTCGAAGTGATCGAAGAGCGTCCCGCCACAGACGACGCTCCCTTCTCCGCGCTGGTTTTCAAAATCATGACCGACCCGTTTGTCGGTCAATTGGCCTACATCCGGGTGTATTCGGGACGGCTGGGCGCGAGCGAGTCAATTTTCAACGTTGCTAAGAATCGCAGAGAGCGGGTGGGCCGCCTGGTGAAGATGCACGCCAACAAGCGCGAGGATATTCAAGAGATCCTGGCGGGCGATATCTGCGCCGCAGTGCTGAAGAACGTCTCCACCGGCGATACGATTTGCGATGAGAAGCATCCGATTTTGCTCGAAAGGATCGACTTTCCGGAGCCCGTCATTCAGTTGGCCATCGAGCCCAAGACCAAAGCCGACCAGGAAAAGCTCGGCATGGCGATTCAGAAGCTGGTGCAGGAAGATCCGACCTTGCGGGTCAATACCGACCCGGACACCGGGCAGACCATCTTGGCCGGAATGGGCGAGTTGCATCTCGAGATCATTGTCGACCGCATGCAGCGCGAGTTTAACGTGGGCGCCAACGTCGGCAAGCCGCAGGTGGCTTATCGCGAGACCATTCGCAGCACTGCCGAATTCGACTACACGCATAAGAAGCAGACCGGCGGCTCGGGCCAGTACGCGCGCACCAAAATCCGTGTGGCGCCAAACCCGGCCAAGGGATTCGAATTCGAGAACGAGATCAAGGGTGGTTCGGTCCCCAAGGAATTTATCCCGGCGGTCGAGAAGGGTGTCCGCGAGTCGCTGGAAGGCGGAATTCTAGCGGGCTACCCCATGGTGGATGTAAAGGCGATGCTATACGACGGTGCCTATCACGAAGTGGATTCGTCGGAAATGGCGTTCAAGATCTGCGCCTCGATCTGTTTCAAGGAAGCTTGCAGGCGCGCCAAGCCGGTATTGCTCGAACCCGTGATGCGCATCGAGGTAGTAGTGCCGGAAGAATACATGGGCACCGTGAATGGTGACCTGAGCTCGCGCCGCGGCCGCCTGGAAGGCACCGAAGTGCGCGGTACCACGCAGTTGATCAAGGCGATGGTTCCGTTGGCCGAGATGTTTGGTTACGCCACCGAGCTTCGCTCGCGCACGCAGGGCCGCGGCAGCTTCACCATGCACTTTGGGCAGTATGAGGAAGTCCCCAAAAACCTATCTGAGGAAATCGTCGCCAAGATACAAGGAAAAGTAACGAGATAGAAAGCAGAAGGCAGCAGGCAGAAAGCAGAAGGCAGCACGTTAATAGGAGAGTTCAACACCCATGGCTAAGGAAAAATTTGATCGCAGCAAACCGCACGTGAATATCGGGACGATCGGACACATCGATCACGGCAAGACCACCCTCACGGCGGCCATCACGAAAGTGCTGGGAAAGAAGAATCCCAAGG
>Ga0210401_10003090_pt1 | contig 17937 bp, 8 predicted proteins | sample IncBWH32MmetaG_FD_150866 | JGI IMG/M metagenome (GOLD analysis project Ga0210401, IMG submission 150866) | Forest soil microbial communities from Barre Woods Harvard Forest LTER site, Petersham, Massachusetts, United States - Inc-BW-H-32-M | ecosystem: Environmental > Terrestrial > Soil >... | reverse complement strand
CGCGGCATCCTGCTGCTGGATTTGCAGCGCCAGAATTCGCAGCGTGGAGAGATTGTCCTCGACCTGCTGGAACGCGGTCAGCACGGTTTGCCGGTAGAAGGCGACGTTCGCGTCGTACGTGGCGCGAAACTGCTGCACGGTGGCCTTTCGCAAGCCGGCGTCGTAAATCGTTTCGCTAGCCGAGGGGCCAAACGTCCAGAATCGGGAAGGCCAGGTGAACCAGTTCGTGAAATTCGAGCTCTCCAATCCGAGCGTCGCGCTCAGTGTGACCGTCGGGAAATACGCCGCGCGCGCCACGCCGATTTGCGCGTTGGCCTGGGCCATGCCGCGCTCCGCGGCGGAGATGTCCGGCCGTCGCTCGAGCAATTGCGACGGTACGCCGACGGGAATCGCCGGCGGATTGGAATTGAGGGGAAGAGCCGCGAACGAGAACGCCGACGCGGGTTTGCCGGTCAGCGTCGCAATGGCGTGCTCGAGCTGCGCGCGAAGAATCCCCAGATTCGTTTCCTGCGCCTGGGTCGCTTCGAGCTGTGTCTCCGCCTGCGCCACTGACTCGTCGGAATCGATTCCGGTTTCGTAAAGGGCCTTGGTCAGGTCGAGCGACTGCTGATAAGCGACGACCGTCGATTTCAGGAGCTGATCGAGCGCGTCCTGGCCGCGAAGATCGAAATAGTCGACGGCAAGCTCGGCCTGCGCGGTCAAGCGGACGTTCTCGAGATCGGAGGCGCTGATCTGCGCGTTCGCGACGTTTGCCGCTATTGTGTTTCGCACACGGCCCCACAAGTCCGGTACCCAGGTCGCGTCAAACGGCAGAGTGTATTCGTCGAAGCTGTGCGCGCTACCGGTTCCCGCGGCCGAAGTCCCCGCGAGCGGATTGCGGGCTCGCGACGCGCCGGCTCCGACGCTTACCGTGGGAAAGAGCTGAGATCGCGCCTCTTTCACCAGCGCGCGCGATTCCTGCAAACTGGCCATGGCCTGCGCGATGTTCTGGTTGGAGACGTTCAATTGCGTTTCGAGGCTGTTGAGTTCCGGTTCGTTGAAAATTTCCCACCAATTTCCGTGCAGCGTCGAGTCCGAGGGGTGCGCGAGTTTCCAGCCTTCGGCCGCGGCGGAGTCCGGCACCGCCAGCTCTTTGTACGCGGGCGCGGAATCGGCGGGAGGGCGGGCGTATTTGGGCCCGACGTTACAGCCGACGAGCGCAGCCGTCGCCGCCAGGAAGGCCATGCATAAAATCCGTCTTCGAATCATTGCCTGTTCACTCGCTCCTGCGTGTTGGTTGTGGCGCCTTGCCGAAATTCACTTCAGTGGCCTCGAACCCCGCCTCTAGGCGGGCTACAGCACATTTACAGCACGTCCCTACGCCAGGGACTCGCCCGTCGTTGCCGGCGCGGGTCCGTGACGATGTTTTCTGCGCATCCAGCGCAGCCGCCAGCGATCCATGTACAGGTAGACCACGGGCGTGGTGTAAAGCGTAAGCGCCTGGCTGAAAATCAAGCCGCCGATGATCGTGATTCCCAGCGGGCGGCGAAACTCCGAGCCGGTGCCCGTCCCGAGAGCGAGCGGAAGGGCACCGAAGAGGGCGGCCATGGTCGTCATCAGGATGGGCCGGAAACGCAGCAGGCACGCCTGAAAGATGGCCTCCTCCGGCTTTTTCCCTTCCGTGCGCTCGGCGGCCAGCGCGAAGTCGATCATGAGAATCGCGTTTTTCTTCACGATGCCAATCAGCAGGATGATGCCGATGAGCGCGATCACGCTCAAATCCATCCCGAAGATCATCAAAGCGAGCACGGCTCCGACGCCCGCGGAAGGAAGCGTGGAGAGAATCGTGATCGGGTGGATGTAGCTCTCGTACAAAATTCCTAGAACGATGTAGACGGCCGCGAGAGCCGTGAGGATCAGATACCACTCGCTCGAGAACGAATCTTGAAACGCCTGAAGCGTGCCCGAGAACATTCCATGAATCGTCGCCGGCATGTCCATGGATTGCTCCATCGCGGCAATACGCTGGGCGACGTCGCTCAAGGCGACTCCCGGCGCGAGATTGAAAGAGACTGTAACAGAGGGGAATTGCCCCTGATGAGCCAACGAGAGCGGCGCAGTGGACGGCGCAAATTTGGTGACCACGGTGAGCGGCACGACGCGCGCCCCAGACACCGTGCCGGGCGCCGCCGTGCCGCCGGTGGCTCCGGCCGACGGCGGATGGACGTAAACGTCGTTGAGAAATTCCGGGCTCTGCCAGAAGCGTGGCGCGACTTCCATCACCACGTGATATTGATTCAGCGCAGTGTACATGGTGGAGACCTGCGCCTGGCCGAACGAATCGTAAAGCGTCTGGTCGATCGCGGAGGGCGTGATCCCCACGCGCGAGGAGGTTTCCCGGTCGTATTGCAGAAGCTCGCGCAAGCCGTTGTTTTGCTGATCGCTGTTGACGTCGGTGAAGCCGGGAACTTTCCGCATTTGCTGCAGCATGCGCGGGCCCCAGTTCACGAGGTCGGTAATGTTGTCGCTCTGAATCGTGTATTGGTATTGCGCGTTCGATTGCCGGCCGCCCATGCGAATGTCCTGCCCCGGTTGGAGGAACGCCGTGGCGCCCGGAATCGAAGTCAGCTTGGACCGCAAACGGTTGATGACCTGGATTGCGGAAACCTTGCGGTCGTTGAGCGGCTTGAGTTCCATGTAAATGAATCCGCCGTTGGTTGCGCCCCCGCCGCCGGTAAAAGCCATGACATTGCCCACCGCCGGGTCGGTTTTAATAATATTTACGAACTGCAACGTGATCTGCTGCAGGGCCTGAAACGAAATGTCCTGGGAACCCTGAATTCCGCCATAGACGGTTCCGTTGTCCTGGAGGGGGAAGAATCCCTTCGGAACGATCTTCAGGAGGTAGACATTCAGCCCGATCGTGAGAAAAAGCACCACCAGTGTGATGGCTGGATGTATGAGCACAGTTCTGAGCGTGCGCTCGTAGAAACCCAGAATCCCAGTGAATACTTTCTCGCTGGCGCGAAACAGCCTTCCGTGCCGCACCTCGTGCACGCTTTTCAGCAAGCGCGAGCACATCATCGGCGTGGTAGCCAGCGAAATCGCGAGCGAAACCGTGATCGCCACGGACAGCGTGACCGCAAACTCGCGGAAGAGCCGCCCTACAATTCCTCCCATGAGCAGGATGGGAATGAACACCGCCACCAGCGAAATGCTGATCGACGTCACCGTGAATCCGATTTCCGCCGCGCCCTTGAGCGCCGCTTCCATCGGCTTCATTCCCATTTCCAGATAGCGCGTGATGTTCTCGATCACCACGATGGCGTCGTCAACGACGAAGCCGGTGGAGATCGTGAGCGCCATCAACGAAAGATTGTCGATGCTGTATCCCAGGATGTACATCACGCCGAACGTGCCAATCAAAGAAACGGGCACGGCCACGCTGGGAATCAGGGTGGCGCGCACGCTGCGCAGGAACAGGAACACGACCAAGATGACGAGGGAGATCGAGATGACCAGGCTCAATTCAACATCGTGCACCGACGAGCGGATCGTGGTCGTGCGGTCGAGCGTCACCGTCATGTCCATGCCGGCGGGGATCGATGCTTTGAGAGCGGGCAGAGCGGCGCGAATCCGGTCCACCGTATCAATGATGTTTGCGCCGGGCTGGCGGAAAATGATCAGAAGGATGGAGGGCTTCCCATTCGTGAAGCCTGCGGCGCGAAGATTCTCCACGGAATCCTGGACGTCCGCGACGTCCGAAAGCTTGATCGCCGCGCCGTTGTGGAATCCGACGATCAGAGGTTTGTAAAAGTCAGCCTTCAGGATTTGGTCGTTGTCTAGAATATCGGCGGTCGTTGCGCCATTGGCGATCTGGCCCTTCGGCAGGTTCGCGTTCTGCGCGCGCAGCACGGTTGCGACGTCCTGGACCCCCAGGCCGTAGCTGTTGAGCTGTGTTGGATTCAAATCGACGCGGACGGCGGGCAGGGAGCTACCGCCGACCTGGACCTGACCCACTCCGGAGACCTGCGAAAGCGCTTGCTGCATGATCGTCGAGGCGGCGTCATACATTTGCCCGCGCGTATAGATATCCGAGGTCAGCGCCAGGGCCATGATCGGGGAGTCAGCGGGATTCACCTTGCGATACGTCGGATTGCTCGGCAGGTTGCTGGGCAGATAGCTGCGCGCGGCGTTGATGGCGGCTTGCACGTCGCGCGCCGCGCCGTCGATATTGCGGCTCAAATCAAATTGCAAGGTCACGGACGTCGTGCCGAGGTTGCTCGACGAAGTCATCTCGGTGATGCCCGCGATGCGGCCGAACTGCCGTTCGAGCGGCGTCGCCACCGAAGACGCCATAATCTCCGGGCTCGCTCCGGGCAAACCGGCGGCGACCGTGATGGTGGGGAAGTCCACCTGCGGAAGCGGCGAAACCGGCAACACGAAGAACGCGGCGGCGCCTGCCAGCGCGATGGCGCAAGTCAGCAGGGTGGTTGCGACCGGGCGCCGTATGAATGGGGAAGAGATGCTCATTTCAGTCCGCCGGCGCCGGCTCGGGATGGGCCTCGCCGGTCGAGCCGGAGAAGCGCCGCGCCAGGCGATCGAAATAGATGTAGATCACGGGCGTCGTGTATAGAGTCAGAACCTGGCTGAGCAACAGCCCGCCGACCATCGAAATTCCCAGCGGGCGCCGCAGTTCGCTGCCGATCCCGCTGCCGAGGGCCAGCGGCAAGCCGCCGAGCAGCGCCGCCATCGTGGTCATCATGATGGGCCGGAACCGCAAGAGACACGCCTGGTAAATCGACTCCTCCGAACTCTTGCCTTCCTTGCGCTCGGCTTCGAGGGCGAAGTCGATCATCATGATTCCGTTTTTCTTCACGATGCCGATCAGCAGGATGATGCCGATCAGCGACACCACGTTGAATTCCTCGCCGGTCAGCATCAGGGCCAGGAAGGCGCCGACGCCCGCCGACGGCAACGTGGAAAGAATCGTCAGCGGATGAATGTAGCTTTCATAAAGCACGCCCAAGACGATGTACACGGTGACGAGCGCGGCCAGAATCAGGATCGGCTCATTCGACAGCGACGCTTGAAACGAAGACGCCGTGCCCTGGAACGCGGCCTGAACGCTCGCCGGCATGTTCAGGTCATGCTGCGCCTTTTCCACCGCGGCGGTTGCGTCACCGAGCGAAGCGTTGGGGGCAAGATTGAAAGAAATCGTGACGACCGGAAATTGCCCCTGATGATTCACGGACAGCGTCGATGTGCGCGGCTCAAAATGCGCGATCGTGCTCAGGGGCACGGCCGAGCCGTTCGTGGCGGCGACCGCTGTCGGATTGGCGGATCCTGAGGTGCTGCTCGCGCTCGGACCATTCGGCGGCGAACCTGCCGACGCGTTGACGGTCACGAGCGAGTTTGAATTCGCATTCGTGGTTGTTGTCGGAGACGAGACCGCGCCGGAGCGAACGTAAATGTCATTGAGCTTGGCGGGATCGTTCTGGAATTCCGGCATCGTTTCCAGCACCACGTGGTACTGATTGAGCTGGGTGTAGAGGGTGGACACCTGCCGTTGACCGAACGCGTCGTAGAGCGTTTCGTCCACGAGTTGCGGCGAGATACCGAGCCGCGAAGCGGTGGGCCGATCGATCACCAGCATTTCGGCCAGCGCGCCGGTCTGCTGGTCGGTGGCGACGTCGCGCAGTTCGGGCAGGGCTTTCATTTTGTCGACGAGGCGCGAGGTCCACTGATTCAATTCATCCGCATCAGGATCCTCGAGCGTGTATTGGAATTGCGTGCGGCTGACGCGATCTTCGACCGTCAAGTCCTGCACCGGCTGCATGTACAGCGTGATTCCCTCGACGCGCGCCAGCTCCGGTTGCAGCCGCCGAATCACGTTGCTGGCGCTGATTCCGCGCGTCTCGAGCGGCTTCAGGTTGATCTGGATGCGCCCTGAATTCAGCGTCGTGTTCGTTCCGTCCACGCCGATAAAGGAGGAGAGGCTCTCGACGGCCGGATCCTGCAGGATAATTTTCACGAGCGCCTGCTGCCTCTGCGCCATGTCATCGAAAGACGCCGACTGCGAAGCTTGCGAGATGCCCTGAATGATTCCCGTGTCCTGCACGGGGAAGAAGCCCTTGGGCACGACGAAGTAGAGCCCGATCGTGAGCACCAGCGTCACCACGGCGACGAACAGGGTCAGCGTCTGGTGCCGCAGCACCACCTGCAGCGTGCGCCCGTACCAGGCGATCACGCTCTCGAAGGCGTGCTCGGACACCCGATAGAACTTGCTCTGCTTGGCTTCGGGCTTGTGCTTCAGCAGGCGCGAACACATCATCGGCGTAAGCGTCAGCGAAACGACCGCGGACACCAGAATCGTCACGCTCAGCGTGATCGCGAACTCGCGGAAGAGCCTGCCAACCACGTCGCGCATGAAGAGCAGCGGGATGAGCACCGCGATCAGCGAAATCGTGAGCGACACGATGGTGAACCCGATCTGATCGGATCCGGTCAGCGCGGCTTGGAGCGGGTCTTCGCCCTCTTCGATGAAGCGGACGATGTTTTCGATCATCACGATCGCGTCATCGACCACGAAGCCCGTCGAAATGGTGAGCGCCATCAGCGTCAGGTTGTTCAGGCTGTAGCCCGCCAGATACATCACGCCGAACGTGCCAATCAGCGACAGCGGAACCGCCACGCTGGGGATGACCGTAGCCGAAAGATTGCGCAAGAAAAGAAAAATAACCATGACGACGAGGCCGACCGTCAACATCAACTCGAATTCCACGTCCTGGACCGATGCGCGAATCGTCGTCGTTCGGTCGGTGAGCACGGTGACATCGACGGAGGCCGGAAGATTGCCGCGGAGCACTGGGAGCAACTTCGTGATGCGATCCACGACTTGAATAATGTTCGCGCCCGGCTGGCGCTGAATGTTCATGATGACGGCCGGCGTCTCGTTCGTCCACGCCGCTTGTCGCGTGTTCTCGACTCCGTCGACGATGCGCGCCACGTCGGACAGAAACACGGGCGCGCCGTTGTGATACGCGACCACCACCTGGCGATAATCCTTGCTCGAGACGAGTTGGTCGTTGGCGTCGATCTGATAGTCCTGATGCGGTCCGTCGAAATTTCCCTTGGCCAGGTCCAGGCTCGTCTGCTGCAGCGCCGTTCTCACATCCTCGAGATTGATTCCCTGCGCCGAGAGCGCCGTCGGATTCACCTGGATGCGGACGGCAGGTTTCTGCCCGCCGCTGATGCTGACCAGGCCCACGCCGGGGAGCTGGGAAATTTTCTGAGCCAGGCGCGTGTCGGCGAGGTCTTCCACTTGAGAGAGCGGCAGGGTCTTGGACGTAAGCGCCAGGGTGATAATCGGGAAGTCGGCGGGATTCGTCTTGCTATAAATCGGGGGCGAGGGCAGATCGGGAGGCAAATAGGTCTGCGCGCTGTTGATCGACTCCTGCACTTCCTGTTCGGCGACGTCAATGTTCAGGCTCAGCGTAAACTGCAGCACGATCACCGAGCATCCGCTCGAACTTGTCGAGGTCATCTGCTGCAGTCCCGGCACCTGCCCGAACTGCCGCTCGAGCGGCGCGGTCACCGCCGAAGCCATCACGTCCGGGCTCGCGCCCGGATAAAACGTAATTACCTGGATCGTCGGGTAGTCCACTTCCGGGAGCGCGGACACCGGCAACTGAAAGAACGCCACCGTGCCTGCGAGAAGAATTGCGGCCATCAGCAACGATGTGGCGACCGGCCGCAGAATAAATGGTCGAGAAGGACTCAAGGCTTGTTGCTCCCGGTTGCCTGTCCCCCGCCCTGTCCTGTGGTTGAGCGGCCCTGCCCTCCGCCATGGCCCTGCCGGCCATTCGGGGACTTGCCTGGTTGACTGGACTGTCCTACCGGACCAGCGGACTGACCTGCGTTGCCGCCGCCCTGATCGGGCGCATTCCGGACCGAGACTTTTGAGCCGTCCTGCAACTTGTCAAAGCCGCTGGCAGCGAGCGTAGTGCCCGGCGGAATCCCGTCCACCGCGGTGACATTGCCGTCCGACGTGATCGTCTTGATGGCCTGTACCACCGCGGTCTGGTCGGGGTTGATTTTGAATACGAACGTCCCTTGCGACCCCTGCTGAACGGCTTGTGCGGGCACGAGCGTCGCATCGTTGAGCGTCTTCAGCAACAGGCGGGCGTTCACAAATTCGTTGGGGAAGAGCATGCCGTCCTTGTTGTCGAACTGCGCCTTCAGCTTGACGGTTCCCGTGGTGGTATCCACTTGGTTGTCGAGCGTCAACAAATAGCCCGAGGCGAGCTTGGTTTGCTGCTGGCGGTCAAACGCGTCCACTTGCATGCGCGCGCCGCTCCGGATCTGAGGCTGGATTTGAGAGAGATAGTCCTCCGCGACGCTGAACACCACCGTAATCGGCTGCAGCTGGGTGATCACCACGAGCGCCGTCGTGCTGTTGGCCTGCACGATGTTGCCGGGATCTACAAGCCGCAAGCCAACCCTTCCATCGATCGGCGAGGTGATATGCGTGTACGCCAGATTCACCTTCGCGTTCTCGAGGTTGCCCTCGTCGTTCTTGACGGTGCCCTCATCCTGGTGCACCACCTGCTCCTGGTCGGCCACCTGCTGCTGGGCAATCGCATTTCGCGCCAGCGCGGCCTTGTAGCGGTCGAAGTCGATGCGCGCCTCGCTCAGCAGCGCTTGATCGTGGGCCAGTTGCCCCTCCGCCTGGGTGACGGTCGCTTGATAGGGGCGCGGGTCAATATCCAGCAGAGCATCTCCTTTGTGGATCATCTGCCCTTCCTTGTAATACACGTTATCGATCGCGCCCAGCACCCGGCTCGTTACCGTCACGGTATAAACGGGGGTTACGGTCCCCAGCGCCGCCACGTATTCGCCAATGCTCCCCTTCACGGACTTCGTCAATTGAACGGGGACGCCGATCACCGGCGGCGCCGCCTTTACCTTGGCGCCGTTCGCCGCCTGGCGCTGCCGGTACACGATGATTCCCACGACGACCGCCGCCAGGACGAGCGCCCACACCCACCACCGGCTCTTTGGTTGCCGGTCCCCGCTGCCCCGGGGGGGTGGCGTGGCCACACTGCCGCGGAATGGCTCTGTAGACTTCGGAGTCTCCGTCATGTTCTCTTTATCCTCTTATCCTCACGTGTGTTGCTTCGGGATGGGGGCAATCAATAACTACGTTCTGGAGGGCCACTTCATTTCGGCAACTCCCCCGTGGCAATCACCTCTGCGGTAAAGTCATCTCGGTAAGACTAATGGATTGCATGCAGTCGCACAACTCTAGGACGGGGGGCGGTCCGCAGCGGTTTCAGCCTGGCCCAGCTCATCTTTGTGGAATATTTACGCCGCCCCTGGATTTGCAGCCGCTGCCACAGATCAAGATCGTTATTCCGTAAACACGATTCCGACGGCGGTGCGATCTTTCTCCGCCTGCGGTTCGATGCGCACCACGTAGCCGCGCAGACGCAAAGGGCTGTTGGTCGAGCCGTCGATGCCGGGACTGTCGAGGAGGACTTGCAATTCGGACTGCAGCTTGGGGCTATGGTCGAGGTAGATCAGCGCGCCGTGCAGTGTTAAGTCGCTGATGACAGTTTCTTCTTCAAAAGCGCGGCCCGATTCGGTTTGCCCGGTGACGCGAGCGCGGAAGCGAGTGTCACGCCGCAGGCCTTCTCTAGAATGGGGAATCACGACGTCAAGATCGTCCTCGCCGAGCGTCATCGTCATGCCCTCGGCCGCGGCCCACACATTGGAGAACTTCCCGCGGGCGTCGCGCAAAATGCCGTCGACGGCCTTGTCGGCTGAATCCGGGTCATGGTGAAAGAGAACCAGATTCTTCACGCCTACTTCGTCCGCAATCTTCACGCCCTCGAGCCACGACGAGTGGCCCCAGCCCTTGCGGCTTGTCGCCAGTTGCTCGGGGGTGAACTGGGCGTCATTGATAAAAATATCCGCGCCCGCGGCGAGATCGCGCAAGCTCTGATCGAGCTTCGGGTCGCCCGGCTCATTGTCGGTGGCGTAGGCGACGGTTCCCGCCGAGGTCTCGAACCGGAAGCCAAGGCAGCCCTGGGGATGATGCAGCCAGCGCGCGGTCACCTTGGCGCCCGGCACGTTGATGACGTCGCCGCCTCCGACTTCGGTGAACTCCCGCTGCGCGCACATGGCGTTCAGGTCCACCGGAAAATAGGGGTAGGCCATCTGCGCCTCGAATACGCGTTTCAAACTTCCGGCGCCGAGATACTCGGAACGGAAGCTGTAAAAGTGAAACCGGTTTCGCTCGGAGTAGAGCGGAGTAAAAAACGGGATGCCCTGAATGTGATCCCAGTGATAGTGGGTAACGAAGATCTGCGCTTCGTGGGTCTGGGATTCCTCGGTCGCTTCGAGATGGCGGCCCAGCATGCGCAGCCCGGTGCCGCAATCCAAAATGATGCGCGCGCCCGCGGGAGTCGTCAGCTCGACGCAGGCCGTGTTGCCGCCGTAGCGCCAGGTGACCTTGTCTACCGTCGGAGTTGAGCCGCGCACGCCCCAGAAGCGTATCTGGGCGGCGCGATCCTTGGCGATTTGGCGGGCCGGCTTGGTGGCTGGCTCGGCCTCGATGGAGTGGGCGGATGGCACAGGGGCTCGAATCGATGGTCTTTTTCATACTAGGGAGGGCCCCAGGGTAAGTCAATTATCTTCCGGCACGTGTGTTCGTGAACTATACGCTTCACGGAGTGCGCCATTTGTGTAAGGTAGGACTGTTCCCCGGAGCGGGACACCCGTTACAATGGCGGCGATGCACGTTCACGCGCATGGCCACGACCATTCCTCCGGCCATTCGCACCCTTCCCAGCAAATGGCTAGCGGGGTGCTCGCCGGCGCCGTAGCCGCCACGCTTGTGCTCGTTGTGGCTGAGCTTGTCGGCGGATATCTGGGCCACTCCATTTCGCTCGTCAGCGACGCGCTGCACAATCTGTCCGACATTCCCACGATGCTGATCTCCTGGATTGCACTCCATTGGGCCGCTCGGCCGGCCGATCACGAGCGCACCTACGGATATCAGCGCGCTGGGATTCTGGCGGCCTTCACGAACGGAATTTTGCTGGTGCTGGTTTCGCTGGGACTTTTTTACGAGGCGTTCGAACGCTTCCTTCATCCCGCCCCCGTTCACGAGGGCTGGATGATTGGAGTTTCGATTCTGGCGCTGGCGATCAACGGCGGAATCACCCTGGCGCTGGTGCGCAGCCGGCGGGATCTGAATCTCCGCGCGATTCTGATTCATAACTTCGGCGACGCAATTTCCAACATAGGGATTCTGGCGGGCGCGCTTGCAATTCGCTTCACCGGAGCGCAGTGGCTCGACCCGCTCCTCGGCGTGGCCATCGCGGCCCTGGTGCTCTGGTCCACCAAGAGTCTTTTGCAGGAGTCGGGGAACATCCTGCTCGAAGGCCTGCCCAAGGAGATCCGGCTTGAGTCCGTGGCGCGATCCATCCTGAAGGTCAAGGGCATCCAGGAAGTTCACGATATCCATGTCTGGACGATCGGCACGGACATGGTGGCGCTCTCCTGCCACGTGCGCATTCCGGACATGCACATGGACGAGAGCGAGAAAATCCTGCAGGCGATCTGCGGCTGCCTCGAGCAGGACTTTCATATCACGCATATCACCGTGCAGTTCGAGCGCGCCGGTTTGCCGCAGGAAGCCACCTGCATCATGCCGCAGCCGGCCCGGAGTTCCAGGTAGCTCCCGCCCTTCCCACGCCAACCCGGTTGTGCTATAACCTTCGGGCCGTGGAGCAGAGGACACGCCCGGACCTGAACGCCCGACCGGCTGGCGCGGATTCCACTCAGTCTGAATTTTCCACGGACAACGCCATCAGCTTCTGTCCCGTTTGCTCCGAACGGCTGGAGTCGAGGCGCTGCAAGCTCGTTTGTGGCAAGTGCGGATATTACCTGTCCTGCTCGGACTACTACTGACTCCGGTGAATTGCGGCGGGTCGATCCCGGCGGATCAAATTCCAGTTCTTGAGAAAGCTCAAGTGAGGAGGATGTAACGTGGCGCTGAAAATGACGGACCGTGTGGTGGATGGAGTCGCGGTGGTGGCCATGGAAGGCCGCATCGTGCTGGGCGAAGAGAGCACGGCGCTGCGTGAGAAGGTGAAGTCGCTCTTGGCCTCCGGGCAGAAGCAGATCGTTCTCAATATGACGAACGTGACATATATCGACAGCTCGGGGCTGGGCGCACTGGTCGCTTCGCACACGAGCGCGCGGTCGCAGGGGGCGACGCTGAAGCTGTCCAATCTGGGGACGAAATTTCAGGAGATCCTGCAGGTGACGAAGCTGGTCACCGTGTTCGAAGTCTACCCGTCGGAAACGGCGGCAATCGGCAGCTTCTCCAAGTAAGCGCGCCAAATCAATTTCTCGTTGCCGCCGCTGGTCCGTGACCGGCGGCGGCATTTTTGTCTGCGGTCGATGCGGCAAGCTGGAACCATTCGCTTATGACATTCGCGCAGACGGAAAAATCGCCGGCCTCTCTGCCCTCGGGGCCAGCGGGACGCCGGCGCCACACGGAACCATTCCTGCCTGAGGTCCGGCTAGAACGAATACTTCAGCCAGAGCTTGATTTCGCGCCCGCCTTGAATCGTGATCGCGGTGTTGTTGAAGTTGATGTCGTTCATCGTGTACGAGGGCGTGAAAAGGTTCGGGTGATTCAATGCGTTGAACAGATCGGCGCGGAAGGAGAAAGTTTGATTTTCGCGCTTCCAGAAATGAACGGGGAAGTCACGCTGAATCGCGGTATCGAAGTAAATCTGCCCCGGCCCGAAGAGCGAATTGCGCCCGACATTGCCCGACGTCTCGATGGGGAGGACAAAATGGTAGGAGCTGACCGGCTTTGGCGTGCACGTGGTTCCCGCGCCACCGAAAACATCGTTGTACCAGCAAAGGTAGTCGTAGTACTTGCCGGGCGTAAATCCTGGGACAGAATAGTCGGCCCCGTTGATACCGAAGGTATTCAATGGCGCCGCAGGGTTCCCCAGATCCGGGCGCGAATTGCCATGCAGATTCCCGTTGTTGTCGAACCCGACCTCAACGGTGTTTGGCGTGCCGGTCTCAATCGTCGCGATCCCTGACCATCGCCATTGGTCGGTCAGGGCCCGTAGAAACGCGTTGCGATGAAAGTATGGAGCCGGCCAGTCATACAGAATGGAAAATCGATGGCGGCGGTCGTAGGCGGAGGGTCCCCAATCCGAATGCTGATTGCTCAGAATTTGGGAGAAGGTCGCTCCCCCCGTCGTCACCTGGATTCCGGAAGTATCGTCCATGAATTTCGAATATGTGTAGGCTGCCCGCAAGAGCAGGGTGTGAATTCTCCGCTCGAGTTCGACCTGCCCCGAGCTGTACCAGGAGTCTCCTCCGTTCGTGCGAACTTCGACCTCTCCGAAATTGGAATTCACGTGCGCGAAAAAGACCGCCGGATTGAATTCCTGGTTGGCGAACAAATGCTCGCCCCGTGTGCCGACGTAGGCGAGCGTCATCACAAGCCCCAACGGCAGTCCGCGTTGCACATTCACATTCCATTGCTGGGTTAGCGGGTTATGAAGGTTGCTGGCCATCGTTTGAATCAGCAGCCTTGTATTGAACGTCGTCGGCCCGATGTTCGGGAATGTAGAAGCGTTTCCCGTGCCCCGCCCGGGAAGGAATCCGCCCGTGCCGCCAAGAACGTTCGGTTGCGATTGCGCTGAGCTATCCGAGATTTCGGTGAACAGCCCATCGTAGAAAATTCCATAACCGGCGCGGACTACAGTCTGGCCATCCGCGAACCAGTGGTTCCCCCAACGCGGCGCGTACGCGACACCGGCGCGTGGAGCAAAATTCCTTTTGTCCGGGTTCTGCCGAAACGAAAATAAGCTGCCGAATTTAGCGGGATCCGTGGAGTAGGACGGATCCATCGCATTCGGAAGCCCAACGCCGGCGGCCGTATTGAACGCGGGGAACGCCAGAGCATTCGCGAGCGCGCCCCAATATTCGTAGCGCAGTCCCAGCGTTAGAGTCAGATCGCTCCTGATCCGCCAGGTGTCCTCAACATACGGCGCGAACATGGTCGCGCTTGAATTGACGTTTGGATTTCCATAGACCTTCGCGTACGTACCTGGATCGGATCCTGTCCAGTCGTCAGCGAAATTTCCCAGCGACGAGAATCCCCCTCCGGAGTTGTAAATAATCGATCCGCGCGTGTTCAGTCCAAGCCTGTCCTGGAGATTCAGAACGGTGATGTCCGCCCCAGCCTTGATCGTGTGGCGGTTGGCCGAAAAGCTGAGCGCTTCCTGCACTTGCCACGCCGTATGAGATCGTCCCTGCGGCATGCCCGTTGTCACCCCAATCGACGGGAAGTTAATGTCGTTTCCGAACGAGATATACGGAATGTTGGCCAACGGACCAGCCGCTGTCGCCCCAGTCAGATAGAAATTGAGATTCAGGTTGGTGTAGGAAAGCCGCAATTCGTTCACCAGAGCCGAGGAAAATGTGTGTGCCCACTGGCCTCGGAAAATTTCCGCGGGGATGTCTTGCGCCGTCTCAAAACTCGGCAGGGCGCCGAAATTCCCGAAAATGTCGGGCGATAGGGAAAGGCGATCCCGGATCGCGCTGCCCGTCAGGACGTCGTGATCCGTGAACTGCCAGTCCATCCGGTAATTCCAGTCATAGTTATTCAGAACTGTGTGGATATTTTGCAGCTGGAAGCGCCCGATCTCCACGTCCGGACGGCCACTGCCGAGCGGCACAAACGTGGGAGTCGGACTGGTCGGAGTTCCCACCAAAGGCCCGATGGCCGCCAGGAAGAGGGAGATGTTTGGGCTCGACGAAGCCAGGCCTTGAAGCGTTGCAATTCCGGCAGGGGTAGGCAAGAACTGTCCGTTGGGCCCAAATGCCTGCAGCCGCTCACGCCGCCACTGAGCCGCGCCGAAAACGAACAGTTTGTCCTTCACCACGGGTCCGCCGACATCGAATCCGAAGGTATTATCGTTGTCTTGCGGATTCTTGGTGATCGGGTTTACGACTGCGTCCTGGGCGGGAATCGCCGCGAACGCGGAGTTTCGATTCACTTCCCATACGTCCCCGTGATAGTTGTTTGTGCCGCTTTTGAAAATGTAATTCGTGACGGAACCGCCCCCGCGCCCGTACTCGGCGGCATACGCGTTCGTCAGAATGGTGACTTCCTGGATCGCGCCGTAATTGACTGGTTGGAACGCCTGTCCAGTAAGGGCGTAATCGTTGTCATCCTGGCCGTCAATCAAGAAGTTGTTGGCTTGCGGGCGGGAGCCGTTTACCGAGAACCCGATTCCTTCAACCGACGCGTCAAGCGGAATTGCGCCCTTTCCGATTGGCGTGTCCTGAACGCCGGGGACAGTCATCACCAGTCCGGTTGGATTCAGCGCGCCTAGAAATGCCTCGTAGGGGGCCTGCCCGAGTTCCTGAAGGCCGATGCTCTGGCCGAGTTGGCCCGACTGCGTGTCGATCGCCATGGCCGCAGTCGCTTGCACTTCGATCTTTTGCTCGCTTACCGCCAGCTTCAGCTTTCCGTTTATGGTGGTGGTGAGCGACCCATCGATGACGGCGCCGGTGACCGTCAAGGTCTCAAAGCTCTTGGCCGAGATGGTCACGGTGTAGATTCCCGGCTGGAGGCTCTCCATCCGGTAGGTGCCGGCCGAATCGGTGCGCGTCTCGTGGGGCAGCCCATATTGCGGGGAGACGGCGGAGACGAGGGCCTTCGGCAAAACCGCCCCGGTCGGATCGGTCACTGACCCGACCAGCGTTCCGTTACTCGTTTGCGCGCAAAGGTTTGCGGAAGCGATACTCAGAAGCAGCAACACAACGACCTGCCCAAGACTCTTCGCCGTGTTCAAATTGCCCTCTCTCGATTTCCCCGTGGATTGGCGCAAAAGCGCGCGTAGGTCCGAAAAGCCATGCTTAACTCTCGAGCTGAGCCAGCGGCGAAGTCGAGTCGTGAAGAGATGAAAGAAGCCCTGCCCATATCGCCCTCACGAGATGGGTTACCCAGCAGCAAAGCCGCCCAATGAGTGTGACCACACCGGCTAAGAAAGCGGTAACAGTTCTACGGTAGGAGCTAAAGCCTTGCCGGTCAACGTCATAAAACGAGGTGTTTCCAAAAGTGCGGGTGTCCAATGTGGAATCTTTGCGGAAATCAACCGCAACGCGTGACGCCCGTTGCGCGTCGTTCAACGGCGGGTCTCATATGTTGACGCAAGAAGTATTCATTTCAGTTTACTTATCAATTGAGTTAATTGTTGTGCTTCCGATTCGCCGTTCAGTCTTTCAGGCGATACATCGTGATTCCACTCATGAGTTTCGGAAAAAAATCCGTGGACTTCTGCGGCAGGACCTCGCCTCCCATGGCCATCTCAGCTACTGTGTCCACGTCCACCGCGTTCAGCAGGAAGCTGATCTGCGCGCGCCCGGAGTCCACCGCGGCGATCGCCGCGTCCATTTCGCGCTCGTAGGTGATATTTTTCTCCGTGCGAACGGCGTCCGGTGTGATCTTCAGACCGCGCTCGAGAATCAGCCGGTGCAGCAGCACAACGTCCAGCCGCCTCTGCGCCGGGGATACCTCGGGCAAGAGGGATTCGAGATTCGCGCCCTTGCTCAAAGCAAAGAGGTGGAACGCTCCGCCCCCCGCGTACGCGCCGATCGCGCGCCGTTCCTTGCCGCGCGCGAGTTCGCGGCGGAATTCTTCATAAGCGCGCGGGCGCTCCGCGGCGCCGCCGAACGAAAACGAATTCACCTCGAACGCGCCGGCGAGCGCCGCGCGAAGTCCCGTCACGGAAAAATCCGGCACGTTGGCGATGACGCGGTGCGTTGGCAGGATCGTCAGTCCCTTTCCGGCGGTGTTGAACAGCGTCATCATCACTTTTTCATACGGCGCGTTCGGGTCGGTGTGGCCGGCACGCGCGCGGCGCTCGTCGCGATACGCGAGCGCGGTTTCGTAGCGGTGATGGCCGTCGGCGATCACGAGTTTCTTGTCCGCCATTTCGCTGCGGATCGTCTCGATGGTCCGCGCGCCGGTGATCGGCCACAAGCGGTGCGCCACGCCGTACTCGTCGCGGATCTCGACTTCCGGTTTGGAAGCCGCGGCCGCATCGAGCAGCGTATCGATCCGCGCCGCCGGATCGCTGTAGAGCATGAACAGCTGGCCGGTGTGCGTTTCGGTGTGGCGCAGGAGTTCCAGGCGGTCCGCCTTCGGGCCGGAGAGAGTCTGCTCGTGCCGGAAAATCACGCCCGCCGAATAGTCTTCGATGCGCCCGGCGGCGATGAATCCCTTGCGCATGCGCCGCTCGCTCGTTCCCGGCACGGTGTATCCCTGAAAGTAGGCGTACATCGAAGGCACGGCATCCTGCACGACCACGCGCTCGCGGATCCAATTGTCCAGTGCCTTCGCGGCGCGTGTGTACACGTTTTCCGCTGGTGTATCGCCGGGCAGCGATTCCCCTTTTTCGATGGGAATTAAATTGTACGGGCTGGCCGCCGCGTATTTCTCCGCCATGGCCGGAGTGATCTTGTCATAGGGCTGCGTGAGCACCTTGGCCAGGTCGACCAGAGCCTCGTTGTATCGAAATGCCCGAAACGGAAAAATCTCTGCCATTCGCACTTCCTCCCCGATGTAAGAAAAGCTGGATGAAAACACGCCGCCGCTCGCGTCTCTGACGGAATTCACGCAGTGACTTTCCGCGCATGAATCGCAATCCCCTATATTACAATTAATATTTCAGCGGCACAGCCACTCTTGGTTGTCCGCTTTGGAAATAAATCTCGGTGTTCGCCGCAGAGCATACGAGCCATTGGGGGACCCCATCACCCGCTTTTCCGAAGTTCGCGCGCTGATCTTCGATCTGGACGGCACGCTGATCGATTCCAAGCTCGACCTCGCGCTTTCGGTGAACG
>Ga0210401_10003089_pt1 | contig 17937 bp, 15 predicted proteins | sample IncBWH32MmetaG_FD_150866 | JGI IMG/M metagenome (GOLD analysis project Ga0210401, IMG submission 150866) | Forest soil microbial communities from Barre Woods Harvard Forest LTER site, Petersham, Massachusetts, United States - Inc-BW-H-32-M | ecosystem: Environmental > Terrestrial > Soil >... | reverse complement strand
ATGCGTGTCGGCGAGGCGGCTGGTTACATCGTCAGTCAACTCATTGGCGGTATCGTCGGCGCGCTCTTGTTGCGGGCCGTGTTGGGCGGTGCGGAGACCGGCCTCGGTACGCCCGCGCTCGCGCACAGTGTCGCTTTGGGTACCACGACCCTCACGGTCACAGCTTGGGCCGGCTTCGTGATCGAGGCCATCCTCGCCTTTTTCCTGGTCACTGTCGTGCTCAGCACCGCAGTGGCGGGCCGTGCCGGCAGCCTCGCGCCGTTGGCGATCGGTATGACCCTGACCCTCAACATCATCATGGGGGGCGCGCTCACGGGCGCCGCCTTCAACCCGGCGCGGGCGCTTGGCCCGATGGTCGCGACCGGCAATTTCAACGATGCCTGGCTGTACCTGACAGCCCCGATCGTCGGCGCGATCGTCGCTGCCATTCTGCACACGGGCCTCGCCCGGCTCGTCCAGGAACGGATGCCGTCAGCCAGCGCCGCCCGGACGCCCGCCGAATGAGTCTCGTTTCGAGACGTGTTTCGAAGATCAGAGGAAATCGCGCCTGCTGCCGATCGGCAGCAGGCAGATCGGTACGTCCTTCGACGGTGTCGTTCGCGAGCCGCGTCGCGCGCCACAAAGGGGCGGCCAAGTCGGTGCGCCCTATCGCGCGGCGTCCGCAATCCCGACCGATTTAATCGAGACGGCGACGGTAATGGCTCGGAGTTTCGCCGGTCAGCCTGTGAAACGCGGTGGTAAATGTGCTAGTATCGCTGAAGCCGACCTCAAGTGCAATCGCCGTGACCGACCGTTCGCGATTCGCCAATAGCTGCTTGGCCCGTTCGATTCGCCGGGTCGCGTGATATCGGTGCGGCGGCATGCCGAAGAAACGTTTGAACGAGCGGGAGAAATGATACTGACTCAGCCGCGCCAGCTCGGCCAGCGTCGCGAGCGGAATATCGTCGGCGACATGCTCCTCGATGTAGGCGGCCACCCGCTTCTGTTGCCAGCACGCAAGGCCGCCACGATTGACCGGCTCTTGGAGTTCCGTGTCACCGTTGATTCGAACGAGCTCATGAGTCAGCACGATGCCGAGCGCTTCGGCGTATTGCCGATGCACGGTGTCTGCGTTCTCGATCACCGACCTGAGCTTGAGCGCGGTTTGCCAGAGATCGTGATCGTAAAAGAACAGGCGTGGCTTGAATTCGATCTCCTCGAACCGCAGCGCTGGATCGGCGAGAGGCCCGCGCGGATCGATGTAGAAGTAGGTTGTGTGCGTCAATGCGCGCGGTCTCTGCCATCCGCGAAAGTCGTGCCCGGCGGGAACAAAAGTCAGCTTGTGCGTGAAATCGCGCAAGGTCGACCGCGGCAGGCCTTCAACAAAGGATTCCCCGTCATAGCGCTCGGCGACTTCTGCGGCAATGAGCAGATGCCAAGGAGCCCGGAATCCATATTCAAACGGCGTGTGCCGCATGATCTGGACCGTCTCCCCGCGAAAACCCGACCAGGTCGTGGAACGGCGCTTGGCGATCTCAGGCGGGGAAATATTGACGAGTGGACGAGATTCAGAATGTGGTTGCGGCCATGCCGGCGGGTGCTCGGCGATCGGACGTCGGCGCGGTGGAAGGGCAGCGGGTTTATTCAAGGTCGATTCGGCGGAACTGGTCATTATTCGATCTCACTCGCTTTGATACCCGTCCAATCCCAAACGTTATTAGTAGGGCGGTCGCGACGATGAACAAGATGTCGAGTCGCCCCAGCTCACGCCGAGTTGAGACTCGACCGTGACGATCGATTGAGTTTTCGCGTGTTTCGCCCGCAATTTTCGGACGAAGCCGCGGAAAGGTCGCCGCGCGCGAATTGCCACAAGACCATGGCGTCGAGACCTTGGCGTGATGCGATGGAGAATTGACGCAGGACCGAGGCGCGCTGCCGCACAAAATTAGCGCAAGATTGGGGTAATCGCAGCAAGACGGCCAAAGAGGTCTTCTCGATCGTCCATACCTCCAGAGTGACTGGGACTATCTGCGCGCGCCGATAGCGCCCGCTCCCAGCAAAGAGGCCGATCGCGTCGACATGACGCACAGCGTGAGATCTAAGGAGATTGCAGATGCCTTCCAACTCCAATCGCGGCGTCGTTTACCTCAAGCCCGGCCGCGTCGAAGTCCAGAACATCGACTTTCCGACTTTTCGCAATCCGGCAGGAAAGACGATCGATCATGGCGTCATTCTCAAGGTCGTAACGACGAATATCTGCGGCTCCGACCAGCACATGGTCCGCGGCCGCACGACAGCTCCTGCCGGCATGGTGCTCGGACACGAGATCACAGGCGAAGTGATCGAGAAGGGCCGTGACGTCGAATATCTCGAGATCGGCGACCTGGTGTCGGTTCCTTTCAACGTCGCATGCGGCCGGTGCCGGACCTGCCGAGAGGGCGACACCGGTGTCTGCCTTCACGTCAACTCCGACCGTGCCGGGGGCGCCTACGGATATGTCGATATGGGCGGATGGATCGGCGGACAGGCCGACTACGTGATGGTGCCCTACGCCGATTTCAACCTGCTGAAGTTTCCGGACAAGGCGCAGGCGATGGACAAGATCCGCGATCTGACCTGCCTCTCCGATATTCTGCCCACGGGATTCCACGGCGCCGTTACCGCCAAGGTCGGTGTCGGATCGACGGTCTACGTCGCCGGGGCAGGGCCGGTTGGGCTTGCGGCGGCCGCGTCCGCGCGTATCCTTGGTGCGGCAGCCGTGCTGATCGGCGACATGAACAAGGAGCGGCTCGCACACGCCAAGAAGGTCGGCTTCGAGCCGATCGACCTCACCAGGCACGATCGCCTCGGCGAACTCGTGGCTGACGTCCTCGGCGTTCCGGAAGTCGATTCCGCGATCGACTGCGTCGGCTTTGAAGCGAAAGCGCAAGGAACAGACGGCAAAGTCATCGAAGCGCCTGCCGTCGTGCTCAACAGTCTGATGGAAATCACCAGGGCAGCCGGCGCGATCGGCATTCCCGGCCTGTATGTGACCGACGATCCGGGCGCGAAGGAACAAGCTGCCAAACATGGCAACCTCAGTCTTCGCCTCGGCCTTGGCTGGGCAAAATCGCACGCGCTCCATACCGGCCAGACGCCCGTCCTCAAATACAATCGGCGGCTCATGCAGGCGATACTCTGGGACAGACTGCCCATCGCCAAGATCGTAAATGTCAAGGTGATCGATCTTGAGCAGGCGCCGGAAGGTTACAAAAACTTCGACGCCGGCGTTGCGAACAAGTTCGTCATTGATCCGCACCGGCAACTGCCTAGGGCGGCTTAAGTCAGCTCGCCATGACCAAACTTGGAATTGGCGTTGCAGTGTTGGCAACAGTCTCCTGCCTTTCTGCCAGGGCACAGACCATCAATGTAACGACCCTCGATCAAGCCGGGGCCCAGATGGTTCTGCAAGCAGCGAAGGCAAGCGCACAGCAGCGCCATGCGCCGTCTGCAATCGCGGTGGTTGATCCGGCCGGGGATCTGCTTGCTTTTGAGCGGATGGACAGTGTTCGGCCGGCAAGCGCGGACCTCGCGATCGGGAAGGCACGAACGGCCGCGCGGCTACAACGACCGACGGCGGAGATCGAGGATAACATCAACAAGGGTCGAACGGCGTTCGTCACCGCCAACATCGCGGCGCTGCGCGGTGGCATGCCGATACGTGTAGCGGGCGAAATCGTGGGCGCGGTAGGCATAGCTGGCTTGAGCAAGGAGACGGACGTGGATATCGCCAACACCGCGGCGGCAGCGCTGGGTTCCTTGCCGGAGACAGCCGGGCAGCATTGAGAGAGTTACCGCTTGTATTGGCAATGGGCGCCGAAGCTATTGTGACCCGGCCTATCCAGCGGCCTGGACGCGACGCGACCACCCTCGGACGTGCCAGCGGCGAACTTCGGCGCAGCCCGCGCTCTTCCATTTGGTCACCGCGACCTCAATGCGAACTTCATTGCCAACACTGAGTTTTATATTTCGATTGAGTGGTACATCGATCTATCGTTCATTGTGAAGCTGAGAAGTCAGAGAGACATTGTGTTCAAGGAACGCTTGGACGCGTGGGCCACGAGCAACATGCTCTTTCGTGATCAGCAACGAAACGACGTGTCACCGTCTCGCCGCTCTGAATAAATGATTCCTTAGTTTAGTTTGTCGTTGCCGGGAGGCGGGTAGAGTCGGCACCTGCTCGTAACGGAGCGGTCGATGTATTCTAGAAGCCAGTTTTACGATCTCGAGCCCATGTGCCAGGAGCGCGCTGCCGCTGCGAGGAAAGAGATGGAGTATTGGGCCGAAGATGCGGCTTCGACGGTGTTCTAGTCTGCAACAGATGAGTTCGAACGGACCAATCCAGTCCACCAAAGCCGTACTGACGCCGGCTGCTCCTAAGCTGGAATCTAAAGCTTTTCGGTGGAAGCGTTACCGCGATATTTTCGTACACAGACGCGCGATCAAGTTGAGAAGCTCCGTCACAATTGGCGCCGCCCGGCCAGCAACTTGATGTTCATCAGGCAAAACAGGCGGGAAAAACGATTCTCTGCTGCAATCCCTTGGGCGTTGTGCACGGCCGTCTGCCGTCGTTGCCGTCGACCAAAGCAGCACAGCTAATTGCTAAGATTTCCCTGAGACCACGTCGACGGCGGCAAGCTCCCGAGCGACGGCTTCTGGCTCTGCAGTTGAACGCGCGTTTCGCTTTGCTTCTGCGACGACTTGTACAGATCGCGGGAGATCATGAGCTTGACCACCAACCGATCGGACGCTGGCGTCAATCCGAAGCCGAGCCCGGCTTCGATGTTGAATTGCTCGGTCTTGTAGTCGACCACGCCGAACAGCTGTTGTGATTGCTGATCGAGCGGGAGGAAGCCTTTGATCGCGCCGTAGTCGGAGTACAATTCCGCCGCGAAAGCCCACGTCTTGTCGACATTGTATGCGAGGCGGACGGAGGGTGCGAAATCCAGATTCTTGACCCCCGTCCAGGAGTTGTCGAGGATCGGATTGACGATGAAGTCGAACTTGCCCAAGTGCCAACCAAGGATCGGCCTTATCTCCGAGGTGTAACGGTAGGGATCCCAGTGTTGCGAGTTGTAGCTGAACTCGAAGTTGATGCCGTAGAAGAACGTCCGATCTGCAGCGTGGGGCACGACAAAGAGTTCGCGGACCTTGAATCCGTCAAGAGCAGGTCCTTCGGCGTTGGCCACGCTGTACAGCGGCAGATAGAGTCCTTGCTCGAACCAATCCGTTACGCCGTACGCCCACTCCGGGACGCCGTTAAGGGTTTGGTTGGGAACGAGCCCGCCCGGAAAGCGAGGCCTCTTCAACCCTGAAGGCGTGAAGTTGTTGTGCACCATCAGGTTGATGGTGCCAGGCTCGGCGATCTCCGCGTCGTAGACCTGAATCTCGTCGGTCTGCGCCCAAGCGCCGGCCGACCAGAAAACGAGAACCAGGCAGACTACGACTGCCGGTCCACCAACTGCCTTCAACCGCCCCATCGCCTTGCCGCCGCATCATTTAGAACGCTTCTAAAGAGGTTTCGTCCGTCCGACAAGGCAAGCTATCGCGCCCTAAAAAAGCGCGCCGCCGGCTCGCGATGGTTAACGGGCTGTTCGTGCATTCTCGATATCGACGTGTAGACAACGCTTGAAGGCAGTGGATCGGTGAACGTTTCGGCCGTCGGTGCCAATTCCGGACTGAACGCGGTTTCCGGCGCAAGCTATGGCGTCCCGCCGCAGCAGAAGATGTCCAACCTGTTCGATTCGATCGACACGTCGGGGTCCGGTTCGATCACCCAGGCGCAGTTCCAACAGGCCTTCCAAACCCAGAATCCGCCGGCCGTCTTCCAAAAGCAGGGGTCGGACGCGATCTTTTCGGCGCTCGATCCGTCGGGCAGCGGCAGCGTCTCGAAGCAGGATTTCGTCTCAACGATGTCCCAGCTGATGGTTTCCCTTCGGACCGAAGGCTCCGCGCAATCCGGTTCGCAGGCATCGAGCTCGGTCGCCGCAAGCCTCCAATCCTTGAATCAGATCGATCCGACGACCGTCGCTCCCGACAGCCCGCCCGGAACGTTGGTCAACTACAGCGCTTAAGGCACTCCTCGGTGCCGTGGCACTCCCCGTCCGCGGTGACGGCGAAATGCCGGATGCCGAGCTGGTGGAGCCATTCGACTCCCTGCCGCCCTTTGAGCATGGCGATGGTCGACAGGCTGCCCGCGACCAGGCAGCGATCCGAGATCACCGTCACGGACGACAGGCCTCGCACCGGCCAGCCCGTCCGCGGATCGAGGAGATGGCAATAGCGGCGGCCGTCGATTTCGATGAAGCGTTCGTAATCGCCGCTGGTCGCCAACCCGCCCATTGACATCGCGACTTTCGAAACCACGATTTGCGCATCGCGAGGATGTCGGATGCCGATCATCCAAGGCGCGCCGTCGGGTCGAGGCCCCACGATCCGGATGTCGCCGGCGAGATCGACGAAGCCGTGACGCGCTCCCGCAGAAGCGCAGACCTCGGCCGCGCGGTCCGCGGCGTATTCCTTGGCCAGCCCGCCGAAATCCAACTCCATTCCAGCTTCGGCGAAGTGCAGTCTGCCGTCCGACACGGCTACTTTGTCGAGCCCGATGCGTGGCAGCAGCGCTTCGACGGCATCTTGGCCAGGAAGGCAGGCGCGCGAGAAATCCCAGACGGCGCGCAGCACGCCCGAAGTGATGTCGAAAACGCCGCCGCTCTTCGTGTAGCAGGCCTTGGCGTACTCCATCAGAGCGGCGGTCTCTGCGTCGACGTCAACGCTGCCGCCGCGTGCGGCCACAGCATTGATGCGCGAAAGCTCGCTGTCCGCTCTATAACGCGAATAACGTCGTTCAATCCGAACGACCTCTCCTTCAGCGGCGAGAGCGAGTGTCTCGAATTCCACGAAAGAATCGGCAGAGAAGTGGGCCGTGCAATCCGAACCCATGGCGAAAAAGCTGTGGCTAAACGACGGCATATTCAGAACTGCCGTTGGGCCGGGGCAAGTTGGCCGGCAGTCTGCAATCCTGGCGGATTCTTTACCCAAGGAAAGCCGCGGTTTCCCATTTCGTAGCCGCGGTCGAAAAGCGCACGCATGTATTTTAGATCGAAAGGAGCGTCAGTCTTGACGTCGAAGTCGGTCGGGATACTCGCCAGATTGAAGTCGATGCCGTCGACTTTGGCGATGGAGAAGATGCGATAGAGGTCGCCGATGCCCTGGTTCTTGATGAGCGTCGAAAGCGAGCGCTGCGTCACGGAAAGAACGTCGTCGTTCACCGGCTCCCAACGAGGATCGATGCGGCCGTTCCGGACAACGTAAAGGCGCCCGCCGCTCACCGTTCGCCGCGAGGCGTGATCGGAAACGAGGCGCATGATCGACGGCGCGATGAAGACTTGGCGCGTCACGCCGCCGTCGACGTGAAGCTCGTCGTAGTCCTTGCCGCCGACGCGCACCTTGATGCGGACGGGGGCGAAGACGCCGGGCAGCGTCGCCGACGCGAGCAGCACCTTCCGGAAAAGCTCGAGCGCCGCGAGACCGTCGGTTTCCGCTATGCGGCCCATGTCCCATAGCACTGGCCGCTGGGCGTCCAGATCGGTCGTTCCGATCAGAAGAACCCGCCCCTTGCCGCTTTCCCGCGCGATGTCGCGCAGGAAGTCCCTGTCGACGTACCTCGCAATGAGCTTCGAGAGCGGGGCGTCGTTCACCAGCGCCGATCCCTCGATCAGGTTCTGCACGTCGTAGGCGTAGATGTCCTTTCGGCCGTACGAGGTGAAGATCTCCCTCAGTTGGCCGTCGTGCTCCCGACCGAGGAACACGAATGGCGCGATCAGCGCGCCGGAACTCACTCCGGTCACCAGATCGAAGGCGGGCCTGTTGCCGGCGTCGCCCCAGCCGGCGAGAAGGCCGGCTCCGAACGCACCGTCTTCGGCGCCGCCCGATATGGCGAGCAGGTTCAATCCCTTTGCCGACGGGCCTCGCAACGCCGAGGCGGGCCCGCGGCGACCGGGCCGGAGCGAAGCGATATCGGGCGAAGCTTCGTCGCCCCAATACCGTATGTCGTGGAATCCTTCGGGATCGATCTGCGTCGCGGCCGCTTGCCGCAATGCGTTTCGAGGCGTGATGGCCGCGCATCCGCCCGCTGACAATACGGCGGAAGAGATCATGATCAGAGCGATCGCTCGAGTAAGTCGCCCCATAACGGCAGACATCCAGTGAACCGTCGATCTCACAAGTCCGTTTGCCGGGCCAGATCTATGACCGGTAGCATCGGAAGACTGCCAAAACATTGACGCCGGCCATCTGCGCACGATGAGCGGTAAGCCAAAAGTCAGTGTCCTTATTGCGGCGGAGAGCCTGGCATTTTACAGGCGCGAAAGACGCTTTTCGGGTTGCTGCTGAGTAACCCACTACCCTTGCTTATCGTAACGCAACTCAGCATGCATAAGCGAGTCATCGCCCTCGGAAACTCGGCCTTAGCCGAAACATCTTCGAATAGCCCCATAATTGTAAGGACGTTGTAAGCAACAGCTCATATCTGAATTGGTTGCGGCACAGCGTGATGATTCGAGGCGAGGGACAATTGGTTGAGCTTGGGCTAGGCAGGCGCTCACTTGCTGAAATTGATGGTCTCAGCGCTTGATCGCGCTATCCGATGGAAAGCCTCACTGACCCCACCCGCAGGCAGCAGACCTCGACTGCAGGCGTCGCACGAGAGGAAACCGGAGTGCGAAAGCTGCGGCTGGAATCTCTCCATGTGCTTCCCCGGAATGCAACAGTTCAGAGAGCCCGCGTCGAGCGATTCATTGAGCGCAGATATCTGGATCGATTTGGTTCTCGAATCGTCGAACATTATCCAATCCTTCTGAGCCTGCAGAGTGACGACGGCAATGTTCGGGCAACAATTGGCCTTCGTAACGCTTCTCGCGAGCCATTGTTCCTGGAGCGTTACTTCGACGAACCCATCGAGCGCATGATTTCGCACGCAACAGGCGCTACGCCGGCGCGGGCCGACATTCTGGAGATAGGCAACATGGCTTCGATCGGACGAACCGCGAGCGCGCGGCTGATCGCTGCCTCGGCGTCCTATCTCAGCACTAGCCGATGCCGCTATGCGGTCGTGACGGCAACTGAGGAGTTGCGGCGAATGCTTGGATCTTTCGGATTTGCATGGCGCGCGCTTGGAGCCGCGCGAGCCGACAGGCTGGCGGACCACGGTCGATCGTGGGGAAGCTATTACGAACAAAATCCGGAAATCCTGGTAGGCGAGATCCGGCAATCGTCCGAGCGCATGCGATCTTATGTTCGCGCAACAAAGATAGAAGTGTTCCGATGAGCCACGTCCTCGAAAGTCTTACAAGCAACGTCGTGCAAGGCGGCGGCTCGATCGCGCTCAGCGACGAACGCCGGACCTATACCTACGCGGCGCTGCTTGCCGAGATCGGGCCCGTCGCCGGGCTCCTGTGCGAAGCGCTTCCCGGAGACGGGCCCGTCGCTCTTGTCGCGGACAACTCCTGTGCATGGGTGCTTCTGGATTTGGCGTTCATTCTGCTCAAGCGTCCGTTGGTCCCGCTCCCGCACTTCTTCACGTCCGAACAGCGCCAATCTGCGTTGGTTCGCGTAGGAGCGGAGGCGCTGATCTCCGATGCCGATGATGAAGACCAGTCCGCGATCGAGGTTGCAGGACGGCGTTTTCATATTACGAAGTTGAACGCGCAGCCGGTCGATCTGCCCGAGGGTACAGCGAAGATCACCTTCACCTCAGGAACGACTGGCAACCCGAAGGGCGTCTGTCTATCGCAGTCGGCGATGGAAAGGGTCTCCATGTCTCTGGTCGAGACGATCGGCAAGGACAAGGCGGGAGTACATCTGCCGGTGCTGCCGCTTGCCGTGCTGCTTGAGAATGTTGGCGGTCTTTACTCGACGCTGCTTGCGGGTGGGCACTATCGAGCCCTGTCCCAGGCCGGGATCGGATTTTCGAAGCCGTTCGAGCCCGATTTCGCCAAGCTGATCGGGGCGCTTGCCGATAACAGCGTGACGAGCGCGATCATGGTCCCCGAACTGCTTCGCGGCACGATGGCCGCGCTTTTCCGCTCAAAAACGGCGCTACCCGCGTTGAAGTATGTCGCAGTCGGCGGCGCCAGAGTTTCGGGTTCGCTGCTTGAAATGGCTCATCGCCTCCGCTTGCCCGTCTATCAAGGTTATGGGCTGAGCGAGGCAGCCTCCGTGGTTGCCTTGAACACCGTCGAAAGCGATCGCCAGGGCAGCGTCGGCAAAGCGTTGCCGCATGTGAAGCTGCGTCTCGCGGGAGACGGCGAGATCCTGATTGAGGACCCCGGCTTTCTCGGATACTCGGGCGAGGCGGCTCAGACGAAGGTCTATGCGACCGGCGATGTCGGTCACCTCGATGCGGACGGCTTTCTGTATATCAGCGGCCGCAAGTCCAATGTCCTGATCACGTCGTTCGGCCGCAACATCTCGCCCGAATGGATCGAGAGCGAGATCACGGCAGGCCCTGCGGTCTACCAGGCATTCGTGGTTGGCGAGGCCAGCGCTCGGCTGTCGGCTCTGGTTGTGCCGACTGCGGCCTCGGAATCGTCGGACCCAATCGCTGCTGCAATTGGCGCGGCGAACGCCAAGCTGCCGGACTATGCCAGGATCGAAAGGTGGATGACCGTTCCGCCCTTCACGACGCAAGAGGGACTCTTGACCTCCAACGGCAGGTTACAGCGCGACGCGATCAGGAAGAAATACGGCGACGCCGTCGAGCAGCTGGCAGCGCCTTCTTTCTACGAAAGCCTCATCATGGAGACGGCGCCGCAACAGGGATACTTAATCGCGACCGAGCAGATTCAACGCGGACTTGTCGGTGCTATTTCGCTTGAAACCTACCTGGAATACCTCGCTGAGGCCTATCATCACGTGCGGCATACCGTTCCGCTGATGCAACTTGTCAAGTCGCGGCTTCCACAGGGGCGGGAATGGCTTGAGGCGGCGCTGAACGAATACATCGCCGAAGAGTCGGGGCACGAGGAATGGATACTCGATGACATCCGTAATGCTGGAGGCGATGCTGAAGCGGTCCGCCATAGCCGGCCGAAGATGGCGACGGAGTTCATGGTCTCGTACGCCTACGACTTTATCAGCAGGGTCAATCCGGTTGGCTTCTTCGGGATGGTCTTCGTGCTCGAAGGAACCAGCACGAAGCTCGCGACTGCCGGTGCTGAAGCCTTGATGCGATCGCTGAATTTGAAGGCCGATTGCTTCAGATACCTGACGTCGCACGGTTCAATCGACCTCGAACATATGAACTTCTTCCGGGATCTGATGACCCGCATCGAACATCCCGAAGACAAGGACGCGATCATCCAAATGGCGCAGCGGATGTTCATTCTCTTTGCCAACGTGTTTCGCAGCATTCCGCTTCGCCCGGCTGGCCGCAATGCCGCTCTCTAAGCGCAAGATTGTCCTGTCCGGAAGCTCGGGCGGGATCGGCCAACGCGTCGGCGTTCGGCTGCTTGAACGCGGAGCCTCGCTTGCCACGATCTCCCGGTCCGCAGGCGGTCTTCCCGGCGGTCGGCATTTCATTGCAGATCTGTCCTCGGAGGTAGGACGCAAATCCGCCGTTGCTTTCGTGGAAGACGAACAGCCGGATGTTCTTATCAATCTCGCCGGGGTTCAATATTTCGGACCGGCGGAGCAGCAGTCCAGTTCTGACGTCGAGGCGACTTATGCGGTCAACCTGATCGCTCCCGTGCTTCTCTCCCGCGCGGTCCTGCCTTCGATGAAACGCAAACGGTCCGGGCAGATCGTCAACATCGGATCGATACTGGGTTCGATCGGTTTTGCCTACTTCGCGTCCTATTCGAGTTCAAAAGGCGGCCTCCGCCTGTTCAGCGAAGCGCTGCGGCGGGAGGTGGTAGGCACGGGCATCGTCGTCACCTACATCGCGCCCCGTGCGGCGCGAACCGCGCTGATCACCCGCAAGGTTGCCAAATACGCCGACCTTACGAGAATGGCGATCGATGAGCCAGATGGGGTTGCAAGTCGCATCGTCCACGTCGTCGAACGCGGTTCCAAGGAAGTTTACTTCGGAGGCGCGGAGCCGTTCTTCGTCAAGCTGAACGGCGTCTTGCCGCGACTGGTCGATGTTTTTCTGGCGAACAATGACCGCAAGGCCAGCGCGCTCTTTGCGCCACAAGATTCCCAAGCGAAGGAGCCGCATCGTGAGCAATAAGATTCGACAAGCCCTTATGCTGGCATGCGTCGCGATTTGCGTGATCAATTGCGGACCAACGAAAGCGGCTGATCCAAAATCGCTCAACCCGGAGATTTTGGACATTGCAAACTCATGGGGGCATATCAAATTCGAAGAGGAAGACACGGCGCGACAGCAAAAGGAGATTGCCGCGCTTGCCGAACGGGCATCAGCGCTCATGAAAAAATATCCTGGCCGCGCCGAGCCGGTCATCTGGAAGGGCGTCCTGCTGAGCGAGGGAGCCTCGATGGCTAACGAGGATCACAGCATGTTCACGGCGAGGTCGCTGGCCTACGAGGCTCGCGACACCCTGCTGGAAGCCGAAAAGATTGATCCGGCGGCGCTCGAGGCCGGCGCGCCGGCCAGCCTTGGCGTTCTCTACTATCGCGTGCCGTCATTCCCGATCGGCTTCGGTGACACCGAACTGGCGCGCAAATATCTGGAGGAAGCGGTCCGCAACGCACCGAACGGAATGGATGCAAACTATTTCTACGGAGATTTCCTGTACAATCAGGGCGACTACGCAGGAGCTCAGCGCGTCTGGAAGCACGCGCTGACGATCCCGGTCAATACCGAGCGGCCGGTGTGGGACAAGGCGCGGCGCCAGGTCATTCAGGAAAACCTGGCGAAGCTCGCCGCCAAGGGAAATTGATCCACGAGCAGGCGGGACTCGCAGTGAACGGCTCCTCGCTTCCCATGCGATTCTGGCACGAGCTTGGTCGCCAGCTCCGCAATCCGACAGGCCGCAGGGGCCGCTGGGTCGGCCAGTTGATGTCCGTCGTCAATCAGCGGCCGAATCTGCTTGCCATCGAGGCATTGCAGATTGCGCAAGCGGACAGCATTCTGGAATTGGGGGTTGGCTCGGGCTGGGCGCTCGAAAAATTGGCCGGAACAGCCAAAGTTGGCCGGATTTGGGGAATCGACCAATCGACGGACATGCTGTTGCTGGCGGCCCGCCGAAACCGGCTCGCGACGCAACAGGGACGAGTTTCGCTTGCGCAAGCCAGATTTGACGCGTTGCCCTTTTCGGGCGCGTTTTTCGATCGGATTCTTGCGGTCAATGTCGCCTATTTCTTTGAGCGCGATGGCCGGGATTTCCGCGAAGCTCGCCGCGTCCTGCGGCCGGGCGGCCGAATGATCATCTACGTGTCGGATCGGGCGACACTGGCCGCTTGGCCTTTCGCGGGCGAGGACACGCACCGTAGCTACGACAGGGACGAATTGATTGCCGCCATTAGCAGTGGCGGATTTGCGAAGGACGAAATCGCGGTTGCGACCGTGAGGCTGCCGCTCGGTGTTTCAGGCCTGCTGGCCACCGTGATCAAGCAACCTTGGCGAGTTTTTCGTTCGTAGGATCGCCGGTGCTCCGTTCGGCAACGGCCGGGGCCGCTTGCTCGGAGCCAGCCTCGACGATCGCATCGCGCGGAAGGCGAATGGTGAACTGAGCGCCGCCGCCGGGCGCATCAGCAACCGATACCGTACCGCGCATCGCCGTCATGATCTTCTTGACAATGGAAAGGCCAAGGCCAGCTCCGTCCGCCGATTTGTCGCCGCGCCAGAAGCGCTCGAATACCTTCGGCCGAAGCTCTTCCGAAATACCCGGTCCGGAATCGATGACGTCGACCGCTGGGAGACCGGTGACCCGCACCAGGACCGATGTTTTGCGAGGCGTGTGCTTGATCGCATTCTCGATGAGGTTTTGCAGGGCCGCCTTGAGTGCGAAGCCGTTGGTACGAACGAATAGCTTGGCGTCACTGCGCTCCAAACTGATGGTCTTGTCCGCATTGATAGCGATAGGTCCAAGATTGGCTGCGATATCGGCAGCGATCTCGTTAAGGTCGACGATTTCCTCGAAATCGATCGTCGAATTGTCGAGTTGTGCGGTCAACAGCAGTTGCGACACGATTCGGGTCATCTGATCGACATCGATCTTGAGTCGCTCGATCGCCGCGGGATCGTCGAGAGACTGAACATTAGCGGACAAGACGGCCAGCGGCGTCCGCAACTGATGCGCCGCGTTTGCATTGAATTCCTTCTGCCGATCGAGACCGTCCTCGAGGCGGTCAAGGACTGCATTCAGCGCAAGGATGCAGGGAAGGATCTCCCTTGGAACATTGTCAGTTGAAAAACGAATGTGAGCATTTGCGGGCCCGATCGACTGCGCGATCTCGGAAATGTGCCGGAGTGGTCGAAGGCCTCGATCGACGATCCACAGGCAGACGCCGATCAGCACAAACAGAAACAGGAATTCCAGCCAATCGCCATCGACCAGAAACTCCTCGAGGACTGCCTTACCGAGCGAGCTTGTATTCGTCGAAAGCCGCTCGACCTGGACGTAGATCGTGCGGTCTCCGACCTGCGTGCGGTATACGGCTCCAAAAACGTGGTGGGGCGGACGCTGATTAGCGTCGTATTCGTAGGCCTTGTGGTCCTTGCCGTTCAGCTCCGGCAACGGGCCGAGGTGGCCTGAATTGCTGATCAGATTCTGGCCATCGGCGTCCCGGATCGCAAATCGGTATCGGCTCTCCGAAGTCGAATACGCTTCGGCCAAAGGCGGGGGCAGATGCAGTTCGATGGTGTTCTTCGGAGAAATTTCGACGTGCCCGGCGATGTCCCGCGCCTGTACCAGCAAGGCGCGCTCGCGAAGGGTATTGTTCGCCCATTTTGCCTTGACGAACAGCCAAGCGAGGCCACAAACGCAGGCGACGGCCATCGTTACCGATAGACCGAGAGCGATCCGACGAAGGAGCGAATAGGGCTTCAACTCAGTTTTCCTTCATCAGATAACCGATGCCGTGGAGCGTATGTATAGAGCAATCCGAGCCGTATTGCTCCAGTCGACGCCGCAGACGAAAGACGAGAACTTCAATCGAGTTCTGGGTGGCATTTTTGTGCAGTCCGTTGAGGTTGTCTTCCATGACCATTTTGGAAATGACCTGACCTTCGCGACGCATCAGCAGTTCAAGAGCCTTGATTTCGCGAACCGAGAAGTGAACCATTGAATTGCTGACCGTGACTTGCCGCGATGCGGAGTCGAGCTGGGTGTTTCCGACTTTCAGCAGGGTTGCGAGAGGCTGGCCGGGCCGTCTCAGCAACGCGCGCATGCGTGCGGCCAGTTCCGACATCGCGAAAGGTTTGACCAAATAATCGTCAGCTCCGGCATCTAGGCCCATCACACGACTTTCGACCGAGTCGCGTGCAGTGAGGATCAGAATGGGTATTTCGTTTCTTTTGCTTCGCAGATCGCTCAGTATATCCAGACCGTCACGATCGGGTAGGCCCAGATCCAGCACGACGGCATCGTATTGCAGTGACGAAAAGGCGGATATGCCTTCCTGCGCGGTCGGGAAGGTGTCGAGATCGAAGCCCTCGCCGCTAAGGCCTTCTACAAGCGATTGCGCCAACCGGCGGCTGTCTTCTATGAGTAAAATTCGCACAGTCGGCCGTTTGCGGATACCAGAAAAAGTCGAGCTTCTCAGCAACTGAATATGAGATTGCGGTTGAAACCGATCGGCAGATAGTACCCGCTCGTCAACATTACGTGAGTGGCTTGCTCGGCCGGGCCCCGCTCTGAAAGTCGAAAACGTGACCTTGGTGATGCCGCACTGACAGGCATCTGCGACCTGGTCGGATTGCCAAAGGAGAACTCCCAGCGACCATCGGGTCATGCTAGTGACCCAAGAGCAGTGTCGAAACCGGCTTGTGGCGGTTCAAAATTCCGGCATGGCGCGAAAGCGGCGGATCGACGTCAGTCCAGTGGTTCGGCCCGTTGAACGAATATGTCGGCAGCGCCACCGCGTCCTTCGTCGGTTGATACATTAGCGCCTCTTCATAGGCGAAGACTTCGGCAGTCGGGCTTTCGTCCACAACACCCGCGTACCGGCCGCGCCCGATTGGCAAGTCAGAAGCTAGAACTGTGCTTTACGCTCACCGAAGCCGCCTTCCCCATAGCAATCACGATCAATGACGTGGATGCGGCCTCAAAACATCTCGCGCTTCTCGTCAACGCCGTCACCGAGCTCGATCTGACCTATTGGAAGTCCCTGTCGCGCTGTTTGGAAGCCGTGTTGCTGATTAACCGAGGCAACCATGATACAGGCGTCAACGCTCTACGTGCCGCGCTCGCAATCTGCGATGAAACTGGGGGAATGAGTCGGTATCCAACGTTTCTTGGCGCGATTGCGGACGGATTGTCCGCCCTTGGCCAGACGGATGAGGCGCGTGTCGTGCTTGACCAAGCCTTGGGTAAGGCGGATCGCGACGGAGAGGAGTGGTGCATCCCCGACCTTCTCTGCAGAAAGGGTGCGCTGGGCCTGCAAGAGGCGGGGCCGTCGTCCGTCCTCTCGGACACCGCCGAGCAGTGCCTCCTTGAGGCGCTCGCGTTGGCGCAGAAGCAGGGAGCCTTGTTTTGGGAATTGCGCAGCGCGTTGCTTCTCGCCCGCCTCTGGTTGAATCGCGAGCGTCCGGGCGACGCAAGGCAGGTCCTAGCCTCGGTCTATGGTCAATTCGTGGAAGGATTCGAGGTAGCCGAGCTGTGTGCGGCGAGGCAACTGCTTGATGGGCTCCCGCCACATCGCTACCGTGCTCACCGGGTACCGTGAGTGTCACCACGCGGTAAGCCGAGACCAGGTCGCACAGCGGGGTGATCGGCGCGTTGTGCACGACGGCAAACACGGACTGACGACGTCGCACATGGTTCATTCGCGTCGTTATGGGGACGTCCGGTGTTGGCGCAAAGAGGACGTTGGCCAAATACCGATGTCAGTTAAGTGCCTGCCAATAGCGGCCGTGCCGCGAGCCCCCGATTATGCGATGGCGGCGCGTTTCCGGCACGCCAGCACATTTCGCCAGATTTAACCGATCCCCGCGGCCACTATCAGAAACCGCACGCTGTCTGATCTAGCCGCCCGTCGCCGACATATGCCGCGCCAGCGCCGGGCGTCCGCCGGGCCCGATCTGGAAATCGTGGCCGTGCGGCTTGCCGCGGACCGCAAGTTCGATCGCCTGCATCACGGCGGCATCGCCGCCATCGCCGCGCAACACCCGCTTGAGATCGACCGCATTCGCTTGCCCAAGGCACGGGTGCAGCACGCCGGAGGCCGTCACACGCACGCGGTTGCAGTCCTCGCAGAAATTGTGAGTCATGGGCGTGATGAAACCGACCTTCCCGCCGGTTTCAATCACGCGGACGTAGCGCGCCGGCCCGCCGGTTCGCTCAGCTAGATCGACCAACGTCCAGCGCTGCTCGATCTGGCGGCGCAGCGAGGAGAGCGGGAGGAACTGATCGGTGCGGTCAGCGCCGATCTCGCCGAGTGGCATGGTTTCGATCAAGGTGAGCGTCATCCCGCCGGCATGGGCAAAGCCGATCAGATCGTCGATCCCGTCTTCGGTAAAACCTTTCACCGCCACCGCGTTGAGCTTGACCGCGAGGCCGGCCGCCTGGGCCGCCGCGATCCCTTCCAGGACGCGGGCCAGCAACCCGCCGCGCGTGATCATCGTGAATTTGTCCGGATCGAGCGTGTCGAGCGACACGTTGACCCGCCGCACGCCGAGCACGGCGAGTTCCTCCGCATAGCGCGACAGCTGGGTCGCGTTGGTCGTCAGCGTAAGCTCCTGCAGCCTGCCGTCGACCAGATACCGGGAAAGGCTGCAGAACAGCTGCATAATTTCCT
>Ga0210401_10003087_pt1 | contig 17948 bp, 23 predicted proteins | sample IncBWH32MmetaG_FD_150866 | JGI IMG/M metagenome (GOLD analysis project Ga0210401, IMG submission 150866) | Forest soil microbial communities from Barre Woods Harvard Forest LTER site, Petersham, Massachusetts, United States - Inc-BW-H-32-M | ecosystem: Environmental > Terrestrial > Soil >... | reverse complement strand
AGCAGCTTGACGACGTTAGCATCGGACACGGCGTATCACTCCTTTGCTGGAGAAGTGGAGGCGCGAACACCCCCACGATACGCCGCCTTCGTCCCGTCAGCCCGTCACCAACTTTCGCGCATAGCTCGGGTACTTGAAATTGATGTGGCGACAAAAAAGATCGTATGGAAATACCAGGACAATCCAGTGTCGAATTTCTTCAGTCCGAGGATATCCAACGCTCAGCGGCTGCCAAACGGAAACACGCTCATTGACGAGGGCTGGTTCGGGCGCTTCTTTGAGGTGACACCTGAAGGGGAAACCGTCTGGGAATACGTCAACCCGTACTTTGGAGCCTCAGAGGGCCAGTTTGGACCCATGGCAGGCCTGATGGCCGGTGGGAAAAGGCCAAAGATCAATCGGGTGTTTCGCGCCTATCGTTATACCCAGGCGGAAATTGCCAGGGCGCAGGCAGCGACGTAACGGACGGTGCAATGCTACACCTGAACCCCATCTAAATGACTCGGTGGGCGGTGAAAAGCGTAACCCTGCGGCTTAGCCGCCGGAACTCGGCCGCGGTCAGCGGCCGTTCGACCGGGACGATTTCGGCGGGCAACGTCCGGTTCGTCGACGCCGATCTTATTCGCGATAAAATCTGTTGAACTAAACCGCTCCGCAGTACGCGTGCGCACGCGGTCGTTTGGTTACACGGGGTAAGGACCAAGGAAAAGATCGCCGAGGGCGCGCCGCAGCAGGTAGTGATCCGCCGCCGTGCCAGATGGTGCGGACGGTCGTGGATCAGATGGCAACGCTGGCAAAAACCTCTGAGGTTACGTGGCCGATTGTTGGCCGGGTTTGATCGAGGTGCGCGGCGGCAAGAAGGTGTGCCTCCCGCAGTGCTGCAATTTTATAGGTAGCGTATTGCACGCTAAGTTGACCGCTTGGATAGGTGGTACCTGGTCGGGTGCTGGTCACGCTTCGACCGGGTCCGGTAGGACGAAGGCCGGCATGGTGCGGTTTGCGAAGTAGGCCCCGTTCGGGGGCTCCTTACCGTATAAAATCCCAGCACTGCGGGAGGCACACCATCATGCCCGACCTCACCTATTTCTCGCCGAAGGTCGAAAAGAGGGCGAGCCCGATTAATGGTCGCGGCCTCTTTGCCAAGGCTGTGATCGCCAAAGACGAGGTTGTCGTCGTAAAGGGAGGTTATGTCCTCAGCCGAGCACAGCGCGACCGGATCGGCGAGGAACTTGGTCCGTCGGAGATCCAGATCACCGAAGACCTCTTTATCGGCCCGACGACGCTGGCCGAGCGCGAAGGCGGCATGATGCACCTCAACCACTCTTGCGAGCCGAATTTGGGATTGCAAGGCCAGGTCGTCTTCGTCGCGATGCGGGACATCACCGCCGGTGAGGAACTGACATTCGACTACGCGATGACCGATGACGAGCCCTGTGAAATGGAATGCCGCTGCGGGAGCGACACGTGCCGGAAATTGATCACCGGCAGGGATTGGCTAAAACCTGAGCTTCAGAAAAAATATGACGGGTATTTCTCGTGGTTTATTCAGAAACGAATTGATTCAACAAAATGAGATTAACCGTTGAACTGAACCGCTCCGCAGTATTCTCAATTCACTGTGGGGCGCTACCGTGGTCAGCGCTTTTCCATTCTGCAAAGAACCGGTGGAGATAGGTCTCCATAAAATCGTGCCGTTGCTCAGCGACCTGCCTGGCCCGCGGAGTATGGAAGCGATCTTTTACGAGAAGGAGCTTCTCGTAGAAATGATTTATTGTTGAGCTGCGGCGCGATATGTACGCTTCCTTGCTCGTGTGCATGACGGGGGCGCGATCGGGGTCGTGAAGTTCCTGCCCGACGTGCCCGCCATACGCGAAGGCGCGAGCAATCCCGATGGCACCGATCGCATCGAGGCGGTCGGCATCCTGGACGATCTTGCCTTCCAGGGTCGATGGCTCGTCCGATACCGAGAGGCCCCGACCCGCCGATAACGATCGGTGATTGGTGCATCAGAACGATTTGTTTGCCACTCGGTGCATCGCCTCATACATACGCTTCAGAGGTTCCGATCACCAAGATCCGGAGACGAGCACATGAGAAACGTGCCGACCGACCTGCTTCGCACGTTCGTCACCGTCGCCGAAACCCAAAACTTCACGCGTGCCGGCGAGGTGCTGTTCCGGACACAAGCCGCCGTGAGCATGCAGATCAGGCGGCTAGAAGAGCAGCTTGGTAGCGCCTTGTTCGAGCGCGACAGCCGTGGGACCTCGTTGACGGATCAGGGGAAATTCCTGCTCGCGTATGCCAAGCGGATTTTGCAGCTAAACGATGAATTGCTGGAGAGTCTGGAGTTGGGCCGGGCAACTCAACTGATCCGTTTCGGCGCGCCGGACGACTACGCGACCCTTCTCTTGCCGAAAGTGCTTCGCATCTTTTCCGAGACGTTCCCAGCCGTCCAGGTCGAGATCGTGTGCGCTGCCAGTATCGATCTTTTGCGGGAGATGAAGCAGCAGCATTTGGACCTTGTTCTGACAGTCTCGCGACCATCTCCCGTGCTCAAAGGCTTTACATCGCGTCAGCCACTCTTCTGGGTTGGCGCTGCCGACGATGCCGCCCATAAACAGGACCCACTTCCGCTTGCTCTGTTCCCACACGGCTGCGCATGCCGGGAACTGGCGCTCGAAGCCCTTGGCGCGGCGGGCCGTCGTTGGAATGTGGTTCTGACGAGCAGCGCCAACTCGGCGATCATCGGGGCCGTGATGGCCGGAATGGCGGTGACCGCGATGGAAAGCTGCCTCATCGGGCCGGGTCTGAGAAGGCTCAGCCAGGAAGATGGCGCTCCGCCGCTCGGCGAGGTCGAGGTCGATCTGCATTTCGAGCCGGACGCCCCGAAGGCGGTCCAGACACTTGCTGAATACGTCTGGCTGGCGATTCAGCCGAGCCGCGATATCAGCAAGCTGATGAACACTCTGGTGCTGAGCTAAGACTGGCGGAGGTGCACAATGGCATCCGAGCCAAAGTTGATCCTCACCGACAGGCCTAGCGATGCCGCCCAGACGGTCATCGACAGCGGGCTTGCACAATACAACGAGGAACAAGCCGGCTACCGCGATTGGCGTGACCTCGCCGTGTTGGTGACGGACCCGGACGATAAAATGCGTGGCGGCTTGCTCGGCCGGACGTCTTTGGGTCTGTTCTTCGTCGACCTCTTTTACCTGCCGCCAGAGATGAGGCGCTCGGGTATCGGCTCCCGCGTGTTCGCGATGGCAGAGGAAGAGGCGGTCCGCCGGGGGTGTGTATCGGGTGTGCTCTTCACGATCAGCTTTCAGGCTCCCGGATTTTATTCCCGACATGGCTGGCGCGAGATAGCTCGAATCCCGTGTCTTCCGGCGGGCACGAGCCGAGTCGTAATGAGCAAAAATCTGACGCTGTAAACCCCTGCGTCTCTGTCACTGCCTTGAACGTGGCTGGTTCCGCGCGCGCTGTCGCGCGTCTGCGTCCGCGCGTCTGCTGCCGAACAGGAGGGTTCAATGAGCGTCGCAATCCCAACTTTCGACACCCCTCATGTCAGGACAAGACTTGCCATAACGGTCGCCTGCACGAGCCTTGGCTTCTTTGTCGTTCAGCTCGACGGCTCAATCCTCAACATCGCCCTCTCGCAGATTGGTATCTCCCTACGGACCGGTATTGGCGACCTGCAATGGACCGTGGATGCTTACTTCCTCACATTTGCTGTTCTGCTTCTTTCCGCAGGTTCATTAAGCGATCGGTGGGGTGCACGCCGCGCTTTCGTGTCGGGGTTCGTGGTGTTCTCGGCAGCCTCGCTGTCATGCGGCGTAGCGCCCAATGCGACTGCACTGATCGCCGCTCGGGCGATGCAAGGTGCCGGCGCGGCCTTGTTGGTGCCCTGTTCCCTGACACTTCTCAACGATGCTTGCGGGAGCGATGTCGGCGCTCGGGCGCGGGCGGTCGGACTTTGGACGGCGGCGGGTGGTGTGGGGATGGCAGCGGGGCCGGTGCTGGGCGGCTTGCTGGTCGGGGCCTTCGGTTGGCGAAGCATTTTCTTCGTCAACCTGCCGCTCGGCTTAGCCGGCATCTGGCTGACCTTGCGGTTTCTCGACCAACACGAGCCGCCGCAGCGCCGGCGGAGCCTGGACCTGGCCGGCCAGGCGCTTGCTGCCCTTACACTCCTCGGGTTTGTCGGGGCGATCATCGAGGCGGGATCGTTGGGCTGGCACACCCGGCTCGTTCTATCCGGCGCTATCTTAGCCGTTATAGCCGGGGTCGCTTTCATCGTTGTTGAAGCAAAAGCCGCAGACCCGGCGCTACCGAGGGAGTTGTTTCAAAGCACGATCTCGCGCACGGCGGTATTGATTGGCTTTTCTGTAAACTTGGTGATTTTCGGTATAAGTTTCGCCTTCGCACTTTATTTCCAGCGGGTCCTATCGTTCACTACCGTCGAGACCGGGCTCGCATTCCTGCCATTCGCGTTGATGATCACGGCAGCTAACGTCGTCGGTGGCCGATTTGTCGCTCGATGCGGCCTGCGAATCCCGATCGTTATGGGGCTCGTGATCGCGGCGGCGGGCTGCGTCCTCCTGTTCGGGATCAGCGGCCATACGCCCTATCTGGCAATCCTTCCGGGCCAGCTGATCATCAGGATAGGCATCGGTTTGGTGGTCCCCGCGATGACGACCGGCGTGTTGTCCGCTGTTCAGGCTGCCCGATCCGGCGTCGCTTCCGGGGCACTCAACGCGGTGCGGCAGACGGGTGGTGCTGTGGGCGTTGCGCTGTTCGGCGCGTTGATGGCGACAGACATGGTGCAGGGCTTGCGGATCGCCCTCACCATCTCAGGTCTGCTCCTTCTTGTGACGGCCATAATCAGCTTCGCGGGTGTCCGAGTTCCGCAAGGCCGGAACATCGGGTTAGCTCGGTCGATCTCGGAAGGCCGATCCCGGTCGAGTTCTGCTCGTCCCCGGTCGAAAGTTCAGAGCGTCCCATGACGGGATTATCCTTTGGAGGACTCTCATGCACCTCGATCAGGTCTCGAGCGGAACAGCTATGAAACAGATTCCCATCCTTCAAACAGAACGTCTCCTCCTCCGCGGCTGGAGAGAGAGCGATCTCGATCCGCTGGCACGCATGATGGCCGATCCGGAGGTCGCGCGCTTTATCGGCGGCACGCAACCCCGAAGCAACGTTTGGCGCGCCATGGCGATGTATGTTGGCCTCTGGGCCTTGCACGGATATGGCTTTTGGGTCGTCGAGCGCAAATCCGACGGTGCGTTCCTCGGCCGCGTTGGGCTTTGGCAACCGGAACCTTGGCCGGGCATGGAGTTAGCCTGGACGCTCGATCGTCCGCATTGGGGAAATGGTTACGCCACCGAGGCGGCCAAAGCGGCTCTCGATTATGGGTTCTCGAACCATCCTGTACCGAGGCTCGTCTCGCTCATTGATCCCCAAAACGCGCCGTCCCAGCGCGTCGCAAGCCGGCTGGGCGAAACCAAGGGCGGCTCCATAACAGTCGAGTTGTTCGATCACACCTTTTCGCCGGACGTTTGGGAAATTAGCCGCGACCGCCAAGCGGCTTGAACACGCGGGTCAGTCCTTCTTCAGGAAATTGTCCGAGGGCGTGGTGGAGAGGCGTTTGTTGCCCCGAGATTTGCCCGAATTCGGGCAAAACGCGGGCCCTTATCGTTCCTGACATCGAAGAGTGGAGCATGTCGGAGCTGGGGGACCTCTTGGACCATCTCGTTCGCTCGAGCCGGTTGAGCCGATCGTGCCCCCCGTGATCCGTCGGCTCGAAGACGGGACCCAAGAGTTCTCCGAGATCAGACGGGGCTTTCCGCCGGTCCGGCCGAAACGTCCGCCGGTCATTCAACTTTCGGTCCGAGGGGCGACGCTTTCCGGTTCCGAAATCAGGTATCGGTTATACTTGACGATCGATGTTAGGGGCAACGGAGGACCACGTCGTCTACGTTCCGCGAGCATGGCAAATATGTCCTGATCCGAGGCAGACAATCGGGCTTTTCGCCGGCCCTTGCCCCCGAAGCGAACCTTAGCGACCACCCTCGCGTCAGCGCGGTTTTGGCCTTATTCTCATCTTCGTTGTGTCGACGTTTCTGCTCGTTCCCGGTGCATGGCTTGGCGGCTGGTGCTGGCGGCACGTCGCCTCCGATCTTCGCGCTGACGGTCACAGCGTGATTCCGGCGACGCTGACTGGGCTCGGCGAGCGGGCTCATCTATTGAGCCCATATATCGACCTCGACACGCACATTTCCGACATTGTCGCTCTGTTCGAGTACCGAGACCTCCACGATGTGATCTTGGTCGGCCACAGCTACGGCGGCACGGTCATAACGGCGGTCGCCGAGCGGGTAGCCGATCGCATTCGCCGACTGGTCTACCTGGATGCGTCGGTGCCTCGCGATGGGGAGTCGAACGACGACGTGATCGGTCCCACGATGGCTGCGCAGCTTCGCGCCTCCGCCATGACGGAGGGTGACGGGTGGAAGGTGCCGCCAGCGCCCTATGTGCTCCAGAGGCTATCCGAACACCCATTGCGGGAGTGGGTCGCCGCGAGCCTCAAACCCCATCCGTTGCGAGCGTTCGCGCAGCCGGTGCGGCTGAATTCGCCGCAAGCGGCGGCGCTGCCACGCGGTTTCATCCAGACCACGCGATCGGACCTCTACCGCGGTCTGATGGCGCGAGCGCGCGAGGCCGGTTGGCGCTGCCGCGAGATCGGCGGGGGCCACTACGCCATGATTACGGAACCAAAGGCGGTCGCGGCTGCGCTGAACGAGCTTTCGGAGTAAGCGGCCGCCGTGCCGGTGCAACAGCCGATCCGCTTCGACGGTCAGGTCGCCGTCGTTACCGGTGCGGGCCGCGGTCTGGGAGCGGCCTACGCGCGACTGATTGCTGCCCGCGGGGGCAAGGTGATCGTTCATGATGCCGGCGTCGCGCAGGACGGAACCGGCTTCGACCCCTCTGTTGCGGACGCCGTCGTCGCGGAAATTGACGCCGCCGGGGGCATTGCGGCCGCCTGCTACGAGAATCTCGAGGACAGCGGCGCGGGCGAGCGCATCATCGAATGCGCAATTTCCCGATACGGCCGCATAGATGCGCTTGTGAATAATGCGGGCCTCGTCGTCTTTGCGAGCCTTGCGGAAACCGACCGCACCATTTGGGACCGCATGGTTGCGATCGGGATCAGCGCGCCCTTCGATCTCGCTCGTGCCGCGATCCCGTACATGCGCAACCAGGGTTACGGACGGATCGTCTTCACGACGTCCGGCAGGGCCATGCGGGTCGAGGACTGCGTGCCGGGCCTCGCCGCCTACTCGGCCGCCAAGATGGCGCAGGTCGGGCTAATGGTCGGTCTGGCGGCGGAGCTGCGCGGCGTGAACATCCACGTGAACGCCGTATCGCCGGTCGCGGCAACCCGCGTGTTGCGTCGGAACGCCCCCGAATTGGCGCCTGATCTCGTCGCGCCCGGAGTGGCATTCCTTGCCTCGTCCGCATGTACCACGAGCGGCGCGGTTTTGCACGCCGCCGGAGGCCGTTTCCGCGGCGCCTGGTGGGATCGCGGCGACACCATCGATCTCGGGCCTGCTCCAGTGTCGCCCGAGGATGTTGCGGCGCATTGGAGCCGTATGAAACCGTCATAGCGTCCCGCGCTACGATACGGCGCCGGTCAAAACGCGGCGACCGCTTTCGGCACGTCGTGCATGCTGTTGAGCGTTCTCGCGGCGCGAATGTCGCGGGTTTCCTCTTGCGCGCCGATCCCAAAGGTTTCCCTGAAGCCGCGCCGCCCCGGTGAAGTCACGATGACTGCGCTGCTGTGCTTCATCCACACGATCCAACCGAGATCAAAGCAACGGTTGGCCAACGCGGCTCCCAATGCGTCCGCGATGTGTGGTCTTCGTTCCGTCCAATCAAGGCACAGTTGGCAGAACCCGCGACGGCCCGACTTCGATGGCGGTCAATGCGCGACTATCCAGTAGGGCTGCAAGCATCGTCGCTCGTGCCGGATCGCCTACAGGGGCCGGGATGCTAGACGTGTGACCGCTCGTAACGCCGGCGAAAGGCAGTTCCGACTCTTCCGGCCGTCACCGGCACCAAGTATCCGCCGCCCTACGGCTCGCCGTGCACCGAAACAGAAGGTCCGTGTCCGGCCCAGCGGGCCGGAAGCGGGGCTCCGCTCGCAATGTAGACACCGCCCGAAATCAGAACCATTGCGATCGAGTCACTCGTTGCCGGCCATTCGCCGAGGAGCGGGATGGCCACGAGTGCCGTCATGGCCGGGGCTAGGGCCGCGAACGCTGAGCCGTTGGACGCGCCAAGAATGCTGACCGCGCGTCCGTAAAGGCAAGTCGAAACCACAGCCGTCAGAAGTCCCTGGACAAATCCCTGCAAAGCAATGTCACGCCAGGGCGCGTTGAACAGACTGGTCCCGAAAATCATGGCATATACTGGTACGTAAGTGATCAATGACCCGACCGCGGAAATAGCAGCAGCGTGAAGCCCTCCCAATCTTGATTTCCGCATGGCGACAGTATAGCAGGCGCACAATGTGGCCGTACTGATGAATAGGGCGTGGCCGATGTTCTGCCGCGCTCCGATCGTGCCGCCCGAGCCCCAGACGATGAGGAGGGCACCGGTAACGATCGCGGCAAGTCCGATCCACTTCGCAACGGTGAAGGCCTCGCCAAGCACGACAGCGGCTAAGATCGCGACAGGCAGGGGTATGAGGGCGGTGAGCAGAGATGCCGCGTGTGCTGCCGGTGCGAATAGCAGACCTGCGTAGCCAACCAGTACCGCCGGCGCCCCATTGCCCACCACAATCGCTGCGATTCCCAACCCCCCCAGGCGGTCAACGGCAAGGCCCTTCTTCAGCAGATAAGGCAACAAGATCAATCCAGCGACACCGAAACGAATTGCCGTGATGTCCCAGGGTTTGAGGCTTGTCCTGAGCCCAAGCCGCGCGGCCACGATCCATGACACCCAGATGCTCACGTATGCAAGGCCGTAAAGCGAGCCACGGATGTATTCGGAGGCCGGCAGTTTCGCCAAAGGCTGAGCTTTCTGTGACACGCGCTCGTCAGGCAACGCCGCCCTTCGATCCGAAGAAGATCACCCAGGTCTGAAAGTCTTCGGTGAATTCCTCGAACCTGTGCGCGACCCCGGCGGCAGCAAATAGGAAATCGCCTTGCTGGAACGGGACGCGCTCGTCGCCGCGACGGAATGTGCCGCTTCCCGACGTGACGATGTACGCCTCGTCCCGATCGTGGGGTTGTTGTTCGTCGGTACCCCGCGGCGCGTAGAGTTCGACCGAGCAGTCACCCCGCTCGAACAGGACGATAAATGGCTCTGGTTCCTTGGCCAAATGTCCGGCGGCTTCCACCAGAGCAATCCGAATATGGTCATCTCTGTACTGGGGCATGAGTCGGTCCTCCATCGTTGTGTGGGCTCCCTCCGGAACAGCGACCCCTGACTTCCGCCCCCGATCCTAAAAGGCCGGCGGGCGTTTCGGTTGAGCCGGCGGGAAGCTCCAGCGGAGTTCGGTGAAGTCGTTGGTCCCGTCTTCGAGCCGCCGGATCACCGGGGCCTTGTCGGTCGGCCAGATGTCGTCGCGCGGCTGCAGGTTTGGGATCGCGTCCGCCACTTCACGGGAATACGCGTCTGGGAAAACGACGCCAGATAGTCGGCGTAATCGACATAGTTTCCGTAGTCGTTGCACATGCCTAGGGACGTCCCGTTTTGACTTCGGGATCGCTGATCCAGTCGATTGCCGATCCGTGCGGATCGGTCCACGCGACGGGCAGCCCATTAACGGATAGCAAGTATTGACCCGGTGCTCCCGCCGCCGCGACGAGGCTCGAAATCGCCGGCAGCAGACGCGGCGCCTCGTTCGCTATCCAGTAATCGCACAATGACATCGCCCGCGCGCCGAAGAGCTCACGTTCGGATCGCTCCGCCACATAAGCGAGCACCGCCGTGTGGAAAATCACGAGCGTTGCGTCGCTCGGAGCTTCGCGGCAAAGGCGCTCAAGCCCGTCACCGTGCAAGTCGCCTTGCTCGATCCGCGGCCGATGGCGCGTTGCAATTTTCAAGGCCGCGCGAAGATTTTCGCGCCGTCGTGTCTGTTCGGGCCATACCAGCGTTTCCAGCCACTCGACTTGCGCCGGGTCCGATGCGTCGAGCGGATTGAGATCGATACCGGCCCGCCAGACGATTTCCGGCAGCGATGTCGGCACGGGCGTCGCGGCAGTCGTCGAGCAGGCAAACACGGGAGGCGGCGTTTCCGCCGTCGAGGGGCGTATGACGTGCCCCACATAGTCATAGGCGTAAAGATCGGGAAGGAGACACAGCCCGACGGATGCACCGACCTCAATCAGAGCGAGCGGTTGCGGCAGCCGGGCGAATACCGGCAGAAGCGTTGCGCAACGCGCCGGTTCGTTCGTCTGGGTCGAGTGGGTCAGCATCGTCGCCCGGACGGCGTCCGGATTGGTGAGAAGTCGTTCCAGGAATTCCGGCCAACTGCTCAGCAACCCGCACACGTGGCGGACCGACGCCAAGAGAAGATTGGGTTGCCATTTGCCGGGCGGTAGGGTCGCAAGAAAGCCGAGTACTTCCGGGCTGCTCGCTACGCCCCGCGAGATCGCCTCATAGAGCGGCGATCGGCCGTAGAACTCTTCATCGGCGAAGCGCGTGTAAAGGGCCGACAATCTTGCGGAGGCGTCGCGGTTTTCGCTCCGGGAGATCCCGCGTCCCGATACGTCCATTGGAAGGCCTCAGTCAGAGCCCGATGAAGGGAAACGACAGGAAGCGATTAATTTCCACTCATTCGTCGGATGGTCTCAAAGAACGCTCGTTTTCGGTCGGTGTCGATGGCCCAGCTGGTCGGCATGCTCTGGAAGCCCGCGCTGAATTCTCCGCCCTTCCGCCGGTAATCGAAGAAGCCCCAGCTCGTGCATCTGCTGATCGCGGCTAGCAAATGGTTATCCCCGGCGTCGAAATCGGTGTGGTCGTCCTCGTTGAAGACTATCGGTTGACCCGCATAGGCGGGCCTCGCGCGGCACCGGTCGACTAAGCCTCGGATCTCATCAGGCGGCGTAAAGTTGTTTCCGTGGAGGAGGATGAAGTCGGAAACGCCGATCACGGAATCCGGAGGCAAAGCCCAGAACCTGGTCCCGGCGAGAAGACGCCGGTGCGGGTTGCCGACGCGGCCGTCGGAGCGTTGCTGAACGCGCCGAATCAGTTCGTGCACGCGGCCCGAGAGCAGAATGTCGTGATGGTAGTATTGCCCGACACCCAAATCGGCGACATCCGCCTGATTATTGATCTCGATCAGAACATTCGCGTAGCCCTGGCCGACCAGCCAGTCGGTTATGGTGTCGCAAGCGCGGAGAATGGCGCTTTCGTCGGCTAAGATCTGATCCTGGCTGTAGTAAAAGAGGCGCAGGATCGACACCATGCCTAAGTCGTCCGCTTTGTCGAGCACGCGCGCCAACCGCGATAGATAATCTGCGCGGAGGCCGCCCGCCTCATCGAAGGCGGAATTGATCCAAGGCTGAGGCTTGCCCTCGCTATAGCCGTACGGGCTACCGCCTTGCAGATTACTAGTAAAGCCGAGCAATCCGTGCTTACGCCACGCGGGCATTGCCGCCACAAATTGTCGGCTGTTGCGCTCGGGGTCCCACGGTCCGTCCGGGTAGTCCCACAACGGACGGGTCTTCGGGTTGAGGTCGTCGAAAATCGCCTGCACCATGCGCGAATTAAGAAGGAGCCCTTCGATCCGTCGACCTTCGTGGACGCGCCCCTCATAGGTGCGGTGACCGTTGATCAGGAAATCCGAGCCGATGATCGAGGTTATCGTATGTCGGGTCGCAAGCATGTTGCGGGCACCGTCACGAGCTGGCCGAAGCTATGCGCCTAACGCTGTGATAGTGCAATATTATGGCGGCTGTCGAAAACGGCGGGGCCGAGATGGACTCGGATACCGAACATGCGATGGTGCGGCCGGCCTACGGCTTCGGCTGGCTCATCACGGTGCTCGGTGTCGGGCAAATCTTCGTAGCAGAAGCGAAGCCGCACCGCTTCACGGCCGAGCTTGCGCGCCACGCGATCCAGGGCTGTCGCCGTGTTCGCAATCCGGCCGTACTTCCGTACCTCGCCGCGGATGCCCTCCTCGGCTACCGCCACAACGATCCCCTCCTTGTGAACGTCGAGGCCGACATACGTGATACGATCCCCCACGACCCGTCTCCTATGCATGAGGCTCGGCACCGGCCAATCCGGCGCAACCCTCGCTACCTGCGTACTGCAAGACGGGTCGCCCCGCCCTCAGGTGGACACGTGGTCTAGCCGCCAGTGACGCGGCATGCGCTCGGCGATCATCTCGATAACGGCAGTCGCCGCCAATTCGGCGTTGCTTGCCTGAACCCGCCTGTTCCTTGTTTTCCTCGAAAATCTCGTAGATCCGAAGTTGGTGGATCATCGGAGCGCCTCGCCGAGAATTCGGACCTTCAGAAGTTTCGATAGACGCCCATTGCCCAGCCAAAGGCATAGAAGAAACTGGCAACGAAGATGCCCCATTGGCGATGACGGAAGGAGGTATAAAACCAAAAAGGCTGGATCGCCAAACCGAGGATGAAACCCCACCTACTTCCGCTGCCGAGCAAGATTGCTCCGGCAGGTCCCATGAATATCGCGGATTGGGAAGCAAATTCCAGCCACGTTCCTCTCGCGGAAGGCTTTCGTTGATTCGACTGGGCGTCGTGTCTCACTCGCTACCTCGCTGATCGTATCAAACGGCGTGATGGCGCCGCGGATAGCCCGACAGGCAGGTGATCCCTCCGACCAACGCCATGGGCGTCATCGGGATAGCCGAGCAGCGATTTTCGAGGGTGTGACCCAGGTCACAGGGTGTGACCCAGGTCACAGGTCACTCGTAAGACCCAGTCGTGATAGCAAACGGTCCCGAATTTACTGCGCTCGCAGACCCGCAGAATGGCGGCGCTATGTAATCAATGAGCGCCGATTTTCGAGACGCCGAGGTGACCGACCGCGTTCGTCGGGTTCGACGCCCGTTCACCAGCTCATTCGGCACGGGCGATCAGTTGGAGAGATCGCAGCGCGGCCGCATCGCGAATGAAGATCGTCCCCTTATCAACGGTAATGATCCCGGCGCGCCGCCACGCTTGCAGCCTCCTGTTCACTTTTTCGCGTGACGCGCCAATAAGATTGCCGATTTCGCGCTGCGACAGGCCAAGAACAATGCGCGCGCTCGGCTGCGGGGCATCGTCGGCTTTTGCGAAGCGAAGCAGCGTCTTCGCGATGCGCGCCGCAACATCGAGAAACAGGACATCCTCAACCTGCTCGGAGGTCCGTCGCAACCGCTCGCACAGAACATTGAGCAGCTCGCGCATGAAGTCGGGCCGTTCGAGCAGCGGCAAAAACGAACGGCGCGCAATGACGAGCAATTCGCAATCGGTCATCGCCGTCGCGTCGGCTGTACGCTCCTTGCCGTCGAGTAGCGCGATCTCGCCGAAAATCTCTCCCTCGTTGATAATGTTGAGGATGACCTCCTTCCCATCTGAAGATGGAGCCCTGATCACGACCCGGCCCCGCAGCACCGCCATCATGCTGCTGCCGGGGTCGCCTTTGTAAAATATCTGAGCGTCGGCGGCGTAACGACGGATCACCACATGCTCGAACATCTTGTCTATTTCGTCATCGGGCAACCGCGCAAACAGCGCGCTGCGCCGAAGGATCCGCCGTCGTTCTGGTGTCGGCCCGACCAATCGACCACCTCTCGAAACGACTACCGCTGACGATCAAAGGCTGCAGAGTAGCATAACGCCAATAGAAACATCTTTCCTCGTGTCGATTCGCGATCCGACTGCAGCGCCAAACGACCCGGTAACATATCACATGGACGCCGTCACGCGCTGGAGCGGTGGTGAGCCCCGGCTGGCCGTGGCGAACACACAAAACTTAAATGGTTTCCATTCGCGTTCGCGGCGGATTTGCATGATCTCGCGTTAGCGGAGTACCGGCTGTTGTTTCAGAAGGCTTCAGCCGACATCCCTCGGCTTTCCCGGAAGCAGGTCTTTAAAGCGGTTTAACCCGTTTTCCGTCGCCCTTTTCTGGTTCATCGATCCTTCTCAAAAACGACCGTTTTTTGAATTATGAAACGGCGACGGCGGAAAGGGGCCCGAAGGCAGGCATAGCTTTTCAACCGCCGTGCCGCTCTGCGGCGAGTTCACTGACTGCAGCAATTTTATTACAAAGCTATGCTACCGGGTGTGCTTGATGACATGCCGATCGCTTCTCACCCAGGTTCAGGGCCGCCTGTTTCCGTCGGACTCAGGAAACTCGGAAGCTTAGCTTGGCGACTTTCTACGACGACGATCCGTCGGCCCCGTGACGCCCACCCAGAATGCGCCGCCACGTACGGTTCGCGACCTGAATCAGATATAAATCGGTGACCTGCTTCGGGGTCCGCAGGTTGCCCAGGCAAGTGAGATGGACCCCGAAAACGAGACAGTAGGTTAAGGTGGAGCCCTGCCCCTAGGAAGCGCCGATGGCGCGGGAGCAGGACATGAAGCAGACACGCAAGAAGCACGCGGCGGCGTTCAAAGCGAAGGTGACGCTGGCGACGATCAAAGGCGACCGGACGGTGGCCGAGCTGGCGAGCGTGTATGGGGTTCACCCGAACCAGATCTACGCCTGGAAGAAGCAGCTGCTGGACGGAGCGGCGAGCGTTTTCGAAGGCGGCGGCGCAGGGACACCGACACGGTATCTGGCGGACAGGTGTGGTTAACCTGATGCCGCCGTAATCCGAGCGGTCTTCTGCACGGTTGTTTGCTGGTTGCGCTTAGACACTTGCGTGTCAATTTGATGCCCTTTCCACGTCTCCAAATCGTCAAATCTTGATTGGTTTGACTTCAAAATTAAATCCCCGGTTTCTGTGGATAACCCAGTGGAAAACTTACCCCGCGCAGACCTAAGCATCAGCATACAACGTCTTCTTACCCTGCTGCCTAAAAATTAGGCATATAGATAACATATTGGTTTATAAAGTATTTTAGAGGTTGCGCAGGAGCCGATCACATGTTGCTGTGACGTTCACGAAACCTCCATAAAACAAGTGCATAACCGCTACCGGCCGTAAATCGAATGCACAGGGGCTCGCTACACGCGAGCAATCCCGGCGTCAAAAATCCCGCCTGCAACGATTGATGGCGGTCGGCGAGACGAACGATCGACGAACCGGCGAAACATGGGCCGACCGTAACCCGGTAGCGTCCAAATGGCGTCTGATGGCATCAGGGCGCTCGATCGCGCCGGCTACCTGCAACCCTTGCACGGCTCACCATCCTCGATTGGCTCGCGGGGCCGCCACCCGAGACCCCCGACCGATCGTGCCATCCGTGAACAACACGAGTGCTCGCACCGGGAATGAGCCGTGAGAGCGCGTCCCCAAGCCCGCCGAGGCCGATCGCCTTGCACCGTGACCCGAGGCGGCAGCGAGGGCGCTGCGCCAAGGCGAGCCCGAACTGATGCGGACGCGATTAGTCGGGGAGATCGTAACCGTCGGCGCAGTACCGTGCTTCGACGCGCGAGCGTGCCACGTCTGACCTTGCGTCGGGAGCTTGGCGCCAGCGGCCATCTTCCAGCCAGAAAAGCATATCTGAGACCGTCACGGCGACCGCGTGCGGCCAGCGGGCAACCGGGTAATCCTCGCGACCCTCGATCTCCAAATTGATGACGGGCTCACCGTCCGGCGCCACCGCTCGGATATTGGCCGGCCGGCCCCGAAGATCGTACCGTTCCACACGTTGTCCGCGAACGAGCGTCAGCCCGAGGGCGCCTTTCACCTGGCCCAGCGGTATCGACGCTATGCCGCGCCCAGGGTGCTCATGAACAAAGAGGATGTGGGGCATATCAATGTCTCCCTGTTCCAAAGCGCGCATGGAAACATGGTTGGCGTCAGAGACGCGCCCCGCGAGGCGGCGCGGCTCGCCGGCCGGATGCTCGACCGCGCCGGCACCGAGAGCTGGCAGGTTGGGCGCGGATCAGGCTGGCGATCGAGGCGCTACGGGCTCCGCGCCGGGCGAGCTGAACTGAGCCGCGACAAATAGGTCATAGCGTCATATCGCAAAGTACCGCCAGTAACACTACCGAGACGATCGCGATCGCGAACCAGACTGTGGCCGCGTCCATATTGGCCAGTAACGTTGCTCGACGACCTCGATTAGATAGCGAACACAGACCCTGCATATAAGAGCGGCCAACATTCATCTATTTACCAAACCCCTTGCGACGGCGATCCTGGTAAACGGGCCGAAAGCCCTGATGTTTTTCCGCCTCATCATTGACACAGACCCCTGACGCGGCCCGCGCGGGGACCGAGCCGCTGATTGCCGAAACGGCCGAACTAGGGGGTGGTATCACGAATGGCCAAAGGGAGGAGCGCCGAAGCCCATGTTCCGACAGTCTAAATGCGACAGGCCGTTCGTCCGAAAGCCCTTTACAAACTCCTCATGTGATCCGCGAGTATCTGGCCGCTCATGTCGAGGGCCGGCGCTCCCCTCGGTCAGGTTGCTCGGCCGCGAGCCAGTGCCCGCCACCCCGTCTCGGGTGCCGCGTGGCCCGCCAAGTTGCGCTCCGGTGTAGAATGTTGCCTTATTTTCGACACACTTGGCTTCAGGCTCATTATTAACTATGACGGTATGACGTATTTTCCGCTCACGGGTGCAACACGGCCCAAGCGGGTCAGTCGGCGGGCATCTTTTATCGCGATCGTCGGCTTATCGTTGGGCTTCTGGGCCGCCGTCTGGTTCGTGATAGGGTTCCTGCCGTGAGCCGGCCGGAAGCGCCGCCGAGCTGAGAAGCTCCAGAAGCAACCCAGCGCCGATTGCCATTCCAAACCAGAAAGCGGCGGCGCGGAGCATCTGCCTTTCCGTCCGATAATTCGACCCCTGCGCATAACCTCTTCCCCGGCGTACCACGATATTCTCGTGCGACACCGCGACGGACGGCCTATTCCGCGAGACGGATGTAAGACGCGTACCAGGCGGTGGCCCCGCTTGGTTCCCGTCACGACCACCGACGCTGTGAAAGCGCACTCGCCGCAGACCGACCGCCAGTCCGCGACGCTTCACGCTGCTCACGACTGAGCCCGGCCCCGACGTGGCGCCGATCCACGATCGGCAAATGGTTGTACTTGACCGTGCGGACTGGCTTGCTTGGCTTGATCTCACCCGGCCGGATGGGCGAGTTGCTGCGCCCGCTGCCGCCGGGTCGCTGGCGGTCGAACGGGTGCGGTGAAGCGGTAACCGCGCGTCCCAGTCCGGGACCGGCAGCTCCGCGCCGCAGCACCCGCTCGCCGGAGTGCTCAATAACCGCCCCCGTGCCATGTCATCGGCTCAGCCCAGTCGTCGCAGTGATAGCGACAGGGCTCGGAAAGCACCGCCGTCCGCCTGCCAAAAAACGAGGCGCGCGGCCTCTTTACCACTCGCCATTTGTGCGAAGCGCGCGATTTGGCTGTTTTGTGTCCGTCTGATCCCTTCACCGTTTGCGGCATCGAAGCCGCTGGCGTCGAAACTGGCTCGTCAGACTGCGCGACCGTTTCAGTGGCCGGCGGAATGGGGATGGCCGGCCGCATAGCGCCTGGCGCGGACGCCGCGGCGGACTATTACCCGGTATGGGCTGCCAGCGAGGCAGCAAGTACACCACACCCGCTGCCGCAAGCCCGATGAGCACAAGCCCAAGCGCCGTCCCGATCGGCGGCGCTAACCACCGCGCGCGTCGCGCGGAAGAGAGAAGCTGCGCAACTCGTTTGACGCTGAACATAAGGCGGCATATAGCGCGCGAGCGCCGCAGCCGTCAAAGCGCGGACCCCGAGGCGCCCTGCCTTCGATTTGACATGGCAAGGCGCGGCC
>Ga0210401_10003086_pt1 | contig 17951 bp, 14 predicted proteins | sample IncBWH32MmetaG_FD_150866 | JGI IMG/M metagenome (GOLD analysis project Ga0210401, IMG submission 150866) | Forest soil microbial communities from Barre Woods Harvard Forest LTER site, Petersham, Massachusetts, United States - Inc-BW-H-32-M | ecosystem: Environmental > Terrestrial > Soil >... | reverse complement strand
GGCACTTGCCGCTGGCATGGAATCGGACGCTTACGCGATTCTGGAAAAGAAGCAACTCGATGCCCTGAAGCGCCTGAAGGAAGCGAACGAAAATGCGAAGACGCTCTTGGCCGTGGAGCCCGACGCAAATGATGCGTATGTGGCTCTTGGCGTTGCAAATTACATCATCGGCTCCCTCAATCCCGGCTATCGCATGGGTCTGTGGTTCATGGGCATTCATGGCGACAAAAAACTCGGCATGGAGCAACTCGGCAAGACCTCCGACAACGGCCGCTATCTGCAGCCATTCGCAAAGATTTTGCTCGCCCTGTCCGCCCGTCGCGAGAAACAAAACGCGCTAGCCCAAAGGCTTCTGCTTGAGCTAACGCAGGAATTCCCATCCAACGCAACCTTCGCCACGGAATACGCGAAAGCCATGGGCCGCCCCATCCCCGCCGCGATTGAAGCAGCTCCGTAGAGGGTGCACGCCGCGCGACCGTAGGCCCGGAGCTTGTTTACCCTGAGCTTCGAAGGGCTCCGCCCGGCCCTCGCGTCTGGTCTCCGCCTCCAAATAGCAAGCACTCCAAATCCCAATGAACTAGACTCTCCTCCGCGGAAAGCAACCCACGATCGGCACACAACTCTCAAGGCGGTGACCCATGTTCCAACCCGAAATGTTCAAAGGGCGAGCAATTTTCATCAGTGGCGGTGGTTCCGGCTTGGGCCGCTCGATGGCCCTGCATTTCGCAAAGCTGGGCGCGAAAATCTTCATCATCGGCCGCCGTGAAGAACCTCTCCGTAACGTTTGCGATGAGATTGCCAATGCCGGAGGCACCGCAGCCCACACCACCTGCGATGTCCGCGACTACGCCGCCGTCGAATCCGCCGTCCAAAAAGCCTACGACCACTTCGGCCGGATCGACACCCTCGTCAACAATGCCGCCGGAAATTTCATCGCCCGCACAGAAAAGCTCAGCGCTAACGCCTTCAATGCCGTCGTCAGCATCGTTCTCAACGGTACTTTTCACTGTACCCAGGCCTTCGCCAAAAAATGGATCGCGGAAAAACAAGGCGGAAACGTACTCAACATAGTTACCACCTATGCCGCAACGAATTCCGGTTCGGGTTTCGTGGTCCCTTCCTCTTGCGCCAAGGCTGGCGTCCTCGCCATGACTACTTCTCTCGCCGTCGAGTGGGCGAAATACCACATCCGCCTGAACGCCATAGCTCCCGGCCCATTCCCCACCGAGGGCGCGTTCTCCCGCCTCATGCCATCAAAACAATTCGAGGACCACGCTCGCGAATCGCACCCCATGAAGCGCTTCGGACGACACGAAGAACTGACCAACCTGGCTGCATTTCTGATCAGCGACATGGCCGAATACATCAACGGCGAGTGCGTGGTAATCGACGGCGCACTCTGGCTACGAGGCGCCGGTGAATTCAATGAACTCTCGATGCTCCCTGATTCCACATGGGAAGCAATGGAGTCCGCGCGCGGAAAAAAATCCTGAAGGAAATAGTGGATAGCCTCGGAGGCACAGCGAGAGAAGTTTTCTTTTTCTATCTCCCTGGCTCTGTGACTCTGTGGCCAATCCCGTTTTGTCATTTCATTCCGGCAGGGAACGCTTGCGCAACTCCACGCGCAATTTCACGACGCCGACGCTGGCTCCGTTCGATTCCGTACGCACGGTCACTTCACGCGCATCTTCTTTCGTCTTCTTCGAATCAGCAAGCCCCGGCAGGTTAATCTCGATCCTGGCAGGGACCGTCCGCTTCGACGCAACCACGAATTTCCCAGCACCGTTCGCGACCGTCCATCCGGCGGGCAGGTCCGCGGACAAGTTGACCTCGCGGCTGGCGCCTGTCGGATTGTGCACCCACAAAGGAATCACCAACGAAGTCCCCGCTTGTAACGCAATCTCTGGTGGTTCCGGATGCGGCAAATTCTCAAGCCCATGAGCTCTCCGAAACTCCGCATAAAAATTCCAAGGCCCGGCTAATTCCAACGAGAGTTCGGCTCCACTCGGCTCCGAAGAAAACGCCTCCCGTCGAAAAGGAATGGCGTCCGCAGTAATATTTTCGAACACTGGCCCCGTAACACCGCCGCCCACCAGTGATTTTCCCAACACGAACCGCTGCACGTCGGTCCATCCGTCGGCCGCCATCATCTTTTCAATCGCCGCGTCATCCATCTTGCTGAGCTGATCGACAAAGCTCTTCGCCTGCGTCTCATGCAAGCGAAACGAATCCAGCGAGGCCCGCCAATACGCCTTCTTCGAGGATTTCGAAATCTCCTTCACGGAATATTCCGGACCCTTACCCTTAAAAATATCCTCGCGGTCGGCGTCGGGGAAATAATAGATTTTCTTCGGCTGCCAAGGCTGAAGACCTTCAAGATAAGGCTCCAATCGCCGCAACGGCGCGGCCACCTGACTCGGAAAAACCGTAGGATCGCCCGCCAGATCAAACGCCTCAGTCGCCAAAACCCCCGAAGCCTGGTGATCGCCGTGATCCTCACCGATAAAGGTGCCGGGCAAGAATGTCAGCACCACTTCCGGTCGCGTCAGACGCACAAGTCGCACCAGTTGCTCCAGCGCCGCCCCGTGCTCCCAATTCGCCAGCGACTGCAAGACATCTTGGCTGGCGGTATCTTTCCCGCCCAAGAACCACACGTTCGTAATACCCAGCGTCCCTAACGCCCGCCGCGCCTCAATCTCGCGGATCGCCCCCAGCGCCGGCGCCTGCTCGCTCCCGACTTCGTTTCCGCCGCTGCTTCCGCGCGTGCCAAACACCACCGCGACGTGCTTGCCCTCATCCAGTGCCCGCGCGAGATACGCCGTCGCCGCGCCCTCGTCGTCCGGGTGCGCCACCACCAATAGAATGTCCGCCTTATACCGGGCATCCGCAGTCGGCAGCGGCTTGGTATCCTGCGAGCCAGCCTGCGTCGCCAACGTAAGAAACAAGCTGCACACCAACAGTGATCTCATCCGTGTCCTCGACAGGAAATCCGTTCGGTTCGTCAAGCTGAAGAGTTTACGCTACTGCCTAAATCCGGCGAAATTGGCCTTGTAGTTGTAATGACGACGACAACGAAAGATTTCCCCGTTCGCCTCCGTATACCCAGAGGAGCGCTTCGACGGAGGTATTGCGTATGCTCATCGAACGACTTGCGAGGGTGCGTTCCGCCTTCCTCCTGATGGCGTCCCTGGTTGTGGGTATGATGTCGTCCGACTTCGTGGCAGTGGCGCAGGCCGACGACCTGGCCGCCCCGCTGGAATCCGCGCGTCGAAAACGCGATCCCGCACAGCTTGAGTCGCTCCGAACACAGCTTCAGCAACGCCTCAGCCAGAATCCGAACGACGCAGTGGGTCAGTACGAACTAGCTGCGGTCGAGAGCTTCCTCGCGGATGTCGCCGAGATGCGAAAGGATAAGAAAGCCGCCGCAACGGCCGTCGACAATGCCATTGAAGCCGTGCAGCGTTCCATTCAACTGAACGAGAAATCCGCCGACGCTCATAGCCTGCTCGCGGACCTGTATGGTCGGAAGATCGGTCTGGGAGGTGGAATGTTCCTGGGGCCGCGTTTCGGGCCCAAGATCGGCGAAGAGAACAAGCGGGCAATGGCCCTGGACGACAAGAATCCGCGCGTCTGGGCCAGCACCGGCCGACAATATCTGATGGCTCCGAAAACCTTCGGCGGTGACGTCTCGAAAGCGATCGACAGCTTCAAGAAGTCTCTCACGCTGGATCCGAATCAGGACGAGACCTGGGTTTGGCTAGCCAAGGCCTACGAAAAGCAGTCAGACAAGGCCAACGCCCGCGACGCGATCCAGCACGCCCTCCAGCTAAACCCCCAAAGCCAGTGGGCCCAAGAGACTTCCAAGTCTTTGGAGAAATGACCCTAGCCCAGAGTCCTCTGGTAAACCTCTGGGGAGGAGCTTGTTTTACCGGGCCTCACCTTGACTTAGTTCAAGTTGATTTAGTTCAAGCCTATGCTCGAATTACCGCATCACCTTGACCGGGTACGGCCGCGCCGATAAGCTTGGTCTTTCTCGTTTCCGGGTGAAATCACAGCATGGATGCGATTCAAGTTACATTGCCTGACGGCAAAGTTCAGGAAGTCCCTCAGGGCACTACGCCCGCGGACATTGCCAGGAAAATTTCGCCGCGCCTTGCCGACGCGGCTCTTGTTGCTCGTGTAGCTGAGCCGAATGACGGCGCCGGCGAACTGATCGATCTGCGTCGCCCACTCGATCACAACGTTAAGCTGCAAATCCTCACCGAAAAAGATCCCGACGCGCTTTTCGTTTTCCGTCATTCCGCGGCGCATCTCCTCGCGGCGGCCGTTATGGAGCTCTATCCCGACGTGAAGCTTGGGATTGGTCCTCCGATCGACACAGGATTTTTCTACGAATTTCTGCGCGCTGAGCCGTTCACGCCCGATGATCTCGCCAAGATCGAAAAGAAAATGCACGAACTGGCGGCGCAGGACCTCCCGAACGAGCGCAAGCTGCTGCCCAAGCCCGAAGCGATTGAGCTATACAAGAAGACCGATCAAGTCTTTAAGTGCGAGCTGGTGGAAGAGAAAGCCGAAGATCCCCTGGTCTCGTTCTACACCACCGGCAAATTCATCGACTTTTGCCGTGGGCCGCATATTCCCTCAACCAAGCGCATTCAGGCCTTCAAATTGATGAGCGTCGCCGGCGCGTATTGGAAGGGCCACGAAGGCAATCCACAGCTGCAGCGCATTTATGCGGCATGTTTTTTCACGCAGAAAGAACTCGACGAATATTTGCATCGGCTCGAAGAAGCAAAGCGCCGCGATCATCGCAAACTCGGGGCGGAGCTTGATCTGTTCAGCATAGAAGACGAGGCCGGACCGGGGCTGATCTTCTGGCATGCGAAGGGCGGCTTGATTCGCACCATTGTCGAGGACTGGCTTCGCGCCGAACTTTTCAAGCGCGGCTACGATATTGTCTACACGCCGCACATCATGCGGCGTGAACTCTGGAATACGAGCGGTCATACGGGCTTCTACAAAGACAACATGTTCGGTCCGATGGAAGTCGAAAAAGCCGAATACCAGCTAAAGCCCATGAACTGCCCGGGCCACATCCTCATTTACAAATCCAGGCTGCGCAGTTATCGCGATCTCCCGGTGCGCTACGCCGAGCTCGGCACCGTCTATCGCTACGAGCGCAGCGGCGTTCTCCACGGCCTGATGCGCGTTCGTGGCTTCACTCAAGACGACGCGCACATTTTTTGCATGCCGTCGCAAATCGAAGGCGAGGTGGAGGCCTGCGTCGATTTCGCATTCGCAGTGATGAAGAATTTCGGCTTCGACAAGTACGAAGTTGAGCTTTCCGACTGGGACGCCGCCCACCCCGAAAATTACGCCGGCAATCCCGCAGACTGGCACCGCGCCACCGCCGCCCTCGCCGACACCATGAAGCGCATGAAGATTCCCTTCAAACACATAGCCGGTGAAGCCGCCTTCTACGGCCCCAAAATCGACGTCAAGCTCATCGACGCCATCGGCCGCTCCTGGCAACTGACCACCGTGCAGTTCGATTTCAATCTTCCCGGCCGCTTCGGATTGGAATACGTCGGTGAAGACGGCTCGCGCCATCAACCGCTGATGGTGCATCGCGCCCTGCTCGGCTCCGTCGAGCGCTTCTTCGGCATTTTGGTGGAGCATTACGCCGGCGCATTTCCGCTCTGGCTCGCTCCCGTGCAAGTCGAAATCTGTCCCGTCAGCGAAAAAGTCATCGACTACGCCAAACACGTGACCGAAACGCTGAAGCGCCACAACGTCCGCGTCCACCTCGACGAGCGCAACGAAAAGCTCCCCGCAAAAATTCGCGACGCCCAGATGCAGAAAATTCCATACATGCTGGTAGTCGGCGCAAAGGAGGCGGAAGCCGGCACCGTCTCGGTGCGTCACCGCGGCAAAGGCGACCTCGGCCCCAAGCCTCTGGCCGAATTCCTTGCTGCTCTGCAAACGGAAATCGATTCCCGCGCGACCACGTGAGCTTTTCTGTCGAGCACTTGGCATGGCACAAGCGGCACCAGCACCACTCACGCGTTTGAGCGAGGAGTTTTTCGCACAGGCCGTTTTGGAGCTCGCGCAACGCGACCCCGACTTGGCCCTGGTTCTTGAAAAATACGGCTCGCCTCCTCTATGGGTTCGCGAGCCCGGCTTTCCCACGCTGGTCTACATCATCCTCGAGCAACAAGTTTCCCTGGCCTCGGCACGCGCGCTGTATCAACGATCACAGGAAGCGGTTCGCCCATTCACACCCGCCCGCTTTTTGAAGCTCACGGAAACAGAGATGCGCCACCTCGGCTTCAGCCGCCAGAAAGCGCACTACACGCGACTCCTCGCCGATGCCATCAAGCGCCGCCAATTCGATCTGCAAGCGCTCCACGATCTACACGACGACCATGCGCGCGAAAAATTGATAGCCCTGAAGGGCATTGGCCGATGGACCGCGGACATTTATCTGCTCAGCGCGCTGCGCCGCCCGGACATCTGGCCGGTCGGCGATCTCGCTCTCGCCACCGCCGTGCAGGAGGTAAAGCGCCTCCGCCAGCGCCCGTCGCCCGAAAAGCTCGAGAAGATGAGCACACCCTGGAAGCCATGGCGCGCCGTCGCCGCCCGTCTGTTCTGGCACGCCTATCTTTCCAAGCGCGGCCAGAAAACCGCGACGATCAGCTTGTAGTTTCCGGCTCGCGAGCACTACCATTTAGCGGATGTCCCATGGCTTCGAGGCTCGCGTGATTTCGCGCCGCGTATTTCTAGCTGGCGCCGCATTTGCGGCAGCCGCGCTCGACGCGCCAAGCATCCTATCGGCGCCGAAGAAGGTACCCACGTTGCTCGACCACATCCTGCTCGGCTGCAACGATCTCGACGCCGGCATCGCCTTCGTCGAAGAACGAACCGGCGTTCGCGCGGTATTCGGCGGCGTCCATCCCGGAGCTGGAACGCGAAACGCACTCCTGTCTCTTGGCCGCAACCACTATCTCGAAATCATCGCCCCCGACCCGCAGCAGCCCGCCAGCGCCGACGCCCGTGATTTGAAATCGCTCGAAGAACCCGTCCTCGTCGGCTGGGCCGTCCATCCTGGCGACGTCCGGCAATTTGCCGCCAGGCTAAAAGAACAAGGCATCGCCGCAAGCGGCCCCAACCCCGGCTCGCGCAAGCGCCTTGACGGCCGCGTCCTCAACTGGCAAACGCTCGTATTGAAAGACGACGCCGGAGGTCTCCTGCCCTTCTTCATTGAGTGGGGCGCCGACGCGCTTCACCCCTCGGTGGACGCTCCGCAAGGCTGCAGCCTCACCCTCTTCGAAGCCGCCACGCCGAGTCCTACACTGCTCATGAAGCAAGCCGATCAACTCCAAATCGACTTGCCTGTCACGCAATCCAAAACCCCGCACCTGCACGCCATCATCACCGGCCCCCAAGGCCAGCTCGACGTAACTTTCTGACCCGCTCGGTCGGCGTCACGCCACTGCATACACCCGCTCGGCCCAAGCATCAAACCCTTGTCGTAGCATTGTGCGTACGTGCTATACTTCAAAGCCCGTCCCTCGATGGTTTTGGACTGTGGGCGGGCGTGTTGATTCTAATTGTTTAGATCGTACGTGCAGTTTGATTCAGGCCCGTGCCCGGCGAGGCGGGTACGTTGGCGCCTTAAATTGGTTAGGGGGAAATATCGCAGAACGCAACTTCCGGCAGGCCGATCGCACTCGAGTAAACGAGCGCATCCGGGCGCGTGAAGTCCGGGTCATCGACGAAGAAGGCGGTCAGCTCGGCGTCATGCAGCCGTATGAAGCCATAAAAATGGCGCGCGAACGCGGACTGGATCTGGTGGAAATTTCGCCCACGGCCGATCCGCCTGTTTGCAAAATCACCGATTACGGTAAATTCCTTTACCAGCAAAACAAAAAGGCCCACGAGCAGCGCAAGAGCAGCCGCGGCTCGCAACTGAAAGAGGTAAAGTTTCGTCCGGCAACCGCGGAGCACGATTATCAGGTTCGCAAGAACCAGATCATCCGGTTCCTCGGCGAAGGCCACAAAGTTCGCGCCATGATTTTTCATCGCGGCCGCGAAATGGCGCACCAGGAAGTCGGGCGCGCCAAGATGACGCGCTTGCTCGGCGAAATCGGCGAACACGGCCAGATCGAAACCATGCCGCGCATGGAAGGCAACGTTTTGGTCGCGCTGCTGGCTCCGAAAAAAGGTGTCGCCGTAGCCAAGCCGGTAGCCCAGACGGCCCAGCAAGCACAGTAGCTTTGTAGCGGCCGCCTTCCGAGGCGGGCGCAGTTTCGATCAAGCCAGACCAATAATTTCTTAGGGCACCGCAAATCGGCGCGCCGCGCCCACAGCAAGAAAGGGTTTAAGCAATGCCAAGAAACGCTTCGAAACCAAAGAAAAAGCTGAAGACCCACCGTGGAGCCGCAAAACGCTTTAAGGTCACCGCAGGTGGCAAAATCCTTCGTATGCATTCCGGCAAGCGCCATTTGCTGGGAACCAAAGCCCCGGGCCGCATGCGCAAGCTGAAGAAGCTCACGCTGGTGAACAAGGCCGATCTAGCCTCCGTTCGCCAGATGCTCCCCTACGCCTAGGCGCAGACTTTTGTAGGGGCGGGGCTTGCTCCGCCCGGGCCGAAGCTTCTCGGCGCAACAGCCGCCATCGCGTAGGTTTGAGAGCGAATTTACAGGGGCGCCGCTGTAGCGCATCCTAAGATTTTCGGCTTCAGCATCCTCGGAGCCGAGAAGCAACACCGCGGGGCGCGAGCCCCGCACATCGCGCCAGGCAGTGCTACACGGGTGCCTGCCGGCCGATCCGCCGCACGCAATCGACTCGCTTCAAAGCGAGCGATCTGAAGCGGCAATGTAGGCGCTGGACTTTAGTCCGGCGTTTGCAGAGCACCACGGAGACAAACCCGTTGCGTCACGCGTGTCTTTCCTTATATTTCCGCGCGCTCGCACCGCGTTGTCTCCCCAAACAAAAAGGAGAAACCCATGGCTCGCGTAAAACGCGGCACAAAGCGCCGCGCGCGGCGTAAGAAGTACCTCAAGCGCACAAAAGGCTTTTTCCTAACAAAAAGCAAGCTGTACCAATCCGCACAAGAGGCCGCCAATCGCGCCGATCGCTACGCATTCCGCGATCGCCGCGTCAAGAAGCGTCAATACCGCCAGCTTTGGATTCAGCGTATTGGCGCAGCTGCGCGTCTGAACGGCATCACTTACGGCCAGCTGATTCACGGTCTGAAAGCCGCGGGCGTCGATTTGGACCGCAAGGTCCTGGCGGACATCGCGGTGAAAGATGCCGCTGCTTTCGCGAGCTTGGCAGCTACCGCCAAGGCCGCCGCACCGCCAACTGCGAAAAAGAAGAAGAGCGCGGCATAGTCGTAGTGTTGGGCGCTAATCTAGGGGCGCGCTTAAGCGCGTCCCTGCGAGCGCAGCGAGCCGGCCTCGCCGACGCTGCGCGCAACTGTTGGCAGTCGGTGTAACCGTTCGCACTTCGCTGGAACCACGAGTGATGGAATGACCGCGCCTGAAAACAAATCCAGCCAAACGCTCGCCGCTCTTGACGTCACGCAGCCGGATCAGCTCGCTCCGCTGTTTGCGGAGATTCGCGCTCGCTTCGACGCCGAAGCAACGGCGGCTCACGACGAAGCCACTTGGAAACTGTTCCGCGACGCGTGGCTAGGCCGCAAGTCAGGCGTTCTCACGCAAATCACCGACAACTGGCTTAAGCCAGCGCCTCCCGAGCTAAAGCGCGTCGTGGGGCAGGAGCTCAACAAACTGCGCGCGCACGTCGAGTCCGAAATCGAAGCTCGACGCGTGGCCATCGAAGCCGGTGCCGACGACGCCGCTCTGGCCCGCGAGCGCGTCGATCTTTCGCTGCTCGGCGTGAAGCGCCCGATCGGATCGCATCACCTGATCCGCCAGGTCTTCCAGCAAATCGAAGATATTTTCGTGTCCATCGGCTTCTCCGTCGTCGAAGGCCCAGAAATCGAAACGCCTTACTACAATTTCGAGGCCCTGAATATTCCCGAATTCCATCCTGTCCGCGATGACATGGACACGTTTTATCTCGAGCTACCCAAAGGCGCGCCTTCGCCTCTGCTGCTGCGCACGCACACCTCGCCGATGCAAATTCGCACCATGGAAAAGCGGCAGCCACCCGTGCGCGTGATCGTCCCGGGCAAAGTCTATCGGCGCGACAATCCCGACGCCACGCACTCCTTTGCCTTTCACCAGGTGGAAGGCCTCGCGGTCGACACCGACATCACTTTTTGCGATTTCACCGGCACGATCGAATATTTCGTGAAACAATTTTTCGGGCCCGGCGTCAAAACGCGCTTTCGGCCCAGCTATTTCCCATTCACCGAGCCTTCCGTCGAATTCGATGTAACCTGCGTTTTCTGTGGCGGAAGCGGGGTCTCCGCCGGCGGCGGAACTTGTTCGAAGTGTAAGGGTGCAGGCTGGATTGAGCTGTTCGGCGCGGGCATGGTGGATCCGGCCGTCTACGGCTTCGTCAAGTACGATCCGAAGAAGGTGAGCGGCTTCGCCTTCGGAATCGGCATCGACCGCTTGGCCATGCTCAAGTATGGTATCGACGATATCCAGGTATTTTTTCAAAACGATGTGCGCTTCTTGCGGCAATTTCCATGAGGACAGCCGAAAGAATGAGCGCAGAGGGCGCAGAGACAGGAGCACGGAGCGCACGGAGGGACCGCGGCCATGACTTTTACCGACGCTAAACAACGATTCTCGAGTCGTGTGGCCGACTACGTTCGTTATCGCCCTGGATATCCCACCGAGGCGCTAACGCTGTTGCGCACCGAATGCGATCTCCGCTCAGGCCACGCCATCGCTGACATTGGTTCCGGCACGGGTTTCCTCAGCGAGCTCTTTCTAAAAAACGGGAATCGCGTTTACGGAATCGAGCCCAACGAAGCGATGCGCGCCGCCGGCGAAGAATATCTCGCGTCGTTCGATTCGTTCGTCAGTATCGACGCGTCCGCCGAAGCCACGACGCTGGAAAGTGGAACGATCGATTTCGTAACGGCGGGCCAGGCTTTCCACTGGTTTGAGCCGGTCGCGGCGCGCCGTGAGTTTCAACGCATTCTAAAACCCGGCGGATGGGTTGTGGTGATGTGGAACGACCGGCAAATGGATTCGGGCTTTGCCAACGCTTACGAGGAACTCCTCGTGAAATACGGCACCGATTACCAGCGCGTGCGCGAATCCTATCCCGAAAGCCAAACGATGCATGGATTTTTCGCCGGAGGAAGCGTTTCGCAACGCAGCGTGCCCAATGAGCAGATTCTCGACTGGGAAGGGCTCGCCGGGCGGCTCCGCAGCAGTTCCTATGCGCCGCAGGATGGCCAGGCCAACTACGCGCCAATGATGGCGGCGCTGGAAGAATTATTCCGCGCGAATCAAGAAAATGGCACCGTGCGTATGGAATATGCCACGCACGTTTACTTCGGTCGCCTGCCCACATCATGAAGGTCGTCTACAACTGGCTGAAGGACTTCGTCGACGTGACCGCGTCGCCCGACGAGCTGGCTTCGCGGCTGGCGCTTTCTGGCACGAACATCGGCGGCGTGGAAAAGGGTGCGCACGGCGCGGTGATCGACGCGGAAGTTTCATCGAACCGGCCAGATTGCCTGGGACATTACGGAATCGCCCGCGAAGTCGGAGCGGTGTACAAGCTGCCGCTGAAACCTGTTGCGCCAAAACTAGCGGAAGGATCGGCGAAAGCTGCCGACGCGGTCCACGTCGAGATTCAAGTCCCGGAGCTTTGCGGGCGCTTTACCGCCCGTGTGATTCGCGGAGTAAAGATTCAGCCATCGCCAGCGTGGCTGCGCGAGCGGCTGGAAGCCAGCGGCGTCGCCAGCATCAGTAACGTCGTGGACGTCTCGAACTACGTAATGCTCGAGCTTGGCAATCCGCTGCATACGTATGACTACGACAAGGTGCGCGATCACCGCATTGTCGTGCGCAAAGCCAGGCCCGGCGAAAAAACACGCACGCTGGATGGCATCGAACGCGCCCTCGATCCGGGTATCTGCATGATTGCCGACGGCGACGGTTCGCGCGGCGTGGGCATCGGCGCAATCATGGGCGGCGCGGAAACCGAAATCTCGTTTTCAACGAAGAACGTTTTGATCGAGTGCGCCTGGTTCAATCCCATCGCCGTTCGCCGCGCCACGCGCTTTTTGAAATTGCACACGGAAGCGTCCACGCGGTTTGGCCGCGGCGCCGACCCAGAAATGGCCGAGCTGGCGTCACGCCGCGCTGCGGAGCTGATCTTGCAACTTGCCGGCGGCGAGTTGCTCGCCGGGGTTGTCGATGTTTATCCCGGTAAGCGCGCGCCGAAAAAGATTGTGCTGACGCGCGCGGAACTTCTGCGGGTGATGGGCGCTGACGTTCCGGACAAAGAAATTGAGGCGAGTCTGGGCGCGCTCGGATTTTCTCCCGTGCGCGTGGACCAGAATCGCGGTGTGGAAGGATCGCTGCTGGCGGCGTGGGAATGCACGCAACCTTCGTGGCGCGCGGAAGTGGAGCGCGAAATCGATTTGATCGAAGAGGTCGCGCGCATTTATGGTCTGGACAAATTCCCGCCACGTTTTCCGGTTTCGCGCCAGGGCGCTTTGCGTTTGCCAAATTACGAGCCGGAGACGCAAATTCGTGAGCGGCTGATCGGTCTCGGGTATCGCGAAATCCTGACCATCCCGCACGTGGCCGAAGAGCGTGACGCGTTGTTCCGCGCGGCCGGCGTGCAGCCCGCGCGGCTGGCGAATCCGTTGTCGGAGGAAGCGGGCGTGCTGCGATCGACCGGATTGGTGACCATGGCCTCGGCGCTGGAGTGGAACCTGAATCATGGCCAGCGCAACGTGCGACTGTTCGAGATTGGCAGCCAGTACAGTCTGCGTGGTCATCAGTCTGTCGAAACCCGCGTGCTGACGGTCGGCGCGACCGGCGAAGCTCGCGAGAAAGATTTGTACGACTCGGCGCGCTCGTATTCTTTTGCCGACTTGAAAGGCGATCTCGATTCGCTCGGCGAACTCGCCGGAGGTTTTGCGTGGAGCGATCGCGCCGTGGATGCGACAAGCCCGGGCACGCATCGCGTTTCTGGCGATTGGTCGCATGCCGCGCGAAGCGGACACATTGCGCTCTCTGGCGAGGAAATCGGAGACGCGGGCCAGCTCGCGCGTCGCATTGCGGACCAGCTTAAGCTGCGGCAAGACGTGTTTCTCGCGGAGCTGCGGCTCGAGCCCGTGTACGCGGCGATTCGCGACCTCAAGGATTCGCGACGGTACGAGCCCCTGGCGCGCTTTCCGGCGATCGAGCGCGATTTCTCGCTGCTGCTCGCGGATGGCACGCATTTCTCCGGCGTCACGAAGACGATTCGCTCGCTCGGCATTGCTGAAATCGTTTCCATCGAAGCGGGAGACCTGTTTCGCGGCAAGAATGTGCCTGCAGGAAAATATTCGTTGATGGTGCGCGTGATTTTTCAGAGCCGCGACGCGACGCTGACCGACACGCAGATCGCCGAGTTTTCCGCGCGCATTGTCTCTGCCCTGGAAAAGCAACTGGGTGCGCAGCTCCGCGCGAGCTGAGTTGTGCGATCTCCCGTTCCGGGCCGCAACCAGAGCCGCGGGGCTCCGAAGACTTCGCGCTGCGCTACAATGCGGGGTTACAATGCCGGGTTACAATGCGTTGTGGCGGCACTGGAGCGAGCATGAGTTCACCGGTGAAAGTACAAATCTTCGGACAGACTTACACGATTCACGGCGAGCTGGATCCGGCTTACGTGCAAAAGCTCGCGACCTTCGTAGACGAGAAGATGCGCGCGATTTCGGACGCGACCTCCACTGTCGATACGCACAAGATTGCTGTGCTGGCGGCACTGTCGATTGCCGACGAACTTCATAGCACGCAGCGAGATCTTGGCGAGCACAATGACTTGCTGCGCGAACAAGCCGAACGTTGCCTCACGCTCGTTGAGCGCGCATTAAAGCAAACCGCCTAAATTCATTTTCTTCTCTCACTGGCTCCATTTCGTTGGCGTGCGATCCCAGCGGTGTTTGCGGAGTTCGGAGTGGAGTTGGGCTGGGAGCGGGCCTTTGTCGCTGGCGGCTAGGTTGGTCTCGACGTGATGGCGTTTGCGCATGCCGGGGATGATGGTGCTGACGTCTTTGTTGTTGAGGATGAAGCGCAGGGCCATTTCCGGCATGGTTAGGCCGTCGCGGAGCAGCGGCTTGAGCGCTTCGGCGTGTTCGACGCTCTTCTTCAAGTTCTCCGGCACGAAATAGGTGTTGCGCCAATCGCCCTCGGGCCATTTGCTGTCCAGCGTTAGCGTGCCGGTGAGCGTGCCTTCGTCGAAGGGGACGCGGGCAATCACGGCAACATCTTTTTCGCGGCACGCCGGGAACAATTCGTCTTCGGGATTTTGATCGAAAATGTTGTAGATGACCTGCACGGCGTCGAACAGTCCGGCGCGCACTGCTTTCACGCCGTTCGCGGGTTGCCAGCGATTGATGCTGATCCCCAGCGCGCGAACTTTTCCGCTGGTGAGCAGTTTTTCGAGCACGGGTCGCAGGCGCTTATCTTCCAGCCAGGCGTCTTCCCAGGTGTGAAACTGGATCAGGTCGAGCGTGGCGACACCGATGTTGGCCAAACTCTTGGCTACGTATTCCTCGATATAGTCCGGCGGATAGCAATCGTCGAGGGTGAATTGCGAAGTGCTTGGCCATTTGCGATTTTTCGGCGGGATCTTTGTGGCGGTGTAGAGCGTCTTCCCGGCGTTGGCGCGCAAGGCTCTTCCGAGTAGTTGTTCGCTGTGACCGTCGCCATAGGCCCACGCGGTGTCGAAGAAATTGCAGCCGAGATCGATAGCCCGCTGCAACGAATCGATCGACTGGGCGTCTTCCGAACCGGTCCAGCCGGCGATGCCCCACATTCCATAGCCAATTTCACTGACTTTCCATCCGGACCGGCCGAAGCGGCGATAGTTCATCGTGGCGTTCTCCTTGTAAGTGCGGGGACCATTATAGCCACGGCACAGGCAAGGTTGAGCGGCGGCGTGCGGGTGATCGTGGACGGCTGGGTTGTCGCGAGCCGGACAGAAATGCAGGCGGATTGGTTAACAATTCACACCCCTCCCCCGCCTTTTTTTGTAAGTGCGGATTCTAAAGGACTTTAAGTCTAGCGTTTTTGTAAGTGCAGATTCTAAAAGAGTTATGGGCGCAGTTTTTGTAAGTGCGGATTGCAAAGGAATTAGCTCCTGCGACGGGAGAGAACGTCGAGCGCTTAGCAAGAGGTTTCGCTGTGATTCACGACTGATGGTAGCATACTTATTAGTTATGGTCAAATGGTATTTTACTGATTAGGTATTCAAACAACAAGAACCCGTGTTCGAATGCTGTCTTCCGTTTTGCAATTCGGGGATTCCCATTATGAAAGTCGGCTAGACGGCGGCAGCGGCGCGGGCTCCACCCTGCGCTAGACATCTTGCTCGCATTCCCTGCACGGGAGCGATTTTTCAAGGTGCGCGGCCCGGCCCGCCTCGGTTACAACCCAAGGGCGAATGGTCCAAGGGGGATTGTGACGCACATGCTGGCTGTGGCCGCACCCGAGATCGGCGACCCAATCGCCGAGATCGTCCTGGTGGAATCCTAGGATCTTGCGCTCGGGTAGGAGTGGACTTGGCATTTCGATCGGCGCGCTAAGGGCCGCTATAGTATGTCTCATCGGGCGTTCCGGCGAGGATGCCGGTGCAGGACGGCTGTACAGCTGGAATAGGCTTTGTCGATAGGTAACAGCGAAACTTTGGTAGCCGTTGGCGGCGGCAAAACGATGTAAAATCAAGGCGGGTCTCGCAACCCTTTGGGCTGCTTGCTCGTCTAAGGTGCTAGATCATGGTGTCTCTTTGCAGCTAAGACCTGTTTTCGGGCGACGTTTCGCGCGGCCAGCGCTGGCCTTGCTGGGCTGCGTGCTGCTCTTGTATGTCGCCACGGGCCTCGCGTTCCTCCACGCGCACAATAATGGCCCCGAAACAACCTGCCATGTCTGCCAGGTTCTGCATGCGCCGGTGCTGGCGGTTGCCCGGCTAAACCTGGTTCCCGAAGCGCAGCAGGTCGCACGAAATACCACTCCTTTAGAGCACGCCGCGCCATCGAGTCCCGTCGCTCTGCATCGCGCATCTCGAGCCCCTCCTTCCGCGTAACAAACTACCCCTGATTCGTCGTCCGCTTATTTTTGGGTTGAATGCCGAGCCGCATTCAGCCGCCGCTATTTTTCCAGCGGCCTCTATCCACAGCTCCACACCGTCGCCAGACGCGACACATCGTCCCGTGAGGGGACAGGAGAGATCATGCGCAGGAATTTCTACAGTCATTTGGAGTCGCATTGGAATCGTAGAGTGGTACAGGGGATCTTGATTTTGTGCCTGGTGTGCCCGTTCTTGGTTGCGCCCGCATTCGCACAGTTGGGAAACTCCGGCTCGATCGAAGGGGTGGTAAAGGATCCGTCGGGCTCTTCCGTGGCCGGCGCCACCGTGGAAATCACGAATCCGATCAGCGGATTCCATCGTGACACGGTCACCGGCACAGACGGCAGTTTTCGCTTTACGAACGTGCCTTTCAATCCTTACCACTTGGTGGCCGCCGCGCCGGGCTTCTCTTCGATGACGCAGGACGTCGATGTGCGCTCCACGGTACCCACGTCGCTGCAAATCGCTTTGAAGCTGGGGACCGCAAGCACCAGCGTCACCGTGGAGGCCAATGGCGGCGACTTGGTCGAAAATGAGTCCACCTTCCACACCGATGTCGACCAGGGAATCATCGACCGGCTTCCGCTGGAGAGCCCTTCTTCCTCGGTGACCTCGCTCGTTACACTGGTGTCGCCGGGAGTTGCAGCGGACTCCAACGGGAACATGCACGGTTTGGGCGATCACGCGCAGAACTCGTTCTCTGTTGACGGCCAGCCGATCACCGATCAAACCAGCAAAGTGTTTTCCAATCAGATTCCAAGCGATTCCATTCAGTCGCTGGAGGTCATCTCTGGAGCTCCGCCAGCGGAATTCGGGGACAAGACCAGCCTGGTGATCAAGGTCACCACGAAATCGGGCCTGGGTGTGACCAAACCCACGGGTACCGTCTATACCTCTTACGGGAGTTTTGGCACCGCGAATGTGGGTTTCGACCTGGCCTACGGAACTCAGAAATGGGGAAATTTCATCTCCGCAGATGGTCTGAAAAGCGGACGATTCCTGGATCCTCCGGAATTCACCCCGATCCACGACAAAGGCAACGAGGTGAACATCTTTGATCGCGTGGACTACCAACTCTCCCAGTCCGACACGCTCCACGGCAATTTCCAGTACACACGATCCTGGTTCCAGACGCCCAATACCTTCGACAATCTGAACGTGATTGGCCCAACCGGAACCAACGTTGGCGACACCGACCAGCGCTCGAAGATCGGCACGTTCAACATCGCGCCTACGTGGACCCGACTCATTAGCTCTAACGCGGTCTTCACGCTGGGCGCGTTCGTGCGGCAAGATCAATACAACTACTATCCGAGCAACAATCCGTTCGCGGACCTTGGTCCGATCAATTCGGAAACGATCAGTCAGAATCGCAGTCTCACCAACGCAGGCGTTCGATCGGATATTTCGTATGTGAAGGGCAAGCACAACGTAAAAGCGGGCATCACCTACGAGCACACCTTCCTGAAGGAAAACGACAGCTTCGGCATCATCGATCCAAACCTCCTTCCTTCGACAACGGACACTCTCGGCGCGCCGTGCTTCGATCCGACGACAAATACGGCCGTGCCCGGCACTCCGTGCGCGACATTGCTTCCCATCGATTTGACACGCGGCGGTAGTCTTTTCACATTCCGTGGAAGCACGGACGTGAAAGAGCTTTCGATGTACGT
>Ga0210401_10003082_pt1 | contig 17963 bp, 19 predicted proteins | sample IncBWH32MmetaG_FD_150866 | JGI IMG/M metagenome (GOLD analysis project Ga0210401, IMG submission 150866) | Forest soil microbial communities from Barre Woods Harvard Forest LTER site, Petersham, Massachusetts, United States - Inc-BW-H-32-M | ecosystem: Environmental > Terrestrial > Soil >... | reverse complement strand
GAGGCTTTGCTAACTTTGTAGGAGCTAACTCTACTATTGGTATATCTAGTAGACCAGTACCTATAGTAATGGTAGACGAGGTAGACCTATGCATACAGAATGCTAGTAGGAAAGGTAATCCGGTTAAGTTAGCATTAGCTAGAACAACTACCTTCTTTGATAGGAAGGAGATACTACTTAGCTCGCCTTCGAATGATCCTGATGAGGCAGGGATTATTACCTTCTGGGGAGATGGCACTAGAGGTAGGTTAGAGAAGGAATGTCCTAATGTTAACTGCCGACACTACCAAGTGTTAGACTTTGATAGAATGGATCTAGAGACAGCTACTCTAGCATGTGAGTCATGCGGTAATCACTACCCACAACATAAATGGCAAGATAGTTTCTTTCGATGGCAGCATGAGTTTCCTGAACATGCAACTACTATTAGCTTCTGGATGAGTGGCTTGGATAGTCCTTGGTTAGATTGGAAGGTAGATATAGTAGATGATTATAAGCATTGTCAGGCAGTGTTAGATAAGACGGGTGATGATAGTTTAATGAAGGTGTTTGTTAACACTAAGTTAGCAAAAGAGTATCGAAAGAAAGGGAAGGCTATCGAGGTAGATCTGTACCATGAACGGAGGGAAGTTTATGACTGTCATTCGAAGGGTGCTGAATTACCTGATGGAGTGCTGCTAGTTACGGTGGGGGTAGACGTTCATGATACGTTTGTAACTTATGATGCTACTGGATGGGGAAGAGGTAGGGAATCATGGGGGATCGAAGCAGGAGAGTTCCAGGGAGATCCTAGAATCCCTGATAGTCCGGTATGGAGGCAGTTAGATGAATTCGTTTACCGTAGGCTGTGGCGCTATGCAGATGGTAGCTATCTGAGAACGAGATTAATGTTTGTAGATAGTGGACACGTTATGGATGATGTCTATAGATATTGTAAGGGTAGGCATCCGAGAGTGTTTGCTATCAAGGGGGTAGGTGGGCAGGGATTACCTATTATAATAGGAGGAACTAGGCAGAGAAGACAGAAGGTAGTAGAGGGAGTTTGGTTAATTAGGTTAGGAGTGGATACATTGAAAGATGAATTTCATTCTCGCTTATCAATCACTAGTCCGGGACCAGGATATTGTCATTGGCCTAAACTTGCTAACGGTATGCCTTGCTGTGGTTATACTCCTGAATACTTCGAGGAGATAGTTAGTGAACAGCGGGAGTTAACTTATAACCGTAGCGGGTTCGAGCAGTATCAGTGGACTAAAAACAGAACAGATCCTAACGAAGCGTTAGACTGTCGCAACTATGCCAGAGCAGCTTTGGAGTATCTCAAGATAAAGCTAGAGCAGATTGAAAGAGATATAACTGAACTGAATGAAACGGACATAGATAAGGTAGAGGTAGGGATGGATAGGAGCATCTATGTAATGAAGGGTAAACCTATTAGACAGAAACCTAAACACTATGGAACAGGAAGGAGATCTATCGATCTACCGTACATTGATACGTCTGGAGGAGAAGAAGGGTTTAGAGGTTCCGGCAGAACAACTGCAACTAGAACTGGATCTAGAAGCAAATACGGAGCCGGTATGCAATCAAGTTTCTAATCTATGAAATCGCCTTTTGATACTTCACTAAAGAAGACCGACATAGTTGTATCAGTTAGTGATAGGACAGTTATACTAGATGCAGTTGGTTATGCATTACTAATTAAGTACGGATACAAGAGAGGCAGTACGAACCGTTGGCGATATAATTTATCTGTTGGTCATCTTCATAGAGTTGAACGTCTGCCGTATGGATATGATAAGTTCAAGACAACTCTGTTTTACATAGAACTAACTAACTATCCGAGAGGACACGTCTATTTCATAAATGGTAATAAGTTAGATCTACGGTTGTGTAACTTATATATCCCGGGAATAGGCGAGGACAAAGTAATTACATCTATAGACGATGTTGTATACACGGGATATGTAGCATTATCCCCTGCTAAAGATGGATATCTAGCGAAAACTGTTAGTGATAAATCACAACGTTATGATCTGTGATTTGACTAACCTGGAGTGTAAATGGTATGTTAGTATCTGACCACATTAACGTTTATCGAAGGAGGGATGCCAATGTAATTGTAAACCTACATAACAATAGGCAAGTGAAGTGTTTTCATTCGATAGATACAATTCGGAGTTGGTAGTTCAGATCAGAGTCAGCATATGTTAGTATCACCCCATACGTTGTTAGTTTGTCTGGCTAATAGCGTATGGGGTATTTCATAACGTTATGAGTTCAGCTATCAAAACTAGTAGACCGTTCTGGGAAGTTAGTATGGGAGGAGGCGTTACGTTTCCTCCTGCTGTCTGTAGAGCTATGATAGAGGAAGTGATGCAGGCTATGCAGAGAGCACTTTCGAGTGGGGTAGTCGAGTATAGAGTAGGTAGTAGAAGCCTCCGTAGATTCACTCTGAAAGAGTTAATGGAGCTGTTAGCCTTCTGGCAGATGCAGCTACAAGTTAGTCAGGGATTATCAGCTAGGCGAGCAGTACCAACAGATTACTAAGTTATGCCTAGGACCTTTACATATGGTAAGATGGTGGAGAGGGCGAATGGTAGTAATGGTAATGGTCATGTCAGGCAGGCACAGAATAGGGTGTATGGTCCTAGTTCGCATCTACCGATGCGGTTGTTTAGTAATAGGTATGGCTACGGTACCTATGGAGCTAGTCAGAGCAAAGTAGCGTTAGAAGCTTGGAAGGCAGCTAGTGCAAGTGCGGATGAAGATATTATATATAACTTACCTCTGCTTAGGGTTAGGAGCAGAGATTTGTTTATGGGGTCACCTATTGCGGGTGCTGCTGTACTTACATTACAAGACAATGTAATTGGCGAAGGACTAACACCAATACCAAAGATTAACGGTAAGGTGTTAGGTTTAAGTAACTCAGAGGCAGCAGAGAGAAACGAGGAGATTAAGGAAGAGTTTAGTTTGTTTGCCGACACTGTAGAATGTGACTGGAATAGGCGTAACACGTTTTATGAACTAACTAGGTTAGCATTTGTTAACATGGTAATCAGTGGAGACGTGTTAGGTCTGCTTCCGTTGAAAGAGCGTCGAGGTGCTGTATACAATACTAAGATTCGTTTGCTAGAAGCTGATAGGGTAGCTAGTCCTGATGTAACTCTACAGTACGATCAGGACTATGTAGAAGGTGGTTTAGTTCGAACATTTGGGGGAGTTGAACTAACTGATGATGGTGAAGTAGAAGCCTACTGGATTAGTCCATATCATCCTGGGTCCAAAGCTATTGAGACCTTAGAACCAGATGACTTTACTCGTATACCTGCTTTTGGGGAAGAGACAGGTAAACCATTAGCTATGTTAGTTGCAGAGATGGAACGTCCCGAGCAGAGGAGGGGCGTTCCATTTATGTCGAAGTGTCTAACTGAGTTAAAGCAGATACAGAGGTATGTAGAGAGTACTACTATCCAAAATGTAATTAAGAGTTACTTTACTGCCTTCATTGAGTCAGCACTACCATCATCGGATATGTTTGATCGTTTGATAGATGATGACGATCTAGACGATCTAGTAACTAGGAACGAATACAATGTTAAGTTAGGACCAGCTATTATCAACTGGATGCGTCCAGGAGATAAGATTAACTTTCCTATAGGTGCTGGACCAGATAAAGAGTTTGAACCGTATGTAGTAGCTATATGTAAGTTTATAGGTAGTTGCTTAGGGATACCCTACGAGATTCTGTTGAAGCAGTTCAATGCTTCCTACTCTGCTAGTAGGGCAGCACTACTAGAATTCTGGAGGAGAGTTAGAGTACTACGAAGGCTAATAATTAACCAATGGTGTCGTCCAATTTATTGTGCGTGGATGATGGAAGCTATATCTGAGGGAGTATGGGACGCACCAGGATTCTTTGAAGATCCTAGAGTATTTCAAGCGTGGACGAAATGTATATGGAGGGGAGATAGTCCAGGTAGTATAGATCCGTTGAAGGAGATTATAGCTAGCGAGAAGAGAGTGAAGTTAGGTGTTAGTACTCTGGAGATGGAGAGTCTAGAAATCAATGGTAGTGACTGGCGAGCTAACACTATACAGCAAGGTATCGAATGCCATTTCTCAACTGAGAATGGACTAACTTATATTAGGAACCTAGACGTTCGAGGGATACCAATTCAATCACTGGGGATCAATGAAGACCTTTTATTACAAGAAGATGAGTAACTACCATAACTGTAAATGAGAACCAAAAAACTAGTCAAAGTTGAACTAACCTACTGGACCTATCTCCCATTACCTGGGAATGGTTCAGGATCACCCGATAACAGTCTACCCGTAGTTCCAGATGGGGATGATGATATAGATCCTGGATATGGAGTAGAAGAGGGAGGATTACCCGGGCAGGGATTACCTAGTAGACCTAGTAAGGAAGAGATTCTTGAAAAGTTAGCTGAGTATGAGGACGAGATTAGGGAGAAGGTTCAAGAGGTTAAAGATGCGATTGCAGATAGGATTCCTGGGATTAAGGAACAGTTGGACGCTATTGTAGCTGAGATCAAAGCTAAGATACAGGAGCTAAAAGATTATCTAGCTACCCTAGCTCCTGGTCAGGGATTACCTGTCTATCCTGGTCAACCATTGCCCGGCAGACCAGGGAGACCAGGACAACTACCTGGAGGTATAGATCTAGAAGCTATCAAAGCTAAGGTAGATGCTATTAAGCAAGCGGTAGGAGAGAGGATAGCTGGAGCAAAAGAACTGCTAGAAGCTCTTAAGGATGCTATAGCTAACTTCCCGGTTTTTGGTAATTGCCAGGAACGCATGGAAGCTATCCGAGCTGCTGTTGATGCTAAGATAGAATCTCTCAAAGCAGATCTAGCTAATAAGGGTGCGGATGTAGTAGCTAAGATCGAAGCTGCTAAGGAAGCGTTAGCTGATAGAATTAACACTATCAAAGAAGGGGTAGATCCTGGGTATGGGGTAGATGTTGGAGGTAGTCCAGAGCAAGGGTTACCGGGAGAACCAGAGCGAGCACCTAAACGGGTCCGACGATTCCGTAGGTAGGTTAATAACGTTATGATTTAATTGCTGTGCTCCTAGGTTAACTGGGAGCATAGCAAGGAAAGGAAAGAGAATGATTAGAAGTTATCTCAAAGCATTAGTTAGGACAGGAGGTAAAGGAGCCTATGGAGTAGGAATGGAGATGTTTAAGTTAGATGCGGAGGAGGATCTAACTCTAACCGAGGAAGAGCTAGAGGCAGTAGAGGAGGAGCCGGAAGAGGTAGAGCCTGCTACAACTGCAATCATTCGAATCTATGAAAGCATCGGGTTAGATTTCTGGACTGGTGATGGTATAACAGCTAAGGGTTTCGCTAAGGAATTAGATGGGTTAGGTGATTTGCGTAGGTTGAACATACATATCAACTGCCTAGGTGGAGACTGTCACACTGCGCAAGCAATCCATTCGATAATTGCAGACTATGAATGCCAGACAAAAACTAGCTATATTGATGGTGTTGCTGCTAGTGCTGCTACTGTTATTGCTTGTGCTGCCGACAAAGTGATAGCCAGGCGAAATACTAACTATATGATTCATCGTCCTTGGGCTGTGTGTGTGGGTAACACTCACGCTATGAAGAAGGCAGCAGAGGACCTAGACAAACTAACTATTCCAATTGTTAGTGTCTACCATGAACAAGTAAAAGGCAAAATTGGCGACGAGAAGATTTTGCAATTGATGGATCACGAAACGTGGATGACGGCAGACGAGGCTTTAGAGTATGGGTTTGTAGATGTAGTTAGAGGGAAGATGAGTGAACCAGTTGCCAGGGTAAGTAAATCTACTGTGCAATTTGGTAGTCAAGCAATGAACGTAGCTAAGTATCACTTTTCAAATATTCCTATTGATAACTGGCCTTTTCAATCGAAAGCAGAACCACAAAAGAAAGGTAATGGTAACATGCCACTATTAGATAAAAAGAAACAACTAGAAGGCGAGGCTCCTCCTGCAATAACAATCGAGGAGCTGAGAACTAACTACCCTGATCTGTTAGATCAGATCGGTAGGGAGTTTATGCAGAAGGAACGTCAACGGTTAAACTCGTTGGATGCTATGATGGCTCCTGGGTTAGAAGTGCTGATAGCTTCTGCTAAGGCTGATGGCAGGAGTCCAGGAGACATTGCAGTAGAAGCTAACAACATTATGAGAGTGCAGCTAACTGCTGCTCAGAATGTAAATGCTTTGCATAGAGATGGTCAGATAACTGTACCTGCTGGTCATGCTCCACCTAACCGGCAACCTCAAGTTTCTCCTCAACAAAAAGCATCTAGCTCCTTAGCTAATGCTTTTGCGAGGAGAAATAAAAGACCAGTCAACAATCAACTAGAAAGGTAATTCGACTATGTGTGCGATGGTTAAACGAGGAACTATCTACCCGGTAATTACTATTATCGGTAAGGATCTGGAAGCTGCTGCTACTTTTAATGCTAGCTTCGACAATGCTGCCCAAAATCGATCTTTGTTCCCAGCAGGTAGGTTTATGCAGTACAGTCCTACTACCAAGAATATGACTCCTATTACTACATTCACTGCTGGTTGGGCTGCTAACGTGGCAGGAGTATTAGCTCATGATGTAGATAATACAGATGGAGATGCGGTAGGAATGTTCTATAGGAATGGAACCTTTCTGCGGCAGGAGGTAGAAGCAGCTAATCAAATCAGTGGAGGTATAGTTGCAGGTAGTGCGGATGATATAACTTTGCAAGGGAAAGGAATCTTCCTTGAGTATAGTTATGAGAGGTATGAGGACATCGAGACGCCTCCTCCTAACCCTCCTGCTATTCCGTGAATAGTAACGTTGTGAAATATTAACCGGAGACAAGTTAACATGGTCAGAAAAAGAAAACTAACAAAGAAAGAGACTTGGCAATCGTTTCTGCAACAGCAACAACAGATGCCAATTAGGATAGCTAAGAACCAACCAGAACCGGCAGGCTCCGGTGAAGGGGGTGGTCCTCCTCCTCTTAGCCCAGAGTTGAGAGATATACAAATTCCTATCGACATAGGAATGTATAATACTATCAGCGTTATCGAAGCGTTGAAGGTTAGGTATCCGTTACCTAGTTTTATTAAGGATATGTTCTTTAGTGCTAGGGATTACTCACCTGCTGATGTAGTGCAGGTAGATGTTAAACGAGGTAATAGGAAGTTAGCTCCGTTTGTAACTCCTATGGAAGGACAGGTAGTCGGCAGACGTAGACCATTCCTGAGAACCTTTGTAGAAGCTCCTACACTGGCACCAGCAAGAGTTATCACACTGCGGGAAGTTAGTCGCCCATTCTGGGGAGAAACTAACTACGATTACTACACTCCTGAAGAGAGAGTTGCTAACATGTTTGCTGAAGATACAGAGGACATGGACGATGAGATAACTCGCTCTGAAGAGTGGATGTGTTGTCGGACTATGTTCTATGGAAATTTCGACATTAACTATCGAACACGTTCCTCTGTTAGAGTTGACTATGGATTTACTAACCTAACTGCGGTTGGTGATCGTTGGGATAATCCAGGAGCTATGGGTGATGCTAATGTACCGAATCCATTCGATGACTTACATGCGGCACAGCAAGGGTTAAACGAGAATGGCTACCATGGTAATGTAGCTATCTATGGTTGGAAAGCATGGAATGCATTGTGGAAGAATCCATATGTCAGAGATGTAATGAAAAACATCTCTATGCTAACTCCTGTTAGCAGCTACCGATTACCGGAGGCATTACCTGCTGGAGTGGCACAAGGTCCAAGCTTTACCTATCCAGTGATGGATAACTACATCTATACTGGAACAGTTTGGAATAGCGCGACAGGTAGGAATGAATATCTAGTTCCTCCTGATAGAGTGCTGATAGGTAGTTCCGATGTTAAGAATCGGTTAGTATATGCTATTGTTATCCAGATCGAACAGGCAGATAACAAGTGGCATAGTTATATGGCCGACAGAGTACCAAAGGTAGAAGCTAATGTTAACAAAAACTTCTATATGTACACGACCACAGCTAGGCCAGTTCCACTACCTATCGACTTACTTAGTTGGACTGTACTAACTGGAGTGTGTGCTCCATAATTTACAAACTAATATGGCAGACTGTAAACTACGAACTAACATGATATTGCAAGGAGTCTTCTTCCGCTTTGGAACAGTGATGGATGAGAAGAAGATTCCTCTGCATTTACGCAAACGGCAATACATAGTGCGACAGGGAGAGATAGATGTAGACGAGGAGAGGTTGAAAGCACAGGAGTCCGCGGCAGTTAGGATGCAGGATGATAATCCCGAAAAAACTAACGATGAGATAGATCAGGAAATTATCATGGAAGATGAAGAAAAACCTTCGAAAGAGGAGGTAGTTAGACATAGGATAGCTAACAGACCACAACGGAGGTAGTTAGGTGTCTGATAGATCACCAGTTGTATTAGGTAGTAAAATACCTCATGGGTTAGGTAGCTTGGAAGGTGCGGAACCTCCCTACGATGAAGGTAGGATTCATGGTAGGGTAGGTCCACAAATTGCCGGTCAACCTGGAGCGTGGCAGGTAGTTCCTGGTGAAGCTCCTATAGATGGTAAGATCTATGCTAGACAGGATGAGGAGTGGGTAGAAGGAGGTGGAGGAGTTCCAGAAGTTACTAACATAAGACATCCCTATGGTAGAATGAGGGAGAATGTAGGTATTCCTGCTACATGGGAGAGGGTAGTTGAAGAGGCTCAAGAAGATAATAGAACTTATGGTAGGGAGAATGGTGTATGGGTTCCTATCACAATGATAGGTGATTCACCTAATGATGGTATTACCTATGGTAGGAGAAGTGGACAATGGGTGTTAGTAGCTCCTGAAGTTCCTGCTGCTAATCCAAATTTCGGTTCGACCTATGGCAGAGACGCTAGTGGTTGGCAACAAGTTCCTACAGATCTACCTGATGCTGTTCCTAACTTAGCTGTATTTGGTAGGCAAAGATCAGGTACTGTTAGATTCTGGCAACCAGTAACAGAAGAAGCTCCGTTAGATTCTACTCTCCGAGGTAGACAGAATGGTCAGTGGGTTCCTATAGCTACTCCTACTCCTGGTATTCCTGAAGCTCCTATAGCTCCTACCTTTGGTTGGAGCTATGGTAGACAACAAGGTAATTGGCAACCAGTTCCTACAGATATACCTGATACTAGTCCGCAGACTCTGCTACTAACTAGAACTCAACTTGGCTCGTCCAAAGCTTGGGTTCCTGCACCTATACAACAGGATGCTGCACAGGATAATAACGTCTATGCTAGGCACATGGGAGACTGGATAGAAGTTCCTGAAGAAGCTCCTAACGATACTCAGAATTATACTAGGAGATTTCACCAGTGGATTCCTACTCCTATCCAAACGGATGCGCCTAATGATGGACAGTTATATGCTAGGAATGGTACTGGAAGAAGTTGGCAGGTTACTGTTAGTCGAGCACCTAACACAGGAGGACCATTTCTTAGGAGTTCAACTGACTGGGTAGATTTTGCTACACCTTGGCAAACGATAACATTAACTGACCCTGGAGAGTGGGTTGGTGGTACTACTCAGTTACAAGGCAGAACTGTAGGAGACAAGTTATTAGAGTTAATAGGAACTCTGTATCATATAACTTTAATTACTCCTGGAGCAGATGGAACGGATCTATTAGTTTGTGATCTACCTCCGGCACTAACTCCTAACGTTGCTATACAGATATATCCAGTGTATGCACAAAATACTCAGGGAAATCCGGACATAATACCTATTCCTTTTATTCTCATTGGAGCTACTCCTCCTGGTAGTGGTAGTATAAGAATTCAAGTTCCGAGCGCAAGAGTAGGAGGGATGCCAGTTAACATTTTCCAAGGTATACACATTATGGCAGCACTTAAATAGAAAGATAATTTAACATGAGTTCAGCACAACTAAGTAGAAAACAGAATCCGTTTATACCTGAACATGATGAGAAGCCGGACCTATCCGCCTATGTTCAGGATGCGCCTAGTGATGATGGGATCTATGCTAGGAAGAATGGAGTGTGGGTTAGGTTAGATACTGAAGACGTAGGACGAGGAGACTGGCAGTACGCTTTTAATGCTAGCCTAGATTGGCAGTCATTCGACATTCAGTATAGAACATTAGCCTTTGGCGATCTACTACAAGTGTACATCCCTCGGGCAGTCTCACTATCACCGTTAGAGCCAGGTAGAGATAAGTATTTTGGTAACCTACCAGAAGGCTTTAGACCAGCATTAGAGCAGGATAAGATAGTTCCTGCTATGTCAGAGAACGGTGAGTTAGACTATGTAGTAGTTAGCTTTGGTAGTAACGGTAACATCAGCTTCTTAAGTAGAGCTAACCTCAAGATCTTAACTGTTAGCGAGACTATCATGCTAACGTAGATTAAATCATAACGTTGTTAAGTTATGGCTGATAGATCGCCAATGATATTAGGTAGTAGCATTCCAGAGGGTGGAATGGTAGGAGGAATCGAGGAAGCTCCTATAGATGGTAGCGTCTATGGTAGACGAGATGGGATGTGGTTTCTGTTAGATGTTCAGGACGCACCTAGTGATGGGGAGTTATACGGTAGGATGGATGGAACATGGAGGTTAATTCCCCCACCAGCAGCAGATTCACTACCTGTAGGAGGAACTACTGGACAAGTACTAACTAAGACTAGCGATACTGTAGATGGTGCTGCTGACTGGCAGGATCTTCCTCCGCCCCCTCCTAACGAATTACCTAATGCAGGAACTGTCGGACAAGTGTTATCGAAAGCTAGTGATTTAGATGGAGAGGTAGAATGGAGAGACGAAACTCCTCCTGATGTAGATAGAGCTTATGTAGATGCACAGCATGCTTTGTTAGTATTGAAGTCTGGCGATACTTTAACTGGTGATCTAACTGGTGAGCGTTTTATTACCTTAGCTGGTGATCCTGTTGGGGATGATGAGTTAACTCGAAGAAGTTATGTAGATGGCAAAGTTAGTAAAGCTGGAGATGTATTAACTGGAGCACTTAGGACAACGAGTGGAGATCCTGCTACTGATGATGAGTTAGTTAGTAAAGCTTATGTAGATAGGCTAGTAACTGCTACTCCACATATTATAGGAGCTATCGACGCCTCGACAGGTAACTGTAGGTTTGGACAGGGTGTTGCTGGTCCTGTTCCTCCCGCTGATACAGTTAGCCCGGGTAACTACCTAATTTGTGATGTAGCTGGAACTATACCTGATGGATCAGCAGCAGGTATACATATGGACAAAGGAGATTGGTTACTTACTGATGGTACTGACTGGTATGATTTGAATGTAGGTAATCCGGGAGTAGCTACAACTGCGGATCAGGTAGGAGTTATTCCAGCCTTGTTAGGTTCTAACAATGTACAGGCAGCATTAGCTAGATGTATCGATAGACAAGGTGATACTTTTCAAGGTGCTAGTATAGTTGTTCGAATCAATTCACCTAACGATAATTCGCGAGCTACTTTAGCTTTTGGTACTCCCGCAGGAGATCACTTTCACTTCTATCGAAACAATGGAGGTACTATCTTAGGTGTTGATAGTTTTCCTATTGATGGAGGAGCGGCAGTTAATGTGTTAGGTATTGCTCGCGCAACTGGTGTAGTTAGTTTCAACCAAGTACCTACTGCGGCATCATTTACTTCAACTGTAGACGATGGAGGTTTTAACACATTTAGTGGAGGTAGGTTCTATAAGAGGTTAGGTGGAGGATTAACTGTTCGATTGCATGTTAATAATACCCAACTTCAGATAGAAAATAATGATGGCAGTAATCGACGTGATGTTATCGATCAAACTAATGGTGATGCGCGCTATATACAAGAAGCTCCTAACAATGCAACGTTCCATGTTAGAAGAGGTAATGATCGTAGTTGGCAACCTATTCCTGCTGCTGGCGCATGGCAAACACCAGTAGTAGCGGGTGGTGTTACTAACAGATCTGTTAGATGGAGACAAGAGTCCGATGGAGTTGTTAGGTGGACTGGAGACATGGCAGTAACTAATAGAATTCCACCGCAGGGTGATCCTTATTATCAAATAATAAATAGTGGTCCTCCTAACATAGGTGCAAATCGCAAATGGTTTCCAGGAATAGCAGTAGCTAATGGATCAGGTAATAGAGAGCTAGTTTGGATTCAGTTTATCAACGCTACCGTTACTGTTAGCTCCCAAAATTCTGGTGGAATTGGACCAGGAAATTGGTGGGTTTATTTTGATGGTATAACTTATGTGTTAGGAGCATAGAATGGCTGAATGGTTAGACATGTTGAAAGGTGAGAATGGTCAGAAGATAGTGATGGCTCTAGTGGTGTTAGCTGGAGGTAGTAATCTATGGCAGGGACATAGCAATGAGAAGGAGACGAGAGAGGACTTGGAGAAAGCTGTAAAGGAAATACATGATATAAATGCTGGTTACATGAAGGCATTAGATAAACAGCAAGGCATGGTAGATGCACTGAAACGAATAGAAGATCAAACAAAGAAAGGAACACAATAGATGCCAGATAAATTACCAATCGTGTTAGGTAGTGAGGTACCCGAGGGATATGGTGCTGCTGGAATAGAAGAAGCACCAGAGGATGGGGAGACTTATGGTAGGATGAATAGAGGATGGAATAGGTTACAGATAGATCAACCTCCTCCTATGGATGGCAAGTTCTATGTAATTCAGAATCAACGATACGTGGAGGTAGATCTAAGTCCAGATCCTAGAATAGATGATTTGATAGCTAGAGTTACTGCATTAGAAGGTGTTCCCTTGAGGGTAGCTAAGAGAGTTAAGAATCAAGAAGTCGAGTCTGAGAGTAACTCATAACGTTGTGATTTCTTATGCCTGACAAATTACCAATGGTGAGGTTTGATAAGGTCCCACGAATGGCGGAGGACGTATTTACCGAACCTCCTGACGATGGTGAGACATATGGTAGGAGTTACAAACAATGGATACAGTTAGATTTAACTAATCCGCCATTCGATGCCATCTATGGTAGGAGAGGAGATCAATGGGTAGAGTTAGCTGTAGGTACTGACTTTGGCGACATGCTGAAATCTACCTATGATACTAACGATGATGGAGTAGTTAACGAAGCAGACTTTGCAGCTTTGGCTAACCATGCGAATTTAGCCACTAGAGCTATTGATGCTGATACTGCTGGTTATGCAGACAATGCTGGTAATGCATTGGAAGCCGATCACGCTAGTCGAGCAGATAACGCATTGTTTGCGGATGAAGCAGTAATAGCCAGTAAAGCAATCGGTTTGCCTGTAGATGTAGATGATATAGTTAACAAGGAGTATGTAGATCTGTTAGTAGCAGCAACACAAGGGTTGACTTACTTAGTTGGTCTGATGGATGCAAGTGCTAACATAGTTAAGTATCTACCTAGGACTGGATTACCTGACGGACCATTGATAGATCCTGATGCGAGCAATGCAGGGTGGTATGTAATAGTCGAGACTGCGGGAGAAGTATTAGATCCAGATCTAGGACCAGTAGTAACAGGAGATTGGATAGCTTCTACTGGAGTAGAATGGGTAGTTTTACATTTTGGTAGTGGTGGTTCAAGTGCGGCTAGTGTGGTAGTTAGTCCTCCTAGGTTTAGTGCTAACAATGTACAAGCTTCACTAACTAATGCGGAGATAGAAGTAAATCGACGAGTTACCTTAGATACTGCGCAAGATATACCTGGTAGGAAAATCTTTAGTGGTGGTGGTGTAGGTGTACTTGCTCCATTAACTATACAGAAGCCTTGTTTTAGTGGTTTAGCTAACCAACAAAGTATAGAGATAGTTCATTCTGAACCTGATGGAACAGTTACCGACATTGCTGGAGCTGTAGCTATTGCATTAGTAAATAAGAATAATGCAGCTAATGGAGGAACTAAAGCTGCTTTGATTCGATTAATACCAACTACACAAACTGCTCTAACTGCTACTCCAATGAGGATAGCTTTTTCTCAAGAGAATGTTGGCCTTCATATAGATATAATCGCAGCTAGCTTTTGGGTACCGACTTGGGATGAGGGACTTAAGTTAGTTGATGGAACTTCATTTTGCGGGTTTTATTTACGTGACACAGGCAGATGTCCGACTATTAGAAAATCCTCTACCTATAATAGGCAACCACAGATAGAAGAAGGTAATGGAACTAACCCTAGAGATATCCTCGATTGGACGAATGGAGTAACTGTAGGAAACACTGCTAGTCATCCTGGTATTCCTAATGATGGTTATCAAAATATCCGCGGCATAAAGAGATTTCTTAATCTGGTTCAGTTTGCTGCCATGGAAGTGGTAGATGACGCATCTAACATAACTACATTAAGAGGAATTCTTTTATCAGAAAACTCTAGGATCTGGGTAGATAGAGTAACTCGGACTCTTATTTTACAGGAAGCAGGTAATGTTCAACCACAGATTTCAAATAGTGATGGAGCTAACCGGCGAGACATAATTGATACAGTTAATGGTGATATTAGGTATGTAAGGACGATAGCTCTCCAGGAGTTTGTACAACAGAATAATGAGGCCATCAAGGTAATTGAAGACAGGTTAGATCTGATAGAACAGCGTCTAACTGTGTTAGAAGCCGGTATAACACCTCCTCCATCTAAACACTATGGCTTTACGAGATGAGTTTGGAGAAGACTGGGAAAAGGTATTTGCTAACTCTGGGAACCAGGAGTTTGAGTGCGATAAGACGTTCGAGATAATAGAGAATGATGTAACTAAGAGATTTGAGGCAACGGTAGTTTGGGATACCGAGACACTCAAGAATAGAATGGTAGTTCAACAGCAGGGAGTTTACTTAGGTAGTGTTCTACTATTTATAGGTAAGAAATACTTCAGGTATGATCCAGTAGCCGAGGATATACTAACTGAGATAATTCCTGCTAGAGGAATGCCAGGAGGAGTTTTCAGAAAAGGTTGGCGAGTCCTAGATGTAGTTGATGCAGAAGAGATCTATGAGATTTCGCTAGATAGGGTAGGAGCTTAAGTTAGATCATAACGTTATGATTAAGTTTAGCATAGATGACAGTCAGTTTAGATCGGTAATGGAGAAGGTAGTACAACTAGGTGGTAACATGAATAAGCATCTAGCTACTTCTCTTAACAAGAGTTTCGAAGCAGGTAGACCAATAGCGGAGGGTGCTATTACCGAGCGATACAATGTTACTAAACCTAACCTAGAGATTGACAAAGCTTCTGCTGGTAATTTGACGGGAGGAATACGGGCGAGTGGTGGAATGAAGAAGGTGGAGGAGTTTAGCCCACAGGAAGGGGATGGAGGGGTAGTTAGTGTAATGATAATTCGAGGGCAGAGAAAGCCTATTCTGCCAACTAGTCGAGGAGCAGGTAGAGGAGCCTTTATAGTTAGAGGGGGGAGAGTTATGCAAAGGAAGCAGGATGAACAGTATCCTATCTATCCCGTAATGACTATAGGTTATCCGCAGATGTTAGGGAGTAGAGCAGTTAGTAATCCGGTTAGAGATAAGATGGGAGACATAGGAACTGCTGAACTACGGCAACAGATAATTAGAGCGCTATGACAGCTCCAGAGTTAGAGGATGCGCTAGTAGAGTTCATCGCAATGAACACTGGCGAGTTAAAGTATAGGAGTAATATAACTACTAACAAGGAAACTGCTCCTAGGGTTTATGCTGCTTTCATTCCTAGGAATCAGGTAGGCGAGATAATTCCAGGAGAGATTTCGAGTTATCCGGCAGTGATAGTTAGAGCCAGGCAGGGAGTAGAAGGGAAGGAATCAGAGAGGGTGACCGTAGAACTTCTAATAGGGACCTTCGATGATACAAAGGATCAACAAGGTAGTAGAGATTGCTTGAATTTGTTAGTTAGAATCAAGTCGAGGATTCGAGAGCAGAAGGTAATTAGGCAGATGTTCCCTCTGCGATATCCGCTTAACTGGCAGATTAACAAACGAGCTAGTGCTGGTCCTAGTGGAGACTATTCGAGCTATCCCTACTTCTTTGGTGAGATGCAGATAGATTTCGAATTACCAGTTATAGGTAGTCAGTATGAAATAGATACGATGACTCCAGAAGGAAGGTTAGGAAGGTTCGATATACAAAGTGAGCGAGAATAAGAACTATATTTATATAGGTCCTACCGTAGCTAGGATGGGACTAGTTAAGAGTACGTTAGTGTTAGGTGTAAATCCTCCTCCTCAACTACTATCACTAATGGAATTGAAGCCAGTGATTCGATCTTTGTTTGTGCCTACTGAAAGAGTAGCAGAGGCTCGAAAGAGTATGGTAATAGAGGGCAGCATAGAATGGATAGCAGCACAGGAGGTAGTAAAGGAGAATCAGCGTATAAGTAACGAAGAACGAGGTAAGTAAAAAAGAAAGGTAAACATAACATGGCAGTTACTAGTTACAAACATGGTGTTACATGGAGGGATGTTCCTACTTCCATAATTGCTCCCGTAAGAGCAGATGTAGGAATCCCTTTTATAGTTGGTGCGGCTCCTGTACAGTATTCACTAACAGGAAAGTACCAAGTAAACAAACCAAGAGTGTATTTATCATTCGAAGCTTTTCGAGGAGAGATGGGCTATTCGGATGATTGGTTTAGATATCCGGTTTGCATGGCAGCTTATACCTACTTTGCATTGTTCAATGTAGGTCCGATAGTAGTTAATAACGTATTAGATCCTAGCAGAACAGCACACCTAGGAACTCCAGTAGTTAAAGCAGCTCATACATTTGAGAGAGGAGCTATCAACTATATATCTGATGTGATGGTGCCTGCTACTCTCAAGGTAGAAGGAGAAGATGCAGATGGAGATCCTATAGAGTTTGAGAGAGATGTTGATTGGGTAGGAGCTTGGAAAGAAGACGAGAATAGAATCTACAAGTATTCTATTAGTGCTATTCCCGGCGGCGCTATTAGTACAACACAGGATGTAGATGTATTGTTAAGTTATTCCGTGATAGCTCCTAGCAGGGTAGTCAAGGCTGATATTATCGGAGGAATGGATATAGCTACAGGTAGGAATAGTGGGTTGGAATGTATAGAGGACGTGTTCCCACTACATGGAATTGTTCCAGGTTATATCTGTACTCCATTCTATTCTCAAGATCCAGAGGTTGCCGCAGTAGTAGAAGCTAAGAGCGAGGATATTAATGGTTGCTTTAGGTGTATCAATGGCTGTGATATTGATTCGGATGCAGTTAGACAACCTATTGATGTAAAGGCTTGGAAGGATAGGAACAACTACACAGGCGAACGAATGGCTGCTTGTTGGCCTAGGGTAGGACTACAGGAAAGGGATATCTGGTTATCAGTTGAGTTAGGAGCTAGGATGCTTCGAACGGACTTCGATAATGATAACATTCCTGTAGAGACTCCTTCTAACAAACCTCTGCGGATGAACAGAACGTTAGTAGGTAAGTGGGATGGTAGTAGTGCTCCTGAAGAGATAGTATTTGCTAAACCTTATGGGGATATGCTGAATGGTCAGGGTATCATGACAGCTATCAATTGGATAGGAGGTTGGAAACATTGGGGTAGTAATATGGCTTGCTACCCATTTATAACAGATCCTAAAGACCGATGGATGCCTGCTAGGAGAATGACGGACTTTGTTGGTAATAGCCTGGTCCTTACAATTTTCCAAAAAGTAGATAAGCCAACTAACCGGAGACTAATAGATACAGTTATTGATAGTGTTAATATCTGGTTAAATAGTTTAGTAGGTACAGGTAATGCGTTAGGTGCTAGGGTAGAATTTAGGCATGATGAGAATCCTGATACAGAGTTAATTGATGGTCACTTTGTTCTACATGTTTATCAGTTCTTCCCGTTACCTGCTGAGTGGATCGAATTCAGGTTAGAACTAGATATCAGCTATCTGTCTGTGCTGT
>Ga0210401_10003080_pt1 | contig 17965 bp, 15 predicted proteins | sample IncBWH32MmetaG_FD_150866 | JGI IMG/M metagenome (GOLD analysis project Ga0210401, IMG submission 150866) | Forest soil microbial communities from Barre Woods Harvard Forest LTER site, Petersham, Massachusetts, United States - Inc-BW-H-32-M | ecosystem: Environmental > Terrestrial > Soil >... | reverse complement strand
CAGGTCCCACAATAAATCCCCACCCAAATGCCGCGCCCAACATCCCCAATTTCGCCGCCCGTTTCTCCGGTGGCGTCACATCCGCAATATACGCATTCGCCGTAGGAAAACTCGCCGCCGTAATCCCCGAGATCACGCGCCCCACAAACAACCAGCTCAACGTCGGCGCCACCGCCATCAACAGGTAGTCACATCCCAACCCAAAATTCGACAACAGCACCACCGGTCGACGCCCAAACCGATCCGACAGCGCCCCCATCACTGGCGCGAACACAAACTGCATCGCCGCCCACACAAACGCGAAAATCCCCGTCTGCGTGGCCGCCATCGACATATCCCCATGTTCGAACCGGATAATCAGCTTCGGCAAAACCGGGACGATGATTCCCAGCGCCAGCATGTCCAGCAAGACCGTGATGAAAATAAAGGCGAAAGCCGCGCGCCCATGGCCCGCGCCTTGCCCTGGGAGATTCGGTGGGCCTTCGGTTATGGGATTTGGCTCAGTAGACATCGCGTGCCTCCGTGGCGTTCGGTGATCTTATGGCATCGCCAGTCTGCCGCAAACAAAACCCCCAGTATTGTAAGAAATTGACCCCTCTCAAAATGAACCCCAGTATCCTCTGTGCTCCTGTCTCCGTGCCCTCTGCGTTAAATCCCTTTCCTGCCTTTTCCTGCGTTTTTCCTACCTACCTGCCCAAAGTAACAAACAATCCGATCGATGCCACCAGCATCACCACTGTCGCGATCCATCCGACGATTCGCAACCGCAGCGGCAGAGTAAATTGCCCCATAACCTTCGGATTAGCCGCCATGAACATGGTCACCACCATGAGCGGCACCGAAACCACCCCATTGATCACCGCGGACCAAAACAGCGCCCGAATCGGATTGATACCCACGAAATTCAACCCCAGCCCAATCAGCGTAGCGACCGCCAACACTCCATAAAACTGCTTGGCCTGCGCCGGCCGGCTTTCCAGGCTAGCCCGCCATTTGAACGCCTCCGCCACTCCATACGCCGCCGATCCCGCCAGCACCGGCACCGCCAGCAAACCCGTTCCCACGATCCCCAGCGCAAACAACTCGAACGCAAATCGACCCGCCAACGGCTCAAGTGCCTTGGCCGCCTGGGCCGAAGTCTGAATGTCGGTGATTCCGGCCGCGTGCAAAGTCGCCGCCGTCGTCAAAATAATGAACAACGCAACCGCGTTCGAGAATCCCATCCCCACAACCGTATCCACCTTGATGCGCTCGAACTGTTTCCGCGCCTGCCACGGCGCCCATCTGAGCGGATGCTCCTTGCGATTATCCCGGACGTCTTCGGCCTCCTCCGACGCCTGCCAGAAGAAAAGATAAGGGCTAATGGTGGTGCCCAGCACCGCTACAAGCGCCGTGAAGTACGCGACGTTAAACGTCACCGAAGGCACCAGCGTCGAGCGCAACGCGTGACCCCAGGCTACGCGCGCCACGAACGGCGTGAGCACGTATGCGAACAGCGCCAGCGTCAGCCACTTCAGATACTTCACGTACTGCGTGTAGCGGATATACACCTGCAAAAGCAACGAAACGACGGCAAAGCCGATCACGTAAGGGATCAACCCGCCCCCGAACAGCATCTGAGCCGCCGCTCCCATCGCCCCAATGTCCGCCCCAAGATTAAAAATGTTTGCCAGGCAGAGCAGGGACACGATGGCAAACATCAGCGGCGCCGGATAATGCTTCCGCATGTTGGCCGCAATGCCCACACCGGTAACCCGCCCGATCCGCGCGCAAACCTCCTGAATCGCAATCATCAGCGGCAGCGAGAACAGCATCACCCACATCATGCCGTACCCAAACATCGCTCCCACCTGCGAATAAGTCGCGATCCCGCTGGGATCGTCGTCAGCAGCCCCGGTGATCAGCCCTGGCCCAAGTTTCTGCAACCAAGTCTTTACGCGAGGTTTAGCGACGACGCCAGGCGTAGCGTTTACTCCGGGTGTAGCGTTTGCGCCAGGAGTGGCGTTTGCGCCGGGCTTAGCGCTAGCAATGGGGTTGACGGTGTCCAAGGGGTTGTTGGTCGTAACTCTCAGCGCGAGCGAAGCACTCCGCTCCTTAGGGGGGTCGGAGCTTTAGCTCCGACGTAAGGAGTAGCCTCCCAGGGCTTTAGCCCCTGAAGAAACATCTTGCGCATTTCTCGTGAACTGTACCAGCAATGCATCCGGTAACACAGAGCCCGGCTATCTAATCGCCTATAAACGATCGCTTCCAGCGCGCCATCAAGCGTGGTTCCTACGCGCGGATTTCAAATCACCCTTCCACACGCCGCTGCCGTAATACGCCAGAACACCCTTTAGCGTTTCCGACCGCACCAGTAGTTCCAAAGCCTTCGTCACGACTTCCCGTTTGGTCTCGAGCCCGGTGAGCTTTCGCGCCCTGCTGATCAACCGTTCATTCTCGAAGAGCGATTCGCCGTAAGGATTCCCTCGTGCTAAAGCCAACGGTGGCGTTGACCGCTGCTCAAATTGCAGCAAGTTACTCGCTCTGGTCCTAACTCGAAATGCCGGCAAACACTACTTCTGCAGAAACGCGGCGACAGCCGCACTAACCTTGACATCCTCACAACTCGGCCCCAAATGTCCGCAGTCCGAATCCAGTTCCAAAATCGGAGCTTGCAACAGCGCCGCAAACTTCCGCGCCGGTTCCGGCGTCACCACATGGTCGTACGTATCGACAATCACGAAGACCTTGGCCTCGACGGACGCCGCCGCCCGCTCCATCGAGCCTCCGAAGTGGTCCGACACATCGAGTCCCATCATCGCTTCCACCTGCCGGATCTTGTTGTTCGCGTCGGTCGTGACCGCGTCTTTAGCCTTCGCCAGCGACTCGAACACCTGCTCCCCGGTGTGCGTCCGGTTGTACTGCGTGGGCGTGCTCAGCAACATCTCGCCGTATTCAAATTCCAGCAGCCGCGAAGGATTCTCGGTGTAGTCGCCATGGTTCCACGCCGGATTGGTTTCGATAGCATCGATCTCCGCCCGCCAATGCAACAGATCGTAGGGCGCCAGCCGCGGCGATCCCACGATCGGCACCGCCTTATCCATAAATTCGGGATAGGACACCATCCACTGAAACGTCTGCATCCCGCCCATGGATGTGCCAACCACCGCCTTGAGATGCTTCAGCCCCAGCGTGCCAGTCGCAACCTGGTACTGGCTGTTAACCATGTCGCGCACGGTGATCTTCGGGAATTTCATGCGTGGCTGCGCGGCGCTGTTGGAAGGCGAAGACGAGACCCCGTTGGCCAGCGCATCGATAAGGATCACAAAATAATCAGCGTAATCGACCACCCCGGTATGCGGTCCGATGCTGTGCTGCAATTGGTCGGTAGTCCCATTCGCCCATGTCGGAAACAAAATAGCGTTCGAGCCATGCGCGTTCAACTTCCCGAACGTGCGATAGCCGACGCGGCAGTCATGAATCACTTCCCCACTTTCAAGCTTGAACTCGCCAAGACTAGCGAATTTCTGTTCTTGAGCTAGAACCGGGATGGAGAAAAACAACCACGAACCAATGAACAAGCAACCACGGGAGCGAAGTCTCATAATGCGCGGGATGGTATCACCCTCAGGAATGCAGCAAGCCGCTTTTCCGTGGAGTTCTGCCGATTGTCGGACGTCCGCCTCGTCTAAACGTCGCACAAATCAACAGCCTGCCGCAACGAAGTAAGCGGATCATGGGTCGGCACAAACTCATGCGCCACATAACCCTTGAAATTGGTCGTCACAATCCCCCGCATCACGCCGTCCCACTGCACCTCTTGCGTGCCGTCGAGCTCGTGGCGATGCGGAACGCCGCCAGTGTGGAAGTGCGCGATCCAATCGATGTTCTTCTGGATTGTCGCGATCAGATCCCCTTCCATGATCTGCATGTGGTAGATGTCGTAAAGCAATTTCACGCGCGGTGAGTTCACCGCCTGCACGACTTCCAAACCCCACGCCGAGTGATCACACATGTAATCGTGGTGATCGACTTTGCTGTTCAGCAGCTCAATGCAGATCGTGACGCCGTTGTCTTCCCCGATTTTCTTTACGCGATTCAACCCGATAATCGTGTTTTTCGCGCCCTCTTCGTCCGACATGCCTTCGCGGTTCCCCGAAAACGTGATCACGTTGACCACGCCGGCCTTCGCTGCCAGCGGAATGTATTGCCGAAAAGCTTCCTCGATGCGCGCGTGATTTTCCACGCGGTTCATGGCGCTCTTGATCTCGCCGCCATGCGCATAACCCATCGCGCAAACCAGCCCATACTTCGCCGGAACATCCCATTCTTCGGACCCCAGCAGATCGATCGCCTTGCAACCAATCTCCGCCGAATACGAGCACAGCTTGTCGAGCGCAATGTCCTTGTAGCACCAACGCGACACCGATTGCTTGATGTTCCCTTTGCGCTTGATCGGCGTGCTCTGCTGCGGCCACGCCGCCGCCGAAGGAAGAGAGGCCATGGTAACTCCCGAAAGCCCGGTCTTGAGCAGGTCGCGTCGCGATACGGTTGTCATAGTGAGATCAGAGTGTACTCAAGAACTCCAAATCTGCAAAAGGATTCTGACGCGCCAGCAGGAAATCTGCTCCTATGCCCGTGCAGTCAAAGAATTTGCGGTCGGTCGTTCAAAGAACGGCAAGCAAAACGTTTCCGTCGTCGGCGCGTCTATGTGGGCAACGGAGGGTGTGCCGATGAGACGGGTTCTTCTACTCTGTAGCTTGCTCGCGTGTTCGCCGGCCTTTGCGCAAGAAGCGATGTTTCGTGGAAACGCCGAGCATACCGGCGTTTACAGCGGCGCTGGCGTGCCCCAATTCTCCAAAATCAAGTGGCAGTTTCAAACGCACGGGCAGGTATTGTCCTCGCCGGCGGTGACCGCCGACACCGTCTACATCGGAAGCAGCGACCATTTTCTATATGCGTTGGACCGCGCAACCGGAACTCAGAAATGGAAATTCAAGACCGACGGCAGGATCACTTCGTCTCCGGCCGTCTCCGCAGGCGTTGTGTATTTCGGAAGCTGGGACGGCAACTTCTACGCCGTAGACGCGGTGAAAGGCGAACTGAAGTGGAAATTTGCTCTGCCAGGAGAACGGCGCTTCGCAGCGGCTCATCTTCACGGCAGTGTCCCTGCTGCCGAAGTCATGCCGGACCCGTTCGATTTTTATCTGTCCTCACCGGTTGTGTGGAACAGCACGGTCTATCTCGGAAGCGGCGACACCAACGTTTACGCTCTCGATGCAACTTCCGGGCAACTGAAGTGGAAATTCAAGACCGGCGATGTAGTGCATGCATCGCCAGCCATTGCCAACGGCACGCTGTTTGTCGGGAGCTGGGACAGCTATTTTTATGCCCTGGACGCGGCGACCGGAAAAGAAAAGTGGCGCTTCAAGACCGGCGAAGACCCGGAAATTCACAATCAAGTGGGAATTCAGTCTTCAGCAGCGGTCGCCGACGGAGTGGTGTATTTCGGATGCCGCGACTCCAATTTTTATGCCGTGGACGCCTCCAGCGGGAAAGAACGCTGGCGCTTCAATAACAAGGGTTCCTGGGTGATCGGGTCTCCCGCGGTGAATGGTGGCAAAGTGTATTTCGCGACCTCGGACTCAGCGCTGCTCCACGCGCTGGATGCGAAAACTGGGGCCGAGACCTTCTCGCTCAATTACAAGGGCTGGCCGCTGTTTTCCTCCCCCGCGATCGCGGGCGACACGCTGTACGTGGGATCCCACGAAGGCAAGCTATTCGCCATCAATTTGAAAACGCAAAAGCAGTCATGGCTGTTTGCCACCGACGGTTCCCGGAAAAACGGCTCGACGTATACCAAGGCGGATGGAACGCCGAATTACGAAGCCGCGTTTTCGGACTTCTTCTACGACGACATGGTTACCGGAGTTCAAAAGTTGATGACCGTGGGAGCGATCTTGTCTTCGCCAGTGATCGCCAGCGATGCAATCTATTTTGGCAGCGCGGACGGCAACGTCTACGCCCTGATCTAAAAAGTCAAAGCCCTCCGGTTCGTTCTCCCGGAGGGCTTTGAGGTGGCCGTTACGCGTCACGCCACTAAGTTGTCGCCGTCAATTACCGAAGATGCTCGGCGCGAAGCTGATTCCGCGAAGCACTTCCCCGGCTTTGGCGGAGCGAATGGTGACGAATTTGCCGATTTGATCGTCGAAGTCATGATCGCCGTCGCCGGTTGGCAGTTTGGTGGCCTTCAGGAGGTCGACTACTTTCACCAGTTTGTTGGGGTCGGCGCCCTGATCACCGCTCGCGCTGACCGTTGAGGTCACCGCGTAGATCGTGACCGTGCCGTCGAAGTTGACGCGGCCGGTGATATTGCGGCAGCCGTCGGTTGCGGGATTGAACGCCGACGGGAGGTTGGGAACGCTATACAGCACGCCAATGTTGAGCCCATTCTGCAAGACATAGTCCATGTGCCACGTGCCACCCGACAAGGTCCACTTTTGCACGCCGGCGGTGGCCAGCGTCGCGGCGTCGGCCACGTTGCCGTTGACTGCCGGCGTCACCAAGGTTCCGTCGCCCTCGTCGCAAACATACAGCGTCGTTGCATTCGCGAACCAAATCCCGAACGGGAAAGCAACGGGAGTCGGGTTGCCAGTCGTCGATACGCCGCTGGCAAGCGTGGTCGGAAATCCTGGAAGCACGGTGATGGGCACCGCGGCGAGGGTCGCCGTATCGCCGCTTGGCAAAACGCCCGGATTGCCAACCTGATAGACGGTGTTGATCCCGTTTCCACCGCTGCCCTTGGTGACATACAGTGTGTTGTTGAAGATTGTCAAGCCGCGAAAGTTATTGTCCTTCCCTGCTTTATCCGCCTTCGCGTAGGGTTTCCCTGTCGATGGGTCAATCACCTGGGTGATTTCAAAATCGCCGATCTTGTTGATGTTCGGGGGAACCGGAGGCACCTGGCCGGGAACCACAAGTTCCACGCCGGTAGAGGTCACCAGATTGATCCCGATTTGCGCCCCGCTGAGTTGGCTGGAGGACAATCCGCCGTTGTTGTCGTTTCCGGTCATGTAATACAGCGAGTGCGCCTTGATGGCCGCGCGCCCGTTGTTTCCGCTGTAGGCGTTGCCTTCGGTGATCTGCAGGTGGCCGAATGCATCAACTTCCGCCACCGATCGATAATACTGCGACACGACAGGATTCGTCGGATCGACAACACCAGGCGTGTTGGAATTGGACACGTCAAGCTGGTTCGGCCCTGTGACGAATCCGGGACCACCGCGGTAACCCCCGAACGTGATCGACTTCCCATCGGTCGACCGGTTCAGCGCCAATTCTGATTTCGAGCTGAAGCTGGTCACGATCTGGTCGCTCGGTATGGGCAGCGTGCCCAGCAAAAATCCATCGCTCGTAATACTATCGAGGAAGATCGGCGAAGTGACTCCGAAGCTGCCGTCGGGCCCATCGTTGTTAAACACGGTTGGATATGTGCCATCGGCGACTGCCGTCCCGCAGGTCACTTTCACATTCGCGGTGCCACCAACCAACAGCGTTACCGGAACAGTCCCCGCGACGCAACCCGGTGGCAGAGTCTGGCCCACCGTAACGGTAGCTGCGTTCCCGGCGTATACGCTGCGGCTCAGCACCAGCGTATCGGGGATAAACAGAAAGAAATCTTCGTCAGCCGCCACGCTGGGAGTAAAAACTCCCGCGGTCAACGTGGACAACGCGATTGTTGCAACAACGCCTGCGATAAACGTCTTTTTCACTTGGAAGACCTCCGATCGCTAAAATATTAGCCACGCTGCGAGGCCCGCCTTACGTGGTTGTTAAAGAACTGTTAAGACTGCCTGAAGATTTTTTCATTTAGATCGCCGGCGACAATTTGCAAATCGTGAGTGGTTCGCGCATCATTACTGGTTTGTTTGTGTGTGTTGCGCTGATCTCGAGTGTGTTTCCTCATGAGCGAGGCCGCCTTATAAACCAACACGCGGCATCAAGGGTTGAGTGTCGATTGAGCGCCGGAGTTGAGATTGTTCGGCGATGCTCATGGCGCCTCTAGGTGACATGTTGCGCTTAGGGATCGAAGGAATTGTGGTTGCGAAGGAGAGTAATGGATAAGCCTCGAAAGATTGAGCCCGCTAAAGGGAAACTAGGAATCTTGTTGCCCGGAATGGGCGCGGTGAGCACTACGTTCATGGCCGGGGTCGAGCTTGTCCGCAAGGGCGAGTCCCATCCGGTGGGATCGCTGACGCAGCTGGGGACCATCCGCCTCGGAAAACGGACCGATGGAAAGTCACCGCAGATCAAGAAATTCGTACCGCTCGGAGACCTGAACGACCTGGTCTTCGCGGGCTGGGATATTTACAAAGACAACGCCTTCCAGTCAGCCGCCAACGCCGGCGTGTTGAGCCTGGAGGACTTGGCGAAAGTGAAGCCCTTCCTTTCCGGCATCAAGCCGATGAAAGCAGCGTTCGATCCCGAATATGTGAAAAAGCTGAACGGCCCGAACGTCAAGAAGGGCAAGAACAAATACGAACTGGCGCTGCAGATCAAGGAAGACATCGCGAACTTCCGGACGACCAGCAAAGTTTCGCGGCTGGTGACCTGCTGGTGCGGTTCGACCGAAATCTTTCTGAAGCCCGAGGAAGTCCACTCGACGCCGGAGAAATTTGTCGAGGCCATGAAGGCGAATCACCCGTCGATTGCGCCGTCGATGTTGTACGCGTGGGCGTCGATCACCAGCGGGGTGCCGTTTGCCAATGGCGCCCCGAACCTGACGGTGGATTTTCCGGCGATGCAGCAACTGGCGCTGGAACACAACGTGGCCATTTGCGGTAAGGATTTCAAGACCGGGCAAACCCTGATGAAGACGGTGCTAGCGCCCGCCTTCAAGGCGCGCATGTTGGGCCTGAGCGGGTGGTTCTCCACGAACATCCTCGGCAATCGCGATGGAGAAGTGCTCGAAGATCCCGGATCATTCAAAACCAAAGAGGAATCGAAGCTAGGCGCCCTGGAATATATTTTGCAGCCGGACTTGTATCCCGAGCTTTACGGGAAAATGTTCCACAAGGTGCGCATCAACTACTATCCGCCGCGCGGCGACAACAAAGAGGGCTGGGACAACATCGATATTTTCGGTTGGCTCGGCTATCCGATGCAGATCAAAGTGGATTTCCTATGCCGGGATTCGATCCTGGCAGCCCCGATTGTGCTTGATCTAGTTTTGTTCTTGGATCTCGCACAGCGCGCAGGCTTACGAGGGATTCAGGAGTGGTTGAGTTTTTACTTCAAGTCCCCGATGACAGCCCCAAAGCTCTATCCCGAGCATGATCTGTTCATTCAACTCATGAAGCTGAAAAACACGCTGCGTTGGATGATGGGCGAGGATCTGATCACGCACTTAGGCCAAGAGTATTACGACTAGCAATCGGTCCACATCCGGCCTTGTAGGTGCGGGGCTTGCCCCGCCCGGCGAACGATCAGCTCCCGCTCCGGTTCGGCTGCGCTGTTTCGTTCAGACTCCCATCATTTCCCAGTGGCGAAAACCAAGCTCTCGCTTCGGCACGGAAGAGAAAATAAGCGATCGGCGCGAACAGCAATCCATGCACGACCACTTCTCGTAACGAATGGAAGAAGCTAAAAATCACGTGGAAGGCCATCCATGCCGACGCAAGCCACCGCGCCCAGTTGGCGCCGCGAAGCATAAAGGCCCCACAAACAATCGCCGTAAGTTCCACGATCAAAATCCAAATGAGATCGTATTCAAACGGCTGCGTAGCCTTGTAGTCACCGAGGTGGCGAGCAAGCCCGACGACTCCCGTCACGATGAATAAGCAACTGAGGATTGAGACTGCAAGTGGACGTTTTCTCATAACCTCTGCTTATGCGCTGGTTCTGCCTCGATTCCTCCGGTCACCGGCGCCCCCGCCGTTTCCTGCGTTACTGCAGAACCTTTCCGATGAGCCACATGTGCCCGAACGGGTCCACCACACTGCCTTGCAGTAAGCGTCGAATGGGACGCGGGCCAATCGTAGCGTGCGTGTGCTCCATCACAGGACTTCCGAAAGCAGCGCCCGCAGCCAGCGCCTTCCGTTGCACGGCTTCCGGATCCTCCACAAACAGTTCGATTCTGACGGTCGTGAACCCTGCGGCGGCGGGACCCCGCGTGCCGTAAGAAGGCGACTCCGTGGCAAGAAAGAATGGGGCGCCGTAGACCGAAAGACCAGCGACAACATGCTCGTCGCTGCCCACGTGCCAAAGCACATTCGAATCGAAAGCCGTTTTATAGAACTCGATCGCTGCGTTTGCGTCGCCGACTGCCAACATGGGAGATATTTGAGGCGCGAGGACGGCAGCGTTCGAAACCCTAGCACCCCACTGGTCGGGGCTCAGGTCCCGAGCATGCCGAGAGAACAGCCAATGGTGGCCATCGAGGTCCTCAGCGCCATATTGCAGTTCGCCGTAAACCGTCTCGTGCAGATCTTCCACAATGGTCACTCCGGCAGTTTTAGCTCGCTGGAAATGCGGCTCGATGTCTTCGATGAAGACCGTGAGGCTCTGCGTCCCAAAGCCAAGCGACTTCGGAATTGCATCTTCGTGCTTCGCTCTTTTCAGCATGAGCCACGCCTTGCCAATGCTCATCTGCGCACCGCTGAGCGGATCGCCGTAACGGTAATGCTCAACAAAACCGAACGCTTTACTCAGCCAGGCAACGGCCTCCTCCAGGTCTCGATACACGATGTGAGGGAGCACCGTGTCCGTCGGCACAGAGCGATTTGAGATCATCGATGATGTCCACCTTGGGAAGGTCGCACAAATTCTGCGAAAGCCTTCCTTCCGCGACCTACGATAGCGAGCTACGCGCGGCTTGTATTGTAAAAAAGCGTCACACCGCCGCAATCGGGACGTGCCCAGTCGGGACGTGCCCAATCGGAACGTGATTGTTCCGCTGCGCCGAGTGAGGCTTGTAACCTGAGGGGGTGATATCCGCTAAATCCCGAAAGTCATGGATCAGGTGCGCTTGATCGGTGAAACCGTGTTCCGCTGCCAGCGCGCACCAGTCAGGTTCAGCGGAACAGCGAACCCTACGCAAGACACGCTGCAAACGGTGCACACGGGCAAACCGCTTGGGAGTAATTCCAACCTGCGCGGAAAACCGACGCGTCAGTGTCCGGGGCAAAAGGCCCAGGCGCGAGGCGACCCGCGATACCGGCACACCGATCCGCAATGCGGCGATCGCGTACTGAATCGCAGGATCGTGCTTTGGCGCGAGATGCTCAAGGAGCACCTCTTCGAAGACGTGGAACTTCGACGCGGGCGTGGACGCCTCAAGCAGCCTCTCCCGCAGCGACCTTCCGTCGTGGCCCCACAGGTCGTCGAGTGGCACCACCTGGTTGCAAACCTCCGTCATGGGCATGGAGAAAAAACTCCCCGCCCTGCCGCTCCGGAACTCCACCGCGGCCAGCCAGCCAAACTCTCGCGTATCCAGGACCGTAGACCGCGCGTGAGGTCCGGCCAACACGGCGCCAGAGTGATGATTCATTCGTGCCGTCCGCTCAGGGTCGTAAGTCCTGAATTCATCTTCAGCAAGGTTCACCATCAGGTGAGCCTTGCCGTTCGGCATGATTCGTTCCAGCGTGAATGGAAAATTCGTCTCGTGGTAGTGGAATGACTTGACCAATGCTGCCAGAGCGGGTGTACGCGGTTTTGCGGTAACGGACTTCACAGCGGCAGCGTAGCACAAGTCTGAATACTATCCTCGGCGGGCAACATTGTCGGGATAGACAGTCTTGTGTGAGAACTCCGGTTTTCTTCAGGGCACTGCTTCACAGGCTGCGGAAAAAGCCTTTTTCTTCAGGAGGTCGGCTTCAGGGGGTCGGCGCTTTAGCGCCGACGTAAACTGCGTGCTCTCAACGGGCTTCAGCCCCTGAAGAAAGCTCATTTGTTTTCATGATTTGAGCCATCGATATTTCGCGTACTTGCGGTTGGGTTTTTCGATTTGACCACTGCAAGAATGCCGGGGTACCCTACCGTGTTTATGGCTTGTCTTTTTCCGCTCCCATTTCCGCCGGTCCATTCACAAACAATTCATTTCGAGGAGAGTCATGTCGAACGAACTGCGTAATTTCCTGGCCCTTTCATACGAAGAGCTGGAAGAACTGAACCTGAAGGCGAAAAAACAGCGGCTCGATCGCGTCGCGGCGCACAAGATTCAGGAAGAGCGGATTAAGTACCTGACCGACGAGAAGCGCATCAAGGCCCTTACCGTGATCTTCAGCGACCTCGAAGGCCGCCTGCACATGCTCGATTACGACAAGAAATTTCTGGTGAAAAGCTGGGACAACTTGACCTTTGATGGCTCGTCGATCCGCGGTTTTACAGCGCAGCGGGAAAGCGATTTGCGCTTGGGAATCGACTGGAGCGCCTTTTATTGGGGGCCGGCGGACGTTTTCGGCTCCGGCAAAGTGCTGGTATTCGGAGAAGTGATCGACAAGGACGGCTCTCCTTATAAGGCCGATGTCCGCGGACTTTTGAAGACTTTCGCGCAGGAGCAGTTCGACGAAAATGGCTACACTCTGAATGCGGCGAACGAGATCGAGGGATTCTTGTTCAATGGCGTGGATGCCGAGGCTTGCTACCACGAAACCGGAAAGTTTGAGTACGTCAATACCGGCGGGTATTACCACTCGTTGCCGAGCGATCCGCTGCGCTCGTTCATTGACACAACAGCCGAAGTACAGCGCGCCATGGGCTTCCAGAATGAGAAGGACCACCCGGAAGTGGCGCCTTCCCAATTCGAGATCAACTATGGATACGGCGAAGTCGTCGCGGCTGCGGATCAGATCCAACTCTACAAACTCATCTGTCGTCAGGTAGCCACCAAGATGGGTCTGACCGCGTGCTTCTTGCCCAAGCCGGTTGTCGGCGTGAACGGCAACGGCATGCACACCAACGTGTCCGTGAGCCAAAAGGGCAAGAACCTTTGTTGGGACCCGAAAGGCGAGGAAAAACTGAGCAAGTTCGGCTGGGAGTTTGTCGATCGCATTCTCACCCATGGGAATGATATCTGCCTGCTGCTGAATTCCAGCGTGAATGCCTTCCGTCGGCTCGATCCACATTTTGAGGCGCCCAACCAGATCAAGGCTTCGGCGGTAGATCGCGGATCGATGGTGCGCATCCCGATTGGGAATGAGAAGAGTATGCGCGTAGAGGTGCGCTCCGTGGCACCAGACGCCAACCCCTACATGGTAATGTACTCGATTTTCAAGACGGGGATCGAGGGCGACACCGCGAAAACCAAGAATTTGCGACAGGCTGAGCGCTATTTGCCCGACAACATTTACGCCGCCCTGGATGATTTCCGCAAGGCGAAATGGACTACGGAATTGCTGGGCGAAGACGTGAAGGGACGCTACGCGGACCTGAAACAGGCGGCCGCCGACCGATGCGCGCGACAACTCGGCACCTTTGTGAAAGTGCCGGAAGTGCAGTTCCACCACGAGGTTTACAACCAGTTTTTGTGGAACATGTTTTAGCTGCGTCGCAGTTCGCACTGAGGAACGCCGCCAGGAGCAAACATGGATTCCGGAACGAGAGCTTCGTTCGCGCCCTCAATCGCGCCCTGGCTAACAGTTCAAGACGGAGCGCGAGCCGTCGAGTTTTACAAATCCGCATTCGACGCCACCGAGGTCTATCGGCTAGAAGACCCCAGTGGCGGCCTGGTTGTGAGGCTTTCCGTTGGTGGCGCGGAATTCTGGATCAGCGGCGAGGCACCGAAAGAGGGCGAACTCACCGCGGAGCCCCTGGGTGGCGGTTCGGTTCGAATGATCCTTACCGTTGCCGATCCTGACAGCGTTTTCGCACGGGCGTTGGCGGCCGGCGCTTCCGAGGTATTTCCGGTCGGCGAAGGACACGGCTGGAGGCTAGGGCGCTTGGTCGACCCCTTCGGCCTTCATTGGGAGATCGGACACCAACTCGCGGCCTAGAAGCCCCGACGCCAACAGCTACTTCGCCGACTTCGCGGCAACCGCGTCCAGCACGCGCGTGGAATAAATCAGCGCTGCGCCAGCATTCATCGCAACGGCCACGCCTAACGCTTCAGCAATTTCTTCCCTGGTAGCTCCCGCCTTCAAGGCGGCATCGGTGTGGACGACGATGCAGCCGTCGCAGTGGGTCGTTACGGCTACCGCAAGAGAAATGAGTTGACGCGTTTTCTCGTCGAGCTTGCCGGTTTTGGAGTTGGCTGCGCTCAGAGTCTGGTAGCCGCGGACGGTGTCCGGGCTTAGCTTCATCAGTTCGCCGAGGGTGGCGCCGATCTGTTTCTGATATTCGTTCCAGTCCATCATCATACGGTTTTTCTCCGTTGAAAACCCGTGCAGGGCGGTTTTTTGCCTAGCGAGTATACATCGGCTAATTTCGGTCTTCCCTGTCGTTGTGGTATGTTTTCAGATTCGCGCAGCAACCGGAAAATAATCAGCGCGCGTTACGCGAGGCAAAGGAGCCACCCAAGTATTGAGTGGCACAGCCATTCCTGGCTGTGCGCGTAGGCTAGCATCCCCAATTTGCGGTCAGGTATCGTCCCCGGAGGATTCGGATCTCATGAAGAACACTTACAATGGTCAGGCAATTCCTACTGATGGCAAGGCCATCGGATACAGCGGCGGAGAATTGCAGGTGCCGGATAATCCCATCATTCCGTTTATCGAGGGAGACGGCACCGGGCGCGATATCTGGAAGGCTTCGCGGCGTGTTTTCGATGCGGCCGTGGAGCACGCTTACGCCGGGAAGCGGAAGATTGCTTGGTTTGAAGTGTTCGCCGGCGAAAAGGCTTTCAATGCTTTCAAGGAATGGTTGCCGGACGAGACCGTGGACGCCATTCGCGATTTTCGCGTAGCGATCAAGGGGCCTCTGACTACGCCGGTGGGCGGCGGGATTCGGTCTCTAAACGTCGCGCTGCGGCAGCTTTTGGATTTGTATTCGTGCGAGCGGCCGGTGCGCTATTTTCCGGGAGTTCCCTCCCCTGTGCGCGAGCCGGAAAAGATGGATGTGTTTATTTTTCGCGAGAACACCGAGGACGTGTATATGGGGATTGAGTGGAAATCGGGATCGCCGGAAGCCAAGAAGTTGCTGGAGTTTTTGAACAACGACATGTTGAAGGGTGGGAAGAAGCAGATCCGCTGGGATTCCGGTGTGGGCATCAAGCCGATCTCGCCTACGGGGACCAAGCGGCTGGTGCGGCGCGCAATCAAGTATGCGCTGGCAAATAAGCGCAAGAGCGTGACGCTGGTACACAAAGGAAATATTCAGAAATTTACCGAGGGTGGATTTCGCGATTGGGGTTACGAACTGGCGCAGGAGGAATTCCGCGCCGACACGGTCACGGAGCGCGAGAGCTGGATCATCGACAATTTGGATAAGAATCCTTCGCTCACGGTGGAACAGAATGCGGCGGTGATTGAGCCTGGGCTGGAACAAGCTACCGACGCTTTCAAGAAGACCCTTTACGATGAGGTGAAGAAAATACTGGACTCGATTTACGCGACGCATGGCAAGAGTCAGTGGAAGAAAAAGTTGATGATCAATGACCGCATCGCGGATTCCGTATTTCAGCAGGTGTTGATGCGGGCGGACGAGTACAGCGTTTTGGCTACCTCGAATTTAAATGGTGACTACTTGTCGGATGCTTGCGCGGCGCAGGTCGGCGGATTAGGGATGGCACCCGGATCGAACATCGGGGATGGATTCGGAGTCTTCGAAGCTACGCATGGGACCGCTCCCAAATATGCGGATAAGGACGTGATCAATCCGAGTTCGGTGATGCTGTCGGGTGCGATGATGCTGGAGTTTTTGGGGTGGAAGGAAGCTGCGAAATTGATTGAGGACGGCATTGCGAGAACAATTCAGCAGAAGAAGGTGACCTACGATCTGGAACGGTTGATGCCTGGGGCTACGAAAGTCGGGACCTCGGCATTCGCTTCGGCGATTATTGACAACATGAAGGGAATGGCTGTGGCGAAGTTAGCGTGAAAAGATAAGCAGGAATCTAAGACAGAAGGCGCAGAGCCCTAAGCAGAGAGTTCATAGAGTTCACGGAGAAGCATGAGATGAGTCGGAAGAAAGTTACGGTGGTGGGTGGCGGGTTTGTGGGGTCGACTACCGCGCAGCGGATTGTCGATCTGGAACTGGCGGATGTGGTGTTGACGGATATTTTGGATGGGCCGCCTGCGGGCAAAGCATTGGACATGGTGGAGTCTGGGCCCATCACACGGACCGATTCCTTCGCCTCGGGCATCTCGACTGCCAGCGGGGATTACAGTGGGACCGCGAACAGTGATGTGGTGGTCATTACCGCGGGATTTCCGCGGAAACCTGGGATGTCGCGGGACGATTTGCTGAAGGCGAACTACGACGTGGTGAAGGCGGTGGTTGAACAAATCGTAAAGCATTCGCCGAACTGTGTGATCATCGTAGTGACAAATCCGTTGGATGCGATGGTGCAGGCGGCTTTCAAGGTGAGCGGATTTCCGAAAACGCGCGTCTTGGGCATGGCTGGCGTTTTGGACTCGGCGCGGATGAGCGCGTTTGTGGCTATGGAGTGCAAGGTCAGCGTGGAGAACGTGCACTCGTTTGTTTTGGGTGGGCATGGAGACGACATGGTGCCGTTGCCGCGGTATTCAACGGTGGCGGGAATTCCTCTGCCGGATCTCTTGCCGAAGGATCGGATCGATTCGATTGTCGAGCGTACGCGCAAAGGCGGCGCCGAGATCGTGAATCTTCTCAAGACCGGATCGGCCTATTACGCTCCTTCCGCAGCGGCTGTCGAGATGGTCGAAGCGATTCTCAAAGACAAGAACAAGATTTTGCCGTGCGCGGTGTATCTAGACGGCGAGTACGGGATCAAAGGGTTGTGTGTCGGTGTGCCCGTGAAGCTCGGCGCGAAGGGCGCCGAAGAAATCATTCAGATCAAGCTGACGCCCGAAGAGAATGCTGCACTCCAGAAATCGGCAGCCTCGGTGAAGGAATTGGTGACGGTTCTGGGAATCTAGAAAAATCTACAACTGAATTTGGATCCAGAAGGGGCGCCGGCGTGGCGCCCCTTACTTTTTGTGGCCCACGGAAAAATCACAAGCCGAAGAGTTTTTCGGCTCCTACTACCAAACCTAGCGTGAAGATGGCGATGGCGACTTCGCCGATGGCGCCTACGGCGAAGGGGCGAAGGCCTTGTTTGCGCATTTGGTTGAAGTTGGTGCGGAGGCCTACGCCGGCGAAGGTCAGGAGGAATGCCCAGCGGGAGAGGTTGGCTAGGGCGGTGACCTGGTCTTTGTTAAAGAAATGATAGGTGGCCAGAACAGAGATCAGCAGGAAGCCCAGGACGAATTTGGGGAATTTTTGCCAGAGGAAGGCGGCTTTGTTCTTTACGGTTTTGGCTTGTCCTTGGCTGGCCCAGTAGATGGCGTAGGCCAGGACTACGAAGCCGATCATGGCGTTGCGGGTGGTCTTGGCGAGGACGGCTAGTTTGCCTGCGGCGTCGGAGTAGAGGGCGCCAGCGGCGGTGGCTTCGGCGGTGTTGTCTACGGCCAGGCCGGCCCAGAGGCCGTAGGCGTGGTCGCTGAGATGGAGCCAGTGGCCGATCAGCGGGAACGTGAAGAGCGAGAGGGCGCCTAACGCGAGGATCGCGGCGATGGCGAAGGAGGAATCTTCTTCATCGGCTTCGATGGCGCCTTGCGTGGCGATGATGGCGCTTACACCGCAGACCGCGGAGCCTACCGCCAGGAGCGTGGTGAGCTTGGGGCGGAGATTAAAGATGCGGCCCAGCAGGGTCATGAAGGCGATGGCGCCGGTGATTTCGATGGCGACTAGACCCAGGCTGACTCCACCTAATTTTGCGACGTCGCCCAGGAGGAACCGCGCGCCCAGGAGGACGATGCCCGCTTTCAGCCAGAATTCGTAAGTGGCTACGCCTGCGCGGAAAACTTCGGGG
>Ga0210401_10003078_pt1 | contig 17972 bp, 15 predicted proteins | sample IncBWH32MmetaG_FD_150866 | JGI IMG/M metagenome (GOLD analysis project Ga0210401, IMG submission 150866) | Forest soil microbial communities from Barre Woods Harvard Forest LTER site, Petersham, Massachusetts, United States - Inc-BW-H-32-M | ecosystem: Environmental > Terrestrial > Soil >... | reverse complement strand
TACGGAAAGTTCGCGGAGATGTTCCGATTGCTGCAGGACATCCTGGTTGCGGATTTCAAGTTCCCTGGTGCGCTGCTGGATCTGACTTTCGAGAGATTCAGCGAGAGTGCGAAGGCGTTCCTGACTTTAGCGAAGTTCGGCCTCGACGCGTTTGTGGTCGGTGATATCTCTCGTTGAGCCGGCGACCAACTCGACGTTTCCGGCACGATCGAGGACCGGTCGGAATATGTATTCGTAGTAGCCGCCCGCGCCAGTTTGGCTGGCGTATTCGGTCTCATCGGTGAGGCCTGCTTTGGTTTCGAATACGGTTTGAATCTGGCGCTGCAGGCGGGCCGCAAGTTCATCCGGATATCGCAGCTCGAAAAAGTTCTTGCCGACTGCGTTTGCAAGCTTCAGGCCCCAGAGATTCAAGAGAGCCTGGTTCACAAACACGAAGCGGCCTTCGCGGTCGAAGATGTACGCGAAGTCCGATATGGAAGAAAGGGTGATGTCCAAAACGCGGGCCTGCCGGTCGAGGAGGAAGAGGAGATCGTCAGCCTTCCTTTTTAGACGGCTATTGGCCTCGATTAGCGGGGCGTCGAAATTTTTTGCTGCGGAGGGCTTTGCGAGCGAAGCGCGCTTGGTTTTGCGCGAGTTGGATCTTTTTTGGGGCACGTTGGCGATGGGGCGAGATGAGTATAGCAAAAGCGATGGGGGGCATCGGTGATGAGATAACTTTCGCGCGAGAGGCTTGGGGGCACAGCCGAGAGGCAGAGTGCCCCCTACCCTTGCATGGGAGAACCACAATCGTGCAACCGTGGATTATTTGCCGCTCTTGTTCACTGGAGTGGCCTTTTGCAGCGTGGCGAGCAAATCCTTGGCGCTGTCTGGCACAGGCACGGCCTTGTCGAAGACAATCGCCTTGGCGCTGACGTCCTTGCCGTAGAGGTTTTTGTTCGCACTGTTGTCTGCGCGAAGTGTTGAGCCTGCCAGAGAGATACCCGCGAAGAGTCCTCGCGCCCGTGAGTAGGAAAGGATTTCAGCGCGCATGGTGACATCGGTTTCCGCGGACGCGGTGCGCCCGACCGGGCCGGCTGCAGCGGAGACGTCGCCACCGAGCTTGACCTTGCTGCCGAGAATGCTGGTAGCCGACCGTGGACTCATAAGGAGAAGAACGAAGTCGGTGGCGGTACCGCCGAGCTGCAAACCTGCGCTCCCGCCTTCGAGAGCCATCATCGTTGGTGCACCCCAGTGGCCGTGGAAGTTTTTGCCACCCCGACAGGTCATCACGCCGCGTCCGTAGCTGCCTCCGATGCCAATGGCGAACTTCAAGACGGAAGGCAGGATCACGACGCAATCGGCTTTGTCGAGAACGCTCTGGGGAATGCTGTCGGGAGCGTTCAAAATCTCCTGCATGACTTTTCCGGCGTTTTCGACGCGGTCGGATTCTTTGTCTTGCGCGAATAGGGGAAGAGCCAGTACGAGAGTCAAGCTGAAACCGAGTAGTGTTTTTTTCATTGTTTATCCTCCGATGCAAAATTCAATACGCTACTTCTTTGGTTTGGGGGGGTAGTTCCTGAATATTTTCTCAACACATTGCTTGGTCTGCTTTTCATCGCCCGATTCGGATTTGGAGACGTTTTCGACCGTCGCTTGACCGCGAAAAACGAGCGTCTTGTTCTGTGCTGCGTCGGCCATGTCGATCGTGAGAATGAGAATCGTTCTGGGATGCTCCGAAGTAAAGGTCGTTGAATCGTCGGACCATGGTCCCCAACCGCCCCAACCACCGTACCAACCCCACCCGCCGCCCCAGGGACCAGCGCCCATTCCAAAGCCATCGGTGGTGGAAGTCGCGTCTACTAGTTCCTGTCCCTGTATGTGGTAGGTCACGAGCAGATCCGGCTTTTGCCCGGCGGCGACGGGCGTCAGGCCTTTCGTTTGCAATTCGGCGATGACGTCGGCCTTAACCCACGGTCCGTAGAAGGGAATTGTCTGAGACTTAGGGCCTTGCCAGGCAAAGGTCTTATAAGTTGAAAACGGCGCACCCGTTTGCCAATTCACCTTTACGGTCTGCGCGCACAGGGGCAGCCCGCACAACAGAAAACATAGCAACGAGGCAGGTCTCACGTTTTTCATTTCAGGGACCTCCAACGGTAGGTTGTGTTGCGGTCAGCGGAGCTCAGAAAAACGCGAAGAGTCAGGATCGCGCGGGCGACGTGGCCTTCTGGGCCTTCTGGGCGTTCTGGCTTTTGCGGGCAGTTCCCGCGAGTTCGCAGGGCGGAGACTACACCGGGGAATGAGGAATCGCAAGGACAATTGCGGATGCGATCATCATCCTGGAGCGGCGTGGCTCCCGTGCGGGGTTCACAAATTGAACACGTAAAGCAGAATCTTGGTCAGGAACAAATCAACGACGAGGACAGCCAGGGAGGACTCAACGAATGCGGCAATGGTGGCGCGGCCGACGCCCTCGGTCCCGCCTTTGACGCGGAGCCCCTGATAACAACCGACGGTGGCGATGATGAGTCCGAAAACGATGGGCTTGGTGATGCCAATGCAGAGGTCACCCAACACCAACACATCGATGGCACGCGTCCAGAACTGCTGCGCACCGAGGTGCAGCGTAAGATGTGCGACCAGGAATCCGCCAAGCAATCCCGCACAATCGCCCACTGCCACGAGCAACGGCAGCACCAGGACCGTGGCAAGAACACGCGGGGTCATCAGCTTGCGGATGGGGTCGATACCGAACGCCCGGATGGCGTCCACCTGCTCGGTAACGACCATGGAGCCCAACTCGGAGGCCATCCCGGTGGCGTTGCGCCCCGCGACTAGAAGCGCGGTGAACACGGGTCCGAGCTCGCGGAGGAGCGCGAGGGAAACGGCATCAGCCGTTAAGACGGTTTCGCCGAAACGTCGAAATTGTGACGCGGCGTTTAAAACGATTACGCCACCGACGCAAAGGAGCGCAACCACGACAATGCGCAACGAGCCCACACCGATCAAGTCCATCTGTTCGACCAAGTCCGTCAGATAGCGGCTGGAAGCAAAGATGTTGCGGACCGACTGAACGGCAAGCAGGGAGTAGTCCTGGACGATAAAAGTCCAGGTTTTCAGTGTGTTCGTGACCACGGAGTTAGCGGAAGTCGAGTTCACAATTACGCCCTCCTCGAAATGATTGGCGCCGGCGTCCGGCAAGTGCGTTTATGAGCCACCTGAAGTTTAGCTGGCAGAATCTATTCGCCGCAGTTATTTGAAGAGCGAGGTGTCTTATTCGGAAGTCGAGCTGAGGAATTAGCGGAGGGCGGCTGGCAGCTTTGACCGGGAATCAGGATTGTTCGGTTCGCAGCCTGATTTGGTTGGTTCATTCCTCGCGCAAAGCGATGAGAGGTTCCACGCAGGTAGCGCGCCGTGCCGGAATGTAACAAGCGAATAGCGCGACGCTTGCAAGAATGGCGGAAACGAAAAGGAAGGTGACCGGATCGGTCGGCCCAACCCCGAAAAGCATCGACCGGAAAACTTGCGTCATGATCGCAGCTGCGACCAGACCTGAAGCCAGCCCGATTACAACGGTCCGCATGCCTTCTCCCAAGACCATGCGCAGAATATCCCCCCGCTGCGCGCCGAGAGCCACGCGAATTCCGACTTCGTGCGTCCGCTGGCTGAAGGAATACGACATTACCCCATAAATGCCGACGGCGGCCAGAAGCAGCGCCACCACCGCGAAAACCCCGAGAAGCTCGAGAGCAAAGCGCCGGTCAGCCACAGATCTGGCGATGATTTGGTCCATAGAGCTGATGCTGTGCACCGGAACATTGGGATCAATGGATTCCACCTCGTGCCGCACCGCTTCTCCGAGCTGTGCCACGTCGGCGACTCTGCTCCGGAGAAAGACCACGGCGTTGACCGGCGCGAATTGCCCCAAGGCAACATAAATGTGAGGCACACTGGGAGCTTCAAAGCCGTCGGACTTGATATCGCCGGCCACGCCGACAATCGTGAGCCCTTGCAAACCTAGGCCAAAGTTAAACTTGATTTCTGATCCGAGCGGATTCCCGCCTGGCCAATACTGTCGCGCGAGGGTCTGATCAATCACGGCAACCGGTTTTGTCTTATAGGTATCAAGGTCGGTGAAATTTCGCCCGGTAATCAGGGAAACTTCCATGGTGCGAAAATATTGCGTATCGACCACGGCAATGTCCGCAACCGGCCCGCGCTCCGATTCCGTTGCGCGTCCTTGAATGGAAAAGGGAGAGTAGTTTCTTCCGGAGTTCATCGGCAAGGTGTCGTTCCCGGAAATCGATGCTTGTTCTACGCCCGTCAGCGCAGACACGCGGCGTGATATCTTGAGAAGAAAGTCCGCCCGCTTCTCCTCGACGCTATAAGGATCCGTAGCCGGATTATTGGATTGCGGAATCCAGATTTGCACCGTGGTCAGATGGCTGGGATTGAATCCAGGACGAACTTCGAGCACGCGCCAGAAGCTGCGAAGCAGCAGACCCGCGCCCGCCAGCAAAACAATCGATAGCGCCACCTCCGAAACCACAAGAACCCGCGAGACGCGAGTATGGCGTCTGCCGACTCCCGACCCGCGCCCGCCTTCGCGCAAATTCTCAATCTGGTCGGCATTCGCAGCTTGCAGCGCGGGTACCAGCCCAAAGAGGACGCCCGTGAGTATCGAGATCAGGAACGCGAAAAAGAGCACGCCGCCGCTGACGTCAACCTCGTTCAGCCGAGGAATATCCGCGGGAGCGAGCCTGATAATCGCATTCTTCAGGAAGAGGACGGTAACCAGAGCAACCACGCCGGAAATCAGCGACAAAAGCGTGCTTTCCGTCAACAGTTGGCCCGTCAGGCGCGCGCGACTCGCACCCATCGTCAGCCGAATCGCAATCTCTCGGCGCCGTCCTGAAGAACGCGCCAGCAGCAGGTTGGCGATGTTCACGCAGGCTATGAGCAGCACACATCCCACCGCTCCGAGAATGAGGAACAACTCGGCGCGCTGCGGGCCGACCAGATCTTCTTTCACCGGAACCAGCCGTACGGCCCACGAAGCAGCGGTAGGGTAATCGGTGGGATACGCCCGGCTGAGCTGCGATACATACGCATCGAGTCGCGCTTGCGCCTGCGCAACGGTCATCCCGGGCTTCAGGCGGCCAATCGCGGCGGGAATGAATCTCTGTGACCTGACGGCTGGAACAGGGAACGGGCTGCCGTTGAAGCCCGTCGCGGTCCACACCTCCACATCCGTATCGAGCGTAGGGCCCGGATGTCGAAAGCCTGCGGGCATCACTCCCACAATCGTGTACAGGTCATTATCGAGGCGCATTTTCCGCCCGATTATTTTCGGATCCGAACCGTAGTATCGGCGCCAAAAGCCATTGCTGATGACCACAGGTTCCAGGAATCCCGGCGCCGCATCCTGCTGCGTGTAAACGCGCCCAAGTTCCGGCTTCGCTCCCAGCAAAGTGAAGTACTCGGGACTGGTGACCAAACTTTCCGCCCGAACGGTGCGGTCGCCGCCGCCGACTGCCGAATTACTCGGCGCCACCGCAGATATTTCCTGAAACACGTCCGACCGGTCTTGCAAATCCCAAAGCTCCGGCGCTGACATTCCGATGTCCTGTTCATTTGTTCCCCGAAGGTCGTCAAAGACGCGCACCAGTTGTTCAGGTTGCGGGAAGGGAAGCGGCCGCAGCAGAACGGCATACACCACGCTGAAGGTGGCGACGTTGGCTCCAATCCCCAAGGCCAGGGTCAGCGCGGCAACAATCGTAAACCCGGGGCTTTTGAGCAACGTTCGGAACGCATAGCGCAGGTCTTGGACGAGTGAGAACAAGGACCCCTCCCCGGCGCGCGCCCACGTCACGCAGCGGACGCGATCATGTCTTTCGCCATAGGACGGCAAAGGTCCGTCATCGTTAGCAGGAGGATTGGTTAACAGTTCCCCACTCCCCCACCCTTTTTTGTAAGTGCGGATTCTAAAGGGCTTTAAGTGCTGTGTTTTTGGATCTGCGGATTGTAAAGGAGTTACGCGGCTGTTTTTCGGATTTGCGGATTCTACAGGGTTTAGGTTTGGAACGGAGTTACGGGGAGGGGCGTCAGGCGTTCGAATTACTATTTGAGATAACACGAACTAAGATAACATATTGGTTACCATCTGTCAAGGACCATTTTGGAAGAAGTCGTATGGGGACTCGATTGCCGCGGCGAGGCCGGTCGATTAGGGTGGATGTTGGGAGAGTGAGAGGAAAAGTCAACCCCATAGACCTAGGTTCAAGAAACCTGAACCCTGGGAGGCCGTCGACGACCTGAGAACGGTCCGCGACTTTGACGCGTTCTTCATGAAATGGCGCGATGTCGATGTAATTTCTTTGATTATTCCTGCTGGGCAGAACCTTTACGAAAACATTTCCTCCTCGAGGAGACTGGCGTATGACCTCAATTATAGGCTTAATGGTTGATACTGACGATAAAGCGCAAACGGGAATATCCTTCTCAGCGCAGATGAACTAATTACTTACTCCTCTGGTGGCGTTCCGTTCAGCAGCAACCGACATGGAAGTAAGATTTACGATCTTCCTTGCGGCTTTTATGTAGCGATTGCGGATGATATTAATCGAAGCCATCAGGTCGTCAGTTTTCTCCATAATCGGATGGGTGAATTGGGAATCACACCCGGCCACGCGAGCACGACGGATCTGGTCAAGTTGGCTCTGTCCGACACCGCGAACTATGTGAAGCTTGGATACGGAAGGAAATCTGTGCCGATTACGGTGTTTCAGAAGACGAGTTTTTGCGTAGCCCAAACTTGAGCGAGCGCGAAAATATCCGAGCCGACCTAAAAGCGGCGGTTATTGCGACTGAACTAATTACTGGCGGGTTTGGAGTAAATAACTCTCCCGTTCTGTTTTACACTAATTGCATAAACGTGAAAGAGCAAACCTCCCCGGGATTCTTTTGTGGAGGCAGTGGAAGCATTGCCGCGCTCAATTGGCTTAACTTTCGCGGGCAAAATTGCTTCATGGGCTCTCAGAGATCGCTTTACCACCTTCGTGAAGCTCAACATTTCGCAACGTTAAGCCGCTCGGTCGGGAGCACCACTGCAACTTTACTTCTCAGGCCCGGCACACCAGCTAAAGCTGTCACAGCGGGCGAGGATTCTTTCCTAATAGAGGGGGCTCAAGAGTTCTTTATAAAGGGGACGTTGCCGCTCGACGCTCAAGATAGAAGGGATAAATTCACTTCAAGTCTGGGGATCGCCCTGCAACCCTTCGAGGCAAAAAAGAGTTTCATTTGAATGCTGTCACGCAAATGTGTCGGTAATATTTGATGTCACCAACAGGCTGCCGTTCATGTGTCATCTCGTCCTGGCGGTCCACGGACATAATTAGAACAGCGTGCTGTCGAAGCCGACCGTCTTTAAAGAATCCTTCAACCTCTATTCAGCGACCATGTTAAGTTTGTGTCAAAAGCACAGACTTTGAACTCGACTAGCTACTCGACAAAATCGCTCGTCGCCGTTGTCGCCCCGACAAGATGGTCCTCCTTTGCATCTGGTTCACTTGCATTTGGCGGCGCGGTCAAGGCGGTTTCTTCGGGAGTGGCACCGAGAGTCCCGATGGCTCCTTGCTCACAGATCTGCCCAGATCTGTCTTTTTTCGCTATTTTCGCGGAGCGGCGGTGTCGGATTCTGACCGGACCAATCTTCTCTCTGGCTTCCGGCGACAGCATGTCGTGAATTGCGGTCGCCAGATCCTCTTCATCCACGAGGATGCCTTCACTCTTGCGAATCTCGCGACGAATTAGGCTTAGCACTGATTCGGTGTAGAGAGCCCGCCCGAGAGAATGGGCGTCGAGTGCTGCGCATTTCTTCCAAAACTCCTCATGCTCGCCCTTCCGTACGTTGTTGCGATGTAATAACGCGAGGCTGTCGGCGCACTGATCCAGATCGAGGTCCTCAACCGCAAGATCAACGGAAAAGACCCGCTCATAGTCCAGGCCCTCATCCTCAGACACGGAAAGATGATAGAGGTTCCACATGAGTCCGTTTGTAAGCACGACCCACCGGATGTTTGACAATGCGGCGTATCCCTTGGCCTGGTCGATGTATCGGTCTCGCAACTCAGACGCGGCAGACTTTGCCTCCACGTATATCTTCACAACCCCATCAATCCTTAGGGCGAGGTCTACATATTTGTCCTTTATTTCCAACTCTCTGACGATCTCAGTTAGCGGATCGTATCCAAGCACGTCCTGGAACACCATGATCAAGCGTTGCACTGTGTTCGCTTCGTTTAGATTTTCCTGTCTAGCCTGCTTTAATACAGGAATCAGTTTCTTCAGTGGACGACGGATGTCGATCGCCGTGAAATAAGGCTCCTGACAATATGTGTCTACAGTCGTAACTTTAGAATACTGGCGCGAGGGCCGCATCGTACGAATGGGCAGGTGTAGTCAAGTCGTTAGTCACGGTTAGTACTCAGCGCTAACCACTGCGGTCACGCGAATTTGTCATCCCGAACCCGCGTCGTTTGTGGTGAGAGACTGCTGTTCGCGAGAAACCGACGAGCCGCACTCTTTCCAGAGCTTCTCTCAGTTCCAGATGCCGTAGGCTCTTGGCAGCAGGAGTCCCAGTTGATTCGCGAGCATGCAGACTTGGCCGCGGTGGTGGGTGTCAACGCGGCTGCGGGAGCGTGGGTGTCTTGGCGGACGAGCCTGGGTAATAGACGATCACGTACAAATCGTTTGCCAGGAGATTGGTACCCTCGAAGCCGTTACCAAACGAAAAATTCCACTCGAACCCGTCGGCGGGCCCATTGGACTGGCAAGGGGAAGTGGGGATTTCCGCTTCGCAGGCCCAGTAGAGATAGGGCTGAATATTATGGAAGGGACCGACTTTGACGTCGGGAGCCGCGACCACGGACTCGCCCCGGTGGAGCCCCAATTGTTTGTAGAACAATGCCGCCGTGGGGCTGGCGGTGCAGTCGAAGCCGGTCGTGCCTTTCAGGCTGCAAGAGGGATCGGGAGGCCCGGTCTCGGGCAATTGCCAGGCGGTTTGGCCGAGATAACCGCGGCCGTGATCGGCTTTATTCATGGCGGCGACCCACTGGACCGCGGTGGCATGTTCCATCGAACCATCCGGGTTGATGTCTGCAACGCCAAATGTTTGTTTGGCGGCCAGATTGGCATCCGCGAGCCAAGTGACTTGTGCAACCGGGTCATAGACGGTTTGTCCGCCGGGGTTGACTTGCAATCCATTGCCAACGGCGGAGGGCGTACCCGGCAGCTTGGCTTTGATCATCGGCAGGACGTAGAGAAAATTCAGCGGCACGTTGGCGCCCTGAAAGCCAGTGCTGAACGAAAAGCTGACAAATCCTTGTTTCGGATCGGCGGGCGGAGACGCGGACCAATATAAATAGGGTTGGAAATCGTTGAATGGGCCGACCTTGTTGGGGGGCATGCGAACGGCGGTGTTCGGTTCGCGAAGACCCAGGGAACCATAATACAGAGAGCCCAGTGCACTGCTCGAACAATGGAAGCCGAACGATTCACCGTGGCGGCCAGTGCGTGCGCAGGTTTTGTCCTGGCTCGGCGCGGTCGGAAGTTGCCAATTGTTGTGACCGAGGTAGCCGGCGCCTTTGTCGAGCGCGTTCATCGCAGCGACCCATCGGACCGCGGTTGCGTAGTCCATCGAGCCACTCTTATTGATGTTTGAGACTCCGAAGGTCTGCTTCCCAGCGAGATTGGCGTCGGCGAGCCAGGTGACATCCAGACTGGGATCATAGACGGTCTGACCGTTGGCGGCAGGAACCAGTGGCGCGCTGGGCCGCGCCGGGCCCGGGGCGGAGTCGTTCCCGGATCGACAGGCGATCACCAGTTGCGGGTTTATGTTTGGCAAAGGTCTCGATGCCGCCTTTGGCTGCGGGGTCCCGTGGACGATTGGATTAAAGCAGGCGAGCAACAGTCCGTCGTGAACTCCGCCACCTGGAACGAAGCCCGCGTTCCTGCATGCATTTTTGATTTGTTCGCAGGAGACGGAATCGGCTCGGACCGGATTGTTGGCTACCAGGTTCAGGCCAGACAACGTCAAGATCATCAGCGTGTGGACGACGGTGCGTGGGTTGAAATTCATCAAGACCTCGCGAGTGCGCAGGCATCACTAAGGCGATCGTTGGAACCGTGGCTTTCCCATTTGGCTGGGATTCGTATTTTGGCGATCCGGGTCAGACGCTTTATACACCCCAGGGCAGCGCTCAGTGAACTAGATTGTTCTTCGAAGCCGCGTGTTCCAGCTCGGAGAGGCTTCTTTTGGTTCTTCTTAGCTTTGCGGGTACCGAAAGATCGGAGGTTGTTGCGGGGTGTTTGGGGTTTCTACCATTTGACATCGCGCGGGTCGTCGGGGAGCATCCAAGGGCGGGAGAGTGCACATTTTCTGGGAGGCTTGATGGCGCGGTCAATGGTTTCAGTGGTTAGGGTGGCGTTTTTGATTTTGGTGTGCGGATGCGTTGCGTTTGCGCAGGATGCTGGGCGCAAGGATGCGAACGTTACGCGGGCTACCTTGGACAATGGGATGCGGGTGGTGATCATTCGCGATGCGCTGGCGCCAGTGGTTACGGTGATGCAGAACTACCTGGTGGGCGGGGATGAGACGCCCGCGGGATTTCCCGGGATGGCTCACGCGCAGGAGCATATGGCGTTTCGAGGATGCCGGGATCTGAGCGGCGATCAGATTGCGGCGATTTATGCGGAGTTGGGCGGGTTGAGCAACGCCGACACGCAGCAGAACGTTACGCAATACTTCACGACCATACCGGCGGCGGACGTGGAGTTGGCACTGCGCATTGACGCGGCTTGCATGCAGGATGTGATCGACTCTCAGGGAGAATGGGACAAGGAAAAAGGGGCCATCGAGCAGGAAGTGGCGCGCGACCTTTCGAATCCGACCTACAAGTTTATTACGCGGCTGAATGAAGACATGTTTGCCGGCACGCCGTACAGCCACGATGCGTTGGGGACCAAGCCCTCTTTCGATGCGACCACCGGAGAGATGCTGAAAAAGTTTTACACGGATTGGTATGCGCCGAACAATGCGATTTTGGTGATTTCCGGGGATGTCGATCCGGAGGCGGTGCTGGCGAAAGTGAAGGAGCTTTACGGCAAGATCGAACGCCGGAATCTTCCGAAGAGGCCGGCGGTAAAGCTGCAGCCGGTGAAGTCGGAATCGTTCACTTTGGACAGTAACCTGCCGTACGCCCTTTCGTTTATTGCGTATCGCATGCCCGGGACGGACAGCCCGGACTATGCGGCGGCGCGGATCTTGAGCGACGTGCTGGCGAGTCAACGGGGAAATTTGTATGCGCTGGTGCCGCAGGGGAAGGCGCTTGCCGCGGAGTTTGACATCGGCGAAACATTTCCACAAGCCAGCGTCGGATTTGGCGTACTGGCGCTGCCTGCGGAGGCGAATGCGAGCGCGGCCACGGAAGAAATGCGCAAGATCCTGAACGAGTATGCGGCGAAGGGGGTTCCCGCGGAGCTTGTGGATGCAGCTAAGCGCGGCGAAGTGGCGGGTGCGGAGTTTGCGCGGAATTCGATTCCAGGTCTGGCGGAGAGCTGGTCAGAGGCATTGGCTGTGGAGGGGCGGAATTCTCCCGATGAACTTGTCGAAGCCTTGAAGAAAGTGACCGTGGAGGACGTGAATCGCGTCGCTAAACAATATCTGGTGGAGCAGAGCGCGATTACGGCGCAGCTCAAGCCGGTGCCCTCGGGCGAAGCTGTGTCCGAAAAGGGTTTCGGTGGCAGCGAGCAGCTTACTTCTCCCCCGACCAAACCCGTCGCTTTGCCTGAGTGGGCGGCATCGCATTTGCTCGCGGTGAAGACTTTCGCGATTCCGGTGTCGTGGACGGACAAAACGCTGCCCAATGGGTTGCGCGTGATCGTCAAGACCGACAAGACGAGTCCTACCGTCACGGTGCTGGGAACCATCTTGCACAACGAGAAGCTGGAAGCTCCGCCGGGGAAAGACGGAGTTGGGGATGTACTGGATGAGTTGTTCTCCTACGGGACAACGAGCCTGGACCGGCTGGCGTTTCAGAAGGCGCTCGACGATATCGCGGCGAGCGAAACGCCGGGGCTGAATTTCTCGTTGCGGGTGTTGAAGCAGGAGTTCTCGCGAGGCGTACAGTTGCTGGCGGACAACGAATTGAATCCGGCGCTTCCCGCGGAGGCGCTGGAAACCACTAAGCCGCAGATTGCGCAGTTTGCGGCGGGGAACCTGAAAAGTCCGGGGTATAGGACGGACCGAGCGGTGCTCGCGGGCTTGCTTCCAGTCAATGATCCTGTTTTGCGCGAATCGACGCCGCAAACGATTTCGAGCCTCACGCTGGACGATGTCAAAAACTACTATCAGACCGCTGCGCGGCCGGACCTGACAACCATCGTGGTGATTGGCGATGTCACCTCTGAGGAAGCCAACGGCGTGATTGCGAAATGGTTTGGCGGGTGGAAGAGTTCCGGCCCGAAGCCGGAGGTGACATTGCCTCCGGTACCTTTGAACAAAGCTTCGGCCGTGACCGTGCCTGACCCCAGCCAACTGCAGGATTCGGTGCGGCTGGCGGAGATGGTGGGGATTACGCGATTCGATGTGGACTACTATGCGTTGCAATTGGGGAATCATGTGCTGGGAGGCGGGTTTTACGCGACGCGGCTGTATCACGATCTGCGGCAGGTGAATGGTTATGTTTATAACGTGGATGTGAAATTGGACGCGCGGAAAACACGGGCGGATTACACCGTGAGCTACGCGTGCGATCCCGTGAACGTCTCGAAGGCCAGGCAATTGGTGCAACGCGATCTGGTGGCCATGCAGAAGGAAGACGTGACGCCGACGGAACTGCAACAAGCCAAGGCGCTGGTGCTGCGACAGTTGTCCTTACGAGCGGCCAGCGAGGATGATCTGGCGGGGAGCTTGCTTGGTTTTGCGGAAATGGGGCTGCCGTTGGACGAATTGAATCGGGCGGCGAGCCGCTATGCCTCGTTGACGGCGGGGGATGTGCGGGCGGCGTTCGCGAAATGGATCCGGGCGGAGATGTTCGTGCAGGTGGTGCGGGGGCCTGCGCCGCAATAGCGGCGGGACGTCGATGCTCCATCCGACTCGAAGGGGCTGAACGGACGCGGAGCTCAGAACTTGAATTCGATTGTTTCGATGGTTTCCTTGGGGCCGGGCTCGAAGGTGCTCTTCTGGGCGGCTTCTTCGGCGGATGCCGCGAGAAGCGGGTGTCCGCCCAGGACGCGGGTACGTTTCACGGTGCCATCGGGAGCGATGGTCACTTCGATGCGGACGGTGCCTGAGAGATTGAGTCTCTTCGCCAACTCCGGATATTGGGGAGTCAGCAAGCGCTTGACTTGGCGCTTCGCTTCGCTGGGTGAAGTCGATTGCGCGCCGGCACGCAGGCCGCTTGCCGCAATCGCGAGCACGAGTGCCACCGCTACCACGAGCGTCTTTGAGCCACCATTCACGGTTTCTTGCCTCGCCAGGTCCAGAGGTTATTTGCGTATAGGCCCATACAGAACAAGTTCGCGGGAACGAACCCGAATTGCGCGGTGCGCATCCCGATCACACAGATGATCACGCTGTTGACTGCAGCAACCATCCAGCCTTGCCACAACTTTCTACCAACCAGCACGGTAGAGATCACGGTCAAAATGCAGGAGATATAGTCAAGCTTGGGCATTCTTCTTCTCGCTCTCGTCCCAAGAGCATCACAGGAGCCAGTGTAGGCGGGGGGAACGTCGCCCGAAAGTTGGCCCGACGGACAGGTGGTGACAATGTGGAATTAAGGTTTGTGATACTAGTACCAAGGAGTACCGCAAAATCCGATGGCGTACGGAATGCGACGTGCGGTTTGAACCGTCCCGGGGGCGGCGCCGCGCGGCGCAAGCCCAGCCCCCTATGGGAGAATTACGTGCCCAGGCGGCGGGAGGGACGTTGCGGCTAGGTGTGGATGACCAGGGAAACCCAGACGGGTTGGCCCTCGAACAGGAGGGGCACGAGGACGACTTCGGTGGGTTCCGAGGTTTCCATGGAGTAGTCTGCGCCAGTGATTACGGTGGGGACGGAGAGCATGCAGTGGTCAGCAAGGGTGCTGATCTTCGATTTGAAGTTGCCTGCGACCATATTGCAAAGCTCACCGAGGGCGTCGCCAGACGAGGAATGATCAGAAGCAGCGGATTCGCCGAGCATCAGAGCGGCAAATCTGGCGGAGGTTTCTTTCGCGCAGCGCAATGTGGTCATCCCGCAGAGTGCGCCGGCCATGCCAACCATGGCGGTTTGCTCTCCGGTGGGTGCCCCGGTGCTGGCGGAGTTGAGCTCCGGACGGACGCCAGCCATCATTTCGAAGACTTCGATGGCAGCACATTCCAAAATGGTCTTCCAGGCGGGGTCGAAGGCTACACTTGTTCGCGATGGCGATGATTTCGTGATGGAGCTCACTGGCCACCTCCTAGAAGCGGCGCGACTCTTTCCTTGACTTGTTCGGGAGTGAACGGTTTGCGCAGGTAACCCTTTGCGCCGGCGGACAGGGCCTCAACCACACGAGCCTCGCTCCCTTCGGTCGTAATCATGATGACGGGGACGCCCTTGGCGGCTTCGACGCCCGCAAGACTTTTGAGGAATTCCAGGCCGTCCATTACGGGCATGTTGATGTCGCTCAGGATCATGTCCAGGCCGCCCTTCTGAACTTGGGTGAGCGCTTCGGCGCCGTTGCTCGCCTCCAGAACTTCGGTGAGTTCGAGACCTGCCTGACGAAGAGCGCGCTCGACAATCTTGCGCATCACCGAGGAGTCATCGACGATAAGAACTTTAAGTTTCTTCACATTTGCTCTCCTGCGATCCTTTGTAGCACTTGGGCTACCAGAGTTTTGCTTCGGGCGACTGCCACGATGGTCACTATTTGCGGTGAAAAAATGGTGTCGACCAATTTGGTCGTGCGGGCGATGTAGGCGTCCATATCAAGGGTAAAGCGTGCGAGATCGAGGGTGGCCATCTTGGGACAATGCCTGGAGAGTTCGGACCACGCCGGATCTGCCGCCATATCAATCGCGCGCCATTCCTCGTAGCCGTAACCGAGGTTGCGGACCCGGCAGAGAAGATCGCCCAGGTGTGTGAGGGCGATGAACGGGTTTCCCGGAGGGCCGTGCTCGACGTCATGATGCCACTCGATGACTTCGCAGATCGCGTCGGGAAGCTGCCAGGTCTTGCCCAGGATGACGCCGCTGTCGCAGTGGGTGAAGTCCAGCATTTCCTTTTCCTGCTCGTGCAGGGGACGGCCGCTCTGGACAGCGACGGCGAGCACTGCGCGAAATTCGTCGGTGTAGGCCAGCGAATTGACAATGATGCCAAGGTCGTGCGGCAAGCCGGACAGGTAGGCCTTATCTGGATCGTAGTACTCGATGCGCTCCGCAAATTCGCGGCAGACCAACGCACAGCCAAACGAATGGCGCCAGAACACCGCGGGATCGACGACCCATTTGTCCTTCGGGACGAGATTGCTGAAACAGTTGCTGAGCAGAATGTCTTCGATGCGCTGAATGCCGAGAGTGAAGATAGCGGACTGAATGGTCTCCGTGGGACGGGCGCGCGCGTAGAGAGGCGAGTTGGCAATGCGCAGGAGTTGAGCGGCGATGGTCTTCTCGTAGGAAACCAGTTGCACGACCTGGCTGAGCTCGATTTCGTCGGGCGGGCGCCGAAGGAGATCGAGCAGAGGCTTGAGCACGGCCGGCGAGGAAGGTAGCGAGCGGAGACTCTCGACGCGCTTGCGAAGTTCGGGATTTGCCGACGTCGAAGTGGTGGTGGTCATGGCTTGGGCGCCCCTGGGAGACCGGGAACCGCTTTGCAATAGGTGGTGGCGCCTGGGAGATGCACGAGGCGGAACTGGTCGGTGATCTGGTAAAGGGATTCGGCATGGCCCAGGAAGAAGTATCCAGGGGCCTGGAGACTGGAGAAGAAGTGCTGGACGACCTTGCGCTTGGAGGCGAGGTCGAAATAGATGAGCACGTTGCAGCAGAAGATCTCAATCAGTGCGTGATCGTTGCGCTCGCCCTCGTTGCCCATGGCTTCGACGCTGGCGAGCATCTGGCGGATGGCGTCCACCATCTGGAGCAATGCGGTGGTAATGTCAGGATTGAGCGCTAGTTCTCCGTCGAGCAATTTGCTGAGCAGGTTTTCGCCCACGTGCGCTACGGATTCCAACTTGGTGAAGCCGAGAAATCCGCAGGTGCCTTTGATGGTGTGGATGGTCCGGAAGACGCTGGCCAGCGTGTCGCGGTTGTGTGGATCCTTTTCGAGGCGGACCAGCTCCCGATCCAGCAAGTCGAGATTCTCAGCGCTCTCGACAAGGAACTCGCGAACAATTTCATCGCTCATGCGAAGTCACACTCTCTCAGGAACAAAACCATGTACCGTCAAAATGACGCGCAAGACCATTAGCCACACCTAATGATTTCTGCGAGGACAATCCGTCCTCGGGTAAGTGAGCATGCGAGGTGCCGAAGAAAACGCGGGTCCGCATCGGCAAAAACATACGCTTGAAGAATCGGGAACTGCTCGGCGCGTTAAATGCAAGTAAGGTAAGGCTTTCGGTTTCTTGCTCCACGGCAGGCGGACTGCACGCTCAGCAAGGTCCGAGTGGGTGCATCAGGCACGGTCGCGCAAAATCCGGGAAGAAGCGGGCTGATTCCAGAATGGCAAGTATGCAAGGGATGAGCGTCAAACTGGCACGGGTTTCGTGTCGCGCGAAGAGGTAAGCGGGCTAACGGGCGGGCAGCGACGCGACTCGACTGCTCGGCGGCGCGATATCGCCGCTCCCTTTAGCTCGTGGTACCATTTCGCTTTTGGAGGTGGATTGATGGCTTGCTACGCCAGACGTGAATTCCTGAAGACCGGACTCGCCGCCGGGGCGCTAGCCGTCACCGGGAGCCTCCCGCTGAGAGCGGAGCGCCAGACCGCTACGGATTGGGTGACGCTTGGAAAATCTGAGGTGAAAGTGACGCGACTCGCGTTTGGCACCGGGAGTTTTAGCGGGCGAGTGCAGCGCGACTTGGGGCAAGAGGGGTTTACTCGGCTCGTGCGCTATGCGTATGACCACGGCATTCGCTTCTTCGAGACTGCGGAGTCTTATGGCGACATGCACCGGATGCTCGGAGTGGCCTTGAAGGGCATTCCGCGCGATAGCTATCGGATTATGTCGAAAGTGACCACTCGGGAGGGTGTGAATCCGCAAGATAAGATCGACGAGTTGCGCAAACTCGCGAATACCGAGTATTTCGACGTGATGCTGCTGCACTGGCAACATTCGGCTACTTGGCCATCGGATACGAGCAGGTGGCAGGATGGAATCCTGGAAGCGGAATCGAAGAAGGCGGTCGTAAGTCACGGCGCTTCGGTCCATGGGCTCCCGGCGTTGCGGCAAATGCCCGGGAACAAGTGGCTCGACGTTGCCATGATCCGGATGAATCATAAGGGCACCCGCATGGACGCGGAGGATTTCAACACCGACGGACTGGGAAATGTCAGCGAAGTTGTCACCCACGTCAAGCAGGTCCGCAAAGACGGTATGGGCGTAATCAGCATGAAACTCGTGGGCGAGGGCACGTTCAACCGCGAGGATCGCCAGGCGGCGATGAGGTTCGCGTTCAGGAATGCCGGGGTTGATTGCGTTACCGTCGGCTACAAGAATGCTGGGGAGATCGACGAGGCGATTGACAATCTGAATCTGGCGCTGGCCTAGGCGGATCGGGTGTGGACGAGAAGTGAACGGTCGGCCATTAAACATACAGGGTGGTGGCAGGCTTGTCGGTGTTATAGAAAGATCTTCTTTCGGTGCAGGCGCGGTATAAGCCCGGATAAACTTCCGTAGTTTCCTGCCGTTGGCACAAGACCCATATCGCCAAAGACAGTCACTTTCACCTCGCTTTGTGTGGCATCCCCCTGTAGC
>Ga0210401_10003076_pt1 | contig 17977 bp, 19 predicted proteins | sample IncBWH32MmetaG_FD_150866 | JGI IMG/M metagenome (GOLD analysis project Ga0210401, IMG submission 150866) | Forest soil microbial communities from Barre Woods Harvard Forest LTER site, Petersham, Massachusetts, United States - Inc-BW-H-32-M | ecosystem: Environmental > Terrestrial > Soil >... | reverse complement strand
GACCACATGGCGTCGCTCGGGATCGACGAGGCGCTGCGGGTGACCGAGACGGGTGGCATCTTCGCTTTCGAGGGCGGCCGGCCTGGTCGGACGGTCGTGCTGCGGGGAGACATCGACGCGCTGCCGGTGCAGGAGCCTTCGACACGACCCTGGGGATCAGAGGTCGAGGGCCTGATGCACGCGTGCGGCCACGACGTCCATGTCGGCTCTGTCTTGGGAGCGGCGTCCGTCCTGGCGTCGCGGCGTGAGGACCTGCCCGGCCGCTACATCTTCCTGTTCCAGCCGGGCGAGGAGGCGCTGTGCGGCGGCAAGGCAATGGTGGAGGGTGGCGCGCTGACGGTCATGGAAGGCGCCCGCTTGGTCGGCTTCCACGTCACGTCGGTGATCCCCTCGGGGATCGTGGCTTTGCGGGCCGGGATCACCATGTCAGAGGCGCACTCGCTGCGGATCACGCTGCGCGGCCCGGGTGGGCACGGGGCCGTGCCGACAGCGACGGGCGACGTGATCCGCGCCACCGGCGAGCTGGTCGGCCGGCTCGGCTCGGTGGTGGCGGGGTTGTCGTACGAAGGGACCGACTGCGTCTGCAGCGCCGGAACGCTGCGGGCGGGTACCGCGGTCAACGTCGTCCCGACGTCGGCGGTGGTCACCGGCACGCTGCGCACCTTCACCGAGGCGCAACGGTCGGATGCCATTGGGCGCTTGGAGACGTTGTGCGCCGACGTCGCCGGTGAGCTTGGCGTGGAGGTCGACCTGGAGCTACCCGAGCACACGCCAGCCGTCGTGAACGACGCCGCCGTGGTGGACCTCGTCGAGACACAGGCCAAGGGTGTGTTGGGCGACTCTGCCGTGTTGCGGATGCCGCCCGCTGCCCCGAGCGACGACGTGAGCGAGTTCCTCAACCATTTGCCCGGTTGCTACTTCTTCGTCGGCGGTGCGGCGGCGGACGGCTCGAGCGGGATGCACCACAGCCCGAGCTTTTATGTCGAAGACGACGCGCTGCGCGTCGGCGCCAGCGTGCTGGTCCGGGGCGCCGTGGCCCTGGCCGGCGAATCGTCGGCGGGCTGAACCTCGCTCCTTCTCGGCCCCTTTGGGACTTCTCCCTCTCGGGCCGGGACCTCTCTCCGTCGGGCTGCCGGCCAGACCAATCCACGATGTCTTAGAAATGCAGGTGCGAAGGGAACTCCACGGCGTGAGGAGGCCCTTTCATCCGTTTGTCAGGCGGGCATCGGTACGCTCTGTCGGTGAGCGGCCCCAACGCTGATCCGTCTCCTCGGAGGGAGCAGTCGGATGCGCAACGGGGCCCCGGTCGACATCGGATGCGTCCTGCACGCTCGGTGGAAGGAAACGCCCGGCTGACGGGGTTGACCGCGGCGGTGCTCTTCCTCCTGTTTGCGGCCGAGGGTGTCACCGTCCTGCGGGTGCACCAACTGTTGACGCCACACGTCGTCATCGGGATGGTGATGGTCCCCGTCGTGGTCGTGAAGATGGGCAGCACGCTCTGGCGCTTCGCCCGCTACTACCGAGGCGACCCCGAGTACCGCCGCAAGGGCCCGCCGCCCGTATTTCTGCGCCTCCTCGGCCCGTTCGTCGTGGTGCTCACCGTGGCCGTCCTGGCGACGGGCATTGCGCTCCTGTTCGTGCCGACGGCCGACCGCTCCCAGTGGCTGTTCCTCCACAAGGCAACCTTCGTCCTCTGGCTCGGTGCCATGGCGGTGCACGTCTTGTTCCACCTCCTGGAGACCGCCAACCTCACGTGGTCCGACCTGTCGCGCCGCACCCGGCGCCAGGTCCGGGGCGCGGGTGCGCGACAATGGCTCCTCGTGTCGGCGCTGGTGCTCGGGATCCTCCTCGCGATTCTCGTCACACCTCACGCAAGCGGATGGCACCAGGTCCCCATTGGCGCGAACGCGGGCTCGCCCAACCTCCTCGTGCACGCGCCGGCCGGCGCCTTGCACCACTGATCGGCACGTGCGGCCGGCCTTCCACGGGCCCGGCGGCCGAGGGGCACCAAGGTCGGGGGCTCTCGTCGGGGTACTGGCGCTGGTCTTCGTTCTGGCGTCGTGCAGCACGACACCCACGGCGCGCGGCGTTGCGGCGAGCACCACATCGACGACGGGTGCGCCCACCACGACCACGACGACCGCGCCACCGGGCCCTTCGCCGTTGCCCGTTCCCGCCGCACTGACGCCCTTTGCTCCGCCGTCGACGGCGACCGACGGGACTTGGGCGGCGGTCGGTCGCACCGTGAACGGGTTCCCGGCCGTCTACGAGACACGCCTCGTCCCGCCGGGCGGGACGGCGGAGGCCGGGATCGCCTGGATGGACACGAACCTGCTCGGTGCCCAGCTTTATTCGGGCTCCAAAAGCCCCGGTGGCGGGCCCTATATGTTCACCGCGCCCGTCCAACCGGCGCAGGCGGCGACGCTCGTCGCCGCCTTCAACGGTGGCTTCCTCATGAAAGACGCCCAGGGCGGCTACTTCACGGAGGGCCGCACCATCGTCCCTCTCGTGAACGGGGCGGCTTCGCTCGTGATCCGCTCCGACGGTCTGGTCACCGTGGGCGCCTGGGGCAGCGACGTGGCGATGACACCCGACGTGGTCGCAGTACGCCAGAACCTCGTCCCTCTGGTGGAGGGCGGGCAGCCGACCGCGCAGGCCGCGAACCCGAACTGGATCGTCTGGGGCGCCACGTGCGGGGTGTCGTCCTGCTCGGGAGCGGGGATCGAGAACCAGTGGCGATCCGGCGCCGGCGTCACCGCCAACGGTGCGCTCGTCTATGTCGCGGGACCGGCCCTCGACCCGTTGCAGTTGGCCCAGCTGCTGGTACGGGCCGGCGTGGTCCGCGGCATGGAGCTCGACATCAATCCGTCCTGGCCGGTGTTCGCCACGTATGCCCCGCCGGTCGGCGCACCGGCCGGACCATCGAACGGATCGAGCATGCCGCCGGCCGCCGACCAGGGCCCGGCCACGTTCTTCGAGGCATCGTGGGCGCGCGACTTCATCACCATGTCGGCGCGGACGACGCCCGTCAATGCCCCGAGCGGATAGACCGGCGGTCAGGCGTGGGCGGCGGGCGTGGCGGACCCTCCCCGGGGCAGAATGAGGCCCATGGCCCCGACTGACCTCTTCTCCATCGACGGCAAGACCGCGCTCGTGACCGGCGGCAGCCGCGGCATCGGCAAGATGATCGCCGAGGGCTTCGTCGACGCCGGGGCGACGGTCTACATCTCTTCGCGCAAGGCCGACGTATGCCAAGAGGTGGCGGAAGAGCTCTCGAAAAAGGGCACCTGCATGGCCGTCCCCGCCGACCTGTCCAAGGAAGATGAGTGCCGCCGCCTGGCCGACGAGATGGCCTCGCGGGTCGACAAGCTGGACATCCTCGTGAACAACGCCGGCGCCACGTGGGGCGCCCCGTTGGCCGACTACGACGAGGCGGCCTTCGAACGGGTGCTCGGCCTCAACGTCAAGGGCGTGTTCCATGTCACCAAATTCCTGGTCCCACTGCTCGAAAAAGCGGGGAGCCAGGAGGAGCCGGCGCGCGTCATCAACATCGGCTCTATCGACGGCATCCAAGTGCCGGTCATGGAGACGTACGCCTACTCGGCCTCCAAGGCCGCAGTCCACCAACTGACGCGGCACCTCGCCAAGCGTCTCGCTCCGGCCATCACCGTCAACGCGATCGCGCCGGGGCCGTTCGAGTCCAAGATGATGGCCGCCACGCTCGAGGCCTTCGGTGACCAGATCAGGGCCAGTGCGCCGTTACGACGCATCGGACGGCCCGACGACGTGGCGGGCGCGGCCATCTTCCTGGCGTCGCGAGCGGGCGCGTACGTGACCGGCGCCATCCTCCCGGTCGACGGGGGCATCGCCACCACACGTTGATCGAAGGCTGACGAACTCGGACCACTGAGTTCACGAAAGGGGTCCACCGTGCTGTTGCTTCACGAGGTGCATCAAGTCGCAGGGGCGAAGGAGGACGAGTTCGACGCGGCCTACCGCGACGAATACGTGCCGGCGCTGGCCAAGTCGGACGGGAGCCGGCTGCTCTGGTACTTGCATCTGGGCCACGGGACCGGCCAGGCCTACACATCGGTCTCCATCACCGGCTGTCGCGACGCCACGGCATGGGCGGAGCTCGCCGAGCGCGTGCGCGGGGGTGACCTGGCGGGGTGGTCGGCCAAGGTCGACGCCTGGCGGCACGAACACCGCGCCAAGGTGATCCAACCCGTGTCGTGGTCCCCGTGGCAGGACATCGACCTCGCCGGCGTGCCCGTGAACGGCGAGACACACAAGAACTCGTTGTTCATGGAGGACACGGCGTGGCCGTTCGCCGGCGGCCTTCGGGCCTATCTGGACAAGGCGGGCACCCTCTACGACCACACGCTGAGCAGCCAGAAGGAAGAGGGCACGGGCATGATCGAGCTCGAGGCCGCCTTCCAGCCGGTCTTCGGAACCCACATGACGACCGAGGTCATCCTCTGGCAGCGCGTGGTCAACCCGAAGGCCGTCATGTGGATGCTGGGCCACGACCTCCCGCCGGAGGCTTCGGCCCCGGGGACCTGGCTGCACGACGCGCTGGAGGTTCGCGACCGCTGGGAGAGCCGTCTCTTGCGCAGCGCGGCCTGGTCGCCCTTGTACTGAGAAAGGTGGGCTCGGTGGCCGACGTATTCAATCTGTCCGATGTCTTCATTCATCTCGGCGTCGGTTCGACCGCGACGCCGCTGCCGGATTTTGCGTGGTCGCCCGAGTACCTCGCCGGCTACCAGGAGCGCTTCGCTGCCGACGGCGCCGAGGGCCGCCTCATCTGCGTCATGCCGCAGGAAGAGACGTGGGACTCGTGGGAGCGGCACCCGGCCGGCGACGAGGTCGTGCTGCTGCTCTCCGGACGGGTCGACCTGGTGCAGGATCTCGATGGCGCCGAGCACGTGGTGGAGCTGCAGGCGGGGCAGGCCGTGATCAATCCGGCGGGCGTGTGGCACACCGCACGGGTCCACGAGCCCGGGGTCGCGTTGTTCGTGACGCCCGGCAGAGGGACCGAGGCGAAGCCATTGGGCTGAGGTGTTCCGGCGCTAGGCGCGGGCGCTCAGCGCAGCCAGTTCGTGCGGGCCCTGAACCGGATAACCGCCCGCCTCGCGGATGGCCTTGCCCCACGGGGTCAGAAGGCTGATCAGCTCCTCGAGCCCGTCGTTACCGAGTGCCTCGAGCATCGGCGCGCACTGCGCATCCGTCGCCGCCTCGATCGACTCGCGTAACACCCGGCCATCATCGGTCAGCGCGCCGCCGGCCAAGAGGCCACGCTCGACGAGGCGCGCCTCGGCCGCGTCGAGCTGCTCGTCGGACCAGGCCCGGGTGCGGACGTACGTGCGCAGTGGGATGCCCCAATGCGGCTCGGTCAACAGCCCGATCTCGGTGGCGTCGAGGACCGCAGACGTCCATGCGGCGGTGTGCGCATCGCCGCGGTACTCGCGCAGCATGTCAGCAAGACGCCACGCGTTCGCGAGCGGCTCTCCGGGGAGCCCCAGGCCGAGGAGGCCCGCATAGAGCGGCTTGCCCTCTGGTCGCAGCGGCGCCACCGCGGTCTCGAGAAGCGAAGTCACGCGGGCGAGCCCCTCGGGCGAAGGGCCGAGGACGCGCTCGATTTGCGCCACTCCGCCGTCTGTGCGCGCGGCGCAAATCGTCGGCGCGTCGACCTTGTTCCAGCCGAACGCGACGGAAGGCACGACCGCTTCGGGGTTGAAGACGCCGAACGCGGCCGCCACGACCGCACCCGAGACCTGGCCCATGACAGAGCCGCGGCTCGTGAAGTACGCCGGGCCGTCGGGCAGCTGCACGCCGGAGGAGGTCGTGCCCGGGCTCGGCGAGAAGCCGAGCGCCGCGTAGGCGGCGTGGCATTCCGGCGAGAAATACACCTGCGCGGCCACGGGCTCGAGGACCATGGCGAGGCGCCGGGCCCGTTGATCATGCTGTTCCGTCATGGCGGTCACCCTACGCGCCACTTCGACGCACCGCCCTGCGCCGAGAAGACGGTTATGCCTTCGTGAACCGCATGGGGAAGTCGTCGATGGAGCGGATGCCCGGTGTGTACACGAGTGTGTGCCCCGGCTCGACCTCGTACTCGGGGATGCGCTTGTGCCACTCACGCAACGCGACCCGGAGCTCCATGCGAGCCAGATGCGACCCGAGGCAGCGGTGGATGCCACCACCGAACGCGATGTGGGGGTTGACGTCGCGGTCCCAGCGCACCACGTCGCCGTCGGGATACTCAGCCTCGTCCGTGTTCGCCGAGCCGATCATGATCATGATCTGGTCGCCGGAGTGCACGGGGCAACCGCCCACCTCGGTGTCCTGCACCGCGACGCGGGCGATGCCCATCACCGGCGTCTCCCAGCGCAGCATCTCCTCGATCGCGTTGGGAATGATCGAGGGGTCCTCGACCAGCTGGCGCCGGTGGTCGGGGTGTTGCGCCAAGAAGGAGAACATGCAGTCGAGCGTGGCCGTGACCGTGTCGAGGCCGGCGATGAGGAACAGGAAGCAGATGTCGAGAATGTCCTCGCGGCTGAGTCGGTCTCCCTCCATCTCGGCGTCAAGGAAGAGGGACAGCAGGTCGTCGCGCCGCTCCACCTCGCGCTGGTCGAGGATCATGTTGAAGTAGTCGTAGACAGAGTCCGCGATCTCCTGCTGGTAGTCCTGGGAGGCCTTGGAGCCGTAGCCCTTGCCGGTGACGTGGTCCGGCCGGATGATGCCGTCCTTCATCTTGAGGAACTCGGGTAGCTCTTCCAGCGGCAATCCGAGGAGGGTGATGAAGACCTGTGAGGGGAACGGGATGGAGAACTCCTTGGCGAAGTCGACCTCGCCCCGGTCGATGAACTGGTCGATCAGGTGGTTGACGAGCGCCGAGACCTCCTCGTCCATGGCGGCCATCTTGCGCGGCGCGAAGATCGGGTCGAGCAGCTTGCGGAACTTCTTGTGCTCGGGCGGATCGATCTGCAGCGGGATCATGGGCCGCTTGTTCTTCAGGTCGACGGCGTCCATGTTGGAGGAGAAGACGTCGGGCTGGCGCAGCGCCGACATGATGTCCTCTTTTCTCGTCAGCACAATGCCTTTTGCACCGCTCGGCATGTCGACGGCCATGACGGGCATGTCGTCGCGCAGAGACTTGAAGAGCGGCTGCGGGTTGCGCGCCATCTCGGGGTCCATGCCCGACAGAGGGTTCTCCCCGTAGCCGGCGTCGGCCGGAGCTTCCGCTGTGTCGGCTTCGGTCTCCATGTCCATCCTCCTCCTGGTGTTCAGAACTGCAGGATTCCGCGGAGGGAATCCACAAGCGATGCCTCGTCCGTCTCGGGGATGATCCAACTCGAGACGAAGAGACGGACGATGACGTCGGCGAGCCGTTCGCGGTCGAGGTAGCCGTTCCTGACCGCGGGCACCGTGTCGAGCGCGTCACCGAGGCGCCCGATGAGCTCACCCCGCATGGCCGGCAGGTGGTCGAGCAGGTAGCTCAGGACGAACCCGGGCTCGGATTCGAAAAGGGGGCGGGCCGGGTGGCTCCGGATGAAGTCGAAGGCGTAGCCGACGAAGGCGCCGATTCTCTCCTCGGGCGCATGCACGGACGCCAGCACATCGTCGAGCCCGGCGCGGAAGCGAACCTCGTCGTAGTCGGCCGCGGCGGCGAGGACATGGTCACGGCTCGGGAAGTACCGATAGAGCGTGCCGCGGGCTACCCCGGCGGCGTCGGCGATCTGTGCCATCCCGAGACGCTGCACGCCCTGCCGGCCGATGAGGCCGAGGGCGGCATTGAGGATGCGCTCCTCGGTCGGGGTGAACGCCCGGGTGGTGAAGGCCTCGGTGCTTCCGACCTCGGCTCCCACCCTGGCCACCGTCACAGTCATTGCTGTACATGTTAGACACTTTGTGTCTGTTTTGTCTCACACCCCAGGCCACGTTTGAGACAGCGCTGTCTGGGCTCGCTTCCAGGGATCGGAGGTCGGGCCTCTCCTGGTTGGTGTGTGGAGGCCTGTATACACATCCACCGACGAGGGCCCCTTGGCCCCGGATCGGCAGCGGTTCTTGGGCGAAGGGAACTAACCGGCGTCGCTCGGGGCCGTGGCCCGGCGACGGAGCCAGGGCACCAGGATCAACGCGGCCAGCGCCAGCACACCCAGCACTGTCAGGAAGTCGCCCAGATAGTCGGCACCCGACCGGCCGTAGGAAAGCGTCACGTCATGGCTGGTCGGCACGACGACCATGAGGTTGGGCGTCACCCGCCAGGGTCCGTCCGCCCCGCTGGCGTGCCAGTTCGGGAAGTACGACACCTTGACCAAGACCGGAGTGCCCACTCTCGACACGTGGAAGCTCACGGTGGTGTTGGTCGTCGAGACGTCGGTCACCCGCGTCGTCGCCGCTTGCCGCACTGGTGTCCGTGTATCACCCACGGTCGTCCGGGGCCACGAGGACGGCCCGCCCTGCGCCAGCTCGACGTTCCAACGGTTGGGATTGTCGTACCAGGCCAGCGACTGGTTCAACCAGCCCGACGGTGCCGGATCGACGCCCGAGAGCACGGCCGGCTCGTTGTGCAACGGCGTCACCAACGGTGAGTTCTTGACCCGATAGATCTCCCATGTGGTGTGCGTCAACACACTGTTGTAGGTGTACGTCCATGGGCCTGTCCTGGCCACGAGCTGCAGCGAGGGGTCGGCACTGGCCTGCTGCTCGATCTCGGGTGTCTCGGCCATGAAGTACTTCACCCCGAGGAGCTGCAGGTGTTGGACGCCGATCGCCACGTTGCCCTGTGTCTGCGCGTAGGGCAGGCCGACCTCCGGCTCGGATGGCCCGGCGGAGAGCTCGGCCTGGTTGATGAAGTGGTACGGCGTCGTGGCCGAGGACTCGAAGAGCAAACCCTCCATGGAATCGATGCAGCCATTCGTCCAGTACGGCAACAGCATCAACGCCTCGGGCGTGCCGAAACGGTTCTCGCTGTCGCTGTACTCCCACATGGCCCGACCGCAGCCGTAGTGCTTGCTCACCTCTTCCATCGCACCGATGACGGCGCGGTATTCCGGGAAGGACGACTGCCCCTCATAACCCATGTAGTTGTAGGACGACCAGTTCGTCACCTCGTTCGGCCCGAGGTGCACCGGACCCCAGTTGCTCGAGGACAGGAAAGGCGGCACAACCACGAGCATCACGGCGACCAGTCCGATGACGGCGCCGCTCACGGCGGCCGGTCCCCAGCGCGGCCGTCGAGGCGCGCGTGGCACGTACGTGTCGTAGGGCGTGGGTGCCGAGGCCGGGCCCACGCTCATTTCCTCATCGCTGAGGGCGACTTCGTCGCCGCCGCCCGGAGCAGCCACCCAGGCCGGTTCACGGAACGAGGCCTCCCAACGATCCCAGCGCAGCTGTTTCGCCCGGCGCCACCCCCGTGCCGACAAGATGCAGCCCACGCCGAACGCCCACGCCGCCATCAAGTAGACGGAGACGAACCACATCGGGAGAAGCCGGACGTTGTAGAGGCTGCCTTGCGGGTCGAACACCTCCGCTAAAGCGAAGGCGGCGCCGAGCACCGTCACCGTCAGACCGAAACGGCTGCGCAACAACACCGCCATCACGACGCCGAACCCTGCGAGGACGAGGGCCCACGTGTCGGCCTCGGGGAAGAGCTGGTGCAGGTAGCTGGTGAGGTTCACGTAGCCCATCGACGTCGCATAGGCGCGCTCGAGCCCGAACGGCACGAGCCAGAACGCCGCCAGCAACAGGCCGATGCCCGCAGTGGACGCCGCGCGCCACAACGTCCGTGTCCACGGGACGACGACAGCGCCGGGGTCTCCGCGCCAGAACAGGAAAACGCTGTCACCGATGCCCCACCGGGCCGGCAACAGCTCGATCACCGTGAGCACCACCGCACCGCCCAAGGCGTACAGCCCCGGGACGATGTGAGAGAGGACGCATCCGGCGAGGACGACAGCCGCCCACGCCCGGTGCCGGCCTTCGCGCACAGCCGCGGCGAACAGTCCGAGAAACAGGATCGCCAGAGCCACGCTGAAGGAGAACGCATACTCCCCTGCCAGCGTCGAAAACAGGTTGCCGCCGTAGATCGTGTACGTGTAGTCGAAGAGGAACGGCAGCGTCGCGGCGGCGAGCAGCGTCGGGATCGGTGGGCGAAGCCGGAAGAAGCGCCCACAGGCCCAGGCCGTGATCGGCAGCAGTACGGACCCGAGAATCGTGCCGAGCTTGAACGCCACGTTGAAGGGGATGATCCAAGAGCCGACGGCGACGAAAAAGTCGGGCAGCGTGAAGTAGAAGGTGTAGAGGGGCATGCCGTCGTACCAGCCCGGGTACCAGCCGCTGAGATGACCGTGCGTGATCATCGAGCGCATGTACCAGGGCATCGCGATGTGCGCGCCCGTGTCCCCACCCGTGGTGGTCGTGTTGCTGAAGAGGAGGCTCGGATGGAGCTGCGAGAGCGTGACGACGATGACCGCGGCGATCGTGACGACGGTGATCGCTCCCGGTACCCACCACCACGCCGCGCGCCGACGGGAACCCCGCGACGGCGGGGGCGTCTCGCGCGCCGCCACGGCGGGATCCTGGACGCTCACCATGCCGGAATCGGGGCCTTCAGGTACGCGCTACCGAGCGCGATCCCACGCGGACAAGCGAGTCCTGCGCTCCGGGGTCGTTCGGCCACATCCGGGCTTACGTTATCGGCAGGCCCCGCCATCCTGGGATCGGGTCACGGGGAAATCGGCAGGTCGAAGAGGTGGACGCGACGGGCGACGCCCCCCCCGAGGGCGCCGCCTCGTCGCAGATCCGTCGGCCTAGCAGACGCGATGTTTGCCCCCGAGGGCGTCAGGACATCTGGGCGAGGATCTTGGCCTTCTGTGCGTTGAACTCTTCCTCCGTCAGGATCCCCTGGTCCTTGAGGGTGGCGAGCTCCTTGAGCTTGCTGATCAACTCGTCTGAATCTGCCGCCGCCGGCTGTGCGGCGGCCGGTGGTGCTGCGGCCTGCTGGGCCTGAGCCTCCTGGTCCGAATACTTCGCTTGCTGACGGCGGTTGACCCGTCCAGAGACGGCCGTCGCCGTCCCCGCGATGACCGCCGTTCTCCCAACGGTCCGCATTACCGGACGTCGTCCTAAAGGCATCGTTCTGTTCCCTTCCGTTCTCTTCCGTTCGTTATGTCGCGCTATCGATAGCTCAGCCCTTGATCGCCTCGGCCAACTCGGCCAAGGCGGTCTCGACGAGTTCCGCCGGGATGCGAGCCGTGTCGATGACGACACCGCCCGACTCGCGGACGGCCTCGACCAGTGGTGCTGCCCACAGGTCCTCCCAAACGATGACCAAGGCTGCGTTCCCGGGCGGGAGGTCCTCGGCCACGTGGGCCAGGTCCTCCTCGTTGATGAGCCCTCCGACCTCGCCGTCCAGGTCGCCGAAGGCCGCAAGCTCGTCGCGCTGGTCGAACTCGAGGCTGATGGTGTCGCCGGCCTCGTCCTTGGCCACGAAGACCAAGTCGAGAACGCGCACCGTGCCGTTGGAGACGAGCTTCTCCACCTCTGGAGCGATGTTCCCGTTGAAGCGGTTGCCGGGGAAGGCGACCACCGTGTAGCTGACTGGTCCAAGGGTCATACCGACCTCCTCGTGTCTGTAGGGGCGGTGGTCAGGCTCAGCTGGCCAACACCTTTGCCTTTTGTGCCTCGAACTCCGCGTCCGTGATGACGCCCTGGGACTTCAGGTCAGCAAGCTTGCTGAGCTGAGAGGCGGTGTCCGCGCCCTCGGTGCCCGCCGCCTGGCGCACATAGGAGTCGAAGGCCTGCTGCTGCTGCGCCGCTTCGGCCGCCGCCCGCTCGTGCATCTTGCCTCCACGTGCGAGCAGGTACACGAAGACCCCGAGGAAGGGCAGGATGATGACGAAGATCACCCAAAGGGCCTTGGCCCCGCCGCCCATGTCGCTGCTGCGGAAGATGTCGATGAAGACCGTGATAAGCAGCCAGATCCAGATGATGAAGAGGAAGAAGTACAGCATCGTGAGGAAGGCATCGAGGACGGGGTAGCTCGAGGCAATCATTCGGTCTCCTTGTTTGGTTTACGCGCACCACGCGACGGCGCATTCGGGAAGAAGGTCCCCCACGATGTCATCGCCTCGTATGGCGACAGGGTAACAAGGTCACGATTCGTGCGCTGGAGGCTGTCTTGACGCCGCATGTCTCAGCCCCGCCTCAGAGGCCCTCTTCGGCATGGAGCCGTCCGCTCTTGCAGGCGGCGGCGAACGCCTCGTAGTCCTTCTCGTTCTGGTCGGCGTAGGACTCGGCGAAGCGGGCGAGCGCTTTGTCGAACGTCGCGTTGTTACCGAGGTAGGCGGCGATGGCGATCCGGTCCCCCGAGCGGGCGTGGCCGCGCGCCAAGGTGTGCGCACACAGCTCGCCGTAGACCTTCATGCCCTCGGGGATCGCTTCCTCCGTGTCGATGGACCCTTTCCAGTCCTGCAGCTGGCGGACGTAGTAGTCGCGTGGCACCCCGTCTATCCCCGTCGAGCGTTGCCAGCCGAGCATGATGTCGCTGCTCGCCTGCATGAGCCGCTGGCCGGCCACGACCCGGGCGCCGTGGTTGGTGTACTGGCTCTTCTTGGTGAAGCGCTCGAGGACCGACGCCTCGGCCTCCTTGGCCTGGAGGAAGAGCACGTCGTCGTGGCGGGGGCCGTGCATGAGCACGATCCAGCAGCGGGTGCCGACGCTGCCCACGCCCACGACTTTGCGGGCGATCTGGCTGAACTTGTATTGCTCGAGCAGGTGCTTGCGGTCGGTCGGCAGGCTTTGGCGGTACTTGCGGATCACCTCGCGGAACAGCGACTCGTGCTGCTCGGGATCCTCGCCCGGATAGAGGTCCTCGAGGGTACAGATGAGCGGTGGGTCGCTGACGAGGCATCGTCGCCCGTCGACCACGCGGGTCAGCTTGTCCAACGCCCGCATGGAGTCCTTCGTCATCGCCTTCGACGTGGTCTTCGACGCGACCGACGCCATGTGGGCCTCGGTCTTCGAGCCCGAGGACGCGGCGTGCTGCTTGAGCGACTCCACGAGGCCTTGGATCTCTACATTCGAGTACCAGACTTCGAGGTTCGACATCGAGGCCATCATCCGCATGGCCTCGCGGTAACGCTGGCCGAGACGGATGATCGCCTCGAGGCGATTCGCCTTTGAGAACCCGAGGTGGCGCGACGCGACGACGATGCTGGCGGCGAGGCGCTTGACGTCCCACTCCCACGGTCCCGGCAGTGTCTCGTCGAAGTCGTTGCAGTCGAACACGAGCTGGCGCTCCGCGGAGCCGAACACGCCGAAGTTCGAGAGATGGGCGTCCCCGCAGATTTGCGCGTTGAGGCCCGAACGGGGCGTAGTGGACAGGTCCGATGCCATGACCAGGGCGGCGCCGCGGAAGAACGTGAACGGTGACACCAGCATCCGGCCGTAGCGGATCGGGACCAGTTCAGGCACCCGCGTGGGGGCCTGGCTCTCGAGCAGCGCCACCGGGTCCGGACGGTCCGCGCCCGGCTCGAAGGCGGCGTGGCTGTCGCGGGGCACCTTGGACCGAGCCTGCTTCCCTTTGGCCCTGCTCTCCTCGTCGCTGAGGTGTGGCATGCCCCCGGTCGCGGGTGTGTCCGCCAGTGGGACAACCTGGTCCACAGCAGCCATCGGCCACCACCTCCCTGGACGCGCGGATGGCACGCTCCTCGACGAGAGGCTATGTCGTTCGGCCTCGATCGGAAAGGGGGTCGATCGATGACGGTTCCGTGCGCGACGGCGCCCTTTCCCGTCGGAGGGGCGGCGGGCACAATGGCGGGCGTGGTGTGCCAGGGCGGTCACGCGATGATCAACCAGTGACGATCGACTCCGAGGACCGGAGCGCCGCGGCAGGCCGGGCGGAGCCGGGGCCGCCCGCCGCCACGGACTCAGGCGGGACCGGGGCGGCGCCCAAACGGCTGCGAATCCGCGCCGGCGTGGCCGGCCTGGTCGACGCCATCCGGCGCAGCGACGACGATGCCGTCGAGCGCGCTGTCCTCCAGCTGAGCTCGACCCGCCGCTGGCTGGCGCCCCTGGCGTTGATCGTCGGCGCGTTCTTGATGCTCTTCCAGGGGCTCAAGCTGCTCGTGACCAACTGGCGGCTCACGCTGGTGCAGATCATCCCGGCGATGTGGATCTGGGTGGCGATGCTCGACATCAAGGTCCACGTGCTGCACACAAAGGGTTTCCACATCCTGCGCGGGCCGGTCCTGGTCCCCGCCATCCTCGGCGTCACGGTCATCACCGCGGCGAGCTTCTACCTGAACGGCGTCTTCGCCTTTGCAATCGCGGACGGCGGCGAGCCGCAGATCCGCCCGGCCTTCGCCAAGGCCAAGGCCCACCTGCGCACGATCCTGGCGTGGGGCATCAGCGTCGGGCTCGCGCTCTCGTTCTCGGCCCTCATCGCCACGCGCTGGGGCCCGTGGTCCTTCGTCATCAGCCAGAGCATCGTCGTGGGGATCATGATGCTCTGTTATCTCGCCGTCCCGGCCCGGATGGTCGGCATCGACACCAAGAAGGGGCGCTCACGTCGTGACAAGTTGGCGGCCACCGCGGTGGGCGGTGCGGTCGGCGCCGTCATCTGCTCGCCGCCGTACACGCTCGGCCGGTTGGGGATCCTCATGCTGGGCTGGAGCGGGTTCTTCTGGGTAGGGATCGTCTTCATCGTGATCGGGGTCGCGTTGCAGACGGGCGTGACGAGCGCGGTCAAGGCGGTGAAGTTCTCGGCCAAATTGATCGGGAATCCCTCGGCCGTGGCCGCGGCCGGCGCTGGGGCCGGTGCCGAGGCCGGCGCTGCGGCGGGTGCCGAGGCCGGCGCCGGGGCCGCCTGATGCCCGCCACGCTCGAGTGGTTCGGGACCGCCACGTTCCGTGTGCGCGACGCCGGTCTGAACCTCTTCTTCGACGCCTACCTGGACCGGCTGCCCGGCCTCGACCCGGTCGGCCTCTCCACCCGTGAGGTCGGATCGGCCGACTTCGTGTTCGTCAGCCACTCCCACTTCGACCATCTCTACGGCGCCGACGCGCTCGCCCTGAGCGCCGGCGCGACCGTCGTGGCCTCACCGGAGTCCGCCCGCTGCTTGCGCGAGGCCGGCGTGCCCGAGCAGCAGCTGCTCGTCGTGACCGGTGGTGAGACGGTGCGCTGCGGGCCGACGACGACGGTGCGGGTGCTGCCGGCGCTGCACGCGTGCCTCTTCGCGCACAGCGATTCGGACACGTCGGTGCCCTGCCTCGGCGACCTCGACGTCAGCGCACAGGACCGCGCCGCGACGATCCGCCGGCTGTTCGCGGGCATGGACGCCGCGCCGGCGCCGGCCGGCCCGGCTCTCGTGGCGATGAACGACAAGTGCTCCCGGCACGACGGCGGCCAGCTCGCCTACCTGCTCGTGACGTCGGGCGGGTCGCTGCTCGTGAGCGGCAGCGCCGGCTACTGGCGCGGCATCTTCTCCGGATTGCGGCCCGACGTGGCGTTGTTGTCGCTGGGCGGTCGCCCCAACGTGGACGGCGAACCCTTCCAGGGTTCCACGGTGGATTACATGCTCGAGCAGGTCTCGTTGTTGCGGCCGGGGCGCGTGGCGTTCTGCCATCACGACCCGCTCTTTCCCGGGTTGCCGGGCGTGGAGATCGCGCCTGCTGCTGCCGCACTGCAGGTTCCGGGCGCGCCGGCCGGCTATTTCGAGATGGAGTACGCGACGCCCGTCCCGCTCTTCGGCTCCGGCTGAGGCCGAGGCCGACGGGGGTCTTGCGTCAGGCGGGTGTCGCCCGGAGCGACGAGGTGTTGTATCTCGCTTTCGTCCAACGGCGGACGTGGGGGACGTCGTCGTCCAGCCAGTACACGTCGTCGTCGGTCACGACGAGGAGCTCTTCGAACTTCACCCCGACCCCGTCGAGACCGATGTGGGGCTCGATGGCCCACAAGCCTGGCGTCGCGGGGTAGTCGGTGAAGGAGCTGTCGTTCCACAGCGGGTAACACGTCTCGTGGTCGAGCGCGTCGATCCCCGCCGCCAGCAACTTCTCCGCCGCAACCGCGCCCCAGCCGGGCAGGGGCGTCGAGCGGTCCGTCTCGTGCTCCAGCGGGAACACCAGGTGGCCCAGCGCGCGGTCGGCCTGGCGGTGGTGGCAGCTCTCCCAACCCCGCGCCGCCAGCCGCTCGTCGAGGTCGTGGTACAGCTTGAGCATGGACGTGCGCGCGGCGATCCCGTCCCGCAGGAACGACCGGATCCGGGCCAGGCCGGCGTCGAGCTCCTTGAAGACAGCGTTCGTGCCGAGCACGCACGAGTAGGCGACGTCCGACGACACGCCGTGTGCGACCGGCGCCAGGTCGATGATGACCGGCGCGCCGTCGCGGAGGGGCTGGTTGGTCGGGACGAGGTCCGTACTGGGCGACACGCCGGCCCTCTCGGCGGACTCGTCCCTGGTTCCGAGCACGGTGCGCCCGTCGAACAAGACGTAGGGATCGTGGAAGACCTGGATGACCTCGCACTCCGTCTGGGCCGCCGCGATCAGGGTGCACGCCTCGACCTCGGTGATGCCCACCTGCAGCTGGGACTCGACCCGGAGCGCGATGTCATACGCCAGGCGTTGAACCTGTCTGAAGCGGTCGAGGTCCGCGGCGGAGTACTGGAACATGCTTCCTGACACGTGGTGCTGCTCCCCCCGACGACTGCTGTTTGCGTGGCGCCACCCCACCCGCAATTCGTAATGCTCTGTCACTCATTGTGACACATCTTGTCCAGTTTCGATGGGGACCAATTCCCCCTTGCTGTGGGCGCGGAACAGCTCCTATTCCTTCACTCCCGCGACCGTCACCCGACTACCCCGGCGACCCGGGCGTCGGATCAGTCAGGAGGCAGCGACGCGCGTCGTGCGCAGGGCGTGGTTGTCGCGGAGGCGCTCCGCCGTCTCGCGGTCCTGCAGCGGCATCCCGATCCCGATCGGCAGGTCGGACTGCGTGTCGTTCCTGCACTGGATGCACTCGACCACCCAGGTCCGATCCGGCCCCTGGGTGATCTTGGGGTAGTGGGTCTGCACGTCCGCTCCCTGGCTCGGCCCGGTTGAGGGCCGCAGGATAGCGAAATGGGTTTTGGAAATCGAATGCCCAGCGCACCGCTTGGTTTTGGGAGGTTGGCGTCCAGTCACAGGGGTTGGAGCGGACCGCGGACCGTCCAGGCGGGCAGGGCAACAGTTTGCGCCCGGAGTGCAACCTGCGGCCGTCCGGCTCGGGGCGGTCGAATGCGCTCGTGGAGCGCTTCCGGCTCCTACGTCGCCAGCTGCGCGTCCGCCGGCCGGGCGACGATGTAGATCACCGAGCCGAGGAACGGGATGAGAAAGATCACCACGGTCCACCCCGCCTTGGCCCAGCCGCTGTGGTCGCGCCGGCGGAAGTTGTCGACGAAGCAGAAGATGACGAAGAACAACAACAGGGCGATCCCGGCGAACATCAGGAACGTCCAGAAGAGGTTCAGCAGGGGCCAGGTGTAGGCGAACATCGTCGTTCCCTCCTGCCGCAGGCCGCGAGATACCGGCAGCACCGCCCGGTGTACCACGCGCCGATGGCCCAACCAGGGATGCCTGCGGTGCGGTACCGCCGCAACGCTGCATCCGCGATTTTGGGCGTTTCGTGACGTACCTTGCGAACAAGCCCTGCAGGAGCGGGGCCGTCAGGGGGTATATCCGTGGTTACAGGTCAGTTGGTCAACGCCGCCGGTGGTGCTGCGGCCGGGGTGGCGCTGGCGATCGCGCTGTTCTCGGGGCTGTTCATCATCCTCGTCGTCGTCATCGTCGCCAATCGGGCCGAGCCCGACCCACGGGGCATGCGGCCGTACACCGTGTACCTCTTCGGCATGAGCTTCGTGACGCTGCAGCTCACGTACGCAGGCTCGGTGCTCATCATGACCGCGCTCTTCTCCCTCATTGCGCCGCACTTCAGCCCC
>Ga0210401_10003075_pt1 | contig 17979 bp, 18 predicted proteins | sample IncBWH32MmetaG_FD_150866 | JGI IMG/M metagenome (GOLD analysis project Ga0210401, IMG submission 150866) | Forest soil microbial communities from Barre Woods Harvard Forest LTER site, Petersham, Massachusetts, United States - Inc-BW-H-32-M | ecosystem: Environmental > Terrestrial > Soil >... | reverse complement strand
AACAGAAGGGTAGGGCCAACAGAACCAACAGCATCGCGGAGCCACGGTGTTTCAGCGCCTGCTTTAACTCTCCGAGTGTCAAAGATTGATCCTTAGTACGCGCCCGCAAAGTCTCGAGCTCGTTCGACAAACGGGATTGTGAGTTCTGCGATTCTGTGGTCATCGCTTGTTGATAACGGGTTCGGAATGATGCTCGCGTTCCGATGCAGGCTGGGCCGATGCAGGACGATGCTTTACGAGCAACGTGAGAATGGTTGCGACCAGTAATACCAAGCCGATGAAACCTAACGCGGCCGCTGTTGGAATGTGAAGAACGTCGGCTAAAAGCATCTTCATGCCGATGAAAGAAAGGATGATCGATAGCGAGCACGCTGAGCACGCCAGCATTGAAAATGATCCAGAACCACAAATTTACAGGCATAAGCCTCCGTGGCAGGCGCTATTTAACGCCTGTCACGGAGTGAGCTCTAGTTAGAGATGCTACGCCGAACGTGGTTGCTTGGCTGAAGAACAGAACGAGGAAACTCTGAGAGGTGATATGATCGATAACAATTCCTCGGCTTTGAAACCCTCTTCTGGCCACCGAAGCAGGTTAGCGCAGGAACTTTGTTTAAAGGCCTGTTCCTGTCGACGCAGAACCATGCCGACGATGATTGCGTCGTCCAACAGACCCATATCGGGTATCGGGTCAGGAATCAAATCAATCGCGCGCTGAAAATACAGCAGTGCGAATGCCGCTTCGGCCACAGGTTGTTCTGTCAGATTGCTTCCGCATCTAACAACTCGGTCCTCAATGAAATGACAGAGAAATTCGAGCTGATCCGGCAGGCGAGGGTAGGTCTGTAAAGGAAGCTTCGTAAACCGCTTGCGCAAGACCGGTAGATCGGTGATCAATCGCTCAAGGTCGACGGCAGAAAGCCCGGTCACCTGATTTTGAATAAAACTGTTTAATTCCGTTGTTATCGAGTCTTTAACATCTATCGCCTGTGTAATTTTTGTCATTATGCTCCACTAGATCTCAAGTGCGTCATTGCAAGCGGACAATCGGATTATCCTCTTTGACCGCCAAAGAGAGGTAGTAAGTTGGAAATGAAGTGAGGCAGTTTGGGTAAGTCACTCAAATAATCGTGACAAACAATGCTTCTCATTCATCTTTTCACTCTCAGATAGAGGAGGGCGGACTCACTGTCTTGATTGCGCCGCTATTAGCAACTTCGGTTAGGTAGGACTGGGCGCTATGCCACGCGTCAGATTCGAGTGCCGGGATCGAGCTCTTTTCGCGACAAATCTTAGCGAGCGAATCAATTACCTTCGCTACGCCTACCTTAGCAATTAGTACTTGCAGGCTGTTATATTCGTACTGTCTCATAAATGTGTCGCCCATAGTGTAATTATTTCACTTCCGCCTAATATCCGAGACGGTGTTTCGATGGCCATTTGTCGATTCAGTCAAGCTAGGCCCAGATAGCAGCGGCCATGCCATGATCGTGCGAATATGCTGGAGACTAAGGTTCGCGAATCGAGCGCCCTCTGTCTGGGGGATCTTTACTGGTCCCTTCACTTTGAGCGGCAGCGATTCCCAGTCGGGCTGAGGTGGTCAACCAGTGACCGGCAGCGGTCATTTAGTGACCGGCAATCGAGTTTTCGGAAGTCCGGTCTTTCTGGTATCGCGAGGCCTGTCTTGCGGCCATGTGCAAAGATAGTCGTTGGAACGAACCTTGCTAAGTCGATGTGCCGTAAGCCTCGGTAGCTACCGCTGAGTTTCTTGTTCAGGTGATTTGCGCTGGGGCCACAGGTTTGTGTTCGAGGCAACCGCGCGAGTACGCCTTTTATGGTGAGTTTGTTTGGTTGCCCGGAAGAGGGCGGATTTCCGGGGTGGAAACCGCGGCTGCGATCCCTCTCAGCGAGGGCTTCAATGTCGAGCCAAGGAATACCAGCAGATGCCAATGGGAGTCATCGAGTACATACCAACACAGAAAGGTACAGCATACCTATGAGACCAGAGCGGATTTGGACCGAACAACCGATTGCCTCATATAAACCGAGCCCGCCGAAGTCGCGTAGCCTCGGGTTTGTGACATGGACAGTAGACGGTAGGGCAATGACAGTCGACGAATACATCGAGAACCAATGCCAGCAGCTAATGTCTAGCGATATTCACGCACTGGGGCTGTTTGCTGATCGCCTACTAGAGAAACTGAACCAGACCGATGCCGGTATCTATCTCGGACTGAGTGAAACGGTCCACCTCGTTGTTCAATTGTTGAAATTGCCCATGTTCGAACAAGTAGAAGATCCTTTGCCGGTATGGGTAGCAGAGGTTGGCTTTGCTGCGGCCTATCTTCTCAAACAGAACGACTTAATACCTGATCATCTGCCGGAGATTGGCCTCGTTGATGATGCGCTGGTACTGAAGTGCGTAATCGAACGGAACCATTCGACAGTGTATCGAAGCTTAATTTCGGCTAGTGCGCTCTCGGCTGGCCGTCAGCCGGCAGCTTCCAACGCCTGACCGCGTTCCAGACTAAGACAACGACGGTCATGAAGATCCGGCAGGAAATAACCAACTCCTAGCTCCTAAACTGATCATCGACCTACTGATTACTAGTCACTTCACTTAACCACCGCCGTTTTGCTTCGGTCAAACGTCAGCGCCACGCTGATGACGATCACCAATCCCAGGATGCTCTGCTGAAAGTAGGCGTCGACTCCTACAACGTTCATGCCGTTTTCCATCACTCCGAGGATCAATGCTCCGATCAGCGTATTGATTGGTCCGCCGGTGCCGCCGGTTAGCGCGGTTCCGCCGACTACAACGGCAGCGATGGATTGGAGGATGAAAACATTACCAGAGGTTGGGTCGCCTCCGTACTGAGTAGAGGATAACATGATCGCGGCAATCCCGGCTCCCAGGCCGGATAGGGCGAACGCCAAATTACGCGTCCGGCTAATATCAACGCCTGACATCCAGGACATTTTGATATTACTGCCGGTATAATAGATTCTCCGGCCTGTTGCCGTATACCGGAGGATCAGCAGGAAAAAGGCAAAACCGGCGATTGTTAATAACAGTAGGTTCGGTATTCCCAGCCAGGCCCCGTTAACTGTGTCCAGTAATCCGTAACTGCCAGATGGCAGATCGACGGGTAAAGGCGAGATCAAAAGGGCGAGACTGGTCAAGATTCCGCCCGTGCCCAGGGTCGCGATAAAAGAAGGGATTTTGATACGGGTAAGAACAATTCCGTTCACCAATCCGACCAACAGGGCGATGGCGATGCAAACTGGGAAAGCCCAGAGTCCAACGATCTTGGTCAACGTGATGAACACCACCGAAACGAAGGACATGAGGCCGCCCACAGATAGGTCGATTCCTCCGATGAGAATGGTGTTCATCTGGCCGAGTGCGACCATTAGTAAAATAGCGCTGTAGCTGGCAATGGTGTTGAGATTGTATAGCGAAAGGAAATTCTGGTTACCGAGGCTAAATACCAGGACTAGCAACAGCAGGAGCCCGATGGAAAAATAGATAGCAGGGACCCGACCCCGCTTTCGCCGAGCTGTCACGGTTGGAGGCGCCTCAGCCACACCGGCAAGCTTCGTCCCAATTACATCGTCTTTCATCTTCGTACTCTTCGTGGCCTCGCTGTGGGCCGGTGTCTCCTATCCGCGTTTATCTGCAGCTCGCCCGCCATAGCCTCGCGCGACGGCGGGTTCATCCGCGGTTTGTTTGTCTTAGCCTTTGCAACTTTGCGTGAGATTTTTCGCCACTATTCGTGTCCATTCGCAGTCCTTTTTGCGCTTTTTGTGCCTTTTTGCGGCTATTCTCAGTGGCCTTAAACAATTGAGCCAATGATCTCGCTCGGGCTCGGTTTTCGGAACGGCGGACAGTCGATTTCGCGGACTAACCGGCCATCTTTCATGATGAGCATTCGACTGCAAAGACCGATATCTTCCTCCAGTGTATCGCACATAACGATCATCCCGACCCCGTCGCTAGCCAGTTTGCGGATTAGTCGATAGATCTCTTCCTTAGCTCCAACGTCAACACCACGAGTCGGATGATCGAGAACCAGAAGGCGAACCTGCGACGTGAGCCACTTGGCGATTACGACCTTTTGCTGGTTCCCACCACTCAAGTTTGCACATAGGGTAGATGGGGATGGGGTCTTAATTCGGCATTCCTTTATCCAATCTAATGCATTCTTTTTTTCCTGGATTGGGCTCATCAGTCTCGCGGTCTTGAGCTGATCTAACACCAGCAGGTTCAAATTATCTGCAACCGTCATTCCCAAAGCCAGTCCTTCGTTTCTCCGGTCGACCGGAACGTGGCCAACCCCGGAACGTACTGCTTCGCTGGGAAAACCTGGGGTCACGCGTTTACCGCCAACGGTAACCGAACCGCTATCGGGTTTTTCCAATCCGCTGATACATCGGCATAAGGCTTCTTTGCCCGAGCCGACCAGTCCTACCAAGCTAAGAATTTCTCCCGCTCCTACCGCGAAGCTAATAGGCTCGAATTTTTGCTTTTTGCTTAAGTTCTCCACCTTAATAACGGCTTCCTGACCGGGTTCGATCTGTTCGTTTTCCCGGTAACGGTCCGCCGAAAAAGTGTGCCCGACCATCAGGTGTTCGATCTCTGGGATGCTGGCGTTCACGGAGCTGAAATCCGTCACGTTCTTTCCATCTTTCAAGACGACGATGCGATCCGAGTTCTCAACGATTTCTTGTAGGCGATGCGAGATTAGGATGATTGATGCTTGGTTGGTGATCTCGTGGAGAATCGAGAAAAGAGTTTCTCGTTCCTGCTCAGTTAGAACGGTGGTGGGTTCATCCAAAATCAGCACCGGATTTTTCTGGCGATATAACCGGGAGAGCCAAAGCAGACGTGCGATCTCGACCATTTGCCGAACCGCCGGGCTAGTGTCGGCAACCGGTGTATCCAGATGTTCGACTACTTTCACGGTGGCAAGCGCAGTGCGGGCAGCTTCTCGCATCGCCTTTTTCGACAAAACCCCGAACCGCTCGAACTCTGTTTCGTGGCAGAGAAACAAATTTTCCATGATCGAGAGGTTCGGTATCAATGAGCCTTCCTGGAAAACCATGCCAACGCCGAGCCGGATCGCGTGAGCTGGATCTCTTAACCTGACGGCCTGGCCGTTGATCTGATAGGAACCCTGATCCGGCTGGACGTTACCGATGAGGATCTTCATCAGAGTTGATTTGCCCGCACCGTTTTCGCCAACTAGGCCCACGATTTCGTTGGGATAAACCGCCAGATTCACACCGTCGAGCGCAATGACCCCTGGGTACGACTTTGTGATTTGCCGGAGTTCGAGAGCCAGCTCTTTAGTGAGGGAACCGCTTTTTGTCTCCTGCATATATCGAACCGGTTATTTGATGAAGCCCAGTTTCTTACGGTCGATGGTCAAAGCGACCGCGATGACCAGCACGACTCCGTTTACTGCTTCCTGAGCGTACGGGTTAACATCAACGAGGATTAACCCGTCGTTCAGGGCGGTCACAATCAACGCTCCGAGAGCGGCGTTTTTCGCGCCGCCAATGCCGCCGGTCAAAGCTACTCCGCCGACCGCGACGGCGGTGATCGCGGGAAAAAGCAGATTATTACCAGTGATAGCCTGGGCGCTATTCAATTTAACGGCGAGAAACAATGCAGATAACCCGTAAAACATTCCCGCGATCGTGAATACGATGACCTTGGTGCGATCAACTTTGACCCCGGCTTGACCGGATAGAACTTCATCGCCGCCGATCGCATAAAGGTAACGTCCGAATCGGGTTCGATCTTGAGCAAGTTGCACGGCAACTAGTAACGCTAGCGCGACGAGCGCCAGGTTTGGAATACCGAGTACCGACCCGTTGGTCAGTCCGCTGAGTGGGTTGTCAACCAGCGGAATGGTTTGTCCCTTGCTCACGAATACCGCCAAACCCCAGAGAACCCAGCTCATTCCCAGCGTGGTAATGAAGGAGGGAATTTTTAGCTTCGTGTTCAGCAGCCCGTTCACTAGCCCGGCGGCGCCCCCCAAAGCCAACGTGATGGGAACTATCCAAATCCCCACGTTGTTCGAATTAAACTGGTTATGTGCAAGCAGCCCAACCACGACCACACAGAGAGCCACTACTCCTTCCACCGAAAGATCGATCCCACCGAGGACAACCACCTGATGGAGGCCGATGGCAATGATGGCCGGAATTGCTGCCAGGTTAAGAATGACCTGGATGTTTGCCCAGGAAAGAAATTTACCTTGGGTGCCGGCTGTAAAGACCAATGTCACCAGAAGCAGACAAAGCAGTTGGCCGCTGATGCCGCTTGCCCGTAACCATTGTTGCAATGCTCTGACGGAAGATGCCGGCCCGTTGGGAACCTGTCCGCGCGAATTCAGCGTTACTTCATTCCGCATGTGCTGACGTTTTCCTCCCCCATAGCTTAGCACGCATTTCTTTCTAACCGCGAATGGACACGAGCATGGGTGCCCATCCGCTGGAGGGGAGCCGCTTTAACTCGTGCCGCAAGACCTGACGACATTTGGCTCAAGCGCTCCGTCCGATCAGAGAATGTTGCAACGGGCGGCTCCCGCGAATAATTTGGCGCGATGCATTTGCCATGGCTTCCGATTCGTTACACTCGGGCCATAGAGCTGCGAACCGATGGGCCGTTCGCGGGAGCCGCTCGTTTTCGCCCGTTTCGGCACGACTAGTGATGAGGCGAAATTTGCGAGGTTGTCCAGATACACTCCAAAGCGGCTCCCCTCCAGGCGCTGGGCAATACCCAATTCGTGTCCATTCGCGGTTGTTCTGTGATCTTGTTGGGTTTCTTTAGGTTTCCTGGCCGGTTTAAGGGATGGCTTTCGACCATTTGGCGAAGAAATCGCTGAGGTCGTAGGTCGGCGTGTTTTCGATATAATCATGTACAACTTGATTCACGTTTTCCCGGTTCACATTGACCGCTGGAATCTCGAACTGGCGGTGCTCGTGCGGCAACGATTTTACGTCGAGCTTGCCTTGCTTAGCCGCGAGCGACATGGCTAATCCCAATTGGGCTTGGTATTTGCCGTCATTAAAAATCGTTGCAGCAGCCAACCCGCTCTTGATCGCGTCGAACATCTCCGGGATGCCATCGCAGCCGGTGACGAGAACTTTGCCGGCTAAGCCGGCTTCTTTGAGCGCTTGAATTGCGCCCATTGCCATGTCGTCATTCGCGGTCCATACCCCAGCGATATCAGGGTGGGCCACCAGCATCGCTTTCGTGCTGTTGTAAGCCTTGGTTCGATCCCACATGGCGGACTCCCATTGAACCATTTGAACGCCTGGGTTTTGAGAAAGTACCTGTTGGAAACCCTGCCATCTTTCCGCATTCGGGGTATCACCGAGGCGGCCCTGTAAGGCGATGATCTTGCCCTTCCCTGGGTCTTTGAAGGTCTTGAAAAGCTCGGTCGCCGTGTAGGTGCCGGCGGCAACTCCGTCGAACGAGATATGCGCAATCCAATGGGGATAGTCCCAAACCTTAACGTCGGCCGGTTTGCTCCACCAGGTTACGAAGTAAACGCCGGCGGATTCGAGTGTTTTGGCGATTGGGACGGCGTCGGCGGCATCGTTTGGGTCGATGTAAAACGCCACGTTGGCGCCGGTTCGCGCCACTTCCGCTTTGATGTCGGTCAATCCCTTTTGACTATTGGCTTCGGTAGTCAGCACGTCGAGTGGCAGGCCCACCTGTTTGGAGTAGGCTTCGGCGCCGACTTTGTACATGACTTGGTAAGGGCTGGACAGTGTCCGGATCGAGATCGCTAGAGTGGTCGAAGATGCCGCGGTGACATTGGCCACGGGGCAGAACGCCAGCAATGGGACCAGGAATGCTATCCGTGCGCGGATAGCCAAGAGAGAGGACGTTTTCATATGGTGAGGGGAAACCGGCCACAAAAGCGCCGGATATGTAGTAATATTACCGAATAAGACGCATTTCCAGTGCAAAACAACGATTAGAGGGCGAATAAATTCGCGGATCTGGTTGATTTCGGACGTAAAACGATTCGAATAGATAGCAAAACTACGGAATTACCGGGGACTTATGAGTGTTAGCGCCAGGTCGGAGCCCCTAGAATTCGGGCGTGATTAGGGGGAAAACGATTGGATGTCGCTCCTACGGAGCTGAGACCAGCCTTGCGGCCCGGTAGGGATGAGCCCCCGCTCATCGGGCTTGTTTGGATCCCAAAGATGCGGATGAGTGGAAGCTCATCCCTACCGGTTATACCTTCGGGGCCTTCTCGTGTCACTTTTCGACTTTCGTCACGATCTGTAGGCCCAGGTACAACATGGCATGGGTGTCACCGACAAAATCGCGGCCGCCGGTAAAAATGAAATTCAAGTGGTCATTCAATTTCAAGCTGCCGCCGACGTTGAAGGCGAAGTCGGGCCGCCCGTTAGGGACAGTTGTAGTATTGCCGAAGAGCTCAAATCCTAGGCTTAAGCGATCGTTGATTTCGCGCTGCAATACCGCGCCGGTATACCAGTAGCTCTGTTCGTCGAGCGCAGTTTGTAAGCGGTAACCCACATTTCCATATAGCGTCCATTTGCCCCAGCTTTTCTCTGCTAGTAACGGCAATATATAATTCGGACGGCCGCCGCCGAGTCCTTCCCGGTAATTGCCGGTCGGCGCGAACATCTGCGGATAAATCCCGATTTGAGTTTGCGTCTTCTCGTCGTCGAAGAATCGCCACTTGATCCCGTACAATAGGTCACCGAGTCCGGCATTGGTGCCTTTTCGGTCATCACTCGAAACTGCCATCGGTATATCGAACTCGATTTGAAGTTGCGGCAAGCCGTAGTTCATGTCGAGCAGAGGAGCGTTCATCTGGGTTGATCCGGGGGTACGATTCAACGTAAACGGGATATTGATTTCCCAGCCGCCTACCGGAGGTACCTCCGGATCGTCCGTTACAAAAGGTGGCCCCGCCTTGGCTGTCCCGCTCAGGACGAACCAAGCCACGGCCAACGCAAGCCCAACACTATTGATTCGTCCCTCCATGGAAAAGCGGAAATCTCACGCAAAGGCGCAAAGACGCAAAGAGAAGACGAACCGCAGATGAACACGGATTGACGCAGATAGGGTTCGCCACAAGTGCGCTTCTGAGCGCTTCACGCATTGTCGACCTCGCAACTTGTCGCGCCTTGGGCTTCGCGGAGGCAGAAGCAAGGCAGCGCTCAACGGTCAGCGAATCCTATCCGCGTAAATCTGCGTTCATCTAGCGATTTGAAGAATGGTGAGCTTCCAGAAGTTTCCTGGATAGTGCCGAATACTTTTAATAGTGAGCACCCGCCTTATGATGTCACCGTCGGGATGTGGTATGTCACGACTCTGATCAACCGCGTGATGCAAAGCAAATTTTGGAACGATTGTGCGATCATTTTGGTAAACGCCGGGATCGCCGAGAACGCCGTCAACGCCGTGAACGCCGTGAACGACGGGATTGCAAGCGTAAGGTGCGTCGAATTCAAATCGATTTACCGCGAAGCGGTAGTAGATTTTAGCCCAGGGTTTTAACCCTGGGTCGTCGTCGACACGGATACGCCCTGAAGTGGCGTCCGAACAAAATCGCCAGGAGTGGCATCTCACTCACTCGACTGACCAGCGCCTAATTAGGTGGCCACTGTCATATTAAAAATCCCCAGATTAGGTTAGATTCTTTATGTAGAAGGAAAGTGGACTGAGTCTTTGCGGCACCAGCCGGACGCCAAAAAAACCAAAGAGAAATCTGAGTAATCTGCGGATCTTAAATTCTGACTGCCCGGTTTTCCTTTACGGATTGGAGGGTCGCTAACGATAGTTTCAGCGCTTCGCCGGCGTGTTGCGCGTCTAGCAATTCTGGGGCCACCTCTCTGCGGATGGAGCTAACAGAATAGCGTAATTCTTGCTCGTGCGGGTCGTGCTCCTCGATTGTTAGTAGTTGCAGACCTTCATCTGAATGAAACTGAAACGTGTTTTTCGGTGGGCCTGCTCCTTCAAACACCGTCTTAAGCTCCAAGGCGCCTTTCTCAAACAGAACTCTGAAACCGATCGAGAAAGGGAACCCCTTCGGCATGATGCCGCTCGCGATGACCGTTGCAATGGCGCCGGAATCGTAATTCAGGATGGTTGATATTTCTCCTGGTATGGCGGCCTCACAAGCGAGGCCGCTCCACGATGGCGTCAACTTTAGGATCATCTAGCAATGCCGACGCATCGACGACCGCTTTTGCGTCACAGGTTTTTGCAACGGCTTCCGCGCGCTCCTGATTCCGGCTAAAAATGCCAACGCCTTTGGCGCCTCTAATTCGCGGATAACACTCGGCGTGAACCGTCTGAAAAAATCTATCCGCGTACATCTGCGTCCATTCGTGTGCATTCGCGGTAGTCTTCCTGGCGTTCATCACATACCTGGTAACCCGTCGATCGAGCTGCTGTTCCTTCGCTTGGCGATAGACGGCCAAGCTGTCTTCACCTTTTCGTTCTGCCCATTCTTTTAGCTGGGAACGTTCCCCGCGGAATTCATAGAGTGGGACGCCGAAACCGCAGGAATCTGAGATTCGGGTCAATCGGATCCGGATAAACGCGCGCAACCCGGGCGTGTGTTTGAATAGTGCCCGCATGGTTTCAAAGTCCGGATGCGTGGGCTCAATCGGTTCGCCCTGGCCATGCAGGCGGACAATCTTTGGCGGGCCGTCCATCGCACAGAACATGAGAACGATGCGGCCGTTCTCTTTCAAATGAGCGATTGTTTCTACACCGCTTCCGGTCAGGTCGAGGTAAGCCACCGTTTGTTCGTCAAGAATCCGATAGGACGCGCCGTCTTTCGGCGAACAGTTAATATTGCCGTTGGGCGAGAGGGGAGCGGTCGCAACAAAAAAGATCTTTTGAGCCTCGAGCCAACGCGCCAGTTTCTCGTCGATGGTGGCGTAAGTCTTGCCCATAGAATCGTAGGGACGAGCTCCCGCTCGTCCGGGAATTATTGAGGGTCGGGAATGTAGTTAGCTAAATCGGCCGAGGCACACACTCGGACGAGCGGGAGCTCGTCCCTTCCGTTATTCGTCCTCCTTCGCCAGTGCTCCGGATTTCTTTTTCTTTTTGACTTCCTCCACGAAGATGTCTTGGTGGTCCTCTTCCACTGCCGCGAGCTCTTGCAAAAGCACGCGCACTTCAGGCGATTTAACTTGATCGACCGCCTGCTGATAAAACCGTCGGCTTTCTGCTTCCATGCCCATGACGTCCTGGCGCACCCGTTTTGGTTTGAGGTGGATATTTAACCAGATCGGTTTGCGTTTGATAAACCCCTTAACGTCGTGTCGCCGGAAATAGGGAATATGTTCTCCAAACCGGCCTTGGTAGACCTCGATCAGACGGCGATAGTGAGCGAGTTCGACTTCGTGCATCGATTGCAGAATTGATGCAGTTTCCGGGTACTTCTCTTTCATCCTCTCGGCGTAATCTCGATAGATTCGGCTATCCTCTTCTTCTAGTGAAATCGCGAGAGCGAGCACTTCCCTTTCGCCCAAATCGTTGAATGATCTGCTCACGTTGGGACGGTAACAAAAATCATTTACACAACAAGGGCGCAAAGGTCGCGAAGAGATAACACCCGGAAGCAAAGACGAAGACAAATTTCACAGCAAGGCCACAAAGGCCGCAGATAGGGACATTCTGTTCCGAATCTTTGCGACCTTTGCGGCCTTCCTGTGAAAATCGTTAGGGGTGGCTCCCGTAGAAATCTTTGCAGCCTTTGTGAGCTTGTTGTGTAAATTCCTACTTCTCTTCCGGTCTTGGTGCCGCCGTGGTGGTCGAATTTTTATTGAACTCCGCATCGAACAGCTCAGAGCGGTTCGCATAAAATGGATAACGTTCGCCGCCGATGGGTGGCCGGTATCGCCAGTGCTTGTATCCCCAGAGCCATTGTTCCGGATGCTGGCGAATGAAGGGTTCAAATCTGTCCCAACAAGTCTGAGCGATTTGTTCTCGGCTAGCCGACGGGGAGAACTCAATAAAATCAAGAATGTGAACAGTGTACCCGTTGGCGTCTGCCACGGTAATGAAAGGGAGAATCCGTTGTTTGGTTCGTTCCTGAAGCACGGTGTGCATCATGGTTGTGCGCATGCACAGCCCGAATGCGCTTAGGATCAGGCCGGGATCCGACATCTTGAGGGTCAGGTCAATGAGGATGCCGACTGGGATTCCTCGCTTAAGCGCTTTGAAGAAGCGAATCATCGATTGCTCCTGCGTCACGCTCTTTTGGCCGGATACTTCTCGGAACCCCTGGAACAGGGCAGTCAGGCGATCATTTTTGAACCGTTGCATCAAGACATAACCATCGTAGCCACGGAAGCCGAATAAAGCGCTTCCCCACTCAAAATTACCAAAGTGAACCGTGATCCCAATCACCGGCTGTTCCTGTTTCGTGCTGAGCATGGCGTCGAAGCGCTTTTCGTCTGCGAAACGGACAAACCGCTGAATGTTTTGTCGGTTTAGGCGAGGGGACCAAAACAATTCGAGAAAGCTTCGGCCGAATGCCTGAACAGATCTTCTGGCGATGCGCTCTCTCTCTTTGATTGTGTATTGGTTACCAAACGCGGCGTCCAGATTAGCCAGAGCAACCGATCGACTGCGGCGATCCAGGTGGTAAACCAACCAACCCAAGACTGCAGCCAGGCCGTGCAACAGGCGCAGGGGTGCGAGTGGTATGATGCGAGCAAAGAGCGCTACGGAGACAAATTCGAGCCAATAACGGAATCTCTTAATCATTCGAACTCTGGGACCCTAAAAATAGCAGATAGCAGATAGCAAATAGCAAATTTGATCACGAATGGAGGCGAACAAATGGAAGAAGCAACCGCAGCCCCGAACCCCGAAAGCTTTCGGGGGAACATTCTCCGGAGTGAAATATAGGCAGATTTACACTGACGAGGCCTCCGCAGACCGGCTCCTTTCTCTCCCGTGAGTTTTCTGCGGAATGGGTTTAAGATCGCTCTGTGGCACAGGAAGCTGAGCTTCAACCAATTGATATCGCAAACCAAGAAGAAGCAATGCCGATCTTGGAGCGCCAAGTTCGTCTATGGCCAGGAATGATGGCCGAGTGGGAGAGGATTGGACCAGTTGCTGTAACGAGCAAAGGTTATCCTGAGCATCGGCTCTCGCTGATTCTTGGTTCAAGCGACGCGAGGGTCCGGCCCGGTCAGGTAGTGCTTTCTCCGGCCTTTGCGCCGGCCAGCTATCGGTGGGCCGGCGAGATCGAGGTAATTAGCTTGCTGTTTACCCCCGACTGGCTTCGCCAGATTGGTACGGAAATCGGAATCAAGCAGCCGAGTCACCTCGACTTGCGAGGATCGATCGAACCGGAAGACGCATTTTTAACCGGGTTGCTCAGAGCCGTTCAGAAAGAGGTGTTAAAGCCGGAGATTGGTAGCCGACTGCTGATCGATTCGCTCTCCCAAGCCTTAGCGGTTTACCTGATTCGGCGGCATACGGATCGACAGCTGACCACCGGCCAGCCATTGATCATCCCAAAGTGGCGAATTCGCCGCGCACAAGATTTCATCCGAGAGAATCTAAACAATGGAATCTCTTTGAAAGAAATCGCCGACGCGGCTGGCGATGTAAGCCCTTACCACTTTTCGCGTTCGTTTAAGCAAGCCACCGGCTTCTCGCCTTACCAATTTCTAATCGAGTGTCGCGTACTTGCGGCGCAACGACTTCTCCGCGCCCAACGGGAACTGAGTCTAGGGGAGATCGCGTTCCGTTGCGGTTTCGCCGACCAAAGCTCCTTTACGCGTTGCTTCCGACAACGAACCGGACTGACGCCGAAGCAGTATCGCGACGGTTAGCAAGAAAAACGCAGGAATTAACAAAAAACCGCACGGAACGACAAGTGGTTCTGCGGGGTTTGGACAATGCTGCGTCGCTATGAACACGACTCTGGATGATCTAAACGTCAAGTTACTTGAACACCCATTGCACGCCGACACCGTAACAGCATATAACAACCGCGACCTGGATCACTGGGCGGACCTCTACCACAAGGAAGCGGTGTTGCTGGATTCCACTGGGAAACAAGCCGCTGTCGGCCGTGACAACATTCGCTTAGCGCTAGAACGCTTTCTGGCTCTCAATGGCAAAATGAAGATCGAGACCGTGTACGCGGTAGAGTACGGCAATATGACCGTTCTCCGAGGGGTCATCGAGCTGGAGTATACGGACCAAACCGGTACCCTGCAGAAGATGGTGACCGAGAGCATCGAGGTCGCTACTCTCGGCGCCGACGGCATCTGGCGGTTTAAGGTAGATCACCCTTACGGAGCGTTGCCCAGAACGGCAGAAACGCAGTCTTGAGGCGAAACGCGAAACGGTAGGGATGAGCTCCTGCTCATCCGGGTACTCCGGGGACGCAAACGCATTGCGGGTATACACTCGGACGAGCGGGGAGCTCGTCCCTACCGTTCCGCCCCATTCGCTCGGAAACCCGAAACTCAATAGCTAGGAGCGTCGCCTTTTCCGTCCTTCTTCTGTCCGTCCCGCGCGGCCTTTAATTCTTGTTGGACGGCGGCGACAAAAATCCGGATGTCAGTAGAGATGGTCGCTAGATCGAAGCCCTGAGCCAGCGTCTGTGCGGCGGTGGTTCCGCTGCTACAGTGGAGACCAACGAATTTGCCCTTTTGTTTGGTGGTCGCACGAATGTGTTCGATGGCGCCGATCACCGTCGGTTCGGTCACCACGATCGACGGCGCGAAACCCATGGATAAAGTCAGATCGGCTGGCCCAATGTAGATGCCGTCGATTTCGGGTACGGCTAAAATCTCCTCAAGATTTTTCACCGCAGTTTCAGTCTCGATCATGGCGAAAGTCAAAATCTGATCGTTAGCGACTTCGCTATACGACCCGCCGAAAACATTTAGAGACCGGGTTGGACCAAACGAGCGCACCCCTCGCGGCGCGTACCGCGCGTAAGAACCGAACTTTTCGGCTTCTTCGCGAGTGTTGATCATGGGACAGATGATTGCCTCGAAGCCCGCATCGAGCGCCTTCATCACCGGGATCGGATCGTTCCATGGGACGCGGCAGATCGCGGGGATTCCAGCGGCGGCAATGGTTTGCAGCATCGTCAAAGAAGTCTGGTAATCAATCAGGCCATGTTGCAGATCGATGGTGAGAGAATCAAAACCCTGCCGCGCAAGGAACTCAGCCAGGATCGGACTTGGAGCCGAGCAGAAACCGTTTATGATTTTCTCGCCGGCCTCAAGCCGCTGACGTAGCTGACCAAACGCAGAGAAGATGGGCATATTTTCGATGACGCTAAACCTTGTCCGCCAACTGGCCATGTCCGTCAACCGATGAAGCCACAGCGTGGACTGCGTTCTGCACTGCCGCTTCCGTGGAAAAAGACCTAACCGCACCCTGTATGAAAAGGATTCTTATCATTCAACCGCTTCGCCCCGAGGGGTTAGAAATTTTCGATGCGCGCAAGGACGTCGCTTACAAAGTGGTAACCGATTCCTCGGAAAAAAATCTTCTGGCTAACGCAGCAGATACGGACGCGATCGCAGTCCGTACGGCCGTGATCACGAAAGTTGTCTTGGATGCCGCGCCGAGACTGAAGGTCATCTCACGTCATGGCGTCGGATACGACAACATTCCGGTGAGCGAATGCACAGCTCGAGGTATTGCTGTTACTGTGGTCGGCGCGGTCAACGCTGTTTCTGTGGCCGAGCACACCTGGTACTTAATATTGGCCGCCGCCCGAAGCGGAACCGAATTAGACGCGGCGATGAGACGCGGCGACTTTGGCATTAGAGAGCGTGTCACCGGTGTTGAGCTTAGCGGACGCAACCTGCTCATCGTTGGCTTCGGGCGAGTCGGAAAACAAGTAGCCGCCAGAGCGCGTGCGTTCGATATGAATATTTCGGTGTTCGATCCCTACTTACAAGGCGAGCTCCCGGAAGATGTACGTGTATTTGCTGCGCTCGAAAGCGCGCTAAGAGAAGCTGACGTGGTCACGCTGCACACGCCGCTCACCGATGAAACCAAGGCCCTCCTGGGCGAGCGCGAACTTTCGCTACTGCCAAAAGGCGCGATCCTTGTAAATGCTAGTCGCGGCGGCATAGTCGATGAGGCTGCGTTGTTGGCCGCCGTGAAGTCGCGGCATCTTCACGGCGCCGGTCTGGACACGTTCGAGATGGAGCCACTTCCGGCGGACTCTCCCTTGCTTTCTGAGCCGCGGATCGTTTTTAGCCCTCATTCCGCCGCTATGACCGAAACTTCGCTGATTGCGATGTCCGTAATGACAGCGAAAAATGTTCTCGCGGGTTTAGACGGAACGCTGGATCCCGAGCTGGTGGTGAATAAAAGCGTTCTGAAGAGCGAGCGATAGTTAATCTGCGCAATCTGTGAAATCTGCGGATCTAAAATTCGGATTTTGCTATGAACCATGATGCCATCCTGAAAATCGTTCAGCCTCTGCTGGAGTGTCCAACTGCTCCGATGTTCGAGAGCGCCGTCAGGGAGGAGATCCAGCGGCAACTCAGCGATATCCCGGGTTTAACATTGCAGGTCGACCCTCATGGTAACCTCATCGCCTGGTGCGGCACGGGACACCCCAAAAATGTGTTCGTCGCCCATATGGATCATCCCGGGTGGCAGTTGCGCCCCATCCGTCGCTTTTTGGGTGGTGTTCCGGAGAGCCTCCAAGACAAAGGCCAGGTGCAGGAATTCGGCGATTTCGGGATGTGGGATTTACCGGCGTTAAGGTTAGACGGAGATAGACTTTACTCTCGTGCCTGCGACGATTTGATTGGTTGCGCGACGGTCATCGCGACGTTGCGGACATTGTCGGAAAGAGATTTCGACAGATCGATAGCGGGTGTTTTCACGCGAGCTGAAGAGGTCGGTTTTATCGGCGCCATTCATCTGGCCAGATCCAAACTGCTTCCGCCGAATGCTACTGTCATTTCACTCGAGACCAGTAAAGAAATTCCTCCCGCCAAAATGGGGGAAGGACCGATCATTCGAGTCGGTGATCGAATCTCGATTTTCGATCCGCAAACGACGGATCTTTTTGTTGAGGTCGCTAAAAAAGAAAAACTCGCGTTTCAACGCTGTTTGATGCCGGGTGGAACTTGCGAGGCGACTGCATTTCAGCTTTACGGATATCGGTCTGCCGCGCTTTGCATTGCCCTAGGCAACTACCATAATTGTACACCGGACGGCCGGATCGATTCCGAGTTTATTGACCTTGGAGATCTCGAAGGACTGATCGCGTTATGCGTCGCGGTCGCGGGGGCCGAAAAAACCGCGGAGAGCGCGCGCGAAACGCTGCGAAAGCGCTTAGAAGCGCGATTGGACGAGTATCCGCTGGGATGAGATGGCCCAGCCCCTGGAGGGGAGCCGCTTTGCAATGTGGTCAGCTCTGCAGCGTGGCAGCAAGCGGCTCCCGGGAACGTCTGCAGGTGTCGCTATGGCCCAGCGCGTATTTGGTAACGTCTCCCTTATTCAGGACAGAATGTTGATCGCCCCTTGGAACGGCCACTCGTCGGCATCCTCGACCAATCCATGACGAATTGGATTGTTCCGTACATAAAGCCATTTCTGATCATACTCGTCACTGCTTCGGACTTGGCGATCCCAAAAGCTTCGCTGCCAAATGGGCTTTTCGTTGACGTCAGGCCAACGTCGGGAAACAAAGGATTTCCAGGCCGCGACCCAGCTTTCTAACCGATACCTCGCAAGGTTGCCCTCGCCGACGAACACGTGAATATGTTCAGGCATTATCACATATCGGCCAACGGAATAGTCGCTGCATTGTATCCAAGACCGGCGAATCAATTGGTGTACCCATTCATGCGCTAAGATTTTTCTCCGATTCCTAGTGCAGACGGTCAGGAGCAGGATTACCGCGTCTCGATCCAACGTTGTTAGGTGCGGTGGGTGTTTGCGGTCGAAAATATCAT
>Ga0210401_10003073_pt1 | contig 17990 bp, 23 predicted proteins | sample IncBWH32MmetaG_FD_150866 | JGI IMG/M metagenome (GOLD analysis project Ga0210401, IMG submission 150866) | Forest soil microbial communities from Barre Woods Harvard Forest LTER site, Petersham, Massachusetts, United States - Inc-BW-H-32-M | ecosystem: Environmental > Terrestrial > Soil >... | reverse complement strand
GCTGATGCGTTGGCGAATCTGCGAGTGTTGCGCCGTGAGATTGCGCCTAACCGTAGCGACGCACCCGATCAACCCGGTTGTCCCAGGGCAACGTCGCCGTGACCCACTCCGGTAAAGCCCGAAGGTCTCTTACCTCTGCGGCACGGTCGACTGACCTGCCGGCACGATGGTTTGGTTGGGCGTCGCGGACTCCGGTGGTGCAGCCTGGTCAGGCGTGCGCGCCGGCAGCGCCGAGGTAGCATTCTGAGTGGGCGAATTCTGCTCCACAGCCTGACCGATGGAAGAACCCGATACCACCAACTCCACCCGGCGATTTTGCTGCCGCCCCGAGGCTGTGTCGTTCGAAGCGATCGGCTGGCTCGGGCCGAAGCCTTGCGTAGTGATGGCTGACGAGTTGACCCCTTGACTGGACAAGTAACTGCGGACCGAATCGGCTCTTTGTTGCGACAGCCGCTCGTTGAATTCCAGGCTTCCCGTGCTGTCTGTGTATCCATCTATCTCTACGTGAATGTCCGGATACGCGATCAGGATTCCAGCAACTTTTGCCAAGCGCTCTCGCGCGGACGGCTTGAGATCCGCTTTTCCAGTGTCGAAGAGAACGTCTGGCATATTCACGATCAGTCCTCGTGCGGTATCCCTGGTCTCCAAAACCTGATTCAGTTGCTGCAGCATGCGGGCACGCATCTGGGCTTTATCGCTTTCCGCCTGCTCGGCCTGTTGCGTAGCCTGCTGCCGCGCTAACTCGGCTTGCTGCCGGGCTTGTTCTGCCTGCGCCGCTTGAGCTTGAGATTGCTGCGCTTGTGCCTGAGCTTGAGCGGCTGCAGCCTGCTGCGCCTGCGCATCAGCCTGCGCTTGTGCCGTCTGGTCTGCAGCGGCCTTACGTTCCTGTTCAACTTGCGTGTCCTGCTCACGCTTGATGGACATAACCCGCGCTTCTTCCGCGGTCTGGGTTGCTTCTCGAGCGACCGTTCCAATCGGACCGCCGCCCTGCTTCCGCCGGTAATAGTCCTCGGCCTGGTTCAAAAGATCCTGCGCCTTCTGCAGTTCAGAAGGCGCATATTGACCCGCGCCAGCATCTTTGGCTATCCGCACTGCATTCCTGGCTTCGAGCAAATCGAGAGGTGTCTTGTTGCTGACTTCGTAGACCGGCGAGTTGATGGGTTGCACTTGGGAGTTGTAGGTATCGCGAGAAATAAGCTCGAACTTCACGTCCACTGGCTCGACCCCGCCCTTGGTGTCGTGGCGAATCACATTCTGGGCCACAACTAAGTCACTGGGCTGAGTGACCGCGAAATAGGGTTCTGCAGTTACCACCAGGGCAAACGCCTGCAAATCCGTGGTCGTTTGTACCGAGCTCTTGCCGTCATGGACAACGAGCTCGCCCAGGTTGCGGGGCCGTCCCTCGGGAGTGATTGCCCAGAGGACATAGGTCAGGTGTGCCAACCCAAAAGTGTTCGCAGGCCGCAAGTGCTCGAGACTGGCTTCGATTTTCACGCCGCCGGCTTTGCCTTCGACCTTAGCTTCTCCCTTTACCTCAGAGTCCAGGTCAGTGCCTTTCAGATCTACTTTGGTAGAGCCTTTGTGGCGATAGTCCACGGCTTGGGTGCTGCGCGAGACCACGCTCATGTGATATCCGGAAGCCTGATCACCCGTCACCGCGGTGCTCTGTTGGGAGAATGCCGGTGACGCGAGAAACGCGAGCGTCAGAACGGCTAACGAAGTCGGATAATTTCCAAGTTTTATCACGATGCCTCCTGGCAATATCACTGCGCACGATTCGGAACCTTGTTGCCCCCGGCCCGCACACCAAGGGCCTTCTATCCTCGATAACTCGAATCAGCAACACACCCCTTGCGACAACGAGCAGCAGAGGGACAAAACCGCCCACGCTGTAAGAACTCAACTACGCCGAGCAACCACAGAATTCTCAAGATCGCAAAAATTGTCCAAAAGCGCACATGCGTCCTTTCCCGGCTAACTGTCGGTGTCGAAATGTTTGCCAAGATAAGAATGAGCTAAGAGAGCGCTCAACCCCAATACGGAAGAGACCGTAGATTGGCAAAACATTTCACGGACGACCTACGCCGGGACTAACTCGCACGCGGGAAGGGCTTATCCGTCTTCTGCCAGTCGGCACGGGCCTCTCCGGTCGAAGCGATATCCGTGGCCCCGGTGCGTTCCAGGACATCTTTCGCCTTCTTGGTCCAGTTCGAATCGTCGCAGTGGACGGACAGCAAGATCCCACCTTCCTTGATCCGGCCTTCGTAGCGCTTGGCTTCATACTCTGGGATACCGATGCCGATGAGTGCTCCAGCAAAACCGCCAATCGCACCGCCAACGCCGACCCCGGTTAAGGCAGCTACAATAGGTCCCGCTGCGATGAGGGGGCCCACCCCAGGGATCGCCAGCGCACCAATGCCTGCGAGCCAGCCCAAAGCTCCGCCAACCACGGCGCCGGTCGTGACGCCGGTAGCCGTTCCTTCCGGTGCCTTGGTGCTCTTTTCTACCGCGAAGTCTTTTGTGCCCTGGTTTTCGGGAAAGAGAACCGAGATGTCAGTATTGCGAAAGCCCTCGGCCCGCAATAGATCGACGGCATACTCAACATCGGCTTGAGTCCGATAAATTCCGAATGCTGCTGTATTTTTTCCGGCCATGAAAGAAACTCCTTCGGCGGTTAGAGGTTGAGTCGTTCCTCGACCGCGCCATCTAGGATGGCAACCAGGGAACCGGGGATGGCCACCCGGGGGAAATAGGTACGGACTATCCTAAGGCAATGACGGGTTGACCGGAGTGATGGTCGATGCGGTGTTGACAGAATGATCCGGGTTGGTCACTTTCAGCTTTTCTAATTCCTCTTGAGCTGTTCTCCACGCCTTCGAATTCTTCTTCGTCGTAATTGGGGCATTCGGATCGGAGTAGAAGCTGAGAATGTTTTGGCGAAGCCGAGGAGTTGCCTGATCAAAGTCACGCTTTGCCAGATCGTCTAGAAGATGGGCATAGGTCTTATCCGCCAGAGAATATTCTCCAGCTCGAGTCTCGCGGCCGGTATCGAAATCCATGTCCGCGAGTCTGAGTTGCACTTGTCTTTGCTGGCGTAACAGCGCGCCATAATCGTCCACAGTCTTGTTGATGCTCTTGATATACATGTCCTCGGTCTGCGTGGTGGGAATTTTGAAAGCCACCGCCTTGAATGGGCCTACCTTTGGGACAATTTTCAAGAACAACGCGAGCACCCGACTTCCAAATCCTGGCTTCCGGTATCCATCTCCCCATTCTTTCTGATACTGGGCCCGGGAGAGGTGATAAAGAAATTCCTTTTCGTTGAAGTTAGGCGTATCGCGGACAATCTCCTTGCGACGCGATATTAAGGCAACGCGAGTCATGTCGGGGATGAGTTTGCTGATGGCATGCCGAAAGGTTCCAATCGCCAGGTCTTCGTTGTGCATAACATCTTGCAGTTGGAGACCATAAGTATCTGCGAAAGCGCGTTCAAGCAGAGGCTTGGAAATGTTGAAGCCAATAAAATCGTGGAAGTTGTCGGAGGTGTACCGGTTTTTCGCCACCTGCACCATATCGAAGCCGAACTCAGTTCGAATGTGAGCGGTGGGATTGTCGACGTAAGTTACTTCGGGGCCATATTTCTTTCGCAATTTGGGAAAAGTTATCGCGACAACGCGATTGATGGTTGGGTGACCACTGTTATCAGAAGCGTAGTGTGCGAGCGCTCCCAACGCGAAGGCGTATTCATCGAGGTTGGAAGACTCCTGGATGAGAGCCATTACAAAATCACCGCTGCGTACGTAATGCACTAAATCGCTGAAATACTTGCTCCCAAACGGATAGTAACCCATGTCCTGAATTACGCTTCCACCGTACGCGTAAGAATGGGCTTGCTTTAAATCCTCTTCGCTCGCCTGGGGAAAGCGCTCAAGCAACATGGGTCGAAGCTGATCCTTCCACAGCAAATCGACTATCTCTTCGTGGGTAAGTACCGAATATCCGTTTCCGAATCCGGAGCAGACCAACACGAACAACAGGAAGGCGACGGCTCTCGAGACCACCTGTCGAGTTGATCGCATAATCCAGTACTTTAGATTGCGGTTCTCCGTCCGCTCACGAGGTTGATTACGAGAACCACCAACGCCAGGACCAGGAGAATGTGAATGAACCCTCCCAATGTGTAAGAACTCACCAGTCCTAACAACCACAGCACGAGCAGTACAACGAATATTGTCCAAAGCATGTCAGGCTCCTCTTCTTCTTAAATTCTTAAACGTATTAGAGTTCTGCGCCATATTCCGCGTAGGTCGCATCGCTAGCAGAGGATAGGTCCGTCCGGGTGGTCACGCCATCAGGTGGAAGTGGTACATGGCCACCGTACTCCTTGTACCTGGGTTTGCACATGTCTACGGGCATTTCGCGGGTTAACTACGGCTCGAAATGGATTGGCAGGCATCCGCCCAGGAATTATGGTCAAGATGCAAGAGGTTGGCGGGGCGGTTTGGATCTCGATCCTTCCGTCGGCCAAGTCCGATCCAAGGTAAGGAGCAATCTCGTGAACTTCAAACCCGGTGTAAGGAAATTCCTTCTCGTAAGCTCGCTACTGGGCGGTGTTTGGGTATTTGGTCAGGATTCAACTGCGGTTCCAGCCGACAACACAAAGGTTAACCAGCGCGATCAGAACGCAAGCGAGCCCACAGCAGACCAACAGAGGAACAAAACGTCGGACCGCGATATGACGCAGCAGATTCGCAAGGCGATCGTGAAAGACAAGTCTCTGTCGACCTATGCCCATAACGTGAAAATCATTACGCAGAACGGTCAAGTGACCCTGAAAGGACCCGTACGATCTGACGACGAGAAACGAGCGCTTGAAGCAAAGGCTGCTGAAGTAGCCGGACAAAATAATGTAACCAGCCAGTTGGACGTTGAAGCTAAGAAATGATCGCATTCAAGGAGAATTCATAATGTCAGGAAAAAACACAGCAGTTTTCGGCATCTATCCGAGCTACACCACGGTGGAAATGGGTGTTGAGGGCCTGAAGTCAGCGGGATTCAGTAACCGGGACATTTCCGTACTGCTTCCAGAGAGCTCAGGATCGAAAGACTTCGCACACGAGAAAGGTACGAAAGCTCCGGAAGGAGCCACCACTGGAGCCGGAACTGGAGTCGTGCTCGGCGGCGCAATGGGATGGCTGCTGGGTGTTGGTGCCCTCGCGATACCGGGGCTGGGGCCATTTATCGCCGCCGGACCGATCATGGCTGCCCTCGCGGGCGCGGGCGTCGGAGGGGCGGTTGGTGGCGTCACCGGAGCTCTGATCGGGATGGGTATTCCGGAATACGAAGCGAAGCGCTACGAAGGCAGGGTCAAAGATGGCGGCATTCTGCTCTCCGTGCACTGCGACAGCTCCGAATGGATAAAACGGGCGAAGCAAGTCCTGGAACGAACAGGTGCCCAGGATGTTTCGTCGAGTGGAGAGGCTAGTTCAGACGATGCCAAGAGCAGAAGGGATCTGCCTCGCGCGGTTTAGGAAGCGGGCTTAATAGCGAACACTATAAAAAATAAAAGGAGAAGATCAAATGAACTCGGACCAACTGCAGGGCAAATGGAAACAGATGAAAGGTTCGGTAAAGGAACGCTGGGGCAAATTGACCGACGATGACATCAATGTAATCGACGGGAAGCACGATCAATTGGTCGGGAAGATTCAAGAACGATACGGCATCGCGCGCGAGGCGGCCCAAAAGCAGGTGGATGAGTGGAAGACTGTCGACTCTCATCAGCCTGAGTTGGACCAAAGACGCAAGGCAAGCTAGCTCGAAAGAGCACCTATTTCGATGGGGGACCGCTTCACCGGTCCCCTTTGTTTCTTTGGGTAGGACAGCTTGCAAAGCCAAACGATCTACAGCGAATGCTGTAGGTCTGCCAATCACTGCGAAAGGACATCTTATCAAAGCGGGTAGAAATTTCACGGCTGTCGGAGGGGCAGTTAGGAATCTTGAGAAGAAAGACAAGATCGCGATGGGCAATTCATTTGCCCGCATACATCCCGCGGGCGTCGTCCTTCTGAGGTACTGATATGAAACAAAAGTTCGTGTGGATTGGGTTGGCTTTCCTCTTCGTTGTCGCGCCCTTGGCATTCTCCCAGGACGGAGTTCCGCAGCCTTGCCCGGACGTCGAACCGGGAGCTCTGGGATGCGAGCCGGTCGCGTGGTCTCGATTGCAGGCGCCAATGCCGCTTCCGGAGCCAGACCCAAAACCCGCGGCGTCTGCGGATCAGCAAGCTGGTCAATCATCGAATTCGCCAGCTCAGCCACAAACGCCCAAGCAGAGCATTACGGGAATCATCGTGAAACAACGGGAAAAGTACGTTCTGAAGGCGGGAGACAACACGACCTACCAACTCGATGACCAGAGCAGAGCCGCGCAATATCAGGATAAGCAAGTGAAGATCGTCGGCAGATTGGATGCGGACAGCAATACTCTGCAGATTGAGAGCATCGAACTGGCGTCCTGATACGACCGGCCGAATGCGACGGCGTGCTGAGACCGTGGGCAAAATGAATATGAAGCAGAACGAAATACTGTTCTATGTCTTGTCCTGGTGTCAGGAACTTGGATAGTGGGCCAGAGCACAGGTTCCGGCAGCGCCGGATCGGAAGCCGGCCACTCCGGAACGGCCGGTCGACTTCTCCCGAAAACACGAATCCAGCCCCCGGCAGCGCCGCGAACTCCCGGCACTGCTGCACCCAGGCCGGGTACCGCAGCGCCGACACCTGGAACTGCCAGTCCCAACCCTGGAACCGCTCCCAACACCACTGGCTCTACGCCGCAATCGCCGAACGACACGCCCGCACCAAACACAACCTCGCCGGGGTCGGAGACTCCTGGAGCAACCACTCAGCCACCAGAGCAACCGGTGCCCAACAGTCAGTCACGGGAGCCCGACCGCACCCCCTTCGAATTATTGGAATCCAGGACGCGAAGTTCAGTGCAGGCAGTTCCGTTGTTCTATCCGAACAATTCGGAACTCCTGCACAAGCTGCAGAGTGACTCGAACCACCTGTTCGACTTACGCTGCCGAGCTCGGATTTTGATATTGCGTTGGTACTTCTACCTGGATAATGTTGTTCTTCACTGCGTAAACAACCAGATCTCGGATCGAATGGAAACCAAGTTTCCGCATGATGTTGCTGCGATGGGTCTCGGCAGTTTTTGTGCTCAAATTGAGCACGCAAGCTACTTCCTTCGAACTTTTCCCCTCGGCGAGAAGCTGAATGACCTCGCGCTCCCGCGCCGTCAATTTCGGCAACCGCGGAGGTTCGCTGTTTGAGCCGTTGTGTCCTTTATCCAGAAAACCCGCCAGCACCATATCGTTTACGCGGGGAGTAAAGAACATCCGGTTGCGCTGCAGTGCCTCGACCGCGGAAACCAGGTCTCGGGCAGCGTCGGATTTCAGGACAAACCCTCGAGCGCCCGCGTCCAGAGCCTCCCGTATGACCTGGTCTGAGTCCGTGATGGTCAGAACGATGACCTTGCACTGAGGGTCATGTTGCGTCAACTGCCGGGTCGCCGCCAAACCATTGAGATTCGGCATCCCGACATCCAGGATCACGATGTCGGGTTTCAATTGACCTGCCTTTTCGATGGCTTCCCGCCCGTCCTTCGCTTCGGCGCAAATTTCCCAACCCTCGTGCGCCTGCAAAAGCGCACACAAGCCGCGCCGTACAACTTCATGATCGTCAGCTATCAAAATTCGCAGCTTCATATTCTCACCTCGGCAAGTTTTGTAACGATTCAACCGCCGGACAAAAACTCGACCTCAGACGGACTCCGCGGACTGCACATTCAATGCCGTAAACGGCAGATGCTGGCTAACCGCCTCCACCGCCGCCAATAAATCGCGAGACGCGTTGGACTTCACAACATAGCCCCGGGCTCCCGCTTCCATCGCCTCACGCATCATGTGCGGAGAGTCATGTTGAGTGACAATCAGGATTTCGGATGCCGGCGCCTTTTTGCGGATCAGCCGACATGCTTCCAGTCCACTCATATTCGGCATTGTTATGTCGAGTACCACGACGTCAGGCTTCAGATTGGCCGCCTTCGCGACGGCTTCAATTCCGTCCGCCGCTTCATCGACAATCTCCCAACTAGGATTTCCCCCCAGCAAAGTCCTCAGCCCGTGTCTTACAACTGGGTGGTCGTCCACAACCAAAATGCGAACTGTCATAAATTCGTTTCTAGCTCCGGGGGAGGGCGGAAAACCGTTCTTCAGAGTATCTCGATGTACTATTCCTCCACGACATAATCTGACTTCTCGGCCCGTATAACGGCATCACCACAACTTTCTTATGCACTCTGGGCGCAATCGGGTGGAACCGGTATTGCGATTCGCACCGATGTACCCGTGCGGCCCGACTCAATTTGAATCGTTCCCCCTAGCTCACGTGCCCGCTCGTGCATACTCATAAGGCCAACGCCCGTGCTTGTACCCGCCTCCCGAAACCGGTCGAGCATTTCTTGAGGCATTCCATGTCCATTGTCATCCACTTCCAAAATCACTTGTCCGGCCGATCGCTGGATCAGAATATCCGCCGCGGAAGCACCGGAATGGCGATGGACATTGGTCAAAGCTTCCTGCAGCACCCGAAAGAGCGCGAGTTCGATCGCGTCGGGCAAACGGACCGGATCGTTGGGCGCATCGAGCGTCAACTTCAATCCGCTCCTGAGACCAAAGCCCTCGACATACCACCGGGCCGCTGAGGCAATTCCCACCGCGTCCATGGTAGGCGGATGCAGCAGATAGGAAAGAGTCCGAACCTCAGCAATGCATCGTTCCATCAACTCTTCCGATTGCGACCACAATTCCGTTTCCACCGGAGATCGCCGCCGCAGTATTTCGACGTTAAGCTTCAACGCTACTAAGTACTGCCCCAAACTATCGTGCAGCTCGCGGGCAATTCGGCGTCGTTCAGTGTCTTGCAAATTGAGCAACCTTGAGGAGAGTTGTCGCAAAGCAGCAGTGCGTTGCTCCACCAAAGATTCGAGCTCGGATTGGCTGCGCCGGAGTTTTTCCTCGACCAGGCGGCGTTCTGCGACCTCGGTCTCAAGAGCCGCCGCTTTTTGCTGCAAGTGTGCGATGCCACGAAGGCGTTCATCTTCACTCACCAGCGCGGTGTAGCTCTCGCCGGGAATTACCGCCGAGTGTTCGGCGCAGATTTTGAGAAGCAGATCACCGTGTTCCTCACGGCTAAAACTGTACATCGGATAAGCGCAACGGAGAGAAAAGGTGTGGGTGCGGGCCAAGTCATTCCACAATTCCTCGAGCCGGATCGCGGCGTCAGCCTTGCCTTCCATCCACAACAGAGCGACCATTTCTCCAAACGCAGCCACACGGCGAGCATCGCTGCCGTTTGTGGCCCTGACTCTTGCAATCAATCCACCCACTACCTCGGCGAAACGGGCCACGTCAGGGAAGCCATCCACCATGAATTTTGCAAGAGTCTCGCTTGCATCCAGCGCCACGTATCGTCCCTGTGCCACCGCCCAGGTCGTGTCCAGGCCCCACATCTTCAACCTTCGGACCAAGCCATCACGGTGTTCCTTGGTGGCGATAACGAGAGCGGCTTCTCCTGCTCCCAGAGCGGTCCCAATGAATCGGCTTAATTCGTCCAGGAGGAAACCATCATCGCCGTAGAACTGCACTACATGCGCTGGGTTTTGCTGGTCGGCCCAATGCGCGAGTGGTGCCATCGATACAGCATCCGAACTGTTGGCGGCGCTCATATTGATGCGAATCTCGGTTGTTTCCGTGGCACCCACCTTAGTGCGTGCCAAGACGAGACGAAATTCCCAATAAGTGTGATTCTAGTTCGTACCATCTCATGTGGGATATACAGGGAACCCTGTAGCCCCCTCCCGGAATGACTGCAGGACTGGCTGAAAGGCGCACCGCAATCAACGCTGAGGGCCCGCGAAGTCGTCATTTGGTCCCGCTCTCGGCCTTCCAGATATAAAAGTTGTTTTCGTCCGAGAGCGTCTCAATCCCCAAGCCTCTTGAAGCTGAGGCGCGATGGACAGCGGATCGCAGATTCGCCAAAGTAATTCCATCCAACTCCGCTAATGGGATCCTGATCGCCGAACCGGTGGGCAACGTTTGCAAGTCCTCGAAGACTCCCTGCAGCAGATCGTGATGTTTTCCGCGTCGACTCCTTCTAAGATTCGCGAGAATCACGCGATCATAATTCAGAGCAGGCTTTTGGTTCTTTGCGGATTCTTTAGTCATACGTTGGGCATCCCCCAAATGCAATATTAGTAGTTTCTTATAAAATTCCCCCTTGAGTTTGTCAAGATTTTTTTGTTGCACGCCGGATACTTTTATCATATAGGTTAAGTCATTCGCAATTCTCCCTTGGCGCCTTATTTTCTGCCGGTTTCTTTAATTCTTGCGAATGTTCTTTTTCCACCCTTTTTTAGTGTCGGCTGTATGCTGCGCCTAGACCGTAGGAGGAGAGAGAATGACAACAAGTCCATCGTGGCGGGAATTATATCGGGCAGCTCTGCTGGAGGTTCACCATGAAGAATTGCGACGGCGAATTGACGCCGCGGAAAAGGCCATTTACCAACGAAGCCAAGAGCTGAAGGAAAGCGGTAGCTTATCCGGCGAGGAGCAGCAGGCGATGGCAGACGCGATTCGAGCATTGCGTCTTCTTGTCCAAACGGAATGCCGGAGTTCAACAGGGACTGGTGCACTTCAAAGGGAAGTGGCATCGTGAACCGCTCTTCCCGTTTTAGAACCAGGTGTTTCAAAACCCAGCGTTCGAGAGCCGGAAATTGCCGCAACTTGCTCGTTCCATCGCGGGTTAGAAGGGAAGTGATGGCGGAAAACCTTAATAAACTGTGGCTTGAACTCCGTCGGCACGCCACCATCGAGCCGGATCCACAAAAGTTACGGCAACTCGCGGCCGAGATGGAGAGACATAAGCAGGTAGACGTTTCTTCCACATAACGGAATGTCACCATCCGAGAGCTTGGATCAACCCATGTCACGGCAAATGCCACCGCGTAAGAGAGCGCAAGTGGCGTTCGCATCGGCTGTGATTCTGCTGTTTCTCAGCGGAGTGGCCACCTATCTCACCATCGTGCGCCTTCTGCAAAGTGAGAAGTGGGTGGTTCATAGTCACGAAGTTCAGGCCGCTCTGGGAAATGTAGATTCGGCGGTCGTGGGTGTGGGACGTGCCTGCTCCGGATACGTGATTACTGGCGGTGCTGACTTTTTCAATAGCTTTGAAGTTGCGCTTCCCAAGATTTCCCGGGCTCTTCAAAACGTGAGAGACCTGACCATAGACAATCCGGAGCAGCAGAAACTATGCACGCGTCTGGAAGAGCTGACAGCGCGCAGAGTAGCCCTGTTTCGAGAGTCCGTCGAGCTCAAGATGACTGCCCCTCACGACCAGCAAGGGCAAGCCGACGTATCCCGTCGCGGCGTGCCACTTGGTTCCGCAATCACATCGACCATGCAGCAAATGCGCGACGAAGAACAAAGGCTATTGGGTGTTCGTACGACATCTTCTAAACACCTGTTCATTTTAGCGGTCGTTGTCTTGATGGTCACATTTAATCTGGCCCTCATCATGTTCTCCATCCATTATCAGCTTCTTACTGCGGAGCTTGATGCCCGCGAACAAGCGGAGCGCACCGTTCGTGATAGTGAAAAATCGCTACGCAGTCTCACCGGGCGCCTACTGCAACTGCAAGATGAGGAACGCCGAAGATTCTCCCGCGAACTTCACGATAGTTTGGGCCAATATTTGGCGGCCGTAAAGATGAATCTGGACATATTCTCGCATTCGCAGCCTAGCAATAAGCTCTTGTCGGAAGCGATTCATCTTCTGGATCAGTCGATTGCTGAAACCCGGACAATTTCGCATCTTCTGCACCCCCCACTTCTGGATGAAGCGGGATTCTCGTCGGCCGCGAAATGGTATCTGGATGGATTTGCACAGCGCAGCGGAATCGCGGTGAAGGCGGATCTGCCGAACGACTTGGGCCGTTTGCCCAAGCCGGTCGAGCTGGGGCTTTTTCGGGTATTGCAGGAGAGTTTGACCAACATTCACCGTCATTCGGGCAGTTCAAGAGCCGAAGTCGCTCTCCAGCTTTTCCCCGACAAAGTCGTTCTTGAGGTACGGGACTTCGGACATGGTATTCCCCCGGCACGGCTAAAGAACTTTCAGGCCGTGGGAACCAACTTTGGGGTGGGCCTCGCCGGAATGCGGGAGCGCCTGCGCGAACTAGGGGGTCAGCTGGAGATTCGGTCAGAGCACGGCACTATCATTTCAGTAACCATGCCGCTCCGGGAATCAGCGAAAGCTGTCGATGCTTCAGCTGCCGACTGAAGATCAATTGGGGAAGTAGGTTTCCTCGCGAAGCAAAGCACCCACCGCATCGACTACGGAGTGGATGTCCCCCTTGGCACAAGCGCCACGTATCCCAACTTTCCGCGCCTCTTGGCTCAATTGTTTGGAGAGATGAATGGTCACCATCAGAATCGGGGTTTTCGGTGAAAGCCCGACGATGTGGCGGGCCGCATCCAAGCCATTCATCTCGGGCATCTGGAAATCGATCACAATCAGGTCAGGCTTCGCCTCCAGGAACCGCTCGACTGCTTCCTTGCCGTTACTGGCCTCATCACAAACGAGCCAATCAGCGTGGTGATCCAGCAAGCCGCGAAGACAACTTCGTATGGCCGGGCTGTCGTCCGCTACGAGGATCCGAACCACCGAAATCTCCCCCATCCCAGCCGTCGATTCAATGGCCCTCATTTCGCGACGCTTATTGAAGGCTATCGCCTGCCGGCAAACCGAACAATACACTGGACACCTTATAGCGCAAGAAAGCTGCGGATTTTGCAATCAGGTCCTCGTCAGGAGTCAACTCGCGAGAGAGGTGAATTCGAAGCTGGCTAGAAAACCTGCGCGATCCCATTGCGGAGAGCATAGAGGGTCAGGTCGGCAACAGAATGCAGGTCGAGCTTGCGCATGATGTTGGTGCGGTGGGTTTCGGCTGTCTTTACGCTGAGGTTCAAAGCTACCGCCACTTCCTTGCTGGTTTTTCCTTCCGCTAGAAGCTGCACCACTTCGCGCTCGCGCGGGGTGAGGCGACTCCTGCAAGAAGGCGCCTCTTTCTGGTCTGGGTTTAAGTATGCGCCCACCACTATTTCCGTGACCTGGCTGGTAAAGAAAGTTCTTTGGTCCTGCACGGCCTCTACCGCCGTTACGAGGTCACGACCCGCGTCTGATTTCAAAAGAAAGCCGCGAGCTCCCGCAGCCAGTATTTCGCTGACGACCTGTTGTGAGTAGTGCATGGTCAGGATGAGGATGTGGGTCGCGGGAGAATTCGCCAGAATTTGTCGCGCCGCATCAATGCCATTCAGGTTCGGCATTCCGATGTCAAGCAGGACCAGGTCTGGTTTCAGTTCTCTGGTTTTCTCGACTGCTTCGCGCCCGTCCCCCGCCTCGCCGCACACCTCCCATCCCGGACGATGTTCGAGCAGAGCACGGATTCCTCGGCGAACGACTTCGTGATCATCCGCGATCAGAATCCGAAAATCCTTCATGCCTTATCTCCGGTTAGCCTGGCCTGGCCTACTCCGGCCCTTTTCCGACACCGAAATCTGTGCACAAGATGTGCCAAACAGACACGGTATGAAATTCCCTGACCTCACGCCACTTAACTAACCGCCCACAAGGCGGTCGCGTGTAATTTTGTCCAGGCATCGCAGTCCAATACCGACAGCTATCCCTCAAAGACCATACGTTCATGAGGTGCGAGTATCGATCGGCTAAATGCTTTAGATTGCGGCAGGAGAGCCTGTAAAGGAGAGGCCCGGCCGGGAGAGGGAACGTGACTGGCCTGACAGTCGTTCCGCTTTGGTCGAGTCCAAGGCAGGGAAACGACAAAAACCTGCGCCGTCTCCGCTCCCGGCTGGAACTTTCGCGAGCCTAACACGAAACGGACGCTATTGAAATCGGGTTTTTCACATGCAAAGCGCTCAAGGTAGCGTCCAAGATGCTATGTGCAACCTTCGGAACATCGTCCTGCAGCGCGCGCAACCCCCCCCGGTACAGGATTCACTGTATTCACTTTTTTACCCTGTTCTACCAATATAACGCTTGCAATTCATCTGGGGGTAAGCGTGGAAGCTCGGATACGCAAAACTCTGTCTGGCAACGATTGGAAAGAGCTCTATAAGGCCGCGATTTTCGAGGATGACAGTGTCAAGCTCATGGCGCGCATTGCTGAGGCGGAGAGGGCTCTGGCAGAGCGAGCCGCTGAACTATTCGGCTCAAACGAGACTCCAGCTCGTGAACAACAGGCGATGGAAAACGCCGCCTATTTCTTGCGGCTCCTGCGGAAAACAAGCGGAACGCCTAACGCTTCATATGAACCTTCCGGCCCTCCTCAAATTTCCGCGCAGCAACTATGCGGATGAACTAAGCACTTTGTTTTTCCGACTGCGAAAGTTTTACATGCCACCCCTGAACCGTGCCTATTTGCAATGAACAACTTAATATTCTGGCATGGTAGTTTGCCTTCAATAGTCGCGGTTTCACATTAGTGGAATCAGGGAGCGCGGAAATGGCTGACGGCAGTCGCACTGACTGGCGGCAACTTTGCGCCGCCGCCGCTACGGAAACGGACTCTAAAACGCTAGCCAATCTCGTCCACCAACTTATCAAAGCCCTGGACGAGCGTGGGAACGGATTCGCATCGCCCACGCAACTTGACCAATGTGGCCAGGAGTGACGCCGCATGGCCCCAACCATACGAGCCCGTTGAGCCTCCTGTCACACTCGGCCCATCAGTACCAGAATAAGCAAAATCACAAGCACGAGACCCAGCCCGCCGCTTGGGTAGTATCCCCACCCAGTGCTGTATGGCCACGTGGGTAACGCGCCCAACACCAATAGCACCAAAATAATCAGCAGAATCGTTGACATTAATTTGTTCCTTTGAGCAGAAGTCACCTGGCGGGTGAAGCCGGTGCGCTTTCAGATGTCCCCGCGCCCAAGAACAACTACTCATGGATCGGGACTAAGCCGGGCCGTTCAGACACGCGCATCCGGCTCACCAGAGTCAGGCTACAGCATCGCAAGGCGGACCTCACATCGGGCTGATTGGGTACAGCGCGTCGTTTCATGCTGTACCGCTGAAGGATTTTGGAGGCGTGCGCGGCGGCAGGTTAAACGTCAAACACGCGGTAGGCGGCCGGCGGTTTCTGCGATTGAAGGAGCGTGATGGCTACGTTATGGACTGGAATTCCGGCTGTCGTGTGGCCATTCAACTTTCCGTTGTGAGCATGTCCGTGCACCACCAGATCGGCGCCATGCCGGTCGATTACTTCCGCCAGCCGTGAGCTTCCAAGGAAAGGAGAAATCTCCGGCGCTTCTCCTTCAATCGTCGCCGCGATCGGCGCGTAATGCAGCACGACAACGCGCTTCGTGGTGCGGAGCTGTGCCATCGCCCGCTCCAGCTTTAGAGCCTCATCGACCGACGCCCGCACAAATGCTTTGATCTCAGGTTCGCCAAACGCGGTCAAAGCTCCGCGCCCAAAGCCTCCCACAAACCCTTTGGTACCTGCAAAGCCAACCCCGTCGCGCTCGTAGGCGCTCCCATCCAACACCTTGATGCCTTCCGCCGTCATCATGCGAATCAACTCAGCCGATTGCTCGCTTTCATAATCGTGGTTTCCTAGTACGGCGACAATGGGAACGCGCAGTCGCACCATAGTATTCAGCAAGGGTTCCATTTCAGCGGGCCGGCCGTAGTTGGTTAGATCTCCCGCGATGATAAGCAAGTCAGCGTCGTTGCGAACCTTGTCAAGCTGATCGCGCAAGACCGTGGCGCTCTGCGGCGCGAAGTGCAAATCGGCAGTTGCGGCAATCCTCATAGTCCATCTATTTCTTTTCTTTCGTCACAGCACAAGCTTCACACCCCACAGACATTATGTTGTATTACCGGTTCTGGACAACCTGCGGGATCGATACTCTTCTAGGACATCGTCGAGTCCCCATTCCTTTACGTCAATGGCGAACATGTTGTCATCGATAAGGCTGCCGCGAAATTTACCTTTCCCGTCGGGTTGTAAGACTAGCTTGAGAAATCGTCCGAGAAGGTCTTGCCACAAAACCACGGGGACGAAGTGTGTTTGTGCAGGATAAACGTATCGGAACAGGACCAGGGCCCACAGCAGCATTTCCCAATGCTCCCCGGCAAGGTGAAGAATGCGACCCCAGTCCAGCTTTCCTGCTGTCCCATAAATGATGTGGGCAATGTCCGCTCCATCAAACCTTTCACGCCGGCTTACAAAAAGCTTGGACACAAGCAATTCCTCCGGCGCCAATACCCGGGTTTGGATGCCGAGCACGGATGCTGGCTGCGAGTTGCGAATCCAGGAATCATCGACGCTGAAGACGGCATTGCTCATGCCAGTGATGAGGTCTACAAAATAGTTATCGCGATGAACTTTGGCCAGCCATACGGGATCGCAAACTTCACACTGAAATCCATGTTGTTGCAGGCATTTGAGTGCAGGGGACCAATTCTCTGAGGTCAGGAAAACGTCCAGGTCTTTGGTAGTCCGGCATATTCCGGTGTGCTCGAGCAATGCGTAGGCGCCGGCCACGGCGTGTGGAATGCGCTGTCGCTCAAGCGCCACGAGTACTTCTCTAGCCAGTGCTTCTTGCTCTTCCGGAAGTTCCGCGGGAACCGACGAGGTTACTGGCAGGGTCACTGGAATTTTGTCAGCTGGTTCAGCCACAGTCTGCCCCTCCCGTTGTCTACCGCGCTTAATAGAGAGCGGCCGTTACTCACGGCGAATCGCGATGCGCGCTTATAAGATGCCGCAAAAATGAATAACGGCCAGGCTCCCAGACCTGGCCGTCGCCGGAGCGCGGTTTACTACTGGCGGTGTGCGTTTGCTGATGCAGTGTTGGTCGGTGCCGCCGTGTCGACCTTGCTTTGCTCTCGTGCTTGAGTGGAATACTTCTTCACCGCCGCCAGGAAGGGCTCGCTTGCCGGGGGAGGTGCAACCTTGCCACCCAAAATGTCCGCGAAGGGAATCGGTTTGCCGTAGAGTAAGCTCGTCTCATCCTTATCTTGGTTGACGACAGCGCCGCTTAAATCGATGCCGGCAAAAACACCGCGGGCTCGGGAATAGGTCAGTACCTCTGCCCTCATCGAGATATCGGTGTCGGCAGCGGTGTCGCGGCCAACCGGTCCTGCGGCAGCCGAAGCGTCTGCCCCAAGTTTGAACTTGCTGGAAAGCAGGTGCTGCATTCCCTGGTCATTGGCTACAACCATTACGAGATCGATTGCTTGTCCGCCGAGCTGCAATCCCCAACTGCCGCCGGTGATGGTAATCGGTGCGGGAGCACTCCATCCTTTAGCTGTCCTGCAGGTGGCAACGCCCTTCCCGTGCTGACCACCGATGACGAACGCAACCTTAACGACGGAGGGCACTACTGCGACGCACTTTGCGTGATCCATGACACTGTCGGGGATCGCCTTATCAGGAGTTGCCATGATTTCGTTAAGGACCTCAGCCGACTTCACAATGCGCTTACTGATATCAGATTGATCTTTGTCATCGTCCGCGGCCCAGGTCATGCTGGCCAGAATCAAAACTACGCTGGCGAGCGTCAGGAGGTATTTTGGTACTGCACCATTTCCTAGTCTCATCGCAAACCTTTTCCGCCCTGTGTGGGCACGCAGAAATTTCTTTCCTCGAAACTCTATCGGTGTATCAGTTCCATTCCATCCGGTTGATCCCGTACATGGGTCGTGTCCATGCCTTAGTTTTCGAGCTCATATGGCCGGTCCTGCCAGTTGGGGCATTCCCGGAGCGGTGGGCAGAGCTAAATCGTCAATGGCCCAGTCCCATGTCTCAAAGAGTGGTCTTGCGGGTTGGGTGCGCGAACGCTCCGTC
>Ga0210401_10003072_pt1 | contig 17991 bp, 15 predicted proteins | sample IncBWH32MmetaG_FD_150866 | JGI IMG/M metagenome (GOLD analysis project Ga0210401, IMG submission 150866) | Forest soil microbial communities from Barre Woods Harvard Forest LTER site, Petersham, Massachusetts, United States - Inc-BW-H-32-M | ecosystem: Environmental > Terrestrial > Soil >... | reverse complement strand
CGGACAGATCCGCACGCTCGGCAAGCTGCTTCTGTTTGATAAGCATCTCTCGGTCAATGAGAACGAGGCCTGCAGTTTCTGCCATGCGGCAGATGCAGGCTTCACCGGCGGGATACAGTCTGTCAATCTCACTACCGTCTCCTATCCGGGCTCGGTGAGAACACGATTCAGCCAAAGGAAGCCGCAGAGTTATATGTACGCGCCTTTCGCGCCGGTTCTGCACTACAAGTCTCTCCAAAGTGATTTTGTGGGCGGGAATTTCTGGGACATGCGCGCCAGTGGCTACCGCTTGCAAAGTCCCAGCGCCGAGCAAGCGCAGGCATCACCGACGAATCCCGTGGAAATGGGTTTGCCCGACTCGGCGTGCCTGGCCTACCGGCTCTCTAAGGCTCCCTACCGCAAACTGTTCGAGCAGGTTTGGGGGGCCGATTCGTTTGCCATCGCGTGGCCGGCCGATGTCGAGCGCGTCTGCTCGACGCCTGGTCCGCCCTTGGAGAGCGATCTATATCCCGTCCATTTGAGTGCCACGGACCGCGAACGCACAGACCACGTTTACGACGGCTTTGGACTTGCGGTGGCGGCGTACGAAGCTTCGCCGGAAGTGAGCCCATTCGCTTCGAAGTATGACTTCGTGCAAGCGGGGAAAGGGGCGTTCACGGTGGAGGAAGCAAGGGGATATGCGCTGTTCCGTGGCAAGGCTCGATGCAACGAATGCCATCGCGATGACGTTCCAGGCGAAGAGTCGCTGTTCACGGATTTCACGGCCAGCAATCTAGGAGTGCCGCGGAATCCTGCGCTTCAGTTCTACTTTGAAGCAGCGCCTGACAAGAGAGGCTACACTCCGAATCCGCAGGGGGCGTCGTACACGGATACGGGTGTTGGCTACTTTCTGAACAAGCTGAAAGGCCTGAGCGGTCAACTCAACCCGAATTCGCAATGGATCGGGCTCGCCTCCGAATTTGACGGCAAATTCCAGGTGCCGACTCTGCGCGATGTGGATATGCGGCCGAATCCGAAGTTCGTGAAGGCCTACATGCACAACGGCTATTTCAAAAGTCTCAAGGAAGTCGTCCACTTTTTCAACACGCGCGACGTTCTCCCGGCCTGCAAACCCGGCGAACGCGGTGAAGGGGTCACTTGTTGGCCGCCGCCCGAATATCCAACCAATGTCAACAACACGCAGCTCGGTGACTTGAAACTCACCGACCAGGAAGAAAACGATCTGGTCGCCTTCCTGAAGACGTTGACCGACGACTATAGTGGCAAGTATCAGTGGATTTGGGGCGACAACGGCAAAACGTCGAGCCCGTCATCCTCCAGATGGAAGAAAAGTGCGAGCCAAGGGAGCCCTGAAGAAATCGCATCAACGAACGATTGACCAAGCTCTAGGAGCAATGCAGGGAAGAGCTCGCACCTCTCACTGGGTCCGGCGATGGTCGCCGAGGCCCGTTCGCGGAAATGTGCACCGGGCGAACGGTCCAGCAAATTCCGCGGTGACGACATCGCAGTACAGGTGAAATGAAGGATACATATGAGTGATTTAACCCGCCGCGGTTTTGCATCAAAAGCGTTTGCCGGGATCGCCGCTTTCGGATTGGTTTCAAGGCTGATCCCGCCTACGGAAGCACAGCTCGTGTGGACCACAGCGAAATGGAACCTTGCTTCCTTTGAAGGACTGCTGCGCGAAAAGGCAAGAGTGAAACAGCTCTTCGACATCACGCAAATCGACAACGGGGCATCCCTCGCCAAAGTGAAGAATTCCTTAAATGGCCTGCACTACGGGTTTGGTGTGCCGATGGACCAAATCAAGCTAATCTGCGGCATGCACGGACCAGCGAATCTTCTCAACTACGATGATTATATTTGGGACAAATACAAGATTGGCGCCTGGCTGGAGATCAATGATCCTGGCAGCGGTCAGCCCGCCGTGAGAAATCCGTATTATTTCAGCGAGCTCACAAGTGACGCCGCTCACATTACAGCGGCCACGGACCCCAACGCCGAGGGCTCTCCGCTTCAGGACGCGAGGATGCAGGGATTGAAACGTCGCGGTGTGCGCTTTTTGAGCTGCCATACTGCTTTAGAGGAGCAGGTGCGGCAACTGATCAAGCATTACGACCTCTCTGAAGATCCAGAAACAATCGTGCGAGACATGCTCGCGCATACGGTACGGGACGTCCTGGTTGTTGCGTCCATGGAGTCTGCGATCGCTCTTCTGCAATGCGAAGGACGATATAGCTACGTGATGGCCTAGCTCTGGAGTCCGTTCAGCTTCGAAGAAACAGATTCTGCTGAGTCCCCGTCGTCCCCTGGCCAGCGACGTAACGCGCTCAGAGCGGCAAAGTTATCCCGTTTCAAAGCCTATCCCCGCATCGTTGCCAGACTGTCAGGCGGAAAGTAGATCGCTGCTGAAACGCGAAATGCCCAGCTTTTGCATGCGGAAGTAGAGCGTGGACCTCTTCATTCCCAAGCGTGCAGCAGCGCCATTAGGGCCGGCGACAACCCAGCGAGTTTGGCTGAGAATCTTCAGAATGTGGTCCCGCTCCGCGTCTTTCAGGGTAATTGCTCCGAGCGATTCAGCACATCGGGAATGTTTTAGCTCCGCGAGCGGAGGACGCAGCACCGTTCCATCGCTTAGGATGACGCTGCGCTCGATGAAATTCTGCAGCTCGCGAATATTTCCGGGCCATCCGTAGGCAGTCAACTCCGACATCGTTTCCGCGGGAACGCGTTCGATTTGCTTGCCCATCCGGCGGCCGAAAATCTCAACAAAATGTTGCACCAGGTCTGGAATGTCTTCGCTACGTGCACGCAAAGGTGGGAGTACGATCGGAAACACGTTCATCCGGTAGTAGAGGTCGCTGCGGAATTCGCCCCGCTTTACCATGTCCGGCAAGTTTCGGTGCGTCGCGGCCAGTAGGCGAACGTCCACTTGATGAGTTTTTGCGCTGCCCAAGCGCTCGAACTCCTGTTCCTGCAGCACACGTAACAATTTGGGCTGGAGTGCTAATGGAATATCGCCTACCTCATCCAGGAAGAGAGTTCCTTTGTCGGCTGCTTCAAAGCGACCGATCTTTTGCGCGATCGCGCCGGTAAAGGCGCCCCTCTCATGGCCAAAAAGTTCGCTTTCCAGCAGGTCGAACGGGATGGCAGCGCAATTCAGCTTTACGAACGGGCGTCCGCAGCGCGAACTGATGTTGTGAATCGCTCGCGCGATCAGCTCCTTGCCGGTCCCTGTTTCTCCCTGGATCAGAACGGTGGAGTCCGTGGGCGCGACGCGTTCGACTTCTCCGAAAACCGACTCCAACGCAATACTATTGCCTATGATCTGTTCAAATCGCCGCTGATTCCGAGCCCGGTTACTGGGTCCTGTACTCTCGAAAGTCCTCATGGGACGCCTCCTGGCGCGGGCTGGATGCGCGCTTTGGTTAGCTGTTGAGAGCCGCTCGAATGCTTTCAAGGAGAGCTTCGTCGTCAAACGGTTTTGCAAGAAACTCGACTGCACCGCCTCTCATCGCCTGCATCCGCATCTTCTCGTCACCATGCGCCGTAATGAAGATAATCGGAATCCTGCAACGATCCGCGTTTAGCTTTGCCTGCAGTTCGAGTCCGGAGATTCCCGGCATGCGGATGTCTGCGATCAGACATCCAGCCTCATGCTGTAGGCCGGAATTCAAGAAATCCTCCGCCGAGGCAAATTCTCGCGCCGGCAGGCCAACCGCTTTCAGCAGGCCCAGCAAGGCTCCGCGCATCAAGTCATCATCATCAACAACGGCAACTGGTTTGGCCTTTCCCTGAGTGATCATGGCAAGAAAATAGCAAGGTCGCCCAAAGCGGCGCAATTATACGTTGGTATAAGGGGTCGAGTATTCACCGGAGCGGAGAGCTAGCTCCAGGATTTAGCGGACGCACCCAAAGAAACCGCGAGTTGAAACAGGAAGTGTCGAGACTGGTAAACCAACTAGCAGGAGCGCTGTAACATTCGGCTACTTCTTGGGAACGCCTAGCTTCTCCGCCATTCTCACTAATTCTGCCAGCGATTGGGCCTGCATCTTGCGCATAACCTGGCCCCGATGCACCTTCACGGTGATTTCGCTGGTCCCAAGCTCGGCGGCAATTTGCTTGTTCAACATCCCCGAAACCACCAGGCTCATCACCTCGCGCTCGCGTGCGGTTAGCGTCTGATAACTTGTTCGCAGCTCGGCAAGCCCGCTCTGCTGCTCGCGCCTCTTTCGGTCACGGTCCAATGCCTGCTGGATCGCCTGCAGCAAATCCTGATCGTGGAACGGCTTGGTGAGAAACTCCACGGCGCCGGACTTCATGGCCCTCACCGTCATCGGAATATCTCCATGACCAGTGATGAAGACGATGGGAATCTGTATGCCCGCGTCAGCCAACTTGTGTTGAAACTCCAGGCCATTGATTCCCGGAAGACTGATATCGAGAACAAGGCAACTGGGCACCTCCGGGCGGTTGCAGTGCAGGAACTCTTCGGCGGCGCCGAAGCACTCCGCGCGCAAGCCCGCAGATTTCAGCAGGCCTGCGATGGACGCACGCATACCGGCATCGTCATCAACCACGAATACGGTGGCGGCGCGTGCGGGCGTCATTCATGAGCCTCGATTTTGGTTGGCAAAGTAAAGTGAAACCTTGCGCCGCGCGGAGAGTTGTCCTCAGCCCACAAGCGGCCGCCATGCGATTCCACAATGGTTCCACTGATCCGAAGTCCCATGCCGGTGCCATGAAGCTTGGTGGTAAAGAACGCATTGAAAATCTGATCCGCCTGCTTCGGGGGCAACCCCACGCCGGTATCGCTGACGGAGACGAGAATTTCCTCGTTTTCCACCAGGCGAGAACTGACGGCGAGGTCCCGTGCCCCGTACACGCTCTTCATCGCATCAATGCCGTTCATGATCAGGTTCATCATCACTTGCTGCAACTGCACGCGATCTCCCAAGACGTGGGGCAGATCTTCCGCCAGATCCATGGTGGCAACTATGTTCTGCCGCGCGGCCTCGCCTTGCAAAATGACGATCATCTCTCGAACGACTTCGTTTATGTCGAGCAACTCCCGTTCCGTACGGCCCTTCTTGAAGAGCTGGCGTACCCGGCTGATGATTTCCGCCGCACGCCTGCCGTCAGTGACGACTCTCATGGCGGCCGCGCGCGCTTCTTCGAGATTGGGTGTGTCGCCCGCCAGCCAGCGCAAGCAAGTACTCGCGTTGGTGACGGCGGCGCCGATCGGTTGATTCACTTCGTGCGCCAGGGAGGCCGTCAACTCGCCCATGGTGGTCACGCGGTTGACGCGCGCGAGATCCGCTTGCGCCTGGCGCAGTCTCTCGCGCTCTTCCTCCGCCCTCTTGCGTTCGGTTATATCAATCACGGTACCGACGAGTTCAACGAGATCGCCGGATGGGCTGAGAACGGGATGGCCTACCGCGTGGACGTCTCTGATCTCGCCGCCGGGATGAACGACTCGGTAATCCAGCTCGAAATTCGATTTTTCACGATCGGCGGTCTCGACCACTTCCCTAATTCTGGCTTGATCCTCCGGATGCAATCGCTGAAGGACCATTTCGAATCTCAATGGTCCATCGTGTGAATCAAAACCCATCAGGCGGTAGCATTCTTCGGACATGTAGCTAATCTCGGGCATGCCAGGTACCAACGCCCAACTGCCGGTGTGGCTGAGCCTCTGCGCTTCCGCCAAATAAGCCTCGCTCCGACGCAGCGCCCCTTCTGCCCGTTTGCGTTCTGTCACGTCCATCACGGTACCGACGAATTCAGCGAGATCGCCGGATGGGCTGAGAACGGGATGGCCGATCACGTGGATGTCCCTGATGTCGCCGCCGGGATGAATGATCCGGTAATCCAGCTCGTACTCCGCCTGCTCACGCCGTGCCCTCTCGGCTATTTCCCTGACTCTGGCTTGATCATCCGGATGGATGCGTTGCAGGAACGTTTCGTATCGCGGTTGTCCAGCGCGCGGATCAAAACCTACTACGCGGTAGAATTCTTCGGACGAGTACTTGATCTCATCGGTCGCGGCATCTCGCGCCCAGCTGCCGGTGTGGCTGAGTCTCTGCGCTTCGGCAAGATAGCTCTCGCTTCGGCGCAACGCTTCTTCTGCCTGCTTTGCCGCGGTGAGGTCCATCACGGTCCCGACAAATTCTACGAGGTCGCCCGACTCGTTTAAAACAGGACGGCCGATGGTGTGGAGGTACTTGATTGTTCCGTCCGGAAGAACAATGCGGTAGTCCACTTCCAACTCGGTCTTCTCGGTTTCGGATTTTTCAAACAGGTCCACAACGCGCTTCCGGTCCTCAGGATGGAACCTGCCAAAGAAGAATTCCGTGTTCGATGGATCTTCATCTGGCTTGATATCGTGCATCCGATAGATTTCCGGAGAGACTTCAATTGCTCCTGATGCGACGTCATGCCGCCAGCTGCCCGTGTGGCTTAGTTTCTGCGCTTCGAGCAAGGATTCTTCACTACGGCGCAGCTTTTTCTCCGCGCGCTTGCCCTCGGTAGTGTCCATCACCGCTCCCACAAATTCGATCTCTCCTGATTTGCCCCTTACGGCGTGAGCTACCACTCTGATGTACTTGATGGAACCATCCTGCATAAGCAAGCGATGCTCAAAATCCAAGCCCTGCTGTTCCCGCGAAGCTCGCTCGACGGTCTCTTTCACGAAAGCGATTTCGTCCGGATGAGTCCTTTGCAATATCGCTGCCACAGTGGGTTTCGTCTTTGGGTCCCATTCGAAGATTCGATACGTTTCGTCGGACCAACGGATTTCTCCGCTCTGCACACTCCATCCAAAGCTGCCGGTATGAGTCAGTCTTTGCGCCTCAGCTAAATAGCCCTCGCTGCGGCGCAATCGATCCTCGATTTGCATCCGTTCGCGGCTCTCCGCTTGCAACGCCTCGTTGGTCCTCTGCAGCTCTTTCACTGTTTCTGTCAGGTAATCGCGTGCGCTACGGAGTGATTCGGTGGCGCTCCTTTGTGCAGCGCCCAGCGAACCGGCAACCAGAGCTGAGACGACGAAGGTGACAAAGCGTGGTATCTCTTGGGGCTTTGCGGCGAACGAATGCAGAGGCTCCAGAAAGTAATAATTGAAAGCGAGACAGGAGAGAACGGTCGCGAGCAATCCCGGCCCGACTCCACCCAGCCACGCGCTGATCATGACAGCGCAAAGAAACAGCGACGCCAGGGCGCTTTCCAAATGCAGTGGCGGCCACCGTGAAATGAGCAGAGCCGCGACAACCGACAGAACGGCAATCCCGTAACCCCAAATCGCAGGCGGCTTGGGCCACAGAAGAGGATTGAACCTGGACATACTTCCGCTCCGGTAACGCAAAGTGTCGCTCCGTTCGATTAACCAATCGAACGGTGACGATTCTGGGCCGTCGCGCGGGCACTTTGCAACATGTTTAGCTCGTCACGCTCCTCGTCTGGCGTCACACACGAACCTTCCTGCTTGACTCGTTACGCTTCGGTTCTTTTCGCAATCGCTGCTCGTTTCAGCATTCACGCCCACAGAGATCGCAGCGCTTGCCTCGTCCAGCCAACTGGACATCGTGCCAACACTCCGACAGATTTGCGCTAAGACTCAGATCACCAAGACACCCGTGAATCGGCACATCCCCCATTCCACCAACCACTTCCGCGCCGTCCTCGTCACGTGCAGGATTTGGCGCCGCTATTGCTCATTTGACGATTGGCGATTGCTTCAGCAAATGCCGAGGAGATACGGACTCATGGGAACGTCTCTTACCAGTGATATCGAGAAAGATTCAGATCACGCGCTCGTAACCGCCGCCAAGCGTGGAGACACGCAGGCGTTCGAAAAACTTATGTTGCGTCACAAGCGGAGAGTCTTTGCGGTTGCGCTAAGGATAACGAAAAACAGTGAGGACGCCGAAGATGTGGTGCAGGATAGTTTTCACAAGGCTTTTCTTCACCTGGGCCGCTTTCGGGAAGCGTCACTGTTCTCTACTTGGCTGAACCGCATCGCCTTGAATGAATCCTATATGCTGCTGCGCCGAAGGCGGAAAGGTTTTGAAGTCCTGCCGGCGACCTCTGACGACGGCGTGCACTTCGTCCCCGAGGCATTTGTTGACCAAAGCCCCAATCCAGAAGAATCCTGCCGGCGGCGGGAGCACTCTGAACTCCTGACCAAAGCGATCAATCGCTTAGGTCCAAGGATTCGAAAAACGATCTGGCTTCGCATGGTCGAGGAACGATCTGTCGAAGAAACCGCTCGGTTGCTGGATACCTCCGTTGCCGCCGTGAAATCGCGTGTTTGTCGAGGTCGCCGGGAGCTAAGTGGAACTGTAAATCGCGCGCTTCTATACGCGTCGCTGGCGTAGGTGCGCACAAACGCGTGTGGAACGGGATTCAAGGCGTTTAGCGAGATTGCGGGTAACTCGACAGCTGAAACTCCACCGCGAAGGTGAACTGGAAATTTGCAGATGTCATTTCACAAACAAGGATAAAGCACATGGAATACACGGTGATCTCCGGCACGGAATTGAAGGTTTCACGAATTGCGCAAGGCACGTGGGCCATCGGTGGTTGGATGTGGGGCGGTACCGACGAAAGAGAGTCGATTCGCACGATTCACGCCGCCCTCGATAAAGGGATCAATCTGATCGACACGGCGCCGGTTTACGGTTTCGGGGTTTCCGAAGAAATCGTCGGCAAGGCAATTGAGGAGAGAGGGCATCGGGAAAAGGTGTTCATCGCGACCAAGGTTGGACTCGAGTGGCACAACGGCTCGGTCACGCGCAATTCCTCGGCCGCTCGCATCCGCAAGGAGATCCAGGATTCCCTCCGTCGCCTCCGCACGGACTACATAGACATCTATCAAGTCCATTGGCCGGATTTGGCCATCCCGATCGAAGAAACCGCCCATGCCATGCAAGCTCTCTTTAAGGAAGGCGTGATCCGCGCGATCGGTGTGAGCAATTATTCACGGGAGCAAATGAACCAATTCATGTCCGTCTCTCCGCTACACACCGTCCAGCCTCCTTACAACCTCTTCGAACGGGAAATTGAGCGCGACGTGCTGCCTTTCGTGCGCGAAGAGAATCTGAGCGCTTTCGCTTACGGGCCTCTCTGCCGCGGGCTCTTGACCGGCACGATGCGGCCGGACACGAAGTTCACCGGCGACGATCTCCGCCTGTCCGATCCGAAATTCCGGCCGCCACGCTTCGCGCAATATCTGAGTGCGGTTCAGCAACTGGATGCTCTGGCGCAAAAAAGATACGGAAAACAGGTGATGGATCTCGCCGTGCGTTGGGTGCTGGACCAGCCGGGAATCGCCGCGGCGTTGTGGGGCGCGCGGCACCCTGCAGAACTGGACGCTGTGGCGGGCGCCCTCGACTGGAAGCTCGACGCGGATACGCTCGCGGCGATCGATCAGATTCTGCGGCAGACGATCCCCGAGCCAGTCGGTCCCGAATTCATGGCGCCGCCGGCAAGAAAGAGCGCCGCCGCCTAGGATCGATGGTGCAGTCAAGCGAATTCAATTTTCACAAAACGGAAGCTAAAGGCGGACTACAAACGGAGGGAGAAGGCCACTTGTGAAGATTCCAGAAGATGGAAGTGCAAAGCGATGGGCAAGATAAAACGACTGGGCTGCGCATTGGTATTGATTGGAATCAGCGCCGCGATGGTGCGTTCGCAGGATACAGCAGGCGAATATGTGACGCCGTCGGAAGCCGTTCCGAGGGGCAAAGCTCCCAACATGCAGGTTCAAATGCTGACCACGGAAGAACCGACGAAACAGTATGCCGTCATCTTCTACCAGGGAGACGAGGCTTTTTCCGGACTGCTGGAGTTTGCCGAGAAGTATCACGTCACGAGCGCACATTTCACCGCGATTGGAGCGCTGAAGGGAGCAACGTTGGCGTGGTTCGATCCCCAGCGCAAAATGTACAAGAAGATTCCCATCACTGGTCAGCACGAACTGATCGGGATGAGTGGCGATATCGCGCTCTATCAAGGAAAGCCCGTAGTCCATGCGCACGCCGTGGTGGCGGGGCCAGACGGAACAACGCGTGCCGGCCATGTTCTCGAGGCATACGCATCGCCGACGGTGGAAGTAATGGTTACGGTCGATCCGGTAACGATGCGGAAGCGTTTCGATCCGGCAACCGATCTCACGCTAATCGATCCAGCTTTGCAACGGTAGCTTCGTGGCTCGTTTCTAGTTTTCTGTATATCTAAGACGATGTCCGCACCAGGTGATGTGATGCGCTGGAAACAGATTGAGGATGAGCCGAAAACTTTTGTCCTGGTCTTTGAGACCGGCGACGAGATCGCCGGCCTGCTGAAACAGTTCGCGGCGGGACAGGGTTTAGCGGGGAGTAGCTTCAAAGCCATCGGCGCTCTTTCTTACGCGCAGCTGGGCTGGTTCAACTGGGAGACGAAAAAGGACGCTCCAGCCTGCGTTCTCGACGAACAAGTGGAACTGCTTTCGCTCATTGGCGACATCGCCCTCCGGGACGGACAGCCGCAAGTGCATGCGTATGTAGTGGTGGGACGCTCTGACGGAACCGCCCACGGTGGGCACTTGGTTGAAGCTCGCGTGCGTCCGACGTGCGAATTGATTTTGACCGAGAGCCCGGTTCATCTTCAGAAGAAATACGATCCTAAAGCAGGACTAGCGTTGATCCAAATCTAATGGATGGCACGGAGCGCATTGCGGCGCAAGCGCAGAATAAATACGAAAAGATGAGGTAAAACAGCCATGGCTGAAGTGCGTGTGATTGCAAGAGCGGTGGCGCGCCGTGGAAAGGAAAACCAGCTCAGAGAGCTCCTGCGAGGCATGTTAGCTCCCAGCCGGGCTGAATGGGGTTGTAAGTTATATGAACTCTATGAGTCCGACTCGAAGGGGCGCCTTTATTTTTACGAAATATGGGAAAGCCAGGCTGCGCTCGATCAACACGCGGCAAGCGCTCACTTTAAACACTTGGAACAAACTGTCGGTGAATTAGTACAGGGGCCGTTCGAGGTAAATATCTTACAGCAGATTCTGGCCGGCACCGCTGCTGCGTACCATTTGCGGGGGTCCAAAAACGGAATCCGAAACGGAATACAGAGAAGGAAGGCTGCGCTATGCCGTTGATCAAAATCGACGCTCTTGAAGGAAGAAGCCCATCCGAAGTGACGGCCCTCCTCGATGCCGTCCACAGGGCGGTGGTGAAGGCATTTCATGTCCCAGTGCGAGACCGTTATCAGGTCTATCAGGCCCATCCCAAAGGGTTCTTGATTATACAAGACACCGGTCTAAACATCTCTCGGACCGAGCAAGCTCTGATCATCACGGTGATCAGCAAGAAGCGTGACGAAATTCTGAAGCGCAGATTCTACCAGGAATTAACGGAGCAGTTGGCGGGCTCGGTTTCAATCGCTCCCAGCGACGTTGTGGTCGCAGTCGTCGAGAATTCAGCGGCGGACTGGAGCTTTGGAAACGGCGAACCCCAGTTCTTAACCGGCGAGCTGGCATAAGGAGCTGCCCAAACAACGATTCGGAAACAAGAAACGGTGAATTTTTACCCTGGACAATCTTTCCCGCGATCCGGTCCGTGGGCCGCGAAGGAGGCACATGCCCATACCTCTTCGAAACTTCGGTAGAACAGGCGTCCAAATCTCCGCACTGGGTCTGGGCGGCCATCATCTTGGCGGCGCCAAGGACGAGAAAACCGCGATCGAAATCGTGCACCGTGCCGTTGATGGCGGCATCACCTTTTACGACAATGCCTGGGAATACTATCGCGGCAAAACCGAGTCCTGGCTCGGCTTGGGCCTGAAAGGCCGTCGCGACAAAGTTTTCTTGATGACCAAGGTCTGCACGCACGGTCGCGACGCTTGGCTCGCGACGCAGATGCTCGAACAATCGCTACGCCGGCTGCAGACCGACCACCTCGACCTCTGGCAGATTCACGGCGTTGTTTTTCAGAATGATCCCGAGCTCTTCATTCGTCCCGGCGGTGCGGCCGAAGCCCTGCTGAAAGCCAAGGAACAGGGCAAAGTTCGCTTCGTCGGTTTCACCGGCCATAAGGATCCGGATGTGCATCTCGCCATGCTCAATACCGGATTCCCGTTCGATTCCGTGCAAATGCCGCTGAACCCCTTTGATGCGAGTTACTTCATGAGCTTCGAACAGAAGGTGCTGCCCGTTCTCAATCAGCGAGGCATCGCGCCCTTGGGAATGAAGCCGATCAGTGGACATGGCGATCCCGTGCAAAGGGGCGTGCTTTCCGCCCGCGAAGCGCTGCGCTACGCCATGAGCCTGCCCGTGGCATGCACCATCTCCGGGGCCGAAGAGTTGCAGATCATCGAGCAAAATCTGGAAATCGCGCAAAACTTTGTGCCGATGACCGCTGCCGAAATGCAAGCCTTGCGCGATCGTTGCCGCCCCTATGCCGCAGATGGACGTTTCGAATTGTATAAATCTTCGTTGAAATTCGATAATCCCGAAGCTCGGCTCGTCCATGACTTCCCTCTCGATACTGCGCAAGTCGAGGTCAAAGACATGATCAAAGAAGCGAGCGACACAGGCCACGCGTGGCCTCAGGTTTAGGGCCAAGCACCGCCATGCACGATATTTTCAGACCCGGGCCTGATGTAAGCCGCAGAGGCTTCCTGAAAGGTGCCGCGATCGCAGGAGTATCCGCCGTGATGCCAACTGACAGGTTTCCCACCGCTGTCCCATCCAAAGACGAAGCGGCCCTCGGCAATTTCCAGTCGCCCAAGCGCCCTCTGGGTAAGACCGGCCTGCAATGTTCAATCCTCGGCATGGGCGGCTTCCATCTCGCCACGGTTGGAGACCAGAATGCCATCAATAATATGGTTGCCAAAGCCTTGGACCATGGCATCAACATTTTCGACAACGCCTGGGAATATCTTGACGGGCTCAGCGAAGAGCGGCTGGGCGTCGCTCTCAAGGGAAGACGAGAAAGTGCCATCGTTATGAGCAGCGTCTGCACGCACGGCCGCAAACAGGATGTCGCCATGCGCATGCTGGAAGAATCTCTAGTGCGGCTCCAGACTGACCATCTCGATGTCTGGCAGATTCACGAGGTGATCTACCACAACGATCCCGAGCTGATTTACGCGCCCGACGGAGTTCTGGAAGCGCTCGCGAAGGCGAAACAGCAGGGCAAGGTGCGCTTCGTCGGGTTCGACGGTCACAAGTTCCCGGCGATTCATCTGGATATGCTCAACCGTGGCTATGCGTTCGATACTGTCCAGATGCCTCTCAATCCACTGGACCCAAATTTCCGTAGCTTTGAGAGCAACATCCTGCCCGTCGCCAACCAACGCGGAATCGCGGTGCTGGGAATGAAGAGCATGGGTGGTTCCGGCGAACTCATCTCCAAAGGCGCCTACACTCCCGCCGAAGCGCTCGCTTACGCCATGAGCCTTCCCGTCGCCACAACGATCAGCGGCATGGATTCCCTGGAAGTCCTCGACCAGAATCTGACGATTCTGCGCGATTTCAAGCCGCTGTCGGCCGATCAGATGCAGCTGCTTCGCGTTCACGGCAAACAATTCGACGATGGGCGCTACGAACTGTACAAAAGCACAATGAAGTACGACCGGGATCTGGGCCGCAGCCTGCATGGTTATCCCTCCGCTGCGGAACTTCCCGTTTGACGGTCGAAAGTTTGAGTTTGAGGCCAGCGATGAACCTGTTCATCCCTCGGCGTCGCGAAGCGTACCGGTCGATGTCTACCGGACCGGCAAAAACGAAGCAGGTGCTAAGTATCGATTGGCGGGATTGCATTTCAAATTAAAAACAAAAAAAGGAGAAACAAACAATGGCAAACCAAGCCGCAACGCAGGCCAAGGAAAAACCGCGAGCAACACAGGAAACACCAACGGACCTCAGCCGCGAAGGCGTAGCCGAAATCACCACCGCGCTGCGTCAATTGCTAGCCGACGGATTCGCGCTGTACTTGAAGACCAAGAATTTCCATTGGCATATGACGGGTCCGCATTTCCGCGATTATCACCTGCTGCTCGACGAACAAGCTGAGCAGATCTTCGCCATGACCGATGACATCGCCGAGCGCGCCCGCAAAATCGGAGGAACCACGTTGCGCTCGATCAGCGACATCTCGCGGCATCAACGCCTGAAGGACAACAACGACGAGAGCGTTGCCCCGAAAGACATGCTGGCAGAGCTCAGCGCTGACAATCAGGCCCTGACCCGCTTTTTCCGTTCTGCACATGAAACTTGCGAGAACCACAATGACGTGGCGACCGCCAGCGAGATCGAGGTTTGGATTGACCAAACCGAGCGGCGCACGTGGTTCCTGTCGGAAATCGTGCAAGGTCTCTGACGGCGAGCTGATGATAAAACCGATCCGGCGGAGAACTCCGGCCCGCGAATCGCCTGCGGCGTCATTCAGAAACAGCGGTACAGGCGGGCCAGGAATGCCAACACCATGAAAGCGCTGCGATTTTCCGAGTTTGGACCACCGTCAGTGTTGCGAATCCAAGAAGTCAGGATTCCAGAACCGGGCGAGGGGGAAGCACTCGTTCAAGTGAAGGCTGCCGCGATTAATCCCAGTGATATTGGGAACGTAGCGGGGCGCTTCAAAAGCACGACTCTGCCGCGGACCCCCGGCCGCGACTTTGCAGGCAAGGTTGTAGCAGGAAACCGTCACAAAGGTGAAGAGGTCTGGGGAAGCTTCCCGGCGCTCGGTATCGTCCGTGATGGATCTCACGCGGAATATGTCGTCGTCCCCGCCGAGACGCTGGCACGTAAACCGCACTCGCTGAGTATGGCGCAAGCGGCGACGATCGGAGTTCCGTACATCACAGCATGGGCATCACTAATAAGCGCAGCGCAAATCCAGCCTGGCGAAACCATTCTGATTGTCGGAGCCGCGGGCGCGGTGGGTCAAGCAGCCACACAGATTGCCAATTGGAAGCAGGCGCGCGTTATTGGAGTGGACACTGGATCCGATCCGATTCCGGGTACAGAGGCCGTCATTAATACCATGACCGAAGATCTTCGTGAGAGGGTCTTCGAACTGACGGCGGGAAAAAGAGCTGACGCGGTCATCGACACGGTGGGTGGCCCGATGTTCGAGCCGGCATTGCGATCACTCAGGGTGGGAGGGCGACAGGTGGCAATCTCCAGCAGGGAACCGAGGGTCAGCTTCGACCTGAGGGATTTCTATCACAACTCCTCCCGATTGCTGGGAGTGGACAGTTACGGCTTAACTTCCCGACAAATAGCGGAAATCGACAGTGAGCTCCAGCCCGGTTTTGAAACGGGAGTTTTGAGACCGCCACCGATTGAAACTGTCCCATTTGAAAAAGCTGTGCACGCATATAACCAGCTGGCTGCCGGCCAGGCGCAAGCGAAACAGGTGCTCAGTTTCGACTGACGTATCGACGGAAGACAAATTCCGAAGATGGAACGGCAAGAGTGACTGAGGAAGCTTGGATTGAGAAAGGCCGTGCGCAAAGGTAGGCTAAGCGATTCAAGTAACGTGACAGGCCGGCTCGACGAGATTCACGATCCCAGTCAACGATCGCAGGTGGAAGGGGAGACCATGAAGACCCCAAACAGCTCGGACGTAATCCAAGGGGACGAGCAGTGCAGAGACGGGCACTATCGTGCCAAGTTGGACCTACGCACGAAGACGGGAGGCAGCACAGCGGCTGATGCTGCAGTGCAGCTGGATCCGAATGACTCGACTTCCCTGCAAGCGCAAAATCCAACGGATTTGGGTGAGCTCAGGATCGGTCGTGCCTCTGAAGAAGCTGCCGGCATTCCTGCCATCTGGAACACCATGCTCTACGGCGTTGGTGAAATGGGTCCGGTTCGGTCAACCGAAGCTTTTTTGAAGATCAACCAAGTCACGGGGTTCGACTGCCAGAGTTGCGCGTGGCCAAGTCCCGACAAGAAGCGGAAGATTTTTGAGTTTTGCGAGAACGGCGCCAAGGCTGTCTCTGACGAGTCCACGAAGAAGCGCATCGGCGCGGAATTTTTTGCGAAGTATTCGATAGCGGAGCTGGCGGGGAAATCCGATTACTGGCTGAATCAGCAGGGGCGCCTGAGTTCGCCAATGGTAAGGCACGCGAACGCAACACACTATCAGCCGATCACCTGGTCAGACGCCTTTACGATGATCGCGCAAGAGCTGAACGATCTTGATTCGCCCGACCAAGCCAGCTTCTACACCTCCGGCAAGACGACCAATGAGCCTGCTTTTCTTCTGCAGTTATTCGCGCGACAGTTCGGAACCAACAATCTGCCGGATTGCTCGAACATGTGCCACGAATCGTCGGGAGTTGCGATGGGTGAGACGCTTGGCGTCGGCAAGGGTACAGCCACGCTGGAAGATATGGAGAGCACCGAGCTCATCTTCATATTTGGAAACAATCCGGGAACAAACCACCCGCGAATGCTGACATCGCTGCAAAAGGCCAAGGACCATGGTGCAAAAATCATCGCCGTCAACCCCTTGCCTGAAGTCAGCTTGATGAGGGTAACGAATCCGAACCCCCAGGATTACCCGAATCCTCTGGAGCTGCCCTTTGCCCTGCTTGGGAAAGGCCAAGCACTCGCCGATCTGTACCTTCCCGTGCGCATCAATGGAGATGTAGCGGCGATCAAAGGCATTCTGAAAGATCTATTCGAGCGCGAGCGTGCGGGACACACCTCGCAAATTGACCGCGAGTTTATTCAAAAGTTCACCGAAGGATTCGACGCACTCCTGGCCGATGTTGAAGCTACGAGCTGGGAGGAAATTGAGGAAAACAGCGGGCTGAGTCGAAATCAGCTGCATGTCGCCGCCGAAATGTACGCGGCCTCAAAGAAGACCATCATCGCGTGGTGCCTGGGCGTTACGCAGCAACGCAATGGCGTTGACAATGTTTCGATGATCGTGAATCTTCTGCTCGTTGGTGGGCACATAGGACGCCCGGGGGCAGGCACGGTGTGTGTACGGGGGCACTCGAATGTGCAGGGTGACCGCACGATGGGTGTGTGGGAGCGCCCGCCAAAAGCTTTTCTGGATACCCTTGGGAAAGAGTTCAACTTTGAGCCACCCCGGAAATGGGGCTATGACACCGTCGAGACGCTGCACGCGATGTTCGACGGAGACGTAAAGGTGTTTTTTGCGATCAGCGGCAACTTCCTCTCGAACACGCCTGATACGGTGTATAGCGCGCACGCCATGCAGCGCTGCAAGCTCACCGCCCACGTATCGACCAAGCTAAACCGATCTCACCTGATCACGGGCGAGCGAGCCCTAATTCTGCCTTGCCTGGGCCGGACGGAGGAAGATATCCAAGCGTCGGGCAAGCAGTTCCTGACGGTCGAAGATTCGATGGGGATTATCGATCCTTCTCAGGGATTCTTTCCGCCGGCTTCGCCCGATCTGCTGAGCGACGTGGCGATCCTTGCCAATCTTGCGCACGCTACTTTGGGTTCTCGAACGGCCACCAACTGGCTCGGATTTGCGGCGGACTACAACTTGATCCGCGACGCGATTTCCAGGGTGATTCCGGGATTCGAGAACTTCAACGCGCGGCTCGCTAATGAGAAATTCTTCTATCTGCCGAATGCCGCCAAGCAGCGCAACTTCAAAACGAGCTCTGGCAAAGCGAAGTTAACCGTTTGCCCAATCCCCAAGCATGACCTCAAGCCTGACGAATTTCTTTTGACAACGATTCGCAGCCACGATCAGTTCAACTCCACGATCTATGGGTTGAATGACCGCTATCGGGGTGTCTTTGGTGGCCGACGGGTGCTCTTCCTGAACCCGCTCGATATGGAGGCAAGAAATCTTCAAGCCGGCCAGATCGTGGACATATGCAGTCACTTTGAGGGAGAGGTCCGCCGGGCACCGCGCTTTGCGATCGTTCCGTATGCGATTGCTCGGCGGAGCGCCGCCGCATACTACCCGGAGGCCAATGTTCTGGTCTCCGTGCGCAGCGTTGCCGCCAAGAGTAACT